>Ga0256839_1002727_pt1 | contig 19282 bp, 17 predicted proteins | sample 354166metaG_FD_185968 | JGI IMG/M metagenome (GOLD analysis project Ga0256839, IMG submission 185968) | Hydrothermal vent microbial communities from Mid Atlantic Ridge, Atlantic Ocean - 354-166 | ecosystem: Environmental > Aquatic > Marine > Hydrothermal vents | place: Atlantic Ocean: Mid... | reverse complement strand
CTCAAACACCCGGAAAACACCTTCGATTCCCCTCTTTCCTCATTTCTATTTTCTCTTTTCTATTTTCTATCTTCCCTTTCCCTCTGCTTCCAGCCTGGCCACATCCCCAGAGCAGGCGTACAAAAATATTATCTTTCATCTTTACCCCAACATGTTGTGGCCAGATTCGGATTTTTTGCAGATTGATGCCGTATGTGGAGATTAATAAAGCGCACCCAGGCGGCTCTGTTCTTGCATATAAGGCAGGATCTCCTGTGGTAATGCATCGGGGTTTAATAACAGGGCATAAGTCCAATAATAACGCATTACGACCCGCACATAACGACGGGTTTGTTCAAATTCAATGGTTTCCATAAACAAATCGTCATCCTCACGTCCACTGGCGCCACGCCAGCGTGTTACCCGATTGGGCCCGGCATTATAAGCAGCCAGTACTGAGTACCAGTTTCCATTGAATTGCTGCCGTAAACGATGTATATAATAACTTCCCAGTAAAATATTGGTCGAGGGTTCGTATAATTGATAAACTGATTTGAATGGACGTTTCAACATACGGCTAACCTGTTGGGCAGTTGCGGGGATTAGCTGCATTAAGCCATGGGCATTGGCATAAGATATGGCATCGGGCTGAAAACTGCTTTCCTTTTTCATGACCGCCCAGATAAGGGCTGGGGGTAAATTCCATTGCCGGGCAGCGCTTTCTACTGCTTCCTGGTAATAAAAGGGATAGAGCTTTTTCAATAAAAAACGCCAGGATTCCCAGGGCTTTTCTTTAAAAAAAGTAAAAAACACGTCCCGGTAGATAGCAAAGGCCACATGATACCAGCCTACCCTTTCAGCCAATTCTGCCAGGGCGTAATAATATTCCCATCGCGCTGGCCCATGGCGCCGTAATCGCTGAAGTTCCACGCGGCTAAATGGTTCTCCAAAAATGTAATGAAGCATCCTGAAACGCTGAAATTGCTCAAAGAACTGCCCTACTGTGGAAAGGTGTTCAAAGGGAATTGACCAGATCAATGAATCTATTTGGGCATTATGCATGGAATGCGCTTTGACAATTAAGTAGGCTTTAAGGGTATAGTAATTCTGGAATGGTTCTTCCGCTATAGTGGCTAATGTTTGCCAGTACTGGCGTAATTGCCCTTGCGCCAGATAAGTTTTGGCAATCCAGTACACCAAACGGGTGCGAAAATCCTCATTTCCTGCCTTGCTGACGATGGTTTGCCAGTACTGACGAGCTCTCTTAAAACGCTGGCGCCGGTAGTCCATTAACCCAATGCGAAGCACGGTTTCCCGGTAAAACTCGCTGTGGGGGTAACGCCGTGCCAACCGCTGGTACTGCTGACGCGCAGCTTCCAGTTGATGACGGGATTCATACAGATTGGCTACTTTCCATAACACTTCCGGGGCAATTTTTGCCGTGGGATAGCGTTTTTGAAAATCTAAATATGCCTGAATTGCCAAATCTACTTCTCCCAAACGCAAATAGCAACGCGCCCGATGTAAATCCAGTTGCTGTAGCGTTGCCATCTCCCGATAACGGGAACGATTAACGGTAATCCATTCCAGCAATTCCCGATAGTTGCCACGGGCATACTGCAATTTAACCTGGTACTGAGCCTGTTGTTCATGATTTAACAGGATACGGCCTATCTGGTAAAGTAATTTCTGTGCTTCGGCAAACTGTTTGCGCCGTATCAAAAAACGAAACGTTTCCCGAAATAAGGTTATATCTGGATGCTGCTGCAGATATTGCTGTAACCATTTTCCTGTGGACAGTGCGAAATCAGTAAAGGGGAACCGCCGAATATACTGGCGACTTAACTGTAAGCGGATTTTGATTTGCCGGGTACTATCTGCCTTGAGGATGAGTCGTTGTAGTTCATTCCCACTCCCCTGTTTTCCCTGCTGAATTGCTTTTAGCAAGAAGAAAAAAGCAGAATCTGTTTTGCCCTGGCGCCAGTAATGTTCCCCTAATAAGGAATCCACCCTGGATTGTAATGGGCTATTTTGTAATGCCCGTTCAATGGCACGTAAGCGGGAAATTGGTACGGCGTTGTATTGATGTAACAATGCTTTCAATTCAAAAAATTGAAGATGATCGGTAATTTCGGGTAGTCGCTGTTGCAAATGGCGAAATAACCGCTGCGCTCGCTCAAATTGCTGTGATTGATAATAAGCCATTGCTAATCTTCCCAAAAGCAACGGGTTCTGTCGGAACCATACGGGATTCTGACGGAAAGCCGCCTCATAATACTGTACAGCGCGAGAAAAATCTCTCTGATTAAAATGAGCATTCCCCTGGGCAATATCCGTAATGGGTACAGATGCCGGGCGTTCTGGCGCCTGCAAAGTACTTACCCATACCACAATGATGGTCAGAAGTATTTTACTCAAAGCTATCCCGTTGTTATTTCTTGCAAATATCATTTATTATCGAATAGTATCTTAAAAAGTAGATGAGGTAACCACATGCGGATGGAAAATCTGGTCATGTATTCACATACCGGGTAATTTAAGGGGCGTTATTTACAGCTGAAATCACTTCCAGCGGTTCATCAGGTAGCTGTTCCAGAAATTCTCGCGTTCGGGGCGAAAGATAAACCGTTTCGGCACCCAGTTCTTTTACGGCGCGTCCCAGTGTAATGAGCTGTTGTTCCACTGAAAACTTTTTATTAATGAATACAAATCGTTTTTCCCCTTCTACCACACAAATGCCGCCTTTAAAATTTCCTTTCTCCACTCGCAGGATCAGTCCTAATTTGTGGATGGCTTCACGTAACTCATCAAACAATTGTTGTTCTGCCATGGTAGGCGACCGCCGGGGTACCTTTTTTTTACGAGGCTTAAGCTTTTTCATTTTGACTTTTCGCATGGGTGGTTTCCTTAAAAACTTCCTGGCTATTGTTTTGGATGCATTTAAAGGTATTCATCCAGGCCACGTTTTTTTAGCACTTCTACTACTTCGCGAACATCCTGAGCACGTTCACGGGAACAAATCAATAGGGCATCGCCCGTATCTACTACTACCAGATTGCTAACCCCCACCAGTGCCACCAGTTTATCCGGAGCGTAAACATAACTACCCTGGGCATCAATGGCTACCAGGTGATGCACCACACTGGCATTCTGGTTTTTATCCTTTGGTGAAATTTCATATACGGTTTGCCAGCTTCCAACATCGTTCCACCCCATATCAGTGGGGATAACATAAACATTTTCGGCGCTTTGCATAACGCCATAGTCAATGGAAATCCCTCGAATGCGGCGGTACACATCATCCACCTTCTGCTCATATTCCGGGGTTCCCACCACGTCGCGGATTTCCATTAACCCCTCGTAAATTTCAGGAAGTTTTTCTTCAATTTCCTGTAAAATAGTGGCCGCTTTCCAGATAAACATGCCACTGTTCCAGTAAAAATCGCCACTTTCAATAAAACGGACGGCAGTCTCATAATTGGGTTTTTCGGCAAATGTTTTTACCTGGTAAATGGTATGGCCGTTCACCTGTTGTATAGAATCCCCCCGCTGGATATACCCATAACCCGTCGCCGGATAGGTTGGTTCAATGCCCAGCGTCAGCAGCCCATCATTTTCAAATACAAATTGTGCCCCCTTTTGTACTACTGTTTGGAATTCTTCCACATTGGTAACCAGATGGTCTGCCGGAAGCACCACCATCACAGCGGAAGGATCCTGCGCCATGATATGAATTGCTGCCAAACCAATACAGGGGGCGGTGTTTCGTCCCAATGGTTCCAGAATAAAATTGGCATTGGTTAAATCGGGAATTTGTTGATGAATAAGGTTATATTGATCTTTATTGGTTACCACCAGAACATTTTCCAGCGGCACCAGTCCATTAATGCGCTCTATGGTAGACTGTATCATTGTTTTTTCCCCTATGATGTTCAATACCTGTTTAGGGGAACGACTTCTGCTACGAGGCCAAAAACGAGTGCCAACACCACCAGCCATCAGTACCGCATAGATATTCATGAACAACCCTCCTGCATTAATTCCCTTAACGTTGCTGCTTTTTATATGCGATCATATCCATTGAATGGCACCAATATAAAAGGAACGCCCCCCGTTCTCAAGGAATTTCCAAGCCGTTTCGGGGTTCTGAAAGAAAACAGAGCTTATTTCAATGATTTGCCCAGCTGAAATATCCGCATTCCCCAGGGGGGCAAAGTGATTTGCTGGGAACTATTTACCATTTTCCCATTCATAACATCCAGGCATTGTTCTGATAAAGGTTTGGTATATACACCGGTTAGGTGGGTTGTGAAGGGTTTGGCTGTAACGTTGGCCAGTATTACCAGCGGAGGCTGTCCCGGTGAATACCGTTCGAAAACCAGGATGCCGGGAATTGGTTCAGGGAAAAAGCGAAGATCTCCATAGCGGAGAGCAGGAAATCGTTTTTTCATGGAAATGAGGTGCTGGTACCATCGAAACAGGGAATGATCAAAAGCTACAGTATCGGCCGGGCGGGGTTTACCGAAAGGATGATGGGTTTCCGCCGCATAATGCAGTTCTGGCCACACCATGGGTTTGCGGCAATCCGGATCATCTCCTCCCCACATTCCCGCTTCATCACCATAATATATCATGGGGGAACCGGGAAGCATAAACTGCAACGCTACAACCAGTTTAAATTTTTGCCAGCCTTCGCTTTCCGGGCGGCTAACATCATAATCCGGATTTTGTGCCGGGTTAGCTTGGTGGTCATACCAACGGTCTGGGTTTTGTATTTGCGATGCCAGGCGATCTGTATCGTGACTATCGACCAGGTTTTGTAGCCAGTGTACCTGGCCTGGTGGTAAACTGGCCATTAGCTCCCTCACACTATCCTGGAAAGCAGTAATGCTCATCCGATGATACGTATCGATGACCAGACGTTTGATCCAGACCGCCAGGCGGTAATTCATGACACCATCGAAGGCATCCCCCTGCAGCCAGGGAGCAGGTTGAATCAAGCGATTGTTTTGCCAATCTTCCCAGAAAAGTTCACCTGTAATATATGCATTAGGGTTAATGCTTTTCACCCATTGACGGAACTCACGCCAGAAAGGCAAAGCGACCATTTCTGCCACATCCAGCCGCCAGCCATCAATACCATCAGCGGGATCGCCATCACCGTCTGGATCCATCCAACGGTGGACCACAGCATAAAGATGTTCACGAAATCCAGCAACGGGGCCCTTTGTTGTCTCCCGAATTTCAGGTAATTCTTTTACGCCATACCAACCGGCGTAACGAAATTCATCTATAGGTGTTTTCGGGTCGTCCCACGCCTGAACGATGAACCAATGCCGATAGGGGGAAGCACGGCCACGGCGCCGGACATCTACGAACGCCCAGAAAGTACTGCCAACATGGTTGAATACCCCATCTATAATAATTTTCATTCCCCGGCGGTGGACTTCCTGGATAAGCCGGAGAAACAATGAATCCGCCGCCGTCCACCGCCAGGTTGCCGGGTCAGCAGGATCTTCCTGCTCCCAGAGGCGACGGTCTCCTTCCGGGTCCGGGCCAAAGTTGTTATCTACATGATGATACATAGTGGCATCATATTTATGCAGAGAAGGGGATTCAAAAATGGGATTCAAGTAAAGTGCTTCCACGCCAAGTTCCTGTAGATAGTCCAGGCGATCTAAGATGCCCTGTAAATCACCCCCATAGCGCCGTAACCCTGCCAGGGTATAAAAGTCCAGACCGGTACGAACTTCCCAGGGCTGAAGGCTATACCAATCACTGGTCCAGGGGATAATTTGCCAATCCGATGGATAGATGTGAGGCCAGCTGCCCTGAATGTCCAATAAGGTTGGATCATTGGTGGGGTCACCATTGGCAAATCGTTCGGGAAAGATCTGGTACCATACCACTCCCCGAGCCCATTTGGGAGAAGGATATCGTTCCTGGGCCAACGCCATGGCAAACCATAATGTTAGCAGGATAATCACAATTCGGCGGGGCATCATGTCAAAAATTCTCCATCGTTCTGGGGTAAAGCAATACTCCCTTGAAATACTTCTGCCACGGGTCCCTCCAACCAGAGGGTACTGGAATGCGCATCCGTATACACCTGCAACACCCCGCCAGGATATGCCACCTGAACAGGCGGTGCTACTTCCAGCACAGTTTGTGCAACCCAGCCACATGCCAGCGCCCCCGTGCCACAGGCTAACGTTTCGGCCTCCACACCACGTTCATAAACCCGTGCACGTAATGCCCCAGTGGTATCCTGCACAATAAAATTAACATTGGTGCCTTCCGGTTGAAAAATCGCATGATTACGAATCCAACGCCCTATAGAAAGAACTTTTGCGGCATCGGGTAATTGGGACATCAAGGCAACCACATGGGGAACCCCCGCATGAACGGCCCACAATCGACCAGCCCCCACTGCTGCAGCAATTTCAGGAAGTTCCCGTAATTGTGTTGGTAAAGGAAATTGAATTGCCACACGGTGGTTATGGATAATGCGGGCCTGGTAATGTTCCTGTTCCGTTGCAAATGTGACCCTTTCTGTATGGGAAACCCAACCCTGTTGCCAGGCAAACAGCACAGCGCAACGGGCACCATTACCACAAATGGCTGCTGGATACCCATCAGCATTGAAATACTGTAACAGGAAATCCTGTTCCTTTCCCGGGGTGATTAACATTAAACCATCTGCACCAATACCGGTATGCCTATCGCACAACTGTCGAATCAATTCATGTTCTGTCCCGCTTAAATATCCAGGCCGATTATCCACAATAATAAAATCGTTCCCGGCTCCGTGCATTTTCACAAAAGGCATTCGCATAAATAATCCTTTAATGATTAGTAAAACCGGACGATGGCTCCCTGGGTTGTCCATCGCTTGCGAACCCGTAAAGTATCGGTAACCACCGTAAATGGCTCTGCAAATCGAAAAGGCTGGCTGCGGCCACCATCCCAGCGCCCATTGTTATTCCGATCGACAAATGCCTGCAAATAGTAATAACCTTCCGGCAAAAAAGGAATGAAAAATTTACCCTTTTCCTGCATCCGGGTTCTAAAAGTAACAGCCGCCCTGGATGTTGTAGCAACTGCTTCCACCACTACCGGGTATCGCTTAAAGGAATCAGGTAGTTGTACAATACCTTCAATTTCACCCAGTTCCGCCCAATCGATGGTGGTAAACCGCACAGTCAGAAGAGAATCGCCCAACGGTTCCCCCCACAGGGTTCGCAACGAAGGCAATGATACAGTAAGCTGATAACGTTGTCCCTTTGCTAATAATGTATCTGGATAAAAAACAGGCTGGTATAGATTAGAAAAATCCCAGTGCCCGGAAACGGTATCCCCTGTGCCTGAAACCAGCCAGACCTGTGCAGCTATCCGATGGGTGTCCAGCGGTTGATTGGCTGTTAATTGAAACACGGCGGAATAGCTCACACTTTCCGCCCCATCGGGGGGAAAGGTACGGATGATTTGGGGAGTGAGTGTGTCGGGCTGGTGACTACCTGTGAAATGTACTGCAATGCTATCCACATCATTTCCAGAAGAATCTGCCACATGCCAGATCCTGCCTATGTATCGCCTTTCTTGCTGTGGTTCGGTAAAAAGCGCCAATATATTGGGATAATCCGGCAAAATTGCCATGCCAAGCACGTTCAGAGGTTGATGGGTTATGGAATCCTGTATCCACACACGGGTATTTGTACTTAATACCACTGGTTCATTAAATACCAGTTGAACTGTGTGGAACGACGGGGTTTTAACTTGCTGTAATTGCGGTGGCTGGAAATCCTCCTGTATCGGGCGTAAATAAACCCCTGCCATCATTGGTTGTCTATCAGTTAGTTCCATCCAAAAGGGCGGTAAAGCAATGCTCTCCCCCACCTGATACTGACGGTCGCCATTGGCATCCTGTAAAGCAAACAATAAGTACCGACGGATGCTAAGGGCTCCAATTTGAAACGATCCCTGTTGCGATAAGGGCAAAAAATATGCAGGTTTGCGATGAATGAGGGTATCGGGCATTGGGGGATCATCCTGATGTGCCATAACCCACCAGCCTTCTCCCCGGAATTGCCACACTTTGCCAACTATTTTCCCAGAATCAATTTGACTGCCAGTGGCAAATACCAGCTGCACTGGCTCTGATAATCGATTACCACGGCGGTCCGCTACTCTTGTTCCCACCACAACCTGATAGGTCACATTTGGTTGTAAAGGTGATTGTGGCGTTATTTCTATACGGTTTTTATGAACCGATATCTGATAACCATCTGCCGGTTCCGGAATAATCCATACCTGATTTTGAATCGAATTCGCATCCAATTTTTCGGAGAACAAAATGCGGATTTTGGTTTCCAGCGGCACATTTACCTGAAATGCCTGCGGGTCTGTACTCAACACAGTAGGAGGCGTACGGTCTTCAGGGCCACCAGAAGGGGCCACTTTATGAGCGCATTGGATAAAAACCAAGAGACTTAGCCATATCCACGTTAAATAGGTCCATTTTATCGGCGTTAACTTGACCATAAATAAAATATACAATGAAATAGCGGATAAAAACATAGCAAACAATAAATTTACATAATAAATATTTGACAATTAAAAAACTATATTTTATAAATAATCTTGACAATCAACTAATTTACTTTCTATCTTATTTGTGAAACTTTTAACAAAACAACTGGAGGGGTATCATGAACCGTTTAACCTACAAGTACCTGATCATTCTTCTGGCATTACTCTTATCTATATTTATAAGTGGCTGCAGTACTTCAACAGAAAATGAAAATGTAGAATTTACCACCCTGGTAAATTATCTGGTGGATCATGATTTGGACATTCCGGATATTTTATCGGACTGGATTGTTCCTGCAAGTGCGATCAAAGATAATTTAAGCGATTATTATATCATTGATATTCGATCGGCTACAGATTTCCAGGCAGGGCATATTCCCGGTGCTGTGAATTCCTCCCTCGCAAACATTTTAGAAACTGCACAAAACAATACAAGTGGCAAACCCATTGTTGTTGTTTGTTATACCGGACAAAGTGCTGCTCATGCAGTCGTTGCATTACGTTTAAGCGGCTACAAAACAGCCAAAGTACTTAAGTGGGGAATGAGTGGCTGGCATTCGGATTTTGACAAATGGACGCCCAATTGTGGTGACGTTGCGGTAAATCATCCCAATTGGACCACAGACCCTCCTGCAGCTACCAAAGAGTATGATCATCCCATTTTGAACACGGGAAAAAAAGAAGGTGCGGAAATATTAAAAGAACGGGTAAAAGCACTGCTGAATAGTGGCTTTCAGGGAATTAGTGGGCAGACGGTATTAGACAATCCCGAAGATTATTTTATTAATAATTATTGGCCCGAAAGCGCATGGAATCAATACGGCCATATTAAGGGAGCCTATCGGTTATATGATAATTTTTCTTTAAGCAATGGTGCCTATAAATATTTGAACCCGGATGCCACAATTGTTACCTACTGCTGGACCGGTCAAACGTCTTCCATGATTACGGCTTACCTAACTGTATTGGGATATAAAGCCAAAAGTTTAAAATTTGGCGCCAACGGGATGATTTATAGTCGTTTAGAAAGTCATAAATGGAGCGGCTCTGCAGATTATGGTTATGTTCATTAATAACAAGGGGCCCTGTCAGTGCCCCTTGTTATATAACGCATCCAAAAAAGAGAGGTGGAATATGGTAAAGAAAACAGCTGCTATATTGACTTTTTTCCTACTACTACCTTTTTACACATTTGGCCAGGGCTGCGAAGAACCGTCTGGAGAGGAAGGGGTTCAGGTTGTTGGGTATATTCAACCCCAATTTGTTTGGGGCAACATCGGAAATGAAAGTGACGAATCTATGACTTTTCAATTCTGGCGTGCTCGTTTAGGTTTTTTAGGAACAATTCCATATGATTTTACTTATTATTTTTATACAGAATTTTCTCCAACCTTAGGCGGTGTAAAATTACTGGATGTATTTATTACGTATCAGGGCTTTGGAGAATTCATTAAACTCAGCATTGGTCAATTTAAATCACCGTTTAGTTTAGAACAACTCACTCCCTGCCATTCTCTTTATACTGTACTCCGTTCCAGGGTCGTAACACAACTGGCAGGCCCCATACGTGATATGGGATTTTTAATATTTGGGCAATATAAAGATATTTTGCATTACCGCCTCGGCATAATGAACGGTAGTGGTATCAATAAAAATGATAATAACACGGGTAAAGACTTGGTTGGTAACATTTATCTAACTTATGGACCTGTTCATATTGGTGGTAGTTTTCGATATGGTAAAATGGGAACACAAAATCAAGATACCAAGCAACGTTATGGTGGTGAATTCCAGTTCAACAATGACAAATTTGTAATTCAGGCAGAATATATCTGGGGTGATGATCCCGGTGAGGTCTTAAGCGGTGGTTGTGGTGGCCCGGTAAGAACAGCGGCCGGCCAAAAAGATGGCTATTTTTTCCAGGCGATATATAAGATGGAAAATGGGTTTTGGCCCGTGGTAAAATACGAATATTATGATCCTCAAAAGTCCGTTTCATCTGATGAATATGCTACACTCACGCTGGGCTTTTCGTATTATTTTAATGATTGGACGAGAGTTCAGGTAAATTATCTGATGAACCAGGATGCTTCTGCCCCAGATGCTAAAGATGACACCTTATACATTCAATTTCAGGTAAAATTTTAAATTGTGGGAGGTATTATGAAGAAGTACATCCCCCTGTTTCTAATTTCAATCCTGTTTTGTGTTGTGAGCACTAATATTCTGAGTGCCCAATTAATCGAAACAGAGCAATTAGCGAAAATTCTGGATCAGGAAAACCTTCGCATTCTGGATGTTCAGAAACTGAAAAATTATAATCGGCATCATATAAAAGGAGCTGTTCACTTAAATTACAAAGACCTTACACAGAACAGTCCTGCCCCTGGAACCTTAAAATCTCCGGAAGAACTGGCTAAGATATTCGGGAATATTGGCATTTCAATTCATCATAAAATTGTCGTTTATGATGAAAAAAGTGGTAAAGGTTCCGCCAGGGTATATGCGGTTTTGAAATATTTAGGGGCCACGGATGTGTATATTTTAAATGGTCAATTATTAAAATGGATGGCAGAAAAACGCCCCATTACGGCCCGCAAACCACGGATTCAAAAGGTTACTTTTACCCCTAAAACTCAGCATTCAATTTATGTGGATGCAGAATACGTTAAAAATCACTTAGATGATCCCCAAGTGCAACTGCTGGACGCCAGAACAGAAGCCGAATTTAAAGGGCAGAAAGGCAAATACAAACCGCTGGGGCATATCAAAAATGCATTGTTATTACCTTATAACCGGTTTGTTAATTCTGATGGCACCTTTAAAACGAAGGCAGAAGTGGAGGCTATAGCCCGAGAAGCAGGCTTCTCAAATACTAAGACAATTATTACTTATTGCATAACTGCCGTGCGGGCATCTGTTGCTTATGTTGCTCTTCATGAAATTGCGCAATGGCCAAATGTTTTTATTTACGAAGGGTCTTTTGCGGATTTTTCTCAACGTTATCCTCATCTTATTGAACAATAAACATAGGGCTGGAGCATTATTGCTCCAGCCCTGTAATGGCCTTCTTTTTGTGAATCACTTAAAACTTTAACCTCTGCGTTCTTTAATGCGGGCAGCTTTCCCCTGGCGACCACGCAAATAGTACAATTTCGCGCGGCGTACCTTACCCAAACGGATAACTTCAATTTTTTCAATACGCGGGGAGTGTAAGGGGAAAATACGCTCTACGCCAATACCATTGGAAATTTTTCGCACCGTAAATGTGGCATTGATACCAGCACCTTTTTTGGCAATACACACCCCTTTAAATACCTGAATCCGTTCTTTTTCTCCTTCAATAACTTTAACATGTACTGCAATGGTATCACCGGGACGAAACTCTGGTAAATCTGTGCGCAATTGATTTGCCGTAACAACATTTAAAATATCCATGATAGCCTCCAGGTTACTATTTTTCATTATTCTTAAATTTTTCATATAAATCGGGACGCCGTTCCTGCGTACGCGCCTCCCGTTGTTGTTGTCGCCAGTGGGCTACTGCTTGATGATTCCCTGACAGTAACACCGATGGTACCCGCATTCCGCGATATTCTTCTGGCCGCGTGTAATAAGGGGCATCCAGTAAAAAATCTTCAAAAGAATCACTTTTCACTGAATCCATATCCCCTACCACACCGGGTATCCAGCGAATTAACGCATCCACAATAACCACTGTCGCCAATTCTCCGCCTGTCAACACATAATCGCCAATGGAAATTTCTTCATCCACCCAGTAATCGATCACACGCTGGTCTATCCCTTTATAATGGCCGCATAAAAATACCAGATGTTGGGCTGTTGCCAATTTCTGTGCGTATCGATTATCAAATACTTTACCCTGTGGAGAAGGGTAAAGTATTCGCGCTCTTTCTCGTTTAAGCCCCTGAGCAAAAAGGTATTCCAGCGCTTCAAAAAAAGGTTCGGGCTTTAAAACCATCCCAGCGCCGCCACCGTAAGGCGCATCATCTACCGTGCGATGGGCATCGTGGGTAAAATCGCGCAGATCCCACAATTTTAATTCCAATTTTACCCGGCGTTGCGCCTGCCGAATCATGCTTTCATTAAACGGTCCCCGAAAATACTCCGGGAATGCTGTCATCACATCAATTCGCATTATTTTTCCAGCATTCCTTCTATCAACTCCACCACAATTCGACCTTTCGCAATATTCACTTCTTTGACAAATTGCCGCACCGCAGGGATAAGAACTTCGCGCTCCCCTTCCCGAACCACATAAACCTCATTGGCTGCATGAGTAATGACATCCGTTACGGTGCCAATCCGGTTGCCCGCTGTGTCAAAGACCGTTAACCCCACTATATCATCCAGAAAATAATACCCGTCTGGCGGTACAATACGTTGCTCTTCCGGTACAAATACCTCTTTACCAACCAGTTGTTTCGCTGCTTCGCGGGTAGTGATTCCCTTTAATTTCAGAAAAACCTGTTGTTGCCTTACCACCGCTGAGTCCACAACAAACCCCTGATACCCTTCACTGGTGAATACATAAAGGGATTTAACCTGCAGGAACCGTTCGGGGATTCCGGAATAAGCGGTGGCTTTTATAATCCCTTCAACTCCGGAGGTTCCGACTATCCTGCCAATGGCGACATACATTTTAGCAACAAAAGGCATCCGGACATGCGCCGGATGCCTTAAATGTTTCCATGTTTTTTATTCAAGAATTTCCAAAACGGCCCGTTTACCCACTTTAGCAGCGGCAGCACTGAGCAGTGTACGAATTGCTTTGGCCGTTTGACCTCGTTTGCCGATGACTTTGCCCAGGTCGCCATCACCCACACGCAACTCATACACCGTTACCCGTTCACCTTCCACCTCGGTCACCTGCACTTCTTCCGGCTTGTCCACCAGATGCTTAGCAATGAACTCCACAAATTCTTTCATCGACAATACCTCCTTAAACTATTTGTGTTAGGATTATTTAGGAGATTGCGTTGCGTTTGTTAGTTCTGCTCTTCATTTGTATTCTCTTCAGAACGATCTTCGGTTCCCGGTGTCGCCGTATTTTCTGGTGTTTCTTCTGCAGGTGTTTCCGCAGAAGTTGCTTCATCCTGCGGTTTTTCCACTTTTTCTTCCTGTTTTGCTTTTGATCTGGCCTCCTGGGCACGTTTTGCTTCTTCCCGCTTGGCCCGCTCCATCTGGAGGACTTCCCATTTTTTTAATTCTTCTTCGATTTTTTCAGGGGGGAGTCCTCTTCGCATCAAATCAAACTTAAGAATTATTCCTTTTTTTCTCAATAAACTTTTTACAGTATCTGTGGGAATAGCTCCCTGTTGCAACCAGTACAAGGCCCGTTCTTCTTTGACTTCAACAATTGCCGGGTCTGCAATAGGGTTGTAATACCCGATTTCTTCAATAAAGCGACCGTCCCGCGGTGCTCGCGCATCTGCTGCCACAATACGATAAAAGGGCCGTTTCTTACGTCCCATCCGCCGTAATCTCAGTTTAACAGCCAAGTTTAAACCTCCATAGTTTCTATGTTAACTTTCGTCAATTTAAAAAGGGAAACTGCCGGGAGAAAACATTCCCCGAAACTTTTTACCTTTCATTCGCTTAATCATTTTCCGCATTTGTTCAAATTGATTTAGCAATTGATTTACATCCTGCACACGGGTTCCACTTCCCCTGGCAATGCGCTTGCGGCGACTACCATTAATAATTCTGGGATTGCGCCGCTCTTCAGGAGTCATGGAATTAATAATCGCTTCAATACGTACCAGTGCTTTTTCATCCACTTGAACGTTACGCAATTGTTTGCCCATGCCAGGTATCATCCCCAACAATTGTTCTAAGGGGCCCATCTTTTTTAATTGTTGTAATTGGTCGTAGAAATCTTCTAAAGTAAACTCATTCCTTCGAAGTTTTTGCTCCAGTTTTTTTGCTTTTTCAACATCTAAAGTTTCCTGGGCTTTTTCAACCAGCGAAACAATATCTCCCATGCCCAGGATACGCGACGCCATCCGATCGGGATAAAACGGCTCTACCGCATCTAAGGTCTCGCCTGTTCCAATAAATTTAATCGGCTTACCCGTAACGGCACGAATGGAAAGGGCTGCCCCTCCCCGGGAATCACCATCCATTTTAGTTAATACAACCCCATCGTAATCCAGCCATACCTGGAATTCACTTGCTGCAGTTACAGCATCCTGACCCGTCATCCCATCGGCAACAAACAGTATTTCATGGGGTTTTACCGTATTTTGGATGGCTTTTAGCTCTTGCATCATGGCATCATCAATGTGCAAACGGCCTGCTGTATCCAGAATCAACACATCACAGCCTTGTTGTCGTGCTGCTGGAATAGCCTCCTGACATATTTTAACCGCATCATTGTGTTCGGTTATATAAACAGGAATCCCTAATTGCTTTCCAATAACTCGCAATTGTTCTTTTGCAGCTGGACGATAAACGTCTGCTGCCACCAGCATGGGATGTCGACCTTTTTTCCTTAAAAAATTGGCCAGTTTACCTGCAAACGTTGTTTTTCCTGAACCCTGCAGTCCCACCAACATCACGATTGTTGGAGGAATTCCTGCCATTTTGATATCCATTCGGGATTCGCCCATCAGGCGAATCAATTCATCATGGACAATTTTTACAATTTGCTGGCCAGGGGTCACACTCCGCAACACTGTTTCGCCCACAGCTTTCTGGCGCACATCTTCTATAAACTGCTTGACCACCTTGTAATTCACATCCGCTTCCAGCAGTGCCCGGCGAATTTCCTTCAGGCCATCGCTAATGTTCTTTTCTGTTAACTTCCCCTGGCCTTTCAGATTTTTTAATGCCGATTCCAGCTTTTGTGTTAAATCTTCAAACATGGTCACCCGGTTTAATCCATTTAAAGCGGGTAAATTTACGGATTCAAGTAAATCTTTGCAAATAAAAATTATATTGCGGAATTGCTGTTCCGATTACCATCTATATAATAAACTTAAAGCAAATGTGGTTCCATAAGAAGCCGTATTCTGGTAGGTAAGAGACTGCTCCGAATTATAGCTTACAAACCCCTGCAATTGTATATGCTGATTCAAAGGCCACCATAACATACCATTTAATGCAAAAGAACGTGCATCTGAATACATGGAAGGTAACGGATTGGCCTCCCCGGAAGGATATCGAGCATAGCCCCACTGTGCTTCTAAAAAAATGTTGCGATTTGTTGTACTGAGGTAATTAAAACTTACAGTAATCCCCCGAGTCTTTCGGTTAAATGATTGAACATAAGTATTTACTGTCCCCCTGGCACGATAATCCCTCTGCTCCAGGTAGCCCCCTATGCCAACAAAATTGACATTATTCCAATACCACCGTGGTTGCCATTCTACCCGAAGGGTGCGCTCATCTGGTGTAAAAGCATCCGGGGTTTCAGCCTGGCGCCAGCGTAAATTTACTCTCCATCGACTACTGATATTTCGCCACATCGGAATTTCGCCTTTAGTAGAAGTTTCCAGCTCCCGGAATTGATTGGTGTAATTCAATGTATCCAGAGAGGTATTAAAACGTCGTGCTTCTAAACGAACACCGACTTCCACATATTGTTGGAATGTTCGTGAATAACGATAATATAAATGAGACGTATAACTCGTGTACCAATTCCATTGGGGATTAAATTCACGGTAATATTCATTCCCAAGCAGCACCCCAAACCGGTGATACCATCCTAATGCATATTCCCCATTTATTTCAATACCCGTGTGATTGATCTGGGGAAAAGTAAATTGTTGGCTAACATAGCGTTTTAAACGAAAAAATCCCTGCAGGTACCACAAAAGTGGAACCCAATAGCGATTACCCACAATACCAGAAATATCAAGATCGATATACTGATTCGATGAATCTCGGAAATCGTGGTAGTAATTGCTGTTAATCTCCAGACGGGTATAATACTGCTCCTTTTGCTGCAGCCAGTAATTTCGTAAAAAATAATTGATGTATTGTGTATCTAAACGTATGCGCTGATTTAATACAAAAGATTGCTCTAAAGAACCTTTGCTGATGTTCCACTGCATTGCCAGATAAGGCGACCGAAAGCGATACCCCTGGGGAGTTACATCTGAAATAAAAACCGATTGGGTTTGATAAACTGATTCGTCGATACCCAATTCCACCTGCAAAGAAAACGGATCTTCGTATGATAAATTACTTGTTGAAGCTGTTGGCGAAAAATCGACACTGTCCACTTTTAACGTATCTGCCAATACCAGTTCCCACACCATTTTCAATAATTCGTAAGCCATTTGATATTGCCCTTCTTCATAAGCTTGCCGGGCATGGACATAGAGGGAATCCACCATATTATCATGACCAGGAAATTGGGCAAACAAAACAACCACCTGCGCTTGTTTGCTTTCCCACAAGTTTTGCCAGTAAACGGAAGTAGAATCATTGGCCAATAAGGACATATTTAATGTCAGGATTAATAGGAACCCAAACTTCCCGCTGTTCTCCAACACCCATAACCAATATGGAGTTTCCCGCCCCGTTACTTGGGAGCGGGAAACCATGCCAATGATATCACAAATTATAATTAGTAGAATTGTCATCGAACAATATAAGGGCAACTCCAGGTTGCTGAATTATAGGGATATTTTTCTGGGTCGCTATCGAATATGGTACCACTATCAATCACATCTATAATCGCATGATAAACCCGTCGTCCCCGTTCCTGCACCTGCCAGGTTCCCTGGTATATATTGAAACCCGTTGCTGCATCCGTGCCTAAAAATTGAAATAGTTTTCGGTGGTGCTCTCCCCGCCGTCGACCATAGTGCAACATAACAATTTCGGTGCTATTCGTGCGGGGATTCTGTACGGGATTAACCGTTGTATTTTCTACCAGAACACGAACGGTTACAGTTTCACCCCGTTGAAAACGTGGTAATCCCACAGGTACCGCCATCAGGGGTCGCAATGGAGCATCGAACACCAGGGAATCACCATTTTCCTGGATCAGGGTAACTTTTACAATACGAATTGTCCCGTGAGGGCTATTTCCCTGTCCCGGCGAGATGGCAATTAAACGCCAATTGCGCGCTCGCGGGGCATCATCATGACCTCGCTTCGTGAATAATGCCCGCCGCCGCACAACGTGGGTAAGTGGTTTACGGTAAATTGCAACGGTGTCGGCATTGGTGGTGTCATTGGTATCAAATTTTTCCATAACAACAAATCTGCCTTTTAATACACGCTCAATATATAAATGGGCAGTATCTGGATGAGCATCAGTTTGTTCAAAAACTACACGCCGGGCATATCGGTCGGTAATTATTCGCCCAAACCGCACCACATTATTAATGGGCTCCAGAACTTTGGAAAAATAACCACTGAATACAGGTGTTCCGAAGGCAAAGAGATCATTCTCGCTACCATCATCGATACCATCGTCCATCAAATATTCTTCAAAAGCACTGGATTCCTCATTGATTAATTGTTCCAGTTCCACTTCTTCAGTCATCACCCCATTCACATTCTTATCGCAAGCGGTAATAAATAGGGTAACCACAATTATTCCTATCAATCCAATCATCAAGCGTTTCATGGTACTTTCCTCCTTGTTTGTTTTTGAACGTCTTTTTCCGGGCCCGGAGGAAAGACATACAAATTATGTTATTGGGTTAATAATCGTAACCCGTATTCACTTAAAGCTTTGGCCTTTTGAAAATGCCCCTGGGCATATAGTTGTTCTGCCGTTTTTAGCAACTCTCTGGCCAGGCGCAGAGCTTTAACATTACCATGCGTTGGCAACATTTTTTTTATCAGCTTTCGCAACCGTTGGATGTAGCGTTCCGCCTGTTGCATGGTATTTTCGTTTGTACCGGTTGTTGGTGTTTGGTAATATTTCATAATTAATTGATTGGTCACTTTCAACAAATTACTAGCTGCCACCCATTGATGTTTTTGAATCAACTTTTGTGCTTCTAAAATCAAATGATTCAATAAAGTAAAATAGGGGGAATTTTTAATATCTGTGTTGTGTTTTAAGGTGGTAATTAATTGTTGCGTGATTTTTAACTCTCGTTTCAATTCCAATTCTTGTTGCACAGCATCATGAGCAACGGCGTTTGAAGCAAGTGTTTCCAGGCGATACAACAGTTGAATCAACACGTTCATTTTTTTTTGGGCAACGCGATATTCTTTTCTTTCCATTGCATCGTTTACCCGCCTGGCTAACCGCTGTGCTTGAGACAGCAAACGCTGCCACATTTCATTTCCATTCATTTGTTTTTGTTGTAAACGTCTTAAATTTTGTTGAACAACCTCCCAGCGTTTCTGAATTTTTCGGTCATGTACCGTGGTAGGGGACTTCTCAGCCAATAGTTGATACAATTCAAAATTTAACATTTGCAACATTCGTCTGGCCTGTTGAAAACGCCCCTCGTCTATATATTGTTTAACGGTTTTCAGTTGATGGCGAAATTTTACAAATTTTGGTTGTAAATTCCTTTCCGTCCCGATGGGAGATGTTTGCAAATCATTCAATAATGTCCAGGTTCGGTGGAATAAATTTTCAACATTTTCCTCTCCCCTGGTAGCCAGATCAATAGCATTACGCGCAAAATATTCAGCCAGGCGATAAAACTCGATAGCCTGGAATATTACCTGACGCTGATAGGCAATAATAGCCCGCCTCCGATATGCCTTGGCC
>Ga0256839_1002726_pt1 | contig 19282 bp, 14 predicted proteins | sample 354166metaG_FD_185968 | JGI IMG/M metagenome (GOLD analysis project Ga0256839, IMG submission 185968) | Hydrothermal vent microbial communities from Mid Atlantic Ridge, Atlantic Ocean - 354-166 | ecosystem: Environmental > Aquatic > Marine > Hydrothermal vents | place: Atlantic Ocean: Mid... | reverse complement strand
GGTGGCCTCGATGCGCAGGTTGCGGATGTCGAGCAGATTGTCAGCCACCGCGCCCTCCCTTCAGATCGGATGTGCGGTTGAGGATCCAGTCCGCCACCAGGTTGACCGAAATCGCCAGCGCCGCGATCGCCGCCGCCGGCCACAGCGCAGCCCCGATGCCGAAGACGATGCCCTCCTTGTTCTCTTTCACCATGCCGCCCCAGTCCGAGGCCGGCGGCTGCACACCGAGTCCCAGGAACGAAAGCGTGGACAGGAACAGCACCGCGAAGATGAAGCGCAGGCCCAGCTCGGCCACCAGCGGCGAGAGCGCATTGGGCAGGATCTCGCGGAAGATGATCCAGCCGCGCCCTTCGCCGCGCAGCCGGGCGGCCTCGACGAAATCCATCACGTTGATGTCCACCGCCACCGCGCGGCTCAGGCGGTAGACCCGGGTGCTGTCCAGCAGCCCCATCACCAGGATCAGCACCGGCGTGGTGACCGGCATCACCGAAAGCACCACCAGGGCAAAGATCAGGGTCGGGATCGACATGATCAGATCGACGATGCGCGACATCGCCTGATCGACCCAGCCGCCGACCACCGCCGCCGTGAACCCCAGCAAGGCCCCCAGCGTGAAGGCCAGAAACGTGGCCAGGCTGGCGATGAAGATGGTGGTGCGCCCGCCCCAGATCATGCGCGTCAGCAGGTCGCGGCCGATGTTGTCGGTGCCCAGCCAGAACCTCTCGGAGGCCGGCTCCCAGACATCGCCCACCACCTCGGCCATGCCGTAGGGCGCGATCCAGGGAGCGAAGATCGCCATGAGGAAGAACAGGCCGGTGAAGAACAGGCCGATCAGGGCAGAGACCGGAATTCTCATTTCGGATGCCTCAGCCGCGGGTTGGAGACGATCGCCACGATGTCGGCCACCAGATTGAGCCCGATGTAGACGGCGGCGAAGATCAGCCCCGTGGCCTGCACCACCGGCACGTCGCGCTTGGCCACGTGATCCACCAGATACTGCCCCATGCCGGGATAGACGAAGATCACCTCCACCACCACCACGCCGACCACCAGATAGGCGAGGTTGATCATCACCACGTTGACGATCGGGGCGATGGCATTGGGAAAGGCGTGGCGGAAGACCACCCTGAACTGGCTCAGCCCCTTCAGTTCGGCGGTTTCGATATAGGCCGACTGCATCACGTTCAGGATCGCGGCGCGGGTCATGCGCATCATGTGCGCCAGCACCACCAGGGTGAGCACCGTGACCGGCAGGGCGATCGCCTCGAGCTTCTCCCACAGGCTCATCCCGTCATGGACGGTGGCGACCGATGGAAACCAGCGCAGCTTCACCCCGAAGAAGAAGATCAGCACATAGCCGATGAAGAACTCGGGCAGCGAGATCGAGGCAAGCGTGACGCCGGAAATCAGCCTGTCGGGCCAGCGGTTGCGGTAGCGCACCGCCAGAAGCCCCAGCAGGATCGCCAGCGGCACCGCCACCGCCGCCGCCCAGAAGGCCAGGAACAGGGTATTGCCCAGCCGCTGCGCGATCTGCGGCCCGATCGCCTGCCCGTTGGAGAGCGCCGTGCCCAGGTCGCCGCTCAGAACGCCCCCCAGCCAGCGCAGGTAGCGCAGCCAGGCCGGATCGTTCAGCCCCAGCTCCTCGCGCAGGTTGGCCAGCGCCTGCGGCGTTGCCGACTGCCCGAGAATGCTCTGGGCCACATCCCCGGGCAGGATCTGGGTGCCGGCGAAGATCAGCACCGAGACCGCCAGCAGCAGCAGCAGACCCAGCGCGATGCGCCGGGCCAGGAGTCTTGCAAGAGGACCCATGCCGACTCAGCTGTCGCTCAGGCGTTCAGCCAGCACTTGATCAGCGCCTTGTTGTTCATGAAGCCGCCGTTGCCGTCGGGCACCCAGCCGGCGACCTGCGGGCCGGTGGCATCGATGAAGTCGTTGAACATCGGAATGATGGCCCCGCCCTCGTCGCGCACCATCAGCGCCGCCTCGCGGTAGAGCGCCTTGCGCCTGGCCGGGTCGAGCTCGGCGCGCGCGGCGATGATGATCTTGTCGAAGTCGGGCCGGAAGAACTTGGTGTCGTTCCAGTCCGCGGTGGAGAGATAGGCGGTGGAATACATCTGGTCCTGCACTGGCCGGCCGCTCCAGTAGGAGGCCGAGAAGGGCTGCTTGTTCCACACCTCCGACCAGTAGCCGTCGCCCGGCTCGCGCTTGACCTCGATCTCGATCCCGGCGGCCCTGGCCTGCTGCTGGTAAAGCTGTGCGGCATCCACCGCGCCGGGGAAGGCGACATCGGAGGTGCGCAGCAGGATCGAGCCGGAATGGCCGGATTTCCTGTAGTGGAAGGCGGCCTCCTCGGGGTCGTATGCGCGCTGCGGGATGTCGTCGGGAAACAGCGGGTAGGCGGCGTTGATCGGAAAGTCGTTGCCGACCGAACCGTAGCCCTGAAGGATCTTGTCCACCAGTTCCTCGCGGTTGATCGCCAGCTTCAGCGCCAGGCGCAGGTGGTTGTCGTCGAACGGCGGCGTGTTCACATGCATGATGAACACGTAGTGCCCCCGGCCCGACACGTTCCTGACCTCGACGCCGGGGATGCGCCTGATCAGATCCACCACCTTGGGCTCGACCCGGTTGATCATGTGCACCTGCCCCGACTGCAGCGCCGCCAGCCGCGCCGTGGCGTCGTTGACCACGGTGATCTCCACCGAGTCGGCGAAGCCGCGGTTGTCGGCGTCCCAGTAGTTCTCGAAGCGGGTGCCCACGTGGCGCACGCCGGGCTGGTTCTCTGCCACCCGGTAGGGACCGGTGCCGACCCCGGCATCGGGGGCCTCGAAGCCGCCGCCCGGCTGGATCATCAGGTGATAGTCGGCCAGCAGATAGGGCAGGTCGGCATTGGGCGAACCCAGCGTCAGCACCACATACTGGCCGTCCGCCTTCATCTCCTCGATACCCTTGACGATCCCCAGCGCGCCGGACTTGGAGTTCTCGTCCGAGTGGCGCTGCAGCGTCTTGACCACGTCATCGGGGGTTACCGTCTTGCCGTTGTGGAATTCCACCCCCTCGCGGATCCTGAAGGTCCAGACCCTGGCATCGGGCGAGGCCTCGACGCTTTCGGCGATGCGGAACTCGATCTCGCCGTCGGGGCCCACCTCCACCATCGTCTCGCCCCAGCTGCGGCCGAAGCAGATCGGCACGTCCGAGGCCCAGGTGGCCGGATCGAGGCTGTTGGTGCTCTCGCCGCCCTGCATCCCCGCCTTCAGCGTGCCGCCGCGCACCGGGCCTGCATGCGACGCCGCCTGCGCCAGCATGGTGCCGGCCAGCGACGACGAAACCCCGAGCGCCGCCGCCCGCCCCATGAAGGCGCGCCGGCCCATCAGCCCGCGGGCCACCCTTTTCGCATGATATTCGAGTTCTTTCGTCATGTTTCTTCCTCCCATTCGATACCGGGCCTGTTCATGTTCGTGGGCCTCGATTCCTTCCCGCAGGATACACACTGAACCGGGTTGCGCATCATTTGCGTGTCACCTGTCGGAAATTTCCCACCGCGGGTTGATCCATGGCCGCGCCTCCTCACGCGGCAGCGGCGCACGCCCGAGGATATGATCCGCCATCTTTTCCCCCACCATGATCGAGGGGGCATTGAGGTTACCGTTGGTGATCCGTGGAAAGACCGAGCTGTCGGCAACCCGCAGCCGTTCCACCCCGATCACCCGGCCCTGCGGATCCACCACCGCCATCGCATCGTCGCGCCGGCCCATCCGGCAGGTGCCGCAGGGGTGATAGGCGCTTTCCACGTGGCGGCGCAGGAAATCGTCGATCTCGTCGTCGCTCCGCACCTCATCTCCGGGCTGGATCTCCCGGCCGCGATAGGGGTCGAAGGCGGGCTGGGCGAAGATCTCGCGGGCGATGCGCACGCAATGGCGGAAATCGATCCAGTCCTGCTCTTCGCTCATGTAGTTGAAGCGGATCCGCGGCGGCGCCGCCGGGTCGGACGAACGCAGCCGCACCCACCCGCGCGAGGGCGAGCGCATCGGCCCCACATGGGCCTGATACCCGTGCCCCTCGGCCGCCGCCCTGCCGTCGTAGCGCACCGCGATCGGCAGGAAGTGGAACTGGATGTCGGGGTATTCGACCCCCGCGCGCGAGCGAATGAAGCCGGCGCTTTCGAAATGGTTCGAGGCCCCCAGCCCGCGCCTGCCCAGCAGCCACTGCAGCCCGGCCAGCGCCTTGCCCCACAGGTTCCAGTAGCGATACAGCGTGACCGGCTGCAGGCTGGCCTGCTGGATGTAGATCTCCAGGTGGTCCTGCAGGTTGGCCCCCACCCCGGGCCGGTCGGCCAGAACCGCAATCCCGTGCTCGGCCAGATGCGCCGCCGGGCCGATGCCGGAAAGCATCAGGATCTTCGGCGAATTGATCGCCGAGGCCGCCACGATCACCTCGCGGCGGGCGCGCACCACCTCCACCCGCGCCCCGCGCGAGATCTCCACCCCCGTGGCCCGGCCCTCCTCGATCACCACCCGCCGGGCGAAGCAGCGCAGCAGCGAGACATTCGGCCGCTTCAGCGCCGGGCGCAGATAGGCATGGGCCACCGACCAGCGCCGCCCGCGCCAGATGGTGGCCTCCATCGGGCCGAAGCCCTCCTGCTTGGCCCCGTTGCAGTCCTCGGTGCGTTCGAAGCCCGCCTGGACGCCGGCCTCGACGAAGGCCCGGTGCAGCGGGTTGCGCCGCGCGCCGCGGGTGACATGCAGCGGCCCCTCGCGCCCGCGCCAGCGGCCGGGCTCCGGCCCGCCGTGCCAGTTCTCCATCCGCCTGAAATAGGGCAGCACGTCGGCAAAGCCCCAGCCCTCGGCACCGCTTTCGGCCCAGTGATCGAAGTCGCGGGCATGGCCGCGCACATAGACCATGCCGTTGATGCTGGAGGAGCCGCCGATCACCTTGCCGCGCGGCACCGCCAGGATGCGCCCGCCCAGATGCGGCTCCGGCTCGGTGCGAAAGCCCCAGTCGTAGAGGCCCATGTTCATGGGGTAGCTGAGCGCTGCCGGCATCTGGATGAACGGCCCGGCATCGCTGCCGCCGTATTCCAGCACCAGCACCGAGTGACGGCCGTCCTCACTCAGCCGGAAGGCCAGCGCCGCCCCGGCCGAGCCGGACCCGATGATGACGAAATCCGCCTCCATCACGCCTCCTCCGACGCCCCGCTCAATACGGCGCCTCGACCGGCCCCATGCCGACATAGACGCTCTTCAGCTCGGTATAATGCTCGATCGCCGCACGGCCGTTCTCGCGCCCGATGCCCGACATCTTCGTCCCGCCGAAGGGGATCTCCACCGGCGTGAGGTTGTAGCTGTTGATCCACACGATCCCGGCCTGCAGCCGGTCCGCCACCCGGTGGGCGCGCGCCAGATCGCGGGTGAATACGCCGCCGGCCAGGCCGAATTCGGAGGCATTGGCCCGGGCGATCACCTCGTCCTCGTCGTCGAAGTCGAGCACCGACATCACGGGGCCGAAGATCTCCTCGCGGGCGATCGTCATCTCGTCGCACACGCCGGCAAACACCGTCGGCTCCACCCAGAATCCCCCTTCGAAGCCTTGCACCTTCGCCACCCCGCCGCCGGTCAGGCAGCGCGCTCCCTCGGCCTTGCCGCGCCTTGCATATTCCAGCACCCTGCGCTGCTGTTCGGCGGAAATCAGCGGGCCCATCTGCACGTTTTCATCCATCGGGTCGCCGATACGGATGGCTTCGGTGCGCGCCACCAGGCGCTCCAGAAAGGCATCGCGGACGGCGCGCTGCACGAAGACGCGCGTGCCGTTGGAGCAGATCTGCCCGGCCGAATAGAAATTGCCCAGCATCGCCGCGCCCACCGCATCTTCCAGCGAGGCATCGTCGAAGACGATCAGCGCCGACTTGCCGCCCAGTTCCAGCGTCACGTGGCGGATTCCTTCGGCGGCGGCGGCGTAAACCTTCCGCCCCGTGGGCACCGAGCCGGTGAGCGACACCTTCGCCACGCCGGGATGGCGCACCAGCGCCGCCCCCACGGCCGCGCCGCCCTGCACCACGTTGAACAGCCCCGCCGGTGCGCCGGCCTCGATCAGGATTTCGGCCAGCCTCAGCGCCGAAAGCGGCGTCAGTTCCGAGGGCTTGAACAGCATCGCATTTCCGGCCGCCAGCGCCGGCGCCGCCTTCCAGCAGGCGATCTGGATCGGATAGTTCCATGCCCCGATGCCGACACAGACCCCCAGCGGCACCCGTTTCGTATAGGCGAAATCACGGCCCAGCGGGATGGCCTCGCCGCTGACGGCGGGGACGATCCCGCCAAAGAACTCGAGCGCATCCGCCCCCGAGGCGGCATCGGCCACCAGGGTTTCCTGCAACGGCTTGCCGGTATCCAGCGTCTCCAGCTCGCTCAGCGCGCGGTTGCGCCGGCGGATCAGCCGCGCGGCGCGGCGCAGCACCCGCCCGCGCTCGACCGGCGCCAGGGCGGCCCATTCCTGCTGAGCCCGGGCCGCGCTTTCCACCGCGCGAGCGACCAACGCCGGGGTGGCCTCGTGCAGCCGGGCGATCACCTCGCCGGTGGCCGGGCAGAAGCTTTCGAAGCGCGTACCGGCAGCATCCTCGACAAAGCCCCCGTCGATGAAGTGGCTGGCTTCAGGATGTGCCCGCATCGCTGCTGCTCCTCCTGCCGCGCCCGCCGCCGCTCTCCGGGGCATGGCACTCCACCATCCTGTCCAGATACTGGACCACCAGCCGCTCCGCCGCAGCCGGCGATGCAAGCGCATCGTGCAGCGCATGGCGGATGTAGAGCCCGTCGATCATCGCTGCCGCGCCGCGGGCGATGGTGTCGGCGGCGGCCGCGGGCACCAGCATGCGCAGCGCATGGCGCAGATTCGAATGCAGCCGCCGGGCATAGATGCGCAGCAGCCGGGCCGCTTCCGGGGCGCGCTGCGCCTCGACATAGAACACCAGCCAGGCACCGACCACATGCGTTTCGAACTGTTCCTGCCCGAGCGAGGCCCCGACGATCGCCCGCAGCCGCTCCCGCGGCCCCCGCGCCTGCCGCAGCCGGCGGCGCACCGAGGTGCCGAAGGCGCTCAGGATGTGGCGCATCGCGGCCAGGAACAGCGCATTCTTGCTGTCGAAGTAGTAATGCGCCAGCGCCGGCGACATGCCGGCGGTGCGCGCGATCTGGCTGACGGTCACATCCAGCGACCCGGCGCGGCCGATCTCGTGGATCGTGGCCGAGACCAGCGCCGCCCGGCGCAGGGGTTCCTGTCCGACCCTGGGCATCCGATTCTCCCGCTTCTGCACAGCTTCCCGGAGCATCTTGCCTTTCTTTACTGATCCGTCAATCAGGAATCGGCCGCGCATGTCGCGAACCGAGGCCGCCCGGCGCGGCACAGCTGCTGCCCTCTCCGCCGACCACCTGCCGCCCCGGCGAATCGCGCCCCGGCGAAACCGGTGCATGACCGGAAAGGCCCCCCGGGCTAGCATGGCCGGGAAGGGAATCGGAAAGGGAACCGGAGAAGGACAGCATGCCCCCGGAAAGGAACCGCGACCGCCCCGCCACCGCTCCGGCGCGCACATCGGAACACGCCCCGGGCACCACGGCCGGAATCGCCGCCATCATCGGTGCCGGCGAGATCGGCGCCGGCTGGGCTGCCCGCTTCCTGCTCGCCGGGTGGGAGGTGCGCCTTTTCGACCCGGACCCCGAGGCCCGGCGCGGAGTCGCCCCCCTGCTCGCGGCCGCCCGTCGCACCCTGCCCATGCTCTACGAGACCGCCCTGCCCCCCGAAGGCCGGCTGACCTTCTGCGAAACCATCTCCGCGGCTGTCGAAGATCCCTTCTGGATCCAGGAAAGCCTGCCCGAGCGCCTGGCACTCAAACGGCGGACATTGCAGAAGATCCAGCAGCACTGCCGTGCGGATGCGGTGCTCGCCTCCTCGAGCGCGGGATTCTCCCCCTCCGAGCTCCAGGGCTGCGCCACCCGCCCCGGGCAGATCATCGCCGCCCGGCCCTGCGCGCCGGTCTATCTGCTGCCGCTGGTGGAACTCGCGGCCACGGCCGCCAACCCGCCGACTCTGCTGCAACGCGCAGAGGAAACGCTCGCCGGGATCGGCATGTTCCCGCTGCGCCCGGGCTTCGAGGACACGCCCCCCCTCGGCGACCGCCTGGCCCGTGCCCTGCTGCGCGAAGCACAGTCGATGCGCGAGGAAGGCCACGCCTCTGCCGACGAGATCGACGATGCCATCCGCTGCGGAATCGGGCTGCGCTGGGTGCTGGAAGGGCTGAGCCGGAGCTGCCCCCCGTCCGGCGCCGCGCCCGGCACGCACGGGCGCTGCGCGCCAGAACGCGCGCGCGGCGAAAACCGCGACGAAAGCCTCGTGGCGCTCCTGCGCGCGCTCAAGGGGCGCGATGCCGCCGCCGGGGCGCCGATCAGGAAACACGAATCCCGCCTGCGGCCCGCGCACGCCGGCGCCCGCGCCCCTCTGATCACCGTTCGCCGCATCGTGCCCATCGACTGGACGGATTACAACAGCCACATGAACGAAAGCCGCTACGGGCAGGTATTTTCGGATGCCGCCGACAAGGTCATGGCCCTGATCGGCGCCGATGCCGCCTACATCGCCCGCGGGCTGAGCTATTTCACCGTCGATATCCATATCCGCTTCCGGGCCGAAACCCTGGCCGGGCAGATGATCCGGGTGGAGACCGACGTGCTGGAAGGGACCGGCAAGAAGCTGCGGCTTGCCCACCGGATGCTCGACGACGATACCGGCGCGCTTCTGGCCGAGGCCGAGCAGCTCCTGATTCACGTTTCGCTCGAAACCCGGCGCTCCTGCGAGCCGCCGCCCGAAATCGCCGCCCGTGCCGCGGCCCTCGCCGCCCCCCCGGAAAGCGGCTAGAGCGCACCGCGCCGGATCGCCCCTGCTTCGCCCGGGGCCCGCAAGCGGCCCGCCCGCATCAGCCATTCCTAAACCGTTCCGGTGCAGAATCGATTCGCATCAGCCGGGCGTGCTTCGCGAAAGGCCGGAAAGAGACAATGGCGAATCCGATCTACATCGAAACGGTCACCGGGCCGTTCCTGCCCTATGGCGCGGACATCCTGCAGCTCGACCTGTCCGTTGCCGGCGGGATGTCGTTGAGCGCCTTTGCCGGATACGGCGACAATGCGCGGATCGTCGGTTTCGACATTTCCGGCACCGCCAGCTTTACCGGCCAGTCCTTTCTCGGCGCGGCGACCGACGGCTTCGTTACCGCCGATTACGGCAACGTCAGCCTGGAGCTGTCGGCCGCACGGCTGGCCCGGGTGCTCAACGTCTCTCCCGGCGCCTCGGCCGATGCCGGTTACCTGACCGGGCTGAACAGCGGCCAGATGGCCGACCGGATCGCCGCGATCGGGGTCGATACCGGAACCGCGAACTACCTCGTCACGAGCTGGCCGAACGGGCCGGGGCTGATGAGCTTCCGCCAGGAGGCCGACGGTTCGCTGAGCGTTGTTTCCCCGCCTCCCGATCCGTCGCTCGGGCGGGTGTCGGACCTGTCCTCCGTCAGCGCCTATGGCAAGACCTGGGTGATCGCCGCTTCCGCCGACGGCAACGACGTGAACAGCTACACCATCGACGGCAACGGCGTGCTGAGCCCGGTCGCCAGCTTCGGCGCCGCCGACGGGCTCGGGATCAACACGCCGAGCGCGCTGGCCACGGCGATGCTGGAAGGCCAGCCCCATGTGGTCCTGGCCAGCGCCGGCTCCGGCTCGCTCTCGGTGCTGCGGCTGGAAGCCGACGGCAGCCTGAGCCCGGTGGATCACGTGCTTGACGACCGGAACACCCGCTTTGCCGATCCGGCGGTTCTGAAAACCGCGACCATCGGCGATGCCACCTTCGTTCTCGCCGCCGGCTCGGACGACGGGTTTGCCCTGTTCCGCCTGCGCCCGGACGGCAAGCTACACCACCTGGCCAGCGTCGCCGACAGTGCGACACTGGCACTTGACAATGTGGCGGCCGCCGCACTCGGCGCCGACGGCAGCGCGCTGCGCATGTTCCTGGCCTCGGCGACCGAAACCGGAATCAGCCATTTCGCCCTCGACCTGTCCGGCCTCGGCGGCACGCTCACCGGCAGCGCCGGGGCCGATGTCCTGACCGGCGGCGCGCTGGACGAGATCCTCGACGGCGGCGACGGAAACGACGTGATAGACGGCGGCGACGGGGCCGACCTTCTGATCGACGGCGGCGGCAGCGACGTGCTCACCGGCGGTCCCGGGGCCGACGTGTTCACGCTGGTGCCCGACGGCGCCGACGACGTGATCACCGATTTCCAGCGCGGTGTCGACTCGCTCGACCTGTCCTTCTACCCCCTGCTCCACGACCCGAACGCGCTGGGCTTCGTCACCACCTCCTTCGGGGCACGGCTGAGCTTCCGGGGCGAAACGCTGGACATCACCGCCAGCGACGGCAACCCGCTCTCGCTGGCCGAACTTGCGGCAAGCGGTCTGTTCAACCTCGACCGGCCGCCGCTGGTGCTGGGCAGCGGTCCCTCGGGCGGCGGACAGACCTGGATCGGCGCCGGCGGCAACGATACCCTCGTCGGCTCTCCCCTGGATGACATCCTCACCGGCAACGGCGGCGATGACGTGCTGATCGGTGGCCCCGGAGCCGACATGCTGATGGGCGGCAGCGGTTTCGACACTGCCGACTATTCCACCGCCACTGGGGCGATCACCCTCGACCGGATGGACATGGCCGCCAACAGCGGCGATGCCGCCGGCGATACGCTGGTGTCGATCGAAGCGGTATCGGGCAGCGGCTTCGCCGACCTGATCCTCGGACACGACAGCGCCGAAACGATCTCCGGCGCCGCCGGCAACGACCGGCTCGATGGCCGCGGCGGGAATGACACCCTCTCCGGCGGGCCCGGAAACGACGTGCTGACCGGCGGCCCCGGGGCCGACATGCTGATGGGCGGCAGCGGCACCGACACGGCCAGCTATGCCAGCGCGCAGAGCGGCCTGCGAATCGATCTCGCCCACGCCGGGCGGAACACCGGCGACGGCACCGGCGACAGTTTCGACTCGATCGAGGACCTGACCGGCTCTCCCCAGTCCGATGCGCTTTACGGGAACGCCGGGCCGAACCGCCTTTCCGGCAGCGACGGCGACGACTGGCTGCAGGGGCGCGGCGGCGACGACATGCTGTTCGGCGGCAACGGCGATGACGTGCTGGACGGCGGCGCCGGCGCCGACCTGCTGGACGGCGGCGCCGGACGCGACCGGGCGCAGTATTTCATGGCCAAGCAGGGAATCGTGGCCGACCTGGCAAACCCGGCGGCCAACACCGGCATCGCCGCCGGCGACATCTACCTGTCGATCGAGGATCTGGCCGGTTCGCGCATGGACGATGTCCTCGGCGGCAACTCCGGCGACAACCGGCTGTTCGGCAATGCCGGAAACGACATGCTCCATGGTGTCGGCGGCAACGACCTGCTGCACGGCGGCAGCGGCGATGACCGGCTGACCGGCGGCGGCGGCAACGATCTGCTGATCGGCGGCAGCGGAAGCGATGTCTTCGCCTTCGCCCCCGGTTTCGGGCAGGACCGGATCGCCGACCTGGAAACGCAGGCCGACCTGATCGAGATCGACACCGCCCTGCTCGGCGGAACCGCGGCAACCGGCAGCGCGCTTCTGGCCGATTTCGCCACCCTGTCGGGCAGCGGCGCGGTTATCGACTTCGGCGGCGGCGACATGCTGACGATCGATGGCATCACCGAGCTGGGGCAACTGAGCGAACTGTTCCTGTTCGTCTGATCCCCGGCACCCGGATCCCGCCGCCCGCGCCGGGGCCGAAGTCAGCTTCCGCCGCGCCCGGCCTCGGCCAGAACCTGAAGATAGCGTCCGTAGTCGTTCTTCTCGAACACCCTTGCCCGGGCACGCATCTGCGCGCTGTCGATCCAGCCGAGCTCGAAGGCCACCTCGTCGGGCGAGCCCACCTGCAACCCCTGGCGCTTTTCCAGCGTGCGCACGAAATTGCCGGCATCGAGCAGGCTGTCATGGGTGCCGGTATCCAGCCAAGCGAAACCGCGCCCCATCAGCTCGACCGTCAGCGTCCCTTCGGCCAGATACATCTCCAGAAGGCTGGTGATCTCCAGCTCGCCACGATCCGAAGGTTGCACCTTCCGGGCCCGCTCCGGGGCCCGCTCATCCAGAAAATAGAGCCCCGTCACCGCATAACTGGAGGCCGGTTTCTCCGGCTTTTCGACGATCGACACCACATTGCCGGCATCGTCAAACCCCACCACGCCATAGCGTTCCGGGTCGGCCACCCGGTAGCCGAAAACCGTGCCGCCCGACGGGCGCGCATTGGCGCCCTGCAACAGCTCGGGAAGACCCTGGCCGAAAAAGATGTTGTCGCCCAGCACCAGCGCCGAGGGCGCGCCGGCAAGGAAATCCTCGGCCAGGATGAAGGCCTGCGCCAGCCCGTCGGGGCTGGGCTGGACGATGTATTCCAGCCGCAGCCCCCATTGCGACCCGTCGCCCAGCAGCGCCCTGAACTGCGGCTGGTCGGCAGGCGTGGTGATCACCGCGATCTCGCGAATGCCGGCAAACATCAGCGTGGTCAGCGGGAAATAGACCATCGGCTTGTCATAGATCGCCAGCAGCTGCTTGGAAACGCCCATGGTCACGGGATAGAGCCGCGTGCCCGAGCCTCCTGCCAGAATGATCCCCTTGCGCGTTCTGCTCATGCTGTCTGTCCCAATCTCCTGCCCACACCATCCCGGGACAGCAGCGCCTGCCACCAGGCGCGGTTCTCCAGATACCAGTCCACGGTTTTCTCCAGCCCTTCGTCCAGCGTGACCGACGGCCTCCAGCCCAGTTCGCCGCGAATGCGCGCCGGGTCGATGGCGTAGCGCAGATCGTGGCCCGGCCGGTCCTCGACGAAGGCGATCAGCCGCTCGTGCGGTGCGCCGTCGGGCTGGCGGCTGTCCAGTATGGCGCAGATCCTGCGCACCAGCTCCAGGTTGGTGACCTCGTTCTCGCCGCCGATGTTGTAGCTGCGCCCCACCCGGCCGCGCGCAAGAACCGTCAGCAGCGCATCGGCGTGATCTTCCACATAGAGCCAGTCGCGCACGTTCTCGCCGGTGCCGTAGATCGGGATCTGCCGCCCGGCGAGCGCGTTCAGGATTACCACCGGGATCAGCTTTTCGGGGAAATGGTAGGGGCCGTAATTGTTCGAACAGTTCGTGATCACAACTGGCAGGCCATAGGTTTCATGCCAGGCGCGCACCAGGTGATCGCTCGCCGCCTTGGAGGCCGAATAGGGGCTCCTGGGCGCATAGGGCGTTTCCTCGGTAAACTTTCCCGTGGCGCCGAGAGAGCCGTAAACCTCATCGGTGGACACGTGGTGAAACCGGAAATCTTCCGGCTTTCCAAGGCTTTCCCAGTGGGCGCGCGCCGCCTGCAACAGGTTGAAGGTGCCCGTCACATTGGTTTCGACAAAGGCCGCGGGCCCGTCTATCGAGCGATCCACATGGCTTTCGGCGGCCAGATGCATCACCGCATCCGGCTTGTGATTGCGAAAAACCCGGGCCAGCGCCTCCGCATCGCGGATATCCACCTGCTCGAAGGCATAGCCCGGGCTGTCGGCCACGCTGGCCACGTTGTCGAGGCAGGCGGCATAGGTCAGCGCATCGACATTCACCACCGCATGCCCCTCGGCCACCGCCCGGCGCACCACCGCCGAACCGATGAAGCCGGCCCCGCCCGTCACCAGGATCTTCATGCCCGCACCTCCAGTTCGCGCAGCACCTCGGCCAGATCGGCGCGCCAGTCGGGCCGGTCGATACCGAATTCGCGCCGGATGTCGCCGCACTCCAGCCGCGAATTCAGCGGGCGTCGCGCCGGCGTCGGATAGTCGGCGGTGGCAATGTTCCGCACTGCCACATCCATCCCGGCCTGCGCGAAGATCTCGCGCGCGAAGCCGGCCCAGCTGGTGTCGGGCCCGCCGGCGAAATGGTAGATCCCGCTTGCCCCGCCGCCGTCGCGCAGCGCCTGCCCGATCCTCAACACCGCATCGGCGATCGAGGCCGCGCTGGTCGGGCCGCCCACCTGGTCCGCCACCACCGGCAGTTCGCTGCGCTCGCGCCCCAGCCGCAGCATGGTCTTCACGAAATTCCGCCCATGGGACGAAAACACCCAGGAGGTGCGCAGAACCGCAAAGCGCCCGCCGGCTGCGACCACCGCCACCTCGCCGGCCAGCTTGCCGCGCCCGTAGGCGCCGAGCGGGCCGGTTGCATCGCCGGGCCGCCACGGCCGGGTGCCGGTGCCGTCAAAGACATAATCCGTCGAGATGTGAACGAACGGAACCCCGGCCGCCGCCGCCGCGCGGGCCATTTCGCCGGGCGCAGCGCCGTTGAGCCGGGTTGCCCGGGCCTCGTCCTCTTCGGCGCGGTCCACGGCCGTGTAGGCGGCCGCGTTGATGACAAGATCGGGCGCCGCGTCGCGGATCGCCCGTTCGGCAGCGCCCGGCTGCATCAGGTCGGCCTCGGCCCGGCCCAGTGCCAGCACATCGGCGCGCCGGCGCAACTCGCTGGCCACCTGCCCGTTGCAACCGAACACCAGGATCGTCATGGCGCGCCCTCCCAGCGGAACGGGTTGTCGATGCCGCTCAGGGGCGGCGCGGCGGCATCCTTTTCGGAAAGCAGCGCCTCGCCCGGCGCAATGCCCCAGTCGATGCCGATCGCCGGATCGTCGAAGCGCACCGCCCCGTCGCACTCCGGCGCGTAGTAGTCGGAGCACTTGTAGATGATCTCGGTCTCGGGCTCGCGGGTGACGAAACCGTGCAGGAAGCCTGCCGGCACCAGCAGCTGCCGGCCGTTCTCGAAGCTCAGCTCGACGCCGAACCAGCGCCCGTAGGTGGGCGAGCCGAGGCGGATGTCCACCGCCACGTCGAACAGCCGCCCGCGCCCGCAGCGCACCAGCTTGGCCTGGGCATGCGGCGGGCGCTGGAAATGCAGCCCCCGCACGGTGCCCGCGCGCACCGACAGCGAATGGTTGTCCTGCACGAATTCGGTGTAGATCCCGTGTTCGGCCAGCCGCGCCCTGTTGTAGCTTTCGCTGAAGAAGCCCCGCGCGTCGCCGAAACGCGCAGGCGTGATCACAAGCAGCCCCTCGATGCCGGTTTCCTCGACCTTCACGCACAACCTCGTCAGCCTTTCGCCCGTCCCTAGCAAGCCCGGGCGCGAGTGTCACGCCGTTCGCGCCCGGAACCGGCCCGTGGCCGCGCTCCAGTTCCATCCGCGACGCAATTCGCCGCATGCCACCCGATTGTGCCGCAACCGGCAATGGCGCACCGCCAGGTTGCCTCCGAAGCAGGAAGGCTTTCGACTGCGGCGCCTTCTGGCATTATGTGCCTTGCAACTCTGGATCTATTGTCAGTCCCCTGTCCCTGCTGTCAGAATGCCCGGCGAAGCAGCCGCTTCCGGGCGCCCCCGCCCGACCCGAGCAACCCACCCGAGCAATCTCACCCGAACAACCCACAAGGAGCGTAAAGGAGCGTATCAGATGAACAGCCATCTTTCCGCCAACGACCTTTCCAGGGTGGTCGAGGCAGACCGCGCCCATGTCTGGCATCACCTGATCCAGCACAAGCCGTTCGAAACCATCGACCCGCGGATCATGGTCGAAGGCAAAGGCATGCGGCTGTGGGACGCCACCGGCAAGGAATATCTGGATGCGGTCTCGGGCGGGGTCTGGACGGTCAATGTCGGCTACGGGCGCGACTCCATCGCCGATGCGGTGCGCGAGCAACTGGTCAGGCTGAACTATTTCGCGGGCTCCGCCGGCACCGTCCCCGGCAGCCAGTTCGCCGAAAGGCTGATCGAGAAGATGCCCGGCCTCAGCCGCGTCTATTACACCAACTCGGGCAGCGAGGCGAACGAGAAGGTGTTCAAGATGGTGCGCCAGATCGCGCACAAGCGCTACGGCGGAAAGAAAAGCAAGATCCTCTATCGCGAGCGCGACTATCACGGCACCACGATCACGGCGCTGTCGGCCGGCGGCCAGCCCGAGCGGGGCGCGCTCTACGGCCCCTATACGCCCGGCTTCGTCGAAGTGCCGCACTGCCTGGAATACCGCGCCCAGTGGGACGTGGCAAACTACGGCGAGCGCGCCGCCGACGCCATCGAGGAGGTGATCGAGCGCGAAGGCGCCGACACCATCGGCGCGCTCTGCCTTGAGCCCGTCACCGCCGGCGGCGGCGTGATCCCGCCGCCCTCGGGCTACTGGGAACGGGTGCAGGAGATCTGCCGCAGGCACGACATCCTGCTGCATATCGACGAGGTGGTCTGCGGCATGGGGCGCACCGGCACCTGGTTCGGCTATCAGCACTTCGGGGTGAAGCCGGATTTCGTGACCATGGCCAAGGGCGTGGCCTCGGGCTATGCGGCCATTGCCTGCGTGGCGATCACCGAAGAGGTGTTCGAGATGTTCAAGCAGGATCCCGACGACCCGCTGGACTATTTCCGCGACATTTCCACCTTCGGCGGCTGCACCGCCGGGCCGGCGGCGGCGCTGGAAAACATGCGCATCATCGAGGACGAGGGCCTGCTGGACAACACCGCCGCGATGGGCGAACGCATGATGTCCAACCTGCAGGCGCTGATGGAGAAACACGCGGTCATCGGCGACGTGCGCGGCAAGGGGCTGTTTCTGGGGGCCGAGCTTGTGGCCGACCGCGCCACGAAGGAGCCGGTGGACGAAAAGCAGGCCCAGGCCGTCGTTGCCGACTGCATGGCCCAGGGCGTGATCATCGGCGTCACCAACCGCTCGCTGCCCGGCTTCAACAACACGCTGTGCTTTTCGCCCGCGCTGATCTCGACCCCCGACGACATCGACCAGATCACCGAAGCAGTGGACAAGGCGCTGACCAGGGTCTTCGGCTGAAAGCTCGCCGGGCGGCGGCGCCCTGCGGCACCGTTTTCCCGGCACTTCCCGCCTGCTGCCTGCGGCGGGGGAGTCCCGGCAAGGAGAAGCCGCGGAATCGTTGAGTCCAAAGACCACGAGTGATATGTCCAGAGCGTGGCCGTTTCCGTCGAGACATTCTTTCTGGACCCGTCCTACGAGGGCACGCTGCAGCAGCAGATCCAGCAGCAGGTGATCGAAGCCATCCTTGCCGGGCGTTACCGCCCGGGCGACCGTCTGCCGTCATCGCGCGGCCTGGCCGCGCATCTCGGGATCAGCCGGATCACCGTGACGCTGGCCTATACCGACCTTGTGGCATCGGACTACCTGCGCGCGCGCGGCCGGTCGGGCTACTATGTTTCCGAGACGGCCCCGCGCGCGCCGGCCTTCGACCTGCCAAGGCTGGACCGCGGGCGCGACGTGGACTGGTCGCGTTCGATCGGACAGCGCTTTGCCGGCCACGTCGGGCTGGTGCGACCGCCGGACTGGCGCAGCTACCGCTACCCGTTCATCTATGGCCAGGCCGATGCCACGCTGTTCGACCACGCCAACTGGCGGCAATGCGCACTCCGGGCGCTGGGGCGGCGGGATTTCGAGGCGATGACCTCGGATTGCTACGACCGCGACGACCCGCTGCTGATCGAGTTCATCACCCGCCACATCCTGCCCCGGCGCGGCATCCGGGCGCGCCCCTCCGAAGTGCTGCTGACGCTGGGCGCGCAGAACGCCCTGTGGCTGTCGGCCCAGATCCTGCTGACCCAGCGGCGCACCGCGGCGATGGAAAGCCCCTGCTATGCCGGACTGCGCGAGATCCTGGCGCTGACCCGCTGCAAGACGCTTTCGGTCCCGGTGGACGCAGATGGCCTGCCTCCCGAGGCGATCAGCCCCGAGGTGGACGTGGTCTATACCACGCCCTCCCACCACGCGCCGACCAACGCGACCATGCCGCTGGCACGCCGCCGCAAGCTTCTGGAGCGCGCCGCGCGCGACGATTTCATCGTGGTCGAGGACGATTACGAATTCGAGATCTCCTTTCTCAACCCGCCCTCGCCGGCGCTGAAATCGCTCGATGAAAGTGGCCGCGTGATCTATATCGGTTCGTTCTCCAAGTCGATCTTTCCCGGGTTGCGGCTGGGCTACCTGGTGGCGGCCGAACCATTCATCCGCGAAGCCCGCGCCCTGCGCGCGCTGGTGCTGCGCCACCCGCCGGGCCATGTCCAGCGGACGGTGGCCTATTTCCTGTCGCTCGGCCATTACGACGCCCAGATCAACCGCACCCGCCAGGCCTATCGTCGCCGCCGCGCGGTGATGGAAGAGGCGATTCGCGCCCACGGGCTGACCGTCGCCGGGGGTGGCTCCTCCGGAGGCTCGTCCTTCTGGATGCGCGCGCCCGAGGGTGTGGATACCAGCGAACTGGCCAAAAGGCTGCTGCGCCGGCAGGTGGTGATCGAACCGGGCCGGGCCTTCTTTCCCGAAGGCGCGGACAACCACCGATACTACCGGCTCGCCTACAGTTCGATCCGGGCCGAACGGATCCCCGAAGGCATCCGCCGGATCGCCGAAGCGCTGCGCTGATCTGGACCTATTCGGCGCGCACAGCTGGCCCTGTCCGACCGGCCGCCTTTCCGGCAGGATCAAGCGGAACCGTCCGCCACGGCAGCAGCCACGGCAGCAGGTGCGGAAGAAGGCGGAAACGACAGACGGAAAGGAATACGGCGATGCGGATGACCACCGAGGAAGCCTTCGTCAAGGTGCTGCAGATGCACGGAATCGACACCGCATTCGGCATCATCGGCTCGGCCTTCATGCCGATTTCCGACCTGTTTCCCAGGGCCGGGATCATGTTTTGGGACTGTGCGCACGAATATACCGCCGGCATGATGGCCGACGGGTTTTCCCGGGCCTCGGGCAAGATGGCGATTGCCATTGCCCAGAACGGCCCCGGCATCGCCAACCTGGTGACGCCGGTGAAAACCGCCTACTGGAACCACACGCCGATGCTTGTGATCACACCGCAGGCGGCGAACAGGACCATGGGCCAGGGCGGCTTTCAGGAGGTGGAACAGATGCGCATGTTCGCCGATTGCGTCGCCTGGCAGGAAGAGGTGCGCGACCCGGCGCGCATGGCCGAGGTGCTGAACCGTGTGATCACAAAAGCCTTCCGCCTGTCGGCGCCCTGCCAGATCAACATCCCGCGCGATTACTGGACCCAGGTGATCGACATCGAGCTGCCGCAGATCGTCGAATTCGAGCGCCCCGCCGGCGGCGAAGCGGCGATTGCCGAGGCCGCCCGGCTGCTGTCGGACGCGCACTTTCCGGTGATCCTGAACGGCGCCGGG
>Ga0256839_1002725_pt1 | contig 19291 bp, 15 predicted proteins | sample 354166metaG_FD_185968 | JGI IMG/M metagenome (GOLD analysis project Ga0256839, IMG submission 185968) | Hydrothermal vent microbial communities from Mid Atlantic Ridge, Atlantic Ocean - 354-166 | ecosystem: Environmental > Aquatic > Marine > Hydrothermal vents | place: Atlantic Ocean: Mid... | reverse complement strand
CTTATTCGATGATTTTGGATACCACACCGGCACCCACGGTGCGACCGCCTTCACGAATCGCAAAACGCAAACCTTCTTCCATGGCAATCGGAGCAATCAGCTCAACGTTCATTTTGACGTTGTCGCCAGGCATTACCATCTCAACGCCTTCAGGCAGCTCAACCGCTCCGGTCACGTCAGTGGTCCGGAAATAAAACTGCGGACGGTAACCCTTGAAGAAAGGTGTGTGACGACCGCCTTCGTCCTTGGACAGAATGTAAACTTCCGCCTCAAACTTGGTGTGCGGGGTAATGGTGCCAGGCTGGGCCAGTACCTGGCCACGCTCAACCTCGTCGCGCTTGGTGCCGCGAAGCAGGACGCCAACGTTGTCACCAGCGCGGCCTTCGTCCAGCAGCTTGCGGAACATCTCAACACCAGTACAGGTGGTCTTGGCGGTGTCCTTGATGCCAACAATTTCGATTTCATCGCCCGGATGAATCACACCACGCTCAATCCGGCCGGTCACAACCGTACCACGGCCAGAAATGGAGAACACGTCTTCAATCGGCATCAAAAACGGCTTGTCCATGTCACGTTCCGGCTCAGGAATGTAGTTGTCCATTTCTTCCAGCAGCTTTTCAATAGCCGGTACGCCAATCTCGCTGGTGTCGCCTTCCAGGGCTTTCAGCGCCGAACCAATCACCACCGGGGTGTCATCACCCGGGAAGTCGTAGTCGCTCAGCAGTTCACGAACTTCCATTTCCACCAGTTCCAGAAGCTCTTCGTCGTCAACCATGTCGGCCTTGTTCAGGAACACAACAATATAAGGTACGCCAACCTGGCGAGACAGCAAGATGTGCTCGCGGGTTTGCGGCATGGGGCCATCGGCTGCAGAAACCACCAGAATCGCGCCGTCCATTTGCGCCGCGCCGGTAATCATGTTCTTGACGTAGTCAGCGTGACCCGGGCAGTCCACGTGCGCGTAGTGACGCCCTTCTGTTTCGTACTCTACGTGCGCTGTCGCAATGGTAATACCACGCGCGCGCTCTTCAGGCGCGTTGTCAATTTGGGAGTAATCCTTGAATTCGCCACCTTGCTTTTCAGCCGACACCTTGGTCAAAGCCGCTGTCAATGTGGTCTTTCCGTGGTCAACGTGACCAATCGTGCCTACGTTGACATGGGGTTTCGTGCGTTCAAATTTTTCTTTTGACATTGTCGTGCTCCACAGCCAAAAAGTTAACTGGCAAATATTTGCTCAATAAAAATGGTGCCCATAACTGGAATCGAACCAGTGACCTCTTCCTTACCAAGAAAGTGCTCTACCGACTGAGCTATATGGGCACATGACTTGTTAATTGGAGCGGGTGATGGGAATCGAACCCACGTATTCAGCTTGGAAGGCTGAAGTTCTACCATTGAACTACACCCGCGAATCCGGAATTCCGCCGATAACTCGGCTCATCTAGCACCAATCGCTCGAAATTTGCCCAAAAAGTGGTGGAGGGAGGAGGATTCGAACCTCCGAAGGTAGAACCAGCAGATTTACAGTCTGCCCCCTTTGGCCGCTTGGGTATCCCTCCAGCCTGAGCAAAGCAGAACATTGTCGCGTAACTAATGACTAATGTCAATAGCCAGTTAACAGATGCCCCTATCACTTCCCAGAAAACCGCCTTTGGCACTCTGCTGAAAAACCAGCTACCGGCCTGTTTGATGCGGTTCCTGCAACGGCTCCCAGCCTGCTTTTCGACAGTCTGGTGGCACATCGAGCGCGGTATTATACCCATAATCACAGTAAGCGAAAAGCCTTGATGACAAAAATGCGGAATTAATCAAATAAGGCTGATGCCGTTTTCCACTGTGCCACAATAGTCCCAGCATGACGCTACGAACAGCTGGAGGAAATGTGGCCCAATTCTGGAACAATGTGGCCCCGGCAGCATAGACGACAGCTGGCTCATGCGCGCCTTTTTGCAAGGCTAAAAGCCAACCCTGGGGGTCCAACCGGCCTTGAGCCAACCGCCACTGTTGCTCCAGCAGCAAGTAATAAGGCCAGCCTGGTCTCAGCTGCTTAAGCCGCCGCATCGCCTTTTCAATATTTTCTGACCTGACAGGCTCACCCCGCCTGACCCGGGCAATGGCCTCACTGACTGTCAATTCCAGGGCGTTGGGGTCCTGCCACTGCAAGGGCAATGATATGGCCGGCAGTTTTTTTTCATGGCGCCAGGCTTTGTGCCACAGATCCAACCCCAATTGTTCGCGCAACAACATGGCAAAGGCGGTTATCACCGCAAGCAATACCGCGACAAGCAACCACTTTTCCCTTTTTATTCCCATATACCAGCCCCGTTAACTGGCGGCATGATAATCATAATGCGTATAGTAGGCGCCATCATAAGGTGAGTATTTACCGTATTTTCCGCTGCGAGCCAGCATGCGGTTGATACTGACACCAAAAACCGGCACACCCACGCGGGTCAGGCGGTTCACCGCATTGACCGCCACCTGCCTGGGCACACTATCAGCCCGCAGAACGAACAGGGCGCCGTCCACCTGGCGACCAAGCACCAGGGCATCACTGACGGCCAATACAGGCGAGCAATCAAGCACCACATACTGGAATTTACGCTTCAGGCCATCGAGCAGGGTCTGAAATTTTTGCGATGAGAGAATCTCCAGCGGATTGGCCGAAGTCGGGCCGGAAGGCAATAAATACAGGTTTTCACCGTCCAGTTTGTGCAAACATTGTGAGAGTTTTTTCTGACCAAGAATACAGGTGGTTAGCCCGTCGGCCTGCTGCCAGCCCTGCCCAGACGCCTGCAGCGCCTGGCGAATGGCCGGACGCCGCAAATCCGCCTCCACCAACACAGTGGGGGCCAAATGAGAAAGGGCCGTGGCCAAATTGATGGCCGTGGTGGTTTTGCCTTCGCCGGGTACGGACGAGGTCACCAGTATGCTCAGCTTGTCAGCATCCGGCCGTGACAGCAAAACCCCGGTCCGCAACGTCCGCACCGCTTCAGCAAACACCGACCGCCCCTGCCGGGAGAAATACAACGCTGGCGCAGCCTTTTTCAACTCATCGGCTGTTAATTCCGGCAATGTACCTATTACCGGAAGTTTCAACTTGTGTTCAACCTCCTCAGTGGAGCGGAAAGTGTTGTCCAGGTATTCGAGCAAAAACGCCAACGCCAACCCTAATAAAGCGCCCACCACCAGCCCTGTCAATATAATGGCCTTGCGGTTGGGTTTATACGGGGTTTCCGGTACATCGGCGTAATCCATTACCCGGGCGTTAATGGCCTGAATACCCTCGTCACTTACCGCATCGGTTTGCTTGAATTTTTTCAGAAAATCCGAGTAAACCTGCTGGCTGAACTCATAATCGCGCTTGAGGGCCGCCAACTCAAAATCCTGTTCGTTTTTTTGCTTGAGCTGATTCTGGCTATGACTCACCTCAGCCTCCATATGCGCGATTTCGTCCTGCAACATGCGGTACTCGGAGGCCACCGCATCAGCCGCCGCCAGCAACTGATCGTGAAAGACAGCCCGGGATGCCGCTTCCGCGGCTTTGGCCTGAATCATTTTTGGATGCTTGGGCCCATAAGTACGTCCAAGCTCTTTAATCTTTTCCTGACTGCGTTGCCACTGCTCGCGAGCCTGGCCGACGACTGGCTTGTCCAACAAGGCCGGAATGCGCGCCAGTTTATCCACTTCTTCCCGTGCGGCCTGAACACGCTGATACAAAGGCGCCATTGCCGCTTCCTTGCGCCGCAATTCCGCCAAACGGCTGGAAGCGCTGGCAAGACTGCTGGAGTACAGCTCATCGGCTCCGTCCACCAATAAGAGTTTTTGGCGTTTCTGAAAATCACGCAAGGCTTGTTCAGCGCGTTTGACCTTGGCCTCCAGCTCCGGCAACTGGGCAGCCAGCAGCTTCATATCCCGCTGTTTGCTTTTCAGGCGCGATTCCACCACTTCTTCCAGATAGGATTCCGCCAGGGCATTGGCTTTGGCCGCGGCCATTTTCGGGTTGCTGTCATGAAAACCAATGGTAAAAACACTGGTACCGGGTTCCTGTGCGATCAGAACCGACCGACGAATCTGATTAACGGCCGCTTGATGGACTTTTTCCGGGCTGGTGGCTTGTTCAGGCGTTTTCCAGGCATCCGGCAACCAGGCCATATACCAGGGCGTAGTTTCTCCAGGGGATGGCGGCACCGCATCCAGATGCAGTTTTTTGACCACGCGTTCGGCCACAGGTTTGGAGCGCATAATCGCCACCTGGTTGGGGTAAAACTCCCAACCCACCCCCATGACCCCATAGAGAGAGTCCAGCCCCGCGGATTGTCCCGGGCGCTCAATAATCAGGCGCGCACTGGCTTTGTAAACCGGTGTGGCGCGCACCGCCAGAAACACCGCCAGCAACAGGCCCAGGCCAGCCAACGTTGCGATCAACAGCGCATGCTTGCGCAATAGTTGCCACAGTGCTTTGATATCCAGACCAGCTGGCACCGCTTCTGTGCGTGTCTCCGCTTCAAGGACTGAAGAAAGTGGCTCGTTTGTGTTCAAAATTTTCCGCCCATCAAAATGAATGCGACCAGATTGTCAGCAACATTAGGCCACTGTCTTGCGGCAAATTCCGCTGGCGCAATCGGCATGTTCTCTATAATACCCCAAGTATCGCCCCCTGCCCGGTTTTCCACAGGCAAGTACGTCACAAACAGATTTGGCAGGCGCTGGATACGGAGAAACGATACCGGATGGCTCTGCCGATCAGAAAAAGCTTTGCTTGACCTCGATCACATCACCAGGGAATACCGCGTCATCCAGCTTGACGCGCAACCTTTGCTCGTTTCCATCCTGTTGCTTGACCCGAAAGATTTTCTTGCGCGAGGCCCGCTCGGTGAAGCCGCCAGCCAGGGCAATGGCCTTGCGCACCGTCAACCCCGGCTGAAAATCGTACGCCCCAGCACTGTTGACCTCGCCTTGAATAAAAATCGGCTTGTATTTCCGTACGGTGACCAAAAACTGCGGATCCACAAAATAGCCATCCTTGAGTCGAGCCACGATGTCCTTTTGCAAAGCCGCCACCGTACGGCCGGCCGCCTTGACTTTACCGGCAAAGGGGTATTCCACAAACCCCGCGGCATCAACCGTGACATCCAGATTCAGCTCCGGCTCTCCAAAAACCTCCATGTGCAGAACATCTCCACTGTTGATCCGGTATTCTTCAGGCGAAGCGGCGGTTTCCGCCTGTGCCAGCGGCATGCCGACTGCCAACAGCAGTATAGCGAGACAACACAACCGACCCCAGCCTGATAAATTGCCTCGGCCAAAAGAGACAATTTGACACGGCCAAGCCGATACAGCACGTACACCCATCATAAGTAACCTTCCAGAGTCAACAACCAGGTGTTTTCATCGAATTCGAAAAAAGACTCACTGGATGTCCGGTGGTAGCGCTTAAACGCCATTCCCAACAAGACTTTGGGCCGCCACTGATAGTTCAGAGAAATTCCACCAGAAAACAAGTCATCGGCACGCGCGCTTTGGCGATAGTCATAACGGCCGACACCCAAGTCAACCCCCGTGGAAAAACGCCGTGTCCAGTGATGATTCCAGCCCAGATCCACATTGTGCCGCAAAACAAAAGCGCCATTGCCATCGGTTTCATCCGTTTCGCGAGAAGCGGACAAATCAAGCACCGAGTAACTGCGAACATGCCAGGTGGCGCCCAACTCCCAGCCAGCGCCTGAATAATCCTCCCGGGCAGGGTCATCAAAAGACTTGGCCAAATAACCAGCCAGCGCCCGCAATGTGGTTTTGCCGGTGGCTTGCCAGTCTATGCCAAGCATCAGCCGGTTTTCCGTGTTATCCAGAGAAGCCGTGTCATAATCAATCACCGTGTGGCGCGCCTGAATCAGCAGGGCGGTTTTCGGCCGGATACGGTGGCCATAGGTCAACCCCAGATAATTCGTGGCCCGATCCCGCCCGCGAGTGAACTCGCGGTTGTTATCATACTGACGCCGAATCCGGCCAAAGTCGGCATCCACATAGCCACGAGCCCCAACCGCCCCATAGTGGACACCTGCGCCCACACCCAGTGAGTGCCACTGGTCAGGTTCCAGCCCCAATGGCAGCAAGTCACCCTGCTGATTGCCCGTGCCCCGACGGTCACTGGCGTTGTAGTATTCGACACTGGCCTTGAAACGCGCACGCCGGCTGGGTTGATAGCCCAGGCTGGCCAGCGCATGGTGACTGTCATAATTATCACGAGGTGAGTCAATAAAATTGGTGCGTTCATAATCATACTGCACCGCCACATCCACCTGCTCCCCGGTTTTTTCCAGGCGCAGCCCCGGGGCCAAGCTGAGATACAGCGACCCCAGCGCGTCTGTTTTCGAACGAAAAACATTATCCGTATATCCCAGGGAAACGCCCATGGTTGGCAACAAAACAAACCCGCCCAGGGCCAGACCGGATTCATCAGCGCCGGCTTCAAACACCACCACACAGCATAAAAACAGACCCAACAGGCCTTTGGTTAAATAATTCATCAAGGTTCCCACCCACACAATCCCGGTTTTATTGTGACACAAGGCCATCAGAGAATAAACCCGCTGGGCGCCACGGGCCCATGCTGTATCATTTTGTGACACTTTGACCAGCCTCCTTGGTATCCTTAAAGGGCGGTGCTGTCGATCTTATGCCCAGAAAAGCCGCCACCAGCGCAATGCCTGTCAACACATTGGCGGGTATGCGGGCATTAAAATCCCATAGACCATGAAGCAGAAAATACACCATAACGGCCAGCACTAGTGCGCCTGCGGCATACACAGAGGGCGACTCGCTGCGGCATGCCCGCCAGGCTCGCGACCCAATCCAGATGAGCATGCCTAAAACAAACAGGACGCCCAGACCATTTTCCACCAAAAATTCCAGATAATCATTATGCGCATGATCGAAAAAATGCGTTTGCCCTGCCTGACGGTGCATAACAAAAAAGTTCGCATAAGCGCCACCACCCACTCCCCAGGGCAAGTAACGATCCAGGTACTCCCGGCCCTGCTGTAATGCCAGCCACCGCTCTCCAGCCAGGGGCGAACCTTCCGGAGTCATGAGGCGCTGACCTGTTTCCCGCAACTCGGAGCCGGCGAAAAGGCCCGCTATCAGGCCAATGATAAGCCATTTTCTCCACCGGAATAACGGTTGAGGCGTTTCCGTGGTCATGGATTTTGCTTGCCGGTTGTTATCAGGCATTATGCGGGCCGCCTGTCTTCTGGGACGCACAAACCGGCATGCCAACAATACCGCGATGGACACCAGCGCACTGCCCACACCAGCCCGAGAATGGGTTGCGGCCAGCCCGGCCAGCAACACCAACAAAGCCAAATCCACAACCCGCTTAGGCTGTGCGAAAAAACGAATGGCGCGCAATAGCAGGTTTTGCCGTTGACGCCATGGCGTTGCGACCGGTCGAGACAACTTGACAACAGCAGCCCACCAAATACGCACCGCGACGCCGGATAACAACCCCAGAGCAAGGTAGGCCACCGCGTGATTACGATTCACAAACGAGGCGGCCAAATTATGCGCCGACACCTCGTAAAATCCGTATACCAGCCCCCTGGAGCCAATACTTACCAGCCATAAACCATAGATCGCCTGCACCAGCGCGGCCAAAAAAATGGTCCACACCAATGCCTGCACCCGCCGGAATGAATGTATCTGCACAAAAACCAGGACAAAAAAAGTAATGTAAAAAATGCTTTGCAGCCAGTACACCAGGCTGGCGTAACGATCCAACGACAAGCCCGTCGCAGCCACGCCGCTTTCCGCCGCTTGCCGGGCCACAGCCGGCGCCAGCACTGCCACCCACTCAGACGGCAAGGAGAGCACAAAAAGCCCATTCCACAACAGCCAGCCCAGCATTAACCACAACAGCAATCGTATTGAGCGAAGCCGGTGACGCAAACGCTGCCAGCATGCCGCATCGCACAGTGCAAGGTATGCCAGCAGTAACGTCCCTGCCACCACAGCCTCGGCACCCCAGGCCCAAATCCGGTTACTGCCAAGGGGAAAAGGCAAGAGAAAAACCAGCAGCAGCGTCAAAACAAACACAACGCGCTCGCGCAGCAGCATGCGCCATCGTGCCCATCGCCGTTTCACGACGAACCCGGTTGTATGTTTTTTTAGGCTGGCATGTCGACTGGTTACACTCATTGGCTGTCTCCAGATTGACCTTTTCCTCTATTCACACCATGCGTATCCGGGCTTGACTGGCGCGCATCCACCTGCTGCCAGCCGTACCAAAGGGCAAAATAATAGACACCTGACAAGGCCACAAAGGCATAAAACTGCCAATGCTCAGGCACAGCATAGTGCAACATCAATATGCCGACTTGCGCCAGAATCAGCGCATATACCACAATAATTGCCAATGTTTTGCGCGCCGAATGGCCCTGGCGCATTAAAAAATGGTGCAGATGCCGCTGATCAGGCGAAAATGGTGATCGGCCCGCCTGTATCCGCCGGGTCATGACAAAAATCGTGTCGAACACCGGCAAGGCCAGCAGCCACAAGGCAGTAACCGGATAAATCACCCGGTGGTTTCCCTGGGAAAAATACACCACCAGCCAGCCCAGCACAAACCCCAGGAACAGACTACCGGCATCTCCCAAAAAAATCCGTTTGCGGCCGCCAAAAAGATTGAAAATCACAAACACGCCCAGGGCCACCATTAACAAAGAAAGCCACTGTTTCCATTCAGCCTCCGGCACCAGCATCCATAAAAAAAACAATGGCACCAGCACCAGCGCAGCCGCCAGGCCGTCAATACCATCGGCCATATTGATGGCGTTGATGATGCCGATGACACCAAACAGGGTAACAGACACCGCCAGCCAGCCCAATTGCACAGGCCATTGGTCACTCAGCAAAAAACCGAAGCTGTCAATGCGCACGCCAGTCAAGCCGATAACCAAAGCAATGGCCACACCCTGGGCCACAAATCGCCACAAGGGTGACAAGTCATGGCGGTCGTCCAGCAGGCCCACCCCCACCAATACCACAGATGAAGCCAGCAACGGCCATACAAACAGGGGTATTGCGTTGACCTGAATCGCGGACACGAGCGCCAACACCAGAAACAGCGCCACGCCTCCGACCACCGGCACCGGCTCTGCATGAATTTTCCGCGCCGAAGGGTAATCCATTAAACCCAGGCGAGGCGCCACCGCAGACAACAGCCATACCACCCACAGCATCAAAACGATTGTGGCCGCCAGCGCAACACCGAAAGGCAACGAAGTGAGTGAGACATTCATTTTTATATTGTCCTGTACAGCCTAGAGCCAGATATGTTTTCCGCCTTTACCTCGTCTTTCTTGAAACCGGACCGTTCCGTTCACCCGACAGGCGGAATATCGGCAAACCGCATCAATCGAACACCGGACGCCTGCAAGGCCCGGCTGAATGCTGGCGACAGCAAAATCTCATATTCTTTTTGCGACACCTGGCCAATGCGTGTCAAACCAGCGACAGCCCGGGCATCGGCCACCGGATGCACCATCCATTCCACAACACAGTCCTCATGCACACATTCTGACACGGGTTTCTCTCTCAACTGGCGCAAAGATGCAAAAATGGACGAATAATCCCGCCATTCCGGCATCGGTGGCCGCATCAGGTCAAACACACTCACCAAAAAATCGTTGTGCCTGACATTTTTTTGCCACCGCCGCGCCTGGCGTTGCCCCTGATGGGCCATGAGCCACTGTTTGAGCCGCTTTATTAACGGCAGACGAACAACCACAGACGAAGACACCAACGGCAATGCCTGGAGAAAACGCAGTGGCACATTCTGCGCTTGCGCATATTCCGCCACTGTCTGGAGCACCCTTGGATGCGCATGCACATGCTGGTGACTATCCAGATGATCCATCGCCAACCCCGCCTGCTCAAAAGCCCGGCACTGGGCTTTCAACTCCCGACGCACCTCGGCAAATCGCGTCTGGCCCGCAAGTAATCGCGCAATCAGTCGCCGGCGCGGCACAAAACAGCCATCGGCATCCACCAGCCCCGGCACCTGCGCCGGATGGCTCAAGGGCCGCCCCAGCGTCAGATTAAAGTGCAAACCCAGCGGCAAACCCGCCGCCTGCGCCTTGTTTGCCGCCGCCTGCCAGTGGGGCTGGTTCACCATCAAAGAGGCGCTACTGAGCACACCCGCGGCATAACACTGGAGAATGGCGTCATCGACCGACGGGTGCAAACCATAGTCATCCGCATTGATAATCAACGACAATGGCCGCGAGGTATGTTTAGTGCCCTGTTTCATCACTGTTTTCCTCATGATGTCCACGGACCGCTAGCCAGAAACCTGGATATCAGCCGCTGCCCGCCCTTACGCGCGTAAGTCAGCAACTCGACCGCCAGTGGCAATGGGTCAGACCAGGAAAACACCGCGTACACCTTTTTGTCCGCAGAAAGACCACCATGGCGATCAGGCGCAGGCGGCGGCAGCACGAAGCCCCGCCCATGACGGCGATAAAACCAGGCAGAGGCCATGTCTTTCACGCCATAACGCCACAACACTCTGGGCCATTCGCTATCAGGTTCTGTGGATTGCTGGCCGTTATTGTCAGCAGACACAGGTTCATCGGCCAAAATGGCCATTTTCAACATTCGGGACACCAATGGCACGCCGCAAGCCATTGCCAGGGCATACCACAATGATGGCCGCGGATTAAATTCAATCACCACCCAGTCCTGGCGGCGGGGGCACCACTTGAATTCACCACAACATACGCCTAAAAACCCGCTATTGCGCAAAAACTCACCCGCCCGCCGGGCCACATCCGGCAAAGACTCACTGATGACCAAACTGGCCGACCCAAACCCCGGCGGGTATTGTCGCAACTTGCGGGCTGTCAACGTCCCCAACACGCGGCCGCCCGCCGCTATTGCCCCGGCGTACAGGACGATATTGTCTTCCGCACCGGGAATAATTTCCTGAAACAGCCATTGATCGGATTCCTGTCCGAATCGGGCCTGCCACTGCGCCCACTGGAACTGATTGCGTACAATCACACCCTTACGGCCCGGCAATTGTTGCCGCAGTTCATGAATAAAACGGGGTTTACAGAAAAACGGCCAGGGCAATGGCGGTGGCGCCGATGTCATGTCACCGGCGCCATTCACCGTTTGTGGCTGTGGAAAATCGCCATGTTCAGCCATCAACTGCGCAAATGCCGCCTTGTCCAGAAAACGGGCGGCCAGCCCGTTGGCATAAGCAGAAAAGACTTTAACCGGCAACACAGGACGGGATTGCAACAAGTTCTCGACCCGCAGGATATTGTCATCACTGGTGGGCAACAACCAGACAGGTTGTTGATACCGTGTCTGCAACGCCTTCAGCGCAATCGCCAATGCGTCAACATCAGGCGCACGAAAAACACCCCGCACATGCCGGGACGCCCCGGCGCAACCCACGCCATCACTGGCCAGATAAACCCGTCTGAAGCCTTCAGCGGCCAGCTCCCGTACCACCGCCAGCGCCGTGGGCGAAGCGCCTAGAACCAGAACCGGTGTTGACAACACATCGGCTGACATTATCCGGCCACCTTACGCATGAAACGGTAAAACCAGCCCTGGCGGCGCATCGCCAGACCATAGGCAATAAACGCCAGTAAAAATGGCAGCGCCTGCATGCGCCAGCGAAACAGAGCGCCCTTGTTGGTGGTGGCCGAGGCATATACCACCAAAATGCCAAACCCGAACCCCAATAGCGGCAAGGCCAGATTGCGGTGGTCACGCCAAATACCCACAAGGCCCACCCACAGTTTTGGCAATAAGTACAAAAACAACAGGACTTCCGGCAAAGCCATTAACTGCCGCACCGAGCCAATATTGGTCAAATCCAGAGACACCAGCGAATAATAAGCCGCCAAGGCGGCCGCCTTGATGTCATTCCAGGTATCCTTACCCCAGACAAACTCCTCGGGGTTATCAAAAAAACGCCCGGAGCCTTTCATGGAAAGCTTGACCCGCGCATGGTTGAGATAGTCCAGATCAAAATACATGGAGCTCTGGATTTTATCGATGGCCAGAAAGCCAAAACCGGCCGCCTGGGCGGCAAAGCCCAGAATCATAATCACCGCCAGCCAGCGCCAGGCCAAACCCAGTGAGGCATTTTTAAGCGGAAACATGCTGGCGATAACCAGTATGATGGAGATATAGAACATGTATTCGCGCACGCCCAGAAAAATCACCAGACCGGCCAGAATGCTCACCAGCCCCCACAGGGACAGACGCTGTTTGAGACTCACCGTGCCATACGCCAGCAAAGCCACGGCCAGCCACGACACCGGATCTTTCAGCATGAGCGCCGACCAGTAAATAAAGGACGGAAAAAACGCAATCATCACCGCTGTCCAACGCGCCACCTGCACATTCTTGAGCGCTTTTTTCACCGCGAAGTAAAAAATCACCGGCACCACAGACGCCACGGTAATGTTAAAGAGCTGAATCAGCACCGGATGCGGGCCAAACAGATAGAACACCAGTCCGTTGAACTGATACCAGCCATTATCTATCCATTCCGACCAGTCCCAGTGCCCCATCTGCATTTGCACCGCCAGCATTTTACCAATGCGGGTGTAGTGCAGGGAGTCCGATGACAAGCCCAGCTTTTGAATGGCGCCGGTGCTGTTTATCACAACCACCACTGCCAGCCGCACCAGCCAGGCGGCCGCAAACAATTGCACCAGCCAGCGTTTCTCAGCCGCCCATGGATCCACTTGCATGGCTGTCATGGGAATCCGGGGCGGCTCCTCAGGCCCGTGTCCGGATGGAACCACGGCAGTGTGGCCGCTGACGTACAAAAACACAGCCAGCAACAGGGCGACAATCGACAATGCCAGCGCCAGCATCATGGCAAACGCTCCCTGAAATCCGCAGAAACAAACCGAGCCTTGCCCGAAAACCCGGACGATTGCGTTTCTGTCAGCAACCGGTAAAGTCCATCGTAGCTGTCCACACCACGGTCGAGACTAAAATAGTCCTGCGCCAATTGTCGGCATTGGCGCTGTGTGTGTGGCGATTCAAACAAGGCCACCGCTTGCCGCACGGTGTTCTCAAGCCCCGCCTGAGAAAAATCACTACAGCGCACCGCCACCTGCCCAGCGTCCAAAACCGTATCCATATCCCCGATACCCGGGTTATAAATCACCGGCATGCCACAGGCCAGATACTCCCCCACCTTGGTGGGGCAGGACGCCTGCTTACTGGCATGCGGTTCGATCAGGGACACACCAATGCCGCCAGCCGACAGCAACTCACTCATTCCGGCATGGGGACGCGAAAACACACGCAAGCGCCGCACGTCCACCCCGGACTCCCGCTGCAGTCGCTCAATCAGACGCCGGTCACTGCGGGTACACAGCTCGCAATCATATTCGGGAAACAGCCGCTGCATGAGGGCAAACAGCCGAAAGACCTCTTTCCCCAGATACCCCGGGCCCACCGAGCCAACACACAGCAAGCGTTTTTTCGGGTCTCCCGGGGCAGGCCGAAAGCGGTTTATGTCCACACAAGTGGGAATCACCCGCACCGGCGTATACTCAGGCAGCAATGTGTGTTTTTTCGCCGCCTGCACGCCAGCTTCGGCCAGCATCACCACCGCATCGGCTTGCCTGTAAAGTTTTCTTTCCATGCGCTTGAGTATAGAATACACAGGCCCACCGGCCTTCAGCCCGCCTTTGTCAACTTTTTCATCCACCCAGAAACCGCGGGTATCGAACAGCCAGGGCACACCCGCAGGCGAACAGACTTTAGCAGCCACCCAACCCGGCAGATAGCTGCGGGCATGTACCAGCGCCAACGGATGCCGCTGAAGAATGGCGCGCACATGACGCCGCATGGCCCATAACCGCGTCACCGTGCCCAGGCGGGCCAGTTGTGCAGGCACCACCACCGGATGCCACTGGATTTTTCCGGCGGCCGGGGTCGATTCAAGTGATTGCACCAATTCCTGCGCCCGGGCAGCCAGCCAGCCTTGCGAACGACCGGTTTCCAGTGTCACCAGCCTGAACCCCCAACCTTTGGCTGCCAATCCACGCAGATAGGCCAACACCTGGGACTGAACCAGTGGCGATTCAATGCTGTTCCAGGAAAGATACAGCACCTGCGACTTCAAGCCTTTGCCTCCGGGCGGCGGGCGTACCGCCTGTGCACATCCGCCAAATGTGACAGAAACACCGGCGCCAGCACTTTCAGGCTGTGTTTTGACTCCACTTCAGCCCGTGCGGCCCGAGCCAGACGCGTTCGTAATTCGGCGCTGCTGGCCAACCGCTCCATGGCCGCTAGCCACTGCTCCTCAGTGGCGCACAAAAAACCCGTGCGCCCGTGCGCGATCAACTGCCGGTTGAATCCCACATCCGCCACCACCGCCGGAACGCCTGCCGCCATATAGGTGCGCGCCTTGCCACCGGACTTTCCCCGCGACCACTCCTCATCCGGCAAGGGCATTAACCCCATGTCCCATCGGGGCAATTGCGCCACCTCGTTCTCCAGCGACCAGGGCAAATGGCGGACACTGAAAACCGACGACGAAAAATGCCCGCCCCCCATGATCTGCAGCTCCAGGCGGCGGCCTTCGGCCGCCAGACGCCGGGCCAGCTGCTCCAGCGGGCGGCGGATAATCTGCAGATATTTTTCCGTCGACGGCGAGCCCAGCCAGCCAGCCACCACAACGGAGCGGTTTTCGTGCGGTTCAGGGGGCGGAAAACGATCGCTGTCTTCGGCCACCAGAACCGTGCGGGCGTCCGCGCAATAGCCGGCGGCCTGCTGACGCAAATAATCATTACCGGCAAAAACCGCGTGACTTATGTCCATGATGCGGGGAATACGCGCCGGATTTTTCAACTTGTCGGCCACCGGCGTGCTGGTGCTGGGCTTGAAAATAAACAAGGCGTCATCGTAGTCAAAAACCAGCGGCAAGCCCAAACGCCGCACCCGCTTTTCAAACCACAAGGGGCCAAAAGGCAGGGCTTCCCGCTGACAGAAAATCACATCATAGTGGCGCAGCCGCCAGGCGTCGCGCAGACGGCGCCACCAACCGGCCGCCACCGCCAGCATTTTGGCCGGCAAACGCCCGCGACGATAAATCAGGGCATAGGCCGACTCCGAATAAAACGGCGACACCGCGCAATCAACGCCACGGGCGCGCAAGTAAGGCAGATATTGATAGACCCGGTAACGGCTGCTGGCGCCTGTGGCCGGGTATTTGGTCAAAAACAGGATTCTCACACACCCGCTCCGGTTAACCGGCCATTGGCCAATAGCCGCTGATAAGCCTGCACATGTTGCTGGCTCACGGATTCCACGGAAAAATATCGCGCCACCCTGCCCTGCGCGGCCTGGCCCAGCGTGGCGCGCGCCACCGGCGAGTCCAGCAGATAACGCAACGCCACCTGCCAGGCCTGATAATCGCCCGCAGGCACAATGCACCCGGCATCGCCCACGGTTTCCGGCAAACCGCCAGCATCACTGGCCACCACCGCCTTGCCCAGCGCCATGGCCTCGGCGGCGGCCATGCCAAAACCCTCCTGCCATGAAGGCTGAATGACCACCGTCGCCTCAGCCATACGCTGATGCAGTTCGCATTGTGACAAAGCGCCGGTGATTTGCACAATATCCCTTAACCCCCGCGCATCAATCTGTGCCTGCAGGTCATTCAGCAACGGCCCGCCACCGGCAAACAGCCATTGCAGCGGTATATTCTCTTGCTGAAACCGGCTGGCCAGCTCAAGGGCAAAATCATGGCCCTTCTCCGGCACCAGACGGCCAGGCAACACTATCAGAGGCGGATAAGGATCCGGTGTCTTGCCCAGCGTATGCGTCGGCTGCGAAGCCACCACCACAGGGTTGGGAACCACCATCATGCGTTCCGGCTTCAATCGCCAGTGACGCTGATAATGCGCCTGTACGGCCGAAGACACCGCCAGCCACAGGTCAAAACTGCGGGCAACGCGGGCGGCCAGGCGTTTTTTCACCCAGTGGCGCAGCCACAAACGTCCCGGCACCGACTTGTCATATCCCATATTATGTAAACTGCCAATCAGCATCGGCGGATCGCGCATCGCTGGCGCGCCCGGCCAACCGGCCACCAGTACCGAGCGGGTCAGATGCGCATGCACAATGTCCACGGCTTGCTTGCGTAACTGTGCCTGAAGCTCCCGCGCCTTGCCTGCCAATGTGGCGGCAGGCAGAAAACCAACCGGGATACCGGCACGCTGAAAGTCCGGCAACAAGGCCCGACGGCTGTTATCAGAGCCGTCCAAAACCAGCAGTTGAGACTCAACACCCTGCTGCCGCAAGGCAGGCAATAACGCCAGCAAGGCATATTCGGCACCACCATGCCCCAGGGTTTCAATCACATGCACCACACGAATGGCCTGTTTCATAACATGTTGCCAGAGTCTCCCATTCCACCAACAGCCGACACCCGGCTGCCCACTCATTACAGGTGGCGAAAGCCACTCACACAAAATGTAAAAATCAGAAAACGACTCACTATTGTAATGGCTTTTCTCGCCAGAGCCGCTAAAATCTCTCACAGCTTTACACGTCACTGCGTGAACGACTGTCACAACAGCACAAACCTTCCATGACTCCCAACCCGCTTTGCCATGGCCAAAATCCTGCAAGTCTGCAACACCGGTTTCTATCTCAACCGCTTTCTTCAACCATTGGTTGCCGCACTGGTAAACAACGGACACATTGTCCATACGTCCTGCCATACCACCGCAGACTTTAACGCCATTGACGATCGCCGAATCCGTCATTTTCCGGTGCAATTCCCGGCGTCGGCCTCGCCTTGGGGTTTTTTTAAGGCCATTACCGCATTGTCGCGCATTATTCGCCAGGAAAACTATGATATGGTCAACAGCCACAACCGCAACGCCAGTCTGGCCGCCCGTATTGCCGCCTGGCGCTGTGGCGTACCGATAAACCTGTACACCGCCCATGGCTATTACTTTCACGACGCGCAAAAGCCCCTGGCCAAAAGCCTGACGCTACAACTGGAACGCGCTCTGGCGACAATCACCACCCATACCCTGAGCCAGTCCCGGGAAGACATGCAAATCATGCTGGCCCGCGGCTATCTGCGAGAAAGCCAGATCACCTGGATCGGCAATGGCATCGACACCTCGCGGTTTGTACCGGCCCGGGAGCGTGGTACAAGCCAAACCGTGCTGCGACGGCGTTTGAACCTACCCGAAAACACCTGGCTGGTCAGCGCTGTTGGCCGTCTGGTGCGCGGCAAGGGCTTTCAGGACTTGATTGCCGCCTTCGGCGCCCTGCATGCGCGCCACAGCAACACCCACCTGGTCATTATCGGCGGCAATATCGCCCAGGACATTGAGCCCTTCGCCGCCCACATCCGGCAGCAAATCGAACAGGCCGGTTTGCAACAGGCCATTACCATCACCGGGCTGGTGGATAATGTCGAAGACTATCTGGCCGCCAGCGACGCCTATGTTTTACCCTCGTACCGGGAGGGCCTGTCCCGCGCCATGCTCGAGGCCATGAGCTGCCAGCTGCCCGTGGTGGCCACCGCCATCCGCGGCTGCCGGGAGGTGATTACACCGGGAAAAACCGGCCTGCTCTACCCGCCGGGTGATATCCCGGCCCTGACAAACAAGCTGGAAATCCTCTATACTCAACCCCAGCTGGCCGCATTTATGGCCGAAAACGCCCGGCAACGGGTCCAGAAAACCTATGACCAAAGCCACTATCTGCGCCGCCAACTGGCCGCAATAGAAAACCTGCTGCAACAAGACCGCCGCCATGAGCCTGAATGACTGCCGCCTGATTACACTGCCCAAGATCACCAACCCAAAAGGCAACCTGACTTTTATCGAGGGTGATGATCACATTCCCTTTTCGATCCAGCGTGTGTACTATTTGTATGATGTACCCAGTGGCGCCGAGCGCGGCGGCCACGCTCACAAGGCCCTGCAGCAACTCATTATCGCCGCCTCGGGCAGTTTCGACATCACCCTGGATGACGGCCGCCAAAAGCGCACCTGGCACATGAACCGCCCGCATATCGGCCTGTATGTCCCCAATATGATCTGGCGGGAAATCGATAATTTCTCCTCCGGCTGCGTCCTGCTGGTACTCGCTTCCCACCATTATGATGAGTCTGACTACTACCGGGACTACGCCAGTTTCCAGGCCGCCATCAACAACCAAAGCTCATGAGCTCTTTGCCCATTCCTTTTCAGGACCTGCGCCGTGAAAACAGGCCGCTGGCCGATGAAATCAAGGCGGCTATTGGCCGCGTGGTGGACTCTGGCCAATATATCCATGGCCCCGAGGTGGCAGCTTTTGAGCGTGAGTTTGCCCGCTATTGCGCCACCGACCATGCGGTGGGTGTGGGTAACGGCCTGGACGCGCTCTTTTTGATTTTGCGGGCTTTGGACATTGGCCCGGGCGATGAGGTCATCGTCCCGGCCCACACGTTTATCGCCACCTGGCTGGCAGCCACCCACACCGGCGCCACACCGGTGCCGGTGGACTGTCACGAGGGCACCGGCAACCTCAATACGGAACTGCTGGAACAGGCCATTGGTGCAAAAACAAAAGCCATCATCGCCGTGCACCTGTACGGACAGCCCGCGGACATGCCAGCCATCAATCACATTGCCAGAAAATACGGCCTCAAAGTTATCGAAGACGCAGCCCAGGCTCAAGGCGCGCGCCTGCACGGGTGTCCTGCCGGCTCATTGGCCGATGCCGCCGCCTTCAGCTTTTATCCGGCCAAAAATCTGGGGGCGCTGGGTGATGCCGGCGCCGTCACCACCAATGACCCCCAACTGGCCGAACGTATACGCACACTGGCCAATTACGGTTCTGCCAGGAAATACCACCACGAAATGCCAGGGGTAAACTCCCGGCTGGACGAAATCCAGGCCGCAGTGCTACGCGTCAAGCTCAAACACCTGGATGCCCATAACCGCCGCAAAAAAACCATTGCCGCGCGCTATCTGAAACACATTCACCACAACGCCATTGCACTGCCGGAAACCATTGACGGGGCCGAACCGGTGTGGCACCAGTTCGTGATCCGCAGCCGCCACCGGGACGCCCTGCAGGCATATCTTGCCGACTGCGGCATCGGCACCCTGATCCACTACCCGGTGGCCTGCCACCAATCCGGCACCTATGCTCCGGCCATGCCCAGGGCCCGCTTTCCCGTGGCCGAAAAACTGGCCCGCGAAGTACTGAGTCTGCCAATTTCCCATGCCCTGAC
>Ga0256839_1002724_pt1 | contig 19294 bp, 15 predicted proteins | sample 354166metaG_FD_185968 | JGI IMG/M metagenome (GOLD analysis project Ga0256839, IMG submission 185968) | Hydrothermal vent microbial communities from Mid Atlantic Ridge, Atlantic Ocean - 354-166 | ecosystem: Environmental > Aquatic > Marine > Hydrothermal vents | place: Atlantic Ocean: Mid... | reverse complement strand
AAATTCCTCAAACCGCTCTATGAAGCGCTTGCAAAAACACCGGAAGGACTAAAGATGGCACATGACATTTATAAAGAAGCCCGTCCAAACTACCACTCGGTCAGCTACGAAACCATTGACGAAATTCTGGACTGGAAGCCCTCCGAAAGCCCGAACTAAAACACAGGGGCATCGCAGCAAGAAAGACAGAAATAGAAATGACCCCGGAATATCGAAAACGCCTGGCAAAGGCCCGGCAAAACGAGGCGGCAAATAAGAAACTTGCGGGCCGCCTAAAGAAGAAAAAGCCCGGGGACCTGGATCGCTTCATAAACGAAGAGGACGAGGCCGCTTTCGAATGCACCGACTGTTTGCAATGTGCCAACTGCTGCAAGACAACCGGACCGAAATTTACAGACCGCGATATCGACCGCATAGCCGGGCACCTGGGCCTGAAGGCTTCGCTTTTTATGCAGCGCTATTTGCAAAAAGACGAAGACGGAGACCTGGTTCTGCAGACACTGCCCTGCCCCTTTCTTGATGCTGACAACTACTGCTCCATCTACGAAGTAAGGCCGAAAGCATGTGCCGACTACCCGCACACCCGGCATCGAAAAATGTACAAACACCTGTCGCTCATGCAGCGCAACAGCCTCATCTGTCCGGCTGTGGCACTCATCTTTGTGAAACTCCGGGAGCACTATGCCTGATGTACTAAAAAATACCCGTCAGCCACTCGTTGACATTCCAGCCGGTGAGGGCATAAATTCCGAAAAAGAAAAGAGACCAGCCGAGAAAGGAGAAGAACATATACGTAAATAATTCGCGCCAGTGGTACCCCAGGGCCAGTCCGGCAATGGTGCCAACGGGAACCGTCAGCAAAACAGGCGTTAAAAAAGCGATTCCCAGCAGGCCGTGGTGATGTTTGATCTTAATAATCAGGCGCGAAGTCCGGTTGACACGAAACATCTTTTTGCCCTTTCTCCTGCGGAGCGCCATGATGCGCTTGCGCAAAAATTCCTCGGCAAGTGTGTAGGCCGCCACCCCCAGCATGCCTCCCGCGGTGCATGCAATCACTGACCAGAAAAAGCTGAGGCCCATCCCCAGCGCCATCATCACAGCCACCACATATTTAAACCCCGCCATCAGCAATACCGATATCAACTTATACAGTTCGGGCATTTTTTTGTGCTTTAATAAATCCCAAGCATGTCGGGATTGCTACAGAAACACTTATTTCTCCTAAAAGATGCACCTAAAATTATAAATCACGGCAAATTTTCAAAGCAGTGGAGCACAAGCGCTGTGTCAACTTCTCTCATTTCTGTGCAGCGGCCAGGTCTTTCATGTAAGCAATGACGGCATAGCGAATATCCTTCCTCAGCCTCTCTGCTTCCCCCGGCTCTTCCACTTCGATGATGCCCTTGTTCTCGCGGTTCAAAAAACCCAGGTTGCTTTCCATTCCCGATAGCAAAAATGCCGGCATGGCGATGGTATAGATGCGCTTCTTATCGATGGGCACTCCGTTAATCATCCATAGGTTTCTCCTGCTATCCGCACTGATATTGGCCCATTGCAGGTACCCCCCGTTCCCCCGGTTTCTTCTTCCGACATTGAGCACTTTTTCGAGCAATTCGCCCTTTATTTTCACCTTTAGCACGGCCCCGCCATAGGGCAGTGTTCGCAGCACATCATACTGGGTTATATCGCCTTTCAGCACGTCATCCACCCGGATGGAGCCGGAATTGAGAATGGCCGCCTCTGCACCCGGAACCGCCTTAAGCATGGCGCTTGCTATTAATTGTGCCAGATTGCCGGGCCGGTTACGGACAGTCGCTTCGAGGCCGTCCAATCCTTCCGGAGGGGCCCTCATCAGCACTTCATCGGGGTCCACATTCATTTTCCGGAATATTTCATCCTGCACCTTCAGCCACTTATTTACCACCCCCAGCGTAACCGAGTCTTCCGGCACCTGATCATCAATTACTTTTAACTCCGAATGAATCTGCACCCCTGCCCCGGGCTTGATGCGCAAGTGGTGAATGTAGATGCTGCGGGCATTGGCATCGGCCTTGGCAAGCAAGGTGCCCCGAATGTCGAAATACATATGCTCGTGGTCATGCCCTCCGATGATCAAATTGATGCGGGGATATTTCCGGGCGTACATCGTATCGTCATGAAAGTCGAGGTGCGTGATGGCAATGAGTGCATCGGAGGATTGCAGCGAATCGATCATCTCCCTGATTTTCTCCTCTACCGGAGCATAAACGACCCAGTCTTTGCGTGTGAAAGGCAGTGTAACACCGAAAAATCCCAACTCGGCCGTCACCCCGTTTTCATTCCTGAACTTTCGCCTGACAAAGGAGGGAATGTCAACAATGCGTCCGTTCTCCATCTCCTGAAAAGGCAAGGTATCATTGCCCGTTTTCTGAAATACATTGGCCGTGGTGTAATCAAACTTCGAATAATAGATTCGTTCCTGCAGGGCATCGCGCTTGAGGTCAAACTCATGATTTCCGAAAGTGACGAGGTCAATGCCTGCAGCATTGAATACCTCTATCATCTGCCTGCCGCTGATGCGTCTGCCGTTTAGCTTGAGGGTGCCGAGCAGAGAGGGACTGAGAAAATCACCGGCCACTACGGTCAGGGTATTGGGATTTTTTTCTTTTTCCTCCCTGATCACCTGAGCCACCCGGGCCATTCCTCCGTATCGCCCGCCATCGACAGGAGCAATTTCATACACATCATTCAGCTGGATTATTGTGACTTCCACCGCTTCGTCCGATGGGTTTTTGCTCCCCGAACAGGATGCCATGAGGACAATGAGAAGAGCGAGGAGGATAAGTCGCATTCTATCTGTAAACATGCCTATGTATTTTAGCGCAAAGGTAGTCACTGGCGAAAAGGGAAAAGAAAAGCAAATTTCATGAAATGCATGCTTTGGAACGTTAAAAATCTCAAAGCCGGAGGATCATGAACCTATTCGGAGCAATTTCCTTTGTATTTTAACATTTACAGGAATCAAGAGCAATCGTAACAATCAAAATAAACCATGCGAAAAATCATAATCAGCGGAATACTGGCCTTACTTTTTACAGCTCATGCCTGGGCCCAGATTGATACGGGACTGGTCAAAGCCCAAAAAAAGATGGATGCGGCCATTGCCATTATTACCCAGCAATATGTGGAAAATCTGGATGCGGATAAAATAGTGGAGGATGCGATTAGCGGTATCATGAAGGAGCTGGATCCGCATTCGGTATATATCCCTGCAAAGAAGGTAAAATCCGAAAATCAAAAACTTGCCAGCGAATTTGAAGGCATCGGGATTTACTTCAACATTCTTAACGACACCATCATAGTGGTCAGTCCCATTTCGGGCGGCCCTTCAGAGAAACTGGGCATCATGGCTGGCGACCAGATCATAGAGATCGACAAGGAGAACGTGGCCGGAGTGAATATCTCGAATGACGGTGTAAGGAAACGGCTGCTGGGCAAATCGGGTACCGTGGTCAATGTGGGAATCAAAAGAAACGGGGTGAGCGATCTGCTCTACTTTGACATCGTGCGCGATAAAATCCCGCTCTACAGCATCGATGCCAGCTACATGGCTACGCCAAAAACAGGATATATCAAAGTGAATCGTTTTGCAGCGTCCACATCCAAGGAATTCAGGCAAAAGCTTCGCGAACTGAAAGAACAGGGCATGGAAAACCTCATCCTCGACCTTACGGGCAACGGAGGAGGCTATCTCTATACGGCCTTCGAACTGGCCGATGAATTTTTGGAATGGGGAAAAATGATCGTTTATACCGAAGGCGAGCATTCGCCCAAACGTCCCCTCCGGGCTTCGTCACGAGGTGACTTCGAAAGCGGAAAACTCATTGTCTTGATCGATGAAGGTTCGGCTTCGGCCAGCGAAATCGTTTCGGGGGCCATTCAGGATTGGGACCGCGGCCTGGTGATCGGGCGCAGAAGTTTTGGCAAGGGGCTGGTACAAAAGCCCTACACCCTCCCTGACGGCAGCGAAATTCGCCTCACCATTGCCAAATATTTTACCCCCACCGGACGATGCATTCAAAAGCCCTATGACAAAGGGAAAAAGTCAGACTACTACAAAGAAACCTATAAGCGCTTTGAACATGGCGAGTTGACCCATGCCGACAGTCTTCACTTCCCGGATTCGCTGAGGTACTACACACCCAACAAACGGGTGGTTTACGGTGGAGGCGGCATCATGCCCGATATTTTCGTAGCACTGGATACCAGCCGAAATTCGGATTACCTCCGGGATGTCACCCGCAAAGGCATACTAAATAAATTTGCGCTCACCTACGTCAACAAAAACCGGGAAGAACTGTTGAGCCGCTACCCGGACATAATTCAGTTCAAGAACAATTTCCCGGTTGATCCTGTCATGGCTGATTTTATCGAATTTGCACAAAAAGAAGGCATCGCACGCAACGATGATCAGATCGAAAAATCGGAACTGCTGCTGCAAACGCAATTAAAAGCACTGATTGCCCGCGATCTATGGGATGTCAATGCCTATTACCAGGTCTTTAACGACTACCGGCACGATTTTCAAAAAGCAGTGGAAGTCATGGACAATGAAGAAATCTTCAAAGAGCTGCGTGTCGAAAAATAGTCACTATCCGCCAAAGAGTCGTGAAGAAGATTTATCCATCGCCCGAAAGGAAGGTAAAATCATGGGAACCCATGGGCCGTGCCCTGCTCTCCTATTTGGACGGCCATCACCGGGAAGTGATTGTCAACAAATCACTTTTCGGGTCTTTTGAGGTGCCGGTCTCCATATATTTTCGCAATCAGGACGCCCTGCCCGAAGCCGAAAACTATGCGCTGAGTTTGTGCCGGGGCAGCATTCTTGACATCGGGGCCGGCAGCGGCTGTCATTCACTGATCCTTCAGGAGGAAGGAGCGGATGTAACAAGCATGGATATTTCTCCGCTCCATATCGAGGTGATGAAACAGCAGGGCTTGAAGAAGGTCATCCGGGCAAATATTTTTGACTACTCAGCACAACGCTTCGATACCCTGCTGATGCTGATGAACGGCATCGGACTCACCGGAGACCTCGCAGGCCTTGAACGCTTCTTAATTCATGCCCACCGCCTGATTCGACCCGGAGGCCGCTTGATCTTCGACTCCACGGACATGAGTGTGGAGATTCCCGATGCCGCGAACAAGAACAAAGAGGAAAAATACTTTGGTACGGTAAAATACAGCATGCAGTGGCGAAACATAGAGGGGGCCCCGTTCAAGTGGCTGTATGTGGCAGCTCTGCCCCTGCGCATGGCCTGCAAAAAAACAGGTTGGGAAATGCAAATCGTATTTGAAGATAAAGACGGTCACTATCTGGTCATGCTGCACGAATCAGCTTAAATACTTCCGCTTAAAAACAATCAAATCGGATATGTCCAGGGGTTTCAAGGTATAATCATCCACGTCTTTATATGTAGCGGCCTTGGCTTTGTCATGCTTGTAGACAGATGATGTGAGAATGATGATGTAAATCTTTTTTTCGATCCGGGCCCTGATCTCCTTGTACTCTTCCAAAAAGTCCCATCCCGTCATGATCGGCATGTTGATGTCCAGAAAAATAAGATCGGGTACGGGCCCATTGCCGTTGATCCCTTCCTTGATCAGTTCCAATGCCTCGCGCGCCCCCGTCACCGAAAGAATCCGGTCTGCAATGCGCGCATCCTCCAGCGTTTTCACGCTGACAAAATTGCTGATCTCATCATCGTCCACAAAAAGGACTACTTTCTCATTCTTTGCTTCACCATTCATCTGGTCATAAAACTATTAAATAAATAAATGGAGAGGGTAAGGCCGGGGAGAAATTATTGACTGAGTCTTTCAAAAAAGCCTTTTACGGTCGCAATTGATAGTGGTTTCGAGATATAATCAACGACTACCTCGTATTTGTCCGCTCTTTCTTTGTCCTTCTGGAATACCGAAGAAGACAAAATGGCCACTTTTGTCGCCAGCCCGTGCTTTTTCACAAGGGGCTCGAGCGCATCCAGAAACTCCCAGCCGTTCATGACAGGCATATTGATATCCAGAAAGATGACGGACGGGATGTCCTCCGTGCGATTTTCGCTTATTGCCTTTTCAATGTCGTCCATTGCCACGCGCCCGTTCAGATAGGAGCGCATCCGTTCACTCACACCGGACGACTTTATGACTTTTTCGCAGAGAAAATTATTGATGTCGTCATCATCAATCACGACCACCAGATTGTGTTTCTTTGTTTCTTCCCCCATGTAACACAGCTTAATGCCTAAAGATAAATTTATTTAATATTAAGTCAACAGCCTGCACATATTTACCCCCATAAATATGTACAAGTTCATTCATTCATCAATATGCCTACAATTTACTCCAAGTAAAGGAATGAAAGGTACTTATTTCTACACTTAATGTGTAAAGCTTGCCCTGATACCGGCCGTAAAATCAATTTTTACGGAATTCATGATATATTGTATGAAAAATTCAAGACATGAAGAAAGCAGGTATTCTTTTCCTACTCATTATCACCCTGGCACTTACGTATGTTTTGAATCATTCGATGGGCAAAATGCCCGCCCTTGGAAAATTCATGGATCCTTTTTCCGGCTTTTGGCAGAATGCCGAATGGGAAGGACAGGCTCCTGATTTGCAAACGCTTGATTTCCCCGTCAATGAGGACGTAAGCATCTACATGGACGAGCGCAAGGTTGCGCATATTTTCGCTTCGAATGACCATGACCTCTACTTTGCCGAAGGATATATGCATGCACGCATGCGGCTCTTTCAAATGGACTTTATGGTGCGTGTGGCAAGCGGTAGGCTCAGTGAGATGCTTGGACCGGATGCCCTGCGCATCGACCGCTACTTCCGCAGAATCGGATTTGGACCCTCGGTAAAAGAAGCCATGATGAAACTGCCGGAGGATCGCATGGCAAAAGATGCCATAGATGCTTATACGGACGGTGTCAACGCCTACATCCGTACGCTTGAATACAAAGACTATCCCGTAGAATACAAACTGCTTGATGCAAAACCGGAGAAATGGTCGGCAGAAAAAAGCATCTATATACTTCATCTGATGTCTTATAACCTGGTGGGAAAAGACGAAGACCTCGAAATGACCAATGCATTGAAATTTTACGGCCGTAAATTATTCAGCGAAATTTATCCTGATTTCCCCGATTCGCTCGACCCCATCGTGCCGATAGGCATTCCTTTCCCCGAGGACACCTTTCACCTCTCGCCACCTCCCGACTATATCCCAACGGATTTAATCGCATTAAACCGAAGCATGCAACCCAACCGCTACAACGGCTCCAACAACTGGGCGGTCGCACCCTGGAAAAGCAAAGACGGTGTGGCCCTGCTGGCCAACGACCCGCACCTCGGCCTTCACCTGCCTGCATTTTGGTTCGAAATTCAACTGCATGGCCCCGGACAAAACGTATACGGAGCAAGCCTGCCCGGTACACCCGGAGTGGTAATCGGTTTCAACGAAAAGATTGCATGGGGTGTCACCAATGCCGGGCGCGATGTAAAGGACTGGTACAAATTGCGTTTTACGGATAAAAGCCGCAAAGAATATATCTATGACGGGGCCGCCCGGCCTACCCGACTCGAAGTGGAAGAAATAAAGATCAAAGGGGCTCCGTCTTTTTATGATACCGTTCTATACAGCCATTACGGACCGGTGGTCTATGACCGCAATTACGGCTACACCCGCGACAGCCTGCGGACAGGGCTGGCTCTGAAGTGGAAAGCCCTTGAGCCGGGCGGTGAAATTAAAGCTTTCCTCCTTCTCAACCGGGCCGGCAGCTACAGTGATTATAAACAGGCCATCTCCCATTTTGAAGTGCCGGCACAAAATTTCGTCTTTGCCTCCAAAGACGACAGCATCGCCATCTGGCAGCAGGGCAAATTCCCGCTCCGGTGGAAAGAACAGGGTAAATTCGTAATGGATGGCTCCGACTCCCGCTACGAATGGGCCGGCACCATTCCTCAAGAAGACAATCCGCACGTGGTCAACCCCGAACGCGGATTTGTCAGCTCGGCCAATCAACATCCTACCGACTCCACATACCCCTATTACTACAACGGTTATTTTGAATATTTCAGAAACCGGAGAGTGAACAACATGCTCTATGCAGCCGATTCACACAGCATTAGCAAGGAAACTTTTCAGCGCATGCACAACGATAATTTCAGCCTCTATGCCGAGGCCATACTCGACCTGGCCCTGCCCGAACTGGAAAAAGAAAGCTGGGGAGTGCGCGGAAGCGATCTTTTGAACGCATTTCGCTACTGGGATCACTATTACGGGCCCGATGACCACGAACCGGTTTATTTTGAGATATTCTGGAAGCATTTTTCAAATCTTCTGGATGAGAAAAGCCGAACCCATCATATCCGCCTGCCTCAGCCCGACAAGTATGTGGTCATTCTGCTTGCAAAGAAAAACCCGGCACATCGGCTATTTGACCTGGACTCTACAAGCAAAAAGGAAGACTTGGGCGATCTCTTTGTCATGGCCTTTGAAAAAACCATCGAAGAAGTGGAAAGCATCGAGTCGGAAAGCGGCCGGACACCCACATGGGCTGTCTTTAAGAATACGACTGTTGCGCATTGGATATCGGCACTCGAAGCGTTCTCCGTTTCACACATACATATAGGTGGCAACTATGGCATCGTCAATGCCACGGCCCACGATCACGGGCCCAGCTGGCGAATGATCATATCCCTCGGGAACCCCACCCGTGCATGGACGGTCATACCGGGCGGGCAGTCGGGCAACCCGGGCAGCCCGGACTACAGCAATCAAATAGACACATGGGCCGAAGGGCGCTATTACGAAGCCCGCTTCCTGCAGGAAGCTCCGCAAGGCAAGTCCTCTTCTTTTAAAAGGATAAAATTTGAAGCAAAATGAAATTTATAATCAAGTTATTCATCATAAGCATCGGAAGTTATTTCCTTCAATTGGCATTGCCCTGGTACAGCATTGCAATCATGCCTTTTCTCATTGGCGTATTTTCCTCAGGCAGAGCACGTGCTGCATTTTTTGCCGGTTTTCTTGGCATCTTCCTTCTTTGGGGTACCCTTTCGCTGATGATTCACTATCAGTCGGGGGGGATACTGAGCCTAAAGGTTGCCGAACTCTTCAAAGTGGGATCACCGGCTCTCCTCATTTTGCTTACCGCCTTTACGGGAGGAGTCACGGGAGGGCTCTGGGGGTGGAGCGGATATGCCCTTCGTTCGCTTTTCGTCAAACGAAAACGGGCATCGGGGCGTTACGACATCGCTTGATCAATGTCCAATACATTTCCCAAATCACAGGCCATGAATAAGACACGGGCCTATGCGGCCCTTCTCAAAGCAGAGGCGTATCGCCTTGGATTTGAATTTGTGGGAATCTCAAAAGCCGAATTTCTTGAAGAAGAAGCCCCCCGGCTTGAAAGCTGGCTGCAGCAGGGACGCCACGGGAAAATGAAATACATGGAAAATCACTTCGATAAGCGCCTGGATCCGCGCAAACTGGTGGAAGGTGCCCGCTCGGTGGTGACACTGCTCTACAACTATTACCCGGAGGAAAAACAACATGACCCCGCTGCTCCCAAAATTGCCAAATACGCCTACGGAGAAGATTATCACTTCGTGATTAAAGACAAACTCCGCTTGTTGATGGCATATCTTGAGCGTGAAATCGGCAGCATATCGGGACGGGCCTTTGTAGACTCAGCCCCGGTAATGGAAAGAGCCTGGGCCCGCAAAAGCGGAGCCGGATGGATCGGCAAAAACAGCCTGCTCCTTCGCAAAGGACAGGGCTCCTATTCATTTTTGGCCGAGCTGATTATCGACCTGGAACTCGAGGCGGACGGACCCGTGAAGGACTACTGCGGCACATGCACCCGCTGCATGGATGCCTGCCCTACCGGGGCCATTTACGAGGCCTATAAAGTAGATGCCCGCAGATGCATCTCCTACCTGACCATAGAACTTCGCGACAAGGAGATTCCGGAAAGCTTCGAAGGTCAGATGGAAAACTGGGCTTTCGGCTGTGACATCTGCCAGGACGTATGCCCGTGGAACCGCTTTGCATCGCCACACAATGAAGCCCGCTTCAAAGCCGCTGAAGGCATGCTTGAGATGCCTGCGGAAGAGTGGTTTGAGATCAGCAAAGACGTTTTTAACGGGCTCTTCAAAAAATCGGCACTGAAAAGAAGCGGTTATAAAGGGCTTAAAAGAAATCTGGAATTCCTGCGAAGAAGCAGAAAATAGAAAAGGTTGCCTTTGTCGGACAACCTTTTCCAAAATACCCCACGTAATGAAAAATTAAATTAGCTTTTTACGAATGCTATGTTATAGCTATGCATTATATATTGCCATTTAATTCTGTAAATGGTCATTTTTTATCGATGAATGGAATAAAACAGGGGATTATCAGTTCCATCCCTGCAAATATTCATGAAATCCGGAAAGCTTACATTCTCAATTTGAGAAGCGAATAACATTTAGCACAGCATACCGCATACTTTCTTTATTCGTCAATTCAATTATTTCTTATTTCTTACATCTGAAAGGAAGCGGCTGATAAAGAAAAACAATAAGCTGCAACTCAGGGTATATTTGTTACAGTTAGTGAAAGAATAGCTGCTGCCGGTTTTGGTAGAGTTTTCCGGCAGCGGCTTTTTTTCCGCCTTTTCCGAACATACCCCATAAAATTTGATTTGACAAGGCCGTTTTTCTTCTGATTATCTTTGTCGCCTATGCATCCCCCAAGAAAGATACTGATCCTCCGGTTCAGTTCCATAGGCGACATTGTGCTGACCAGTGCCGTTGTCCGTTGTCTGAAGAAGGAGTTTCCCGACACAGAGATTCACTATGCCACCAAGCATACCTATGCTTCGATCGTAAAAAACAATCCGCATATCGACAAAGTGCATCTGCTGGAAGCTTCGCTGCCCGAACTGATCGGAAAGCTGAGAAAGGAAAACTTTGACTTCATCGTTGATCTACATAAGAACTTGCGCACCTTTCTCATAAAAATTGCACTTCTCAAAAAATCGGCAAGCTATCCCAAGCGAAATTTCCGGAAATTTCTGATGGTCCGCTTCCGGATGCATCATCTGCATATAGGTCATGTGCTTGAACGATACTTTGAAGCCGTCAAAAAGTTGGGCGTGAAGAACGATGGAGAAGGCCTTGACTTTTTTATTCCGCCCGAAGCCCGCTTTTCGCTGGAAGAACTGCCTGAAAGCCACCGGATATCCTATGTAGCTCTTGTGATCGCAGCCACCTATCCAAGCAAACAGTTTCCCGAAGAAAAATTGCTCCCGGTCATTGACCGTTTGAAACGTCCGGTGACCCTTATCGGTGGCCCGTCTGAGAAAGAAATGGGCGGGCGCATTGCCCACGCCCGGCCCGGGAAGGTATTCAACGCCTGCGGTAAATACAATCTGGAAGAATCGGCCTGGCTCCTTCAAAATGCGGAAAAAGTGCTGAGCAATGACACGGGGATGATGCACATAGCTGCCGCGCTTCAAAAAGATATCTCTGTTGTATGGGGCAGCACGGTGCCTGCCTTTGGTATGTCGCCCTATTTTGGCCAGGGACCCGGGCGCGAGTTTCGCTTTGAGGTGAAGGGATTGCCCTGCCGGCCATGCAGCAAGCTGGGCTACAGCAAATGCCCCAGGAAGCATTTTCGCTGCATGACGGATCAGAATGAAGAAGCCATTGCTTCCTCACTTCAGACGGATTGAAGGCAATGCCCCCTGCCGGTGATTGTATTTTTCTATGAGAAGAACGGTGACATCAATCATCCTCAATCAAAGGGGTAATCCTTTGGCAGTCAGCCCTGCAAAAAGTATATTTAACGTCCTTTTAATTTTTTTACTCATCATAAAAACAATGTGCCATGGCAGAATTTGATCTGAAGCATATAAAAAACATTGCATTGGTTGGCCACTCGGGCAGCGGCAAGACCACACTTGCCGAAACCATGCTTTTTGAGTCGGGAATGATTAACAGAAGAGGAAGCATTGAGGAAGGCAATACCGTTTCCGACTACACCGAGATTGAAAAAGAGCGGGGAAACTCGCTTTTTTCGTCCGTCATGCATGCCAACTGGCGTGGATTTAAAATTAACATTATTGACACCCCGGGCCTGGACGATTTCGTAGGTGAAGTGGTCTCGGCTCTTCGCGTGGCCGATACGGCCGTTCTCCTGCTAAATGCCCGGTTTGGTGTGGAAGTAAGCAGCGAATTGCAGTGGGAATACATCGAGAAATACAAGACACCGAGCATCATTGCCATAAACCAACTGGACGCAGAAAAAGCGGATTTCGACCTTACCGTGGAGCAGGCCAAAGAACGCTTCGGAAACAAAGTCACCGTGGTGCAATATCCCCTCAATCAGGGAAATGACTTTGACACCATCATCGACCTCTTAAAAATGACCATGTATAAATTCCCTGCCGAAGGAGGGAAACCCGAAAAGCTCCCGATACCGGACAGCGAGCGGGAGCGTGCCGATCGAATGCACAATGAACTGGTAGAAGCCATAGCAGAGAATGACGAAGGGCTCATGGAGCTCTACTTTGAGAAAGGAGAGCTGGATGAAGACGAAATGAGGAAAGGTCTCAAATCCGCCATGATCAGCCACGATATATTTCCGCTTTTCTGTTTGTCGGCAAAGAAAAACATGGGCAGCGGACGCCTGATGGGCTTTATCGATAACGTGGCTCCAAGTGCCAATGAAATGCCCCCCGAGAAGCTGAGCAACGGAGAAGACCTGCCCTGCGACCCCAATGGCAAGACGGCTATTTTTATCTTCAAGACCATTAGCGAGCCGCATCTCGGAGAAATGTCATTTTACAAAGTCGAGTCCGGAGTCCTCTCTACTCCCAAAGACCTGGAAAACAGCCAGACCAAAAGCACCGAACGCATCAACCAGCTCTTTGCCATGCAGGGCAAAAACCGGGAAGCGGTCGACAGCATGGATGCAGGGGATATTGGAGCCACCGTAAAACTCAAAAATACCCACACCAACAACACCCTGCACGACAAGGGCTTCGATGTGACAATTAAGCCTATTGACTATCCGGAGCCCCAGATCAGAATGGCCATCAAGCCTGCCCGCAAGGGAGAAGAAGAAAAACTGGCGCAGGCGCTGCATCACCTGCAGGATGAAGACCCTACGATCCGGGTAGAGCAATCACAGGAACTCAAACAGACGATCGTTTACGGAATGGGTGAACTGCAGTTTTATATCCTGCAATGGAAAATGGAACACCTCTATCATATAAAGGCCGAGTTTGAAGAGCCCCGGATACCTTATCGCGAAACCATACAAAAGAAAGTGGATACGAGCTACCGGCATAAAAAACAATCGGGCGGAGCCGGCCAGTTTGCCGAAGTGCATATGCGGGTCGAGCCGTATCAGGAAGGGGTCACTCCCCCGCCCTCTGATTTCACGGTGCGGGGTAAAGATGAGATCGACCTGCCATGGGGAGGCAAGCTGGTATTTTACAACTGCATTGTCGGTGGCGCCATTGACAACCGTTTTATGCCTTCGATACTGAAGGGAGTGATGGAAAAAATGGAAGAGGGACCCCTCACGGGCAGCTATGTGAGGGATGTACAAATCAGCATTTATGACGGAAAGATGCACCCGGTTGATTCCAACGATGCCGCTTTTAAAACGGCCGGTAGAATGGCCTTCAGAAATGCTTTCAGGGAAGCAAACCCGAAATTGCTGGAACCCATCTACGAAGTAGAAGTGCTGACCCCCGAAGATGTGATGGGCGAAGTGATGAGCGATTTGCAGACAAGAAGAGCCCTGATAATGGGGATGGACACCGAAGGCCATTATCAGAAAATTACGGCCCGTGTACCGCTTTCCGAACTGTTCAAATACAGTTCCGCATTGCGTTCTGTTTCACAGGGAAGAGCACGGCACACCCGCAAGTTTGCAGAATATGCTCCCGTGCCCGCTGATGTGCAGCAAAAATTAATTGCAGAATATGAAGAGAGCGAAGCTTAGGAGCAGCGAAAGATGCACTTAATAAAAAAGCCATCCTCAAACAGGATGGCTTTTTTATTTCTTTTGATCAGTGTGTGGCCACCTGATCCAAAATGCGTCTGGCAGCTTCCAGAATTTTGGAATCCTCAATCTCTACAAATCCTCCGTGATATCCTTTCTCGAAATGTTCTCCCGTAGGTTCCCCGTCTTTGAAATTGTAACCGCCAAAATAGTTTCTGACTGTTTCTTCCGTAAGATTCAACTCTTCCGCTATTTGGTGGATGGCTCCATCGGGCAACTGATCTTTGATTTTCCGCAGTTCTTCAAATGTGATGACCATAAGACAACGATTTTGATTAACGATAGGTTAATTTAAGACAGATATGGCATTAAATCAATTTTTTAACAGCCTTTTTGAATTCCTTTTCAGGTATTTACAATAAGCGGGCTCTTTCATTGCTTATTGTAACTTTGCAACGATCAAAAGAAAACAATGAGTATCAGTAAAGACAAAATTTTAAAGGCATTGTCTCATGTGGAGGATCCTGATTTCAAGCAGGATCTGGTGAGCCTTAAGATGATTGAGAACATCAAAATAAAAGGGCAGAAAGTTTCTTTCACCATCGTACTGACCACTCCGGCCTGCCCGTTGAAAGACCAGCTGCGCAATGATTGTGTCCGGGCCATCCACGAGCGGGTATCGCCCGGGCTGGAAGTAGAAGTTGAATTTTCGAGCCGGGTCACCACGCTGCGGCAAGACCTGAATCTGCTTCCGGGTGTAAAAAATATCATTGCCGTAGCTTCGGGCAAAGGCGGTGTGGGCAAATCTACCGTGGCCGCCAACCTGGCCGTAGCCCTTGCGCAGGACGGAGCCCGGGTCGGCCTCCTCGATGCCGATATCTACGGCCCTTCCCTGCCCACCATGTTTGGCATCAAAGGCGAACGGCCACAGGTAAAACAATCCGGTGACAAACATCTCATCATACCCATTGAACGCTATGGAGTAAAGCTGCTCTCCATCGGGCTGCTGATTGACGACATGCAGGCCGTGGTGTGGCGCGGTCCCATGGCCAGTTCGGCCCTCCGGCAGTTTGTTACGGATGTAGACTGGGGCGAACTCGACTATCTGATTCTTGACCTCCCGCCCGGTACGGGCGACATTCACCTCACCGTGGTGCAGACCATGCCCGTCACCGGTGCACTGATTGTCACCACACCGCAGGAAGTAGCCATGGCCGATGCACGCAAAGGGGTGGCCATGTTCAAGATGGCGCAGATTAAAGTCCCCATACTCGGAGTAGTCGAAAACATGTCCTATTTCACGCCTCCCGAATTGCCCGGCAAAAAATACCATCTCTTTGGAAAAGGAGGCGGACGCCTGCTGGCCGGACAGTTTGACATTCCCCTCCTGGCGGAGCTTCCGCTGGTCGAAAGCATTCGCGAAGGCGGAGACTCGGGCATGCCTGCCTCCCTGCAAAATGAAGAGGTGGAACTGGCTTTTCAGGACCTCGCCCGGGGTCTGGCCCGCCAGGTCTCGCTGCGCAACGCTATGCAGGAAGCCACCAAAACCGTTGAAGTCAGCAATTGATTTATCCCGGTGAGACGATGAAGAAAGATAAAATCATAAAAGAAATTGAAGCAGGACTGGAGAGCATCCGGCCCTACCTACAAAAAGACGGTGGCGACATCGAATTGGTCGAGCTGACCCCCGATCATGTCGTGCGGGTACGCTTGCTCGGAAATTGCATTGCCTGCCCGATGAGTTTTATGACCATGAAGGCAGGCGTGGAAGAAACCCTTCGAAAAGTGCTGCCCAGTCTTCAGCGCGTAGAGGCCATCAATGTGGATAGTGCCGGCAGCTGAAGGCAACATTCACACTAATTTCGCGATATAATTTAATACCATTTGAAACGGGCCCCATGTTGCGAGCTATCTTTATTTCACTGCTGATTCTGTCTCAATTGCAGCTTCGCGCTCAGTCGGCAAAGAACAGAGCCATCCTTCCGGATAGAAAGCACCCCGATGAAGGCCTTCTCCCGGACGATGCCCCCTGCAGCGATTGTGAAGAGATCCTTGCGGAAAGAACGGCCCGGAAAAGAGTTTACCGTGTCAATGACAGCAAAGGAAATCGCATCATCGTAGAAAAGGCCAACGGCCCTCTCAATTATCTTGATAGCAACGGATTTTGGAGGGACATCAATCCCCGTCTGACGCCCGGCCACCATGGCATCTATATGGAAGCCCTTCGCCAGCCTTTCCCCACGCGCATCCACCGGAAAACGCTCGAAGCAGGCATTCGGATCAACGGGCGGTGGATCGCATTCAACCGCAATACCCGCATTGTCTTTTCCGGATTGCCCGACAGCATCCTCACCCTGGCACCGCACGCAGCGAATGCGGAGTTTACGGAAAACGGAATGCAAGCCCGCATAGAGGGAACGGATATGCTGCTTGAATACCGGGCAGAAAAAGGAGGAATCAAATCAACGATTATACTGAATGATCCTTCGGAGATACCCGGCATCTTTGAAACTTTTTCGTGGCAAAGCCGGCTGCTGCTCCCCGAGGGATGCTACATCGCAGCGCTGAGCGGGCGCATGGACGGATCGCTCCGGAAGGGCCGGCTTGCCGTATTCGATGAGAAAGGGGAAGCCCTTCTTGAAATAGGAGCTCCTCTTATTTATGATGCAGCCGGCACGGTAATGAGCGAAAACTACGGCTACCTTTTTGAGAAACGGCAAAGCGGGAATGAATATCTGCTGACCCTGCACATTGGGCTTGACTGGCTGCGCGCTCCCGAACGAAAATTCCCTGTCGTCATTGACCCGCTGCTTTCGGCCGTTGACAGCAACCAGGGAGGCATCGGATTTGAACCCTCGGGCTTTTGCTTCGACCCGAACGATTACTGCAGCAATGTGCTCACCGTTACCGTTCCGGGAAAAACGACACTGGTGGCCGCCCGGAGCAGTGTGAGGCTGAGGACTATCAATGGCGGATGCAACGGGAGCTGCGACCCGGTCAAAGCCGGCTTTCGTATCTATGGGCCCTGCAGCAACCGCTATGTGCCGTTTAACAGCTTTTACAGCCCCCCCAATTCTACGGCTTTCGATCACATTTTTGCCGGCATCGACCTATTCAACAATATCAACTGTGCTCCCTTCAGCTGTCCCGACCATCAAATCTCATTTGAAATGCGGACCTACAGTTGCTCCTGCCCTGCCGGTGCCACCTGTGGTGTTGAGTGTCATCAGATTTTACCGGGCGACTGGAAAGTGGTCATTGAGGCACGAACACTCGAAGCCTTTATTTTCGAGGGCGATTCGGTGGAAGTCTGTTATGGCGAGACCGTCAGTTTCAACTCCCGCTCGAGCTACGGTGTGCCGCCCTATTCCTACCTCTGGACACCCGACAATGTAAGCACACCCAACGGAAGTGCCTTTCCGGTCTTTGCCGATACAATCGCCACCCTCCGTGTGACGGATGCCTGCGGAACGGTAGTTCGCGATACTACCCGCATAAAAGTTAATCCCCTGCCCCTGATACAGTTTACAAATATTATCCCTGCCTGCAAGGGACAGAAAAGCGGAGAGGTGACCGCCAGCGTAAGCAACGGCCCCGGCCCTTTTGTCTATCAGTGGAGCAGTACCCCGCCTCAAAATACGGCCACAGCCAGCGGACTGGACCCCGGGTGGTACCGGGTAACCGTAACGGATGGGAAAGGCTGTGTCAACATCGATTCCGTGGAAATCACCCAGCCGGCCAATGCCCTGAGCATACAGGTCACGGGGCAGGATGTCAGTTGCAATTCAAGCAATGACGGCTCTGCACAGGTCAATATAGCAAGCGGAAATCCCCCGTATGACATTACATGGAGCAACGGCTCCAAAAGTGCCGGCATCAATACTTTAAGTGCCGGATACTATTCCGTCACCGTGAGTGATACCAGCGGATGCATTGATACGGCAGGCATTCTGATAAGAAATACCGGAAATATCACCCTTTCCCTCATCGTGGACAGCATTAGCTGCCACGGAGCAAAAAACGGCATCATACAGGCCAATGTAAGCGGTGATGCCCCCCCGTTTACTTACCTCTGGAGTACGGGAAGCACTGCCGACCGCATCTTCGATCTCGGCCCCGGCAGCTACAGCCTTACGATCAGCGACAGCAACGGCTGCCAGGCTGAGAGCAGCGTCACGTTGAGCGAACCTGATTCGCTCCTCTTGCAGATAAGCGCCTTCCCCGAAAGCTGCACGGGCGGAGGCAACAACGGAATGGCCATTGCCCGGGTGACAGGCGGAACACCTCCCTACAGCTACTTCTGGAACAGCAGCCCCAACCAATTCGGAGATACGGCCGTAAACCTCCGTGCCGGCTCCTATATCGTCACTGTATTTGACAAAAACAATTGCCGGGTGACAGGCTCGGCCACCATTGACCCACCGGCCAATTATCAGATAAGCTTCGATACCATTCCGGTTTCCTGCTTCAACGGAAATGACGGACAGGTCACCGTCCATGTGCGGGGAGGTCAGGAGCCTTACACCTTTCAGTGGAACACGCCCGGCAATGACAAGGACAGCATGGTCACCGGACTCGGAGCGGGATTTTATACCGTTACGATCACCGATGCGGGCAATTGCTCCATCATTCGCAATATTCAAATCTCACAACCCGATGAAATACAGGTCAACGTGATCGCTTCCAATGTCTCCTGCCCGGGAAGAAGCGATGGGGAAGTGACCGTGATACCCAGCGGGGGCAATCCGCCATACCGGTATCAATGGAACACCCCCAATCAGGACCAGACTCAAACGGTAAGCGGGCTGCCGGCCGGCAACTATGAACTCTACATCAGCGACAGCAATCAATGCCGCGACACTTTTTCCATCAGCATAGGGAATCCCGATACCATTCGTGTCAATATTGTCAGCAATGATCCGGCCTGTCCGGGCGTAGACAACGGCAGCATAATTCTCGAATATTCCGGAGGACGCCCCCCGCTGAGCATCAGCTGGTCGGGAAATCTTCCGCCAGCAGACACCCTCACCGGGCTTGCTGCGGGCAGCTACTACCTGAGCATCAGAGATGCCAACGGATGCAGCTATCTGGATACGGTATCCCTCCAATACGACACACGGCTTTTGCTTTCTGTTCAGGCTGCGGATGAAAGTTGCCCCGGCAAGACGGACGGCAGCATCCGGGTACTCGTACAAGGAGGCACCGGGCCTTTCAGCTACCAATGGAACGATGGACGGAACGGCAGCC
>Ga0256839_1002723_pt1 | contig 19295 bp, 20 predicted proteins | sample 354166metaG_FD_185968 | JGI IMG/M metagenome (GOLD analysis project Ga0256839, IMG submission 185968) | Hydrothermal vent microbial communities from Mid Atlantic Ridge, Atlantic Ocean - 354-166 | ecosystem: Environmental > Aquatic > Marine > Hydrothermal vents | place: Atlantic Ocean: Mid... | reverse complement strand
GGTGACCAGATCGACGAGCGGTTCGAGCGGATCGATGAGCGTTTCGCGCGGATGGAGCAGCGGTTCGACCGGATGGAGGAACGGTTCGATCGGCGATTCGAGCAGATGGGCGCGCGCATCGATCGGATGCAGCGGTTCTACGTCGGGACCACCGTCGGTTCGATGACCGCCCTCACCGCCATCTACACCGTGGCGCTCAGTTTCTTCCGGTGAGTCGGCCCCGGTCTGCGGGCTGATCGGCCCGGATCTCCACGGGTCCGCCCCGCCGCCGCCACTCGGGGAAGCCGTCTTCGAGGCGCAGGGCCCGCCGACCCCGGGCCGTCAGGTGCCGGACCGCCTGGTCGGCGTAGACGCAGTAGGGCCCTCGGCAGTAGGCGACGATCTCCCGGTCCGTCGGGAGGGTCTCGAGGAGTTCGTCGAGGCGGTCCGGGGGGACGGGGATCGCCCCCGGGATGTGTCCCGCCTCGTACTCGACGAGGGGGCGGACGTCGATGAGGAGGGTGTCGTCTCGGCCCAGGCGGGCCTGCAGCGCCTCCCGGCTGATCGTCGCGATGCTGCGTCGATCGCCCAGGTAGGCGTCGGCTCGGGCGTCGAGGTCGTCGAGGTGGCGGGCGGTGACGTCCCGGAGCGCGGCCCACAGGTCGTAGACCCGCTCGTCGGCGAGCCGGTAGAAGATGCGGGTGCCTTCGCGACGGGTGGTGACCAGGCCGACCCTGGCCAAGGTGCGCAGATGGTGGGAGGTGTTGGCGACGCTCTGGTCGATGGCGGCGGCGATGCTCTCGACGCTGCGCTCTCCCTGGGAGAGCAGCTCGACGATCTCGGCTCTGCGTCCGTTGGCGAGGGCCTGGGCGACGGCGGCGAAGCCGTCGAAGAGGGCGTTCTTGGCGGGTCGTTGTCCGATCGTCGCGGTCACGACCGCAGCATACCTTCTATTCAAAGAAGCGCTTGATATTGCAGGGCGCCGCGCCTAAGCTCCTCAAATCACTGTTTGAATAGAGGAGGCGTCCAGTGGAGATCATCCCGATCGTCGACCCGGGGCTCGGCAACAGCAGCTATGTGGTGGACCTCGGCGATGGGAGCGCGCTCGTCGTCGACCCTGAGCGCGACCCCCGCCCCTACCTGTGGGAGATGGAGCGGAGGGGTCTGACGCCTCGGTTCGCCGCCGAGACCCATCTCCACGCCGACTTCGTCTCCGGCAGCCGAGAGCTCGCGGCCGCCGGAGCGACCCTGTTGGCTCCCGTCGGCAGTGACCTTTCGTTCGAGCACCGGCCCGTCGAAGACGGAGATGACGTCGACCTGGGCGGCTTGACGCTCCGGGCCATCGCAACGCCGGGGCACACCCCCGAACACCTCGGGTATGTCCTGGAAGACGGCGACGAGCCTCTCGCCCTCTTCTCCGGGGGAACCCTCATGGCGGGGGGCGTCGCCCGTACCGACCTGCTGTCACCGGAGCTCACCGAGCCGCTGGCGCGATCCGCCTACCGCTCGATTCGCGAACGGCTCCTCGTCCTCCCCGACCACCTCCCCGTGTACCCGACCCACGGGTCCGGGTCTTTCTGCTCGGCGGGCCCGGGCGTCCAGCGCATCACCACCATCGGTCGGGAACGTCGAACCAACCCGCTGCTGCAGGTCGAGACCGAAGACGAGTTCGTGGCGATGCTGCTGGGCGGGCTGGGCTCGTACCCGGCGTACTTTCTTCGCATGCGGGAGCTGAACCGGTCGGGTCCGGCCGTCTATGGCGTCGAGCCTCCCCTCCCGGATCGGCTGTCGCCTCACGACGTCGCCTCGCTTCGTGACCGGGGCGCGCTTGTCGTCGACGCCCGGCCGATCGACCGGTTCGCCGCCGGTCACATTCCGGGCTCGCTCTCGATCGAGCTGCGGGACCAGTTCGGTACCTGGTTGGGGTGGTTGGCGGATCCCGGGCGCTCGGTCGTCGTCGTGGTGGATCCCGGCCAGGACCTGATCGGTCTCGTCTGGCAGATGCTCAACGTGGGTTTCGAGCCGCCGCGGGGGGTGCTCGTCGGAGGGATCGAGGCGTGGCGGGCTGCCGGGTTCCACACCTCCGAGATCCCCCTGGTCTCGGCCCGGGAGATCACACGGGACCTTCCCCTCATCGATGTCCGTCAGGCGTCCGAGTTCGCCGTCGACCACGTGCCGGGGGCGATCAACGTCGAGCTCGGTGAGCTCGTCGCCGGCGCCCCGGACCTGCCGCGGGGTGCGCAGGTGCATTGCGGACACGGGCAGCGGGCCATGACGGCGGCGAGCCTGCTGCTCCGGCACGGCATCAGCGGGGTGACGGTCACCACCGGAGGTCCGGCGGAGATCGGTGCCGCGCTCGCCGGAGTCCGCCGATGACGCTCCCATCTCCGGTGCGCCTCGGCCTCAGGGCCAACCTCGCCCAGTTCGGTCTCCTCGTCGGGGTCAATGCCCTGGTGGGGGGTGTTCTCGGTCAGGAACGCACCGTGGTCTCCCTCCTGGCCGAGGAGGAGTTCGGCCTGTCGGGCATCACCGTGGCCTTGACCTTCATCGCGGCGTTCGGGCTGGTCAAAGCGGCCACCAACTTCTTCGCCGGCACCCTGTCGGACAGATTCGGACGCAAGCCGGTCCTCGTCGTCGGCTGGCTGGTGGCGATCCCGGTGCCGCTGCTCCTGATCTGGGCTCCGACGTGGAGCTGGGTCGTGTTCGCCAACGTCCTGTTGGGGATCAGCCAGGGCCTCACATGGTCCACGACCGTCATCATGAAGATCGACCTGGCGGGACCCCGTCAGCGAGGTCTCGCCATGGGCCTGAACGAAGCCGCCGGCTATCTCGCCGTGTCGTTGACCGCGCTGGCAACGGGGTTCATCGCCGCCCGGTACGGCCTCAGGCCCGAACCCTTCTTCCTCGGGATCGCCTATGTCGCCCTCGGACTCGGGCTGTCAACGCTCGTCGTGCGGGAGACCCGAGGGCATGCTCACCATGAAGCCGCCGGTCACGAGCCCGCCGGGGGGTTCGGTGACGGCCTGACGACGCGTCAGGTGTTCGTCGAGACGAGCCTGCGGGAACCCTCGTTGTCGGCCGCCAGCCAGGCAGGCTTGGTCAACAATCTCAACGATGGCATGGCCTGGGGGTTGCTGCCGTTGGTCTTCACCGCCGCCGGACTCTCCATCTCGCGGATCGGGGTGCTGGCGGCCATCTACCCGGCGGTGTGGGGCCTCGGCCAGCTCGTCACCGGTGCCTGGTCGGATCGGGTGGGGCGCAAGCCCCTCATCGTCGCCGGCATGTGGACCCAGGCGGTCGCGATCGGACTCGTCGCAGCAGGTGGGACCTTCCTGGTCTGGGTGGCGGCCATGGCGCTCCTCGGTGTCGGCACCGCCCTCGTCTACCCGACCCTCCTCGCCGCCGTCGGGGACGTCGCCCACCCGCTGTGGCGGGCGTCGGCGGTCGGCGTGTACCGACTGTGGCGGGACGCGGGGTTTGCCGTCGGAGCGCTGCTCACCGGGATCATCGCCGACCTGGTGAGTTCTCGAGCCGCCATCTGGACCGTGGCCCTTCTCACCGCGGCGTCGGGCCTGGTGGTCGCTCTCCGCATGCGCGAGACCCATCGGGCGGTCACCCTCCCATCGGCCTGACTCATGCGACCCTCCGAGCGCTCGGAGACCGTTCGACGAGGAAAACCGTTGGCGCGCGGGGCCCTGCTCCCGTAGGGTACCGCCCGGCCCGGCATGGGGGCTTGGGCTCCCATCGGCGGGGTTCCGTCAAAGGAAGGACGATTCCGATGAGATCCAGATTGAGGCTGTTCAGCCTGTTCGCCGCGCTCGGCCTGGTGGTCGCTGCATGTGGGGGAGGCGCGACCGAGGGTACGGAAGCGCCCGCCGATGCCCCCGCCGACGCCGGTGCCGCAGACGGTGCAGACGGTGAGGTCACCACGATCGGTTTCTGGGTGGCCTTCTCCGACGAGGCACGTCTCGGCTTCACCAAGGAGAGGGCGGCCGAGTTCAACGCCAAGTACCCCGAGTACAACATCGAGGTGACATCGTTCGCGTCGTACAACGACGTGTTCGACGCCGCCGTTCTCGCCGTCGACAGCGGGGAGCCCCCGGGGATCATCCACTTCTTCGAGGCTGCCACCCGCCAGGCGCTCGACGCGGTCGGCGCCGACGGTCAGCCGATCTTCAAGTCGGTGACCGAAGCCATCGGAGGACGAACCGAGATCCTCGGGGAGCCGGTGATTCTCGACGACGTGGTGGACGCGGCGAAGAACTACTACACGGTGAACGGATCCTTCTACTCGATGCCGTGGAACACCTCGTCGGCCATCATGTTCTCGAACACCGACATGCTCGAGGCGGCAGGGGTGATGGAGATCCCCGAGACCTGGGCCGAGGTGGAGGCCGCCTGCGAGAAGGTGATGGCGATGCCCGGGGCCCCGGCGGCGTGTATCACCTGGCCGAACCACTCGTGGTTCGTGGAGCAGAGTCTCGGGCAGCAGGGTGAGCTCCTCGCCAACAACGACAACGGTCGCAGTGGCCGGGCCACCGAGGTGTACCTCACCTCCGAGGGGATGATCGACTACGTGAGCTGGTGGAAGGACATGGCCGACAAGGGCTATTACACCTACACCGGCGTCCAGCGTGACTGGGACGGGACGGCCAATGCCTTCCTCGCCCAGGAAGTCGCCATGCTCATCTACTCGAGCTCGGACACCACGTTCCTCACCAACAGCGGCAAGGAGGCGGGCTTCGACGTGAAGGCCAGCTTCATGCCGTACAACGGCGAACGGGAGTACGTCGGCAACCTCATCGGCGGCGCCACGCTGTGGCTGCTCAACGGGATGGACAAGAAAGCCGAAGACGGTGCCCTTGCCTTCATGAACTTCTTCTCCAACCCGGAGAACGCCGCCGAGTGGCATCGGATCACCGGCTACATCCCGATCACCAAGTCGGCGGAAGCTCTGCTCGAGCAGGAAGGCTGGTACGACGAGAGCCCGAACAGTCGGGTCGCCTCGGAACAGCTCGCCGCGGCGAAGAACACCCCGGCCTCCTTGGGGGCGCTCCTGGGGAACTTCGTCGCTATCCGCGACATCATCACGATCGCCATCGAGGACATCCTCGTCAACGATCTGGACGTCGCCGAACGGATGGCCCAGGCGAACGAGGAGGCCAACAAGTCCCTCGCCGAATACGAGGCGCTCTTCGGAGGCTGAATCCAACCCTGAGTGGGGGCGGCGGATCTCCCGCCGCCCCCACCGACTCACCGATGTGTCCAGCTCGAACGAAGGTCGCATGACGTGCTGATCGCCGCGTTGGTCACCGCCGCCCTGTTCGGCGTCGTCTTCTTGACGAGGGAGCCTCGATACCGCACCCCCCGTCGGCTCGGGATCGGGACGACCGTCTCCGTCGCGGCCGCCGCCGCCGTGCCCGGGACCATGGGACCGTGCGGTTTCGCCGACGAGTCGACCCCCGTCGATCACGTGCTCTTCTTCGCGCTCATGCTCACCAGTTCGTGGATCGCGCTGATCGTCACCAGGGCGATCTTCGATCGCTCCGACGGCGCCTCGCCGGACACCTCGGCGATGACCGGCGAGATCCGATCCGGTGGATTCCGGACCAAGCCGTGGGTGCCGTGGCTGCTGCTCAGTCCCACGCTCGTCATCCTGATCGTGTTCCTCTACACCCCGGCGGTGCAGACCTTCACCCTGGGCACCAAGCTTGCGCGGCTCGGTGCACCCAACTCGATCGACGTCTGTCTCTCGAATTTCTCGGAGTTGCTCATCGTCGACCCGGTCCGTCTGGTCGCCTATCCGCTGGTCGCCGTCGCGGCCGTGTACGCCACGTCGTGGTGGCGGCGTGCCACGTCGAAGGAGACGTGGAGTCATCGCCTCGCCGAGGTCGCCTCCACCCTGTCCGTTCTCGGGATCTTCGTCGCCCTCTGGGCGATCTTCTCGCCGGGTGGAGACGGGCAGGTCGCCTACCGGCCCGTCTACGTCACCACGCTCATCATCACCATCGGCACCGTCGCCACCGGGATGATCGGGGGACTCGCCATCGCCTACCTTGCTTTCCGGAACATTCGGGGGGGTGGCGTGTATCGCACCCTGCTCATCTGGCCCTACGCCATCTCTCCGACGGTGGCGGGCATCCTCTTCTTCATGATCTTCGACCCGACCGCCGGGATCTTCCAGTACCTGGCGGAGGTCTGGTTCGGCGTCGACGTACCGAACTACCGGGAGAGCGCCATCCTCGCCCAGGCAGCGATCATCCTGGCGAGCGGCTGGAAGATCCTCGGGTACAACATCCTCTTCTATCTCGCCGGCCTCCAGACGGTGCCGACCTCCCAGGTCGAGGCGGCCGTGATCGACGGGGCCTCCGCGTGGCAACGCTTCACCAAGATCGTGCTGCCCTCACTCTCCCCGATCACGTTCTTCCTCCTGGTCACAAACCTCACCTACGCCTTCTTCGAGATCTACGCCACGATCGACTTCATGACCAAGGGGGCGCCGGCAGGCAAGACGTCGGTGGCCATCTACGAGATCATCCGGGTCGGGGTCAACAACGGCGACCTGGGGCGCGGGGCCGCCCAGTCGGTGCTGCTCTTCGTCGCAGTGATCGGCGTCACCCTCTGGCAGTTCCGAACGAGCGGCGAGCGAGTCACCTATGGAGGTGCCACCTGATGGCCGGTCTGCAGGTAGGAGTCCAGAAGAAGGGCATCGTCCGGGGGCGGCAGTGGCCCTTCCACCTGGCGCTCTCGGCGTCGGTGCTCGTCATCGCCTTCCCGCTCCTGTACGCGACGCTCATCGCCACCCAGACGAACGCCGAGATCTTCTCGTTCAAGTTCACACCGGGCAGTGCCTTGGCCTCCAACTTCGACGATGTGTGGGTGAAGCGGGAGTTCAGCCGGGCGATGTGGAACTCCCTCCAACAGTCGTTGTGGGTGACGGTCGGCAAGACCGTCCTGTCGCTGCTCGCCGGTCTCGCCTTCGTCTACTTCAAGTTTCGTGCCAAGTGGCTCGTGTTCTTCTTCGTGCTCGTCACCCTGATGATGCCGACCGAGGTGATGATCCTGGCGATGTTCCGGCTCGTCTCCGGATTCGGCTGGCAGGACACGATGGCCTCCATCACCCTCCCGTTCATCGCGTCGGCGACCGGGGCGTTTCTCTTCCGCCAGCACTTCGCCAACATGCCCGTCGAGCTGCTGGAAGCCTCCCAGATCGACGGGGCGACGCCGTTCACCTTCCTCACCCGGGTGTTGATCCCCCTGTCATGGAACATCATCGGCGCCCTCTTCGTGATCCAGTTCGTATACACCTGGAACATGTTCCTGTGGCCGAGCCTGATCATCCGGGACGACTCGGCCCAGGTGGTGCAGGTGGCGATGCAGACGCTCCTCAATTTCGGGGGGGCGCTCACCTTCGGTCCCCTCATGCTGGCCGCCATCATCGCCTCGATTCCGCCGGCGCTCGTCTTCGTTCTCATGCAGAAACCGTTCATGAGCGGATTCGTCACCGCGCAGGACAAATAGGGGGCCACGGGGGTCGGGGCGAAGCCGACGGACGCCGACGAGGGAGGACGGATGGACAATCCACGAGGGATGCTGACCCGACAGGAGCTGGCTGCCCTGGTCGGCGCGGGCCAGATCGACACGGTGGTGGTGGCGTTCACGGATCACTACGGCCGTCTTCACGGCAAACGGTTCGACGCCGTCCACTTCCTCGACGTGGCGTTCGGTCATGGAACGCACGGATGCGACTACCTGCTCACCGTCGACATGGAGATGGAGCCGGTCCCCGGTTACGCCTATTCGAATTGGGAGAAGGGTTACGGCGACTTCCACATGGTCCCCGACCCGAGCACCCTCCGAGTCGCGTCGTGGCTCGACCGCACCGCCCTGGTGCTCTGCGACCTCGCCGACAGTCGGACGGGGGAGCCGGTGCCCGTGGCGCCCCGCTCCATCTTGAAGCGACAGCTCGAACGGGCAGCGCAGATCGGCTACACCTTCAAGGCCGCATCGGAGCTCGAGTACTTCCTCTACACCGACTCGTATCGGGCGGCCGCCGAACGCCGGTACCAGGCCCTCACGCCTGCGGGCTGGTACATCGAGGACTACCACCTCCTCCAAGGCACCAGGGAGGAGTTCTACAACGGGCAGGTACGTCGCCACCTCGCCGCCTCGGGGATCCCCGTCGAGAACTCCAAGGGCGAGTGGGGGCGAGGTCAGCATGAGATGAACATCGCCTACGCCGAGATCCTCGACATGGCCGACCGGCACACGGTGATGAAGCACGCGATGAAAGACCTCGCCGAACTGAACGGCGTGTCGGTCACGTTCATGGCGAAACCCACTGCCGAGGAGGCGGGGTCGTCATGTCACCTGCATGTGAGCGTCTGGGAGGGCGACCGCAATGCGTTCGGAGGGGACACGCCGACGGGTCCGGTACGGACGAGTGACGTGTTCCGATGGTTCCTCGGTGGGTGGATGGCCCGGGTGCCGGAGCTGATGGTGTTCATGGCCCCGACCGTGAATTCGTACAAGCGGTACCGGGACGGCTCCTGGGCGCCGACCCGGCTCGCCTGGAGTCACGACAACCGGACGGCCGGGTTCCGGGTGGTGGGCCACGATCAGAGCCTCAGGATCGAATGCCGTATCCCCGGAGCCGATGTGAACCCGTATCTGGCCTACGCCTCGGTGGTCGCCGCCGGGCTCGACGGGATCCTCCATCGGGTGGAGCCTCCTCCGAGCTTCGACGGGGATGCCTACCAGGCCGACTCGATCCCTCGCGTCCCGGGGACGCTCCGGGAGGCCACCGAGGTCTTCGCCTCGTCGGCGTTCGTCCGCGAGACGTTCGGGGCGGACGTCCAGGAGCACTACACCCATTTCTTCCGGTCGGAGCAGCGCGCCTTCGAGGAGGCGGTGACGGACTGGGAGCGGATCAGGTACTTTGAGCGGATATGACGGGACGGCTGGAGGGCAAGGTCGCCCTCATCACCGGAGCGGGATCGGGGATCGGGCGGAAGTCGGCCGAGCTCTTCGCGGCGGAGGGTGCGGCGGTGGTCGCCGTGGACATCAACGAGGCGGCAGCGTTGGAGACCGTCGAGCTGATCCGTCGTGACGGCGGTGTCGCCGTCGCCCAACGGGCGGATGTCTCCGATCCCGACGACGCAAAGAACATGATCGCCCGGGCGGAGAGCGAGTTCGGCAAACTGGACGTCCTCTTCAACAACGCCGGGATCATGGACTCGGCCGACGGCGACGTCCTCTCGACATCGCCGGAGACCTGGGATCGGACCCTGGACGTCAACGCCAAGGGCGTCTTCCTGGGATGCAAGTACGGGATCCCGGCACTGCGGCGCGCAGGGGGTGGATCGGTGATCAACACCGCCTCGTTCGTCGCGTTGATGGGTGCGGCCACCCCCCAGGTGGCGTACACGGCTTCCAAGGGGGCCGTCCTCGCCCTGACTCGGGAGCTGGCGGTGGTCCACGCCCGGGAGCACATCAGGGTGAACGCGCTCTGTCCGGGGCCGCTCCGGACCGAGCTGCTGATGAAGTTCCTCGACACCGAGGAGAAGCGGCGGCGACGTCTCGTCCACATCCCGGTGGGACGGTTCGGGGAGGCGGAGGAGATGGCGCGGGCCGCGTTGTTCCTCGCCTCGGACGATTCCTCCTACATGACCGGCGCCGAGCTCGTCGTCGACGGGGGGATCACCGCCGCATACGTCACCCCGGAGTGACCGCCGGTCGGCGGCCACGGAATCGGGAACGCCTCCCGCGGCTCGCCGGTCCTTCAGGAGACGTCGTTCGTCCCGGCGGGACCGGGGTCTCCCCAGACCTCGACGGCCACCTCGACGATCCGCCGCAGCTTGGCGAACTGGTCGTCCTCGGTCACCGGGTTGCCGCCCACCGTGGAGGCGAATCCGCATTGGGGGCTGAGCGCGAGCCGATCGAGGGGGACGAACTCGGCCGCCTCCTCGAGACGTCGCAGGAGCGTGTCGACGTCCTCGAGGACCGGTGTCTTGGTGCTCACCAATCCGAGGACCACGTACGTGTCGTCGGGGATCGCGGCCAGGGGCTCGAAGCCGCCGGCGCGCTCGGTGTCGAACTCCAAGAAGAACGCATCTGCCGCCACGTCGCGAAAGAGTCCCTCGGCGACGTAGTCGTATCCGCCATCCGCCAGCCACATGCCCTTGAAGTTTCCTCGGCAGAGGTGGATCCCGACGGTGAGTCCGGGGGGCCGGTCGGCCAGGCAGGCGTTGATCAGCTCCACGTAGCGTCGAACGTAGACGTCGGGTCGCTCTCCGTCCGCTTCCAGGCGGCCCCGAAGATCCGGGTCGCAGAGCATCGCCAGAGGCACCTCGTCGATCTGGATGTAGGTGGCGCCCCGGGCGGCGAGGTCCGCCAACTCGGCCCGGTAGACGGCGGTGAGGTCGTCGAAGAAGGCGTCGGTGTCGACATAGCCCGCGGCGCTCGGTGCCTCCGGATCGGCCCAGAAATGCATCGTCGGTGGTGAGGGCATCGTCACCTTGGGGGTGACCTGGGAGACCGAGCGGAGAAAGTCGAACTCGTCGCCCGAGATGGCGCGGGTGCGGCGCACCGGGCCGGTCACCACCGGTGCCAGGAAGCGCTGACGCTTCGAGGCGTCGTCGTGGAATTCGAAACGGGACCAGGCGACGTCGAGGCCGTCGACCGCCTCGACGAAGTGCGCCCAGTACGACTTTCGGCGGAACTCTCCGTCGGTCACCACTTGCAGCCCGACGTCCTGTTGGCGCTCCACGACCTGTCGCACCGCCTCGTCCTGGATCGACCGGAAGTCGTCGGCACCGATTCGTCCATCGGTGAACGCCCGGAAGGCCTGGCGCAGCTCGAGGGGACGGAGCAGGCTCCCCACGTGCTCTGCACGGAAGGGGGGTGTCGACGGTGGCATGGACGCCGGTCCTCTCTGAGGTGATGCCGCCAGATTACCCGTCGACCTCCGGGCCGTCTCAGCGGCCGACGACCAGCCAGGTACCGAGTACGACCAGACCGATGCCGGCCAGGCGTCGCCCGTCGAGGGGGGCGATCTCTCCGAACCAGCCCGTCCGTTCGATGGCGGCGGCGGAGACCAGGGTCGCTCCGGTGAAGAGGGTGAGGCCCGCTCCCAACCCCAGCCGATCGACGGCGATGCCCAGCGTCCCGACGATCACGAGACCCATCAGCCCGGCGGTGAAGGCCCACCAGGGGACGGACTCGAGGTCCCGGAGGCGGCCTCCGCCGGTGGCCAGCAGCAGCAGACCGGCGGCCACCCCTCCTCCTGCATAGGTGACGAACACCGAGTTGATCGTCCCCGCCCGCTGTTCCATGAGGCCGAGGGCTTGTGACTGGAGGGCCCCGGCCACTCCGCCCAGGATTCCCACCACGACGACGACCAGGGTCCTCATCGGCTCGTCGCCGCGACGTTGGGCTTGGTGGCGCGGACGAAGGCGGCCATGATCCGCCCGGCGGCGGTCTCTGCCGCCTCGGGGTCGATACCCGCCGCCGTGAGGAACGCTTCGGCCTCTCGAAGGTCGTAGACCCGGGTCGGTTCGATGTCCACGTCGACGAACCCCGCTGCCGTCAGGCCCGCGTGGAAGTCCCCCTCGTCGAGGGCCCCTGCCACGCAGCCGATCCACAGTTCCACGCTCCGGCGGATCTCGGCGGGGATCTCCCCTCGGACCACGACGTCGGAGACGGCGAACCAGCCGCCGGGTCTGAGCACCCGGAAGGCCTCGGCGAACACCTTCGCCTTGTCGGCGGAGAGGTTGATGACGCAGTTGGAGATGATGACGTCGACGCTTTCGTCGGGGAGGGGGATGTCTTCGATCGTTCCCTGGAGGAACTCGACGTTGGTGATCCCGGCCTCGGCTTGGTTTCGGCGGGCCAGCTCCAGCATCTCCGGGGTCATGTCGAGGCCGTAGACGAACCCGGTCGGGCCGACTCGCCGAGCGGAGAGCAGGACGTCGATTCCACCGCCCGACCCGAGGTCCAGCACGACCTGGCCGGGCATGAGCGTGGCGAGGGCGGTCGGGTTGCCGCACCCGAGGGACGCCTGCAGCGCGCCGCCGGGTAGGAGGTGGGCGTCGGCGGCGTCGTAGAGATCTCGGGTGATGGGGTCGTCATCCACCTGGGGTGGCGTCCCGGAGCCGCAGCAGGCCCGGTCGTCTCCGTTCAGGATCGTCTCGGCGATCTTGCCGTACTTGTGGGCCACGGCGTCGCGGATCGGCTTGTTCATGGGGTCGCTCCTTCCAGCGCTGGATCCGGCGTGCAGGCGCCTTCCAGGGTCACCCCGACGCAGCATTCGTCGGTGAGGAACCCGAGAAGTCCGTACATGGTGTCGAAATGGGCGGTGTAGATGAGGCTGCGGCCCTGGCGGCGAACCCGGACGATCCCGGCGTTTCTGAGCTCTTTGAGATGGAACGAGAGGGTGGGGGAGGGGATCCCGAGATGCGAGGCGATGGCTCCGGGGGTGAGACCGTCGTCGCCGGCACGCACCAACAGACGGAAGACGTCGAGCCGGGTCTCGTGGGCGAGGGCGTCGAGGATGCGGACCGCCGCCAGTAGTTCCATGATTCGACGATAGTCGAATCATGGCGGGCTCGTCGCATCCTCCCGAAGCGGAGGGCGGTCAGACCGCGGTGACGGCCAGGCCGGGGCTCGAGACCCATCGGCCGTCGCGACCCATGGCGAGTCCCTGCCCGCCGATTCCCTCGACGAACTGGAGTCCTGCGTCGGCTCCCAGCACGAATCCGGCGGTCGAGGCGGCGTCGGCGGCGACGCCATCGGGGCGAACCACGGTGAAGGATCGGGCGTCGGTGGCCGGATATCCGGTCCGGGGATCGATGAGATGGTGATACCGGACGCCGTCGACGACGAAGTACCGCTGGTAGTCGCCGGAGGTGGCCACGGCGGCGTCCCGGAGCTCGAGCATCTGGGCGATGCGGTCGGGCCGAGCCGGGTCGGGGATGCCGACACGCCACGGTTCGGTGCCTCGGGAGCCGAGCACTCGCAGGTCGCCTCCCGCGTTGACGATCCCCTCGGTGACGCCCATCGCTCGCAACGTCGTCACGGCCCGGTCGACGGCGTACCCCTTGGCGATGCCACCGAGGTCGAGTCTGGTCGAGGGCCCCAGGTACACGCGACCGGGAGAGGAGATGGTGACTCGAGCCCGTCGGACCGCCTCGACCGCCTCGTCGAGGGTCTCCGGGGCCGGCACCGTGCCTGCCGCCCAGAGGCGGCTCAGGGGCGCGATGGCCGGGGTGAACGCACCCGCGCTCCGCCGTTGCATGTCGGTGGCCTCGGCCAGGACCGCCTCCAGATCGGCGGGGACGGCGACGGGCCCCGAGCCCGCCGCGGCGTTGATGGTGTTGAGCCGACTCCCCGGGTCGAAGAGTGTGAATCGGTCGGCGACCTTCTCCATCTCGCCGAACGCCGCCCCTGCGGCTGCCGCGGCGACGTCGGGCTCCACACCGACGAGGACGATCTCGACGTCGGTGCCCATCATCGTGCGGATGAAGCGGGCGACCCGCCGCCGCTCGGCGACCCAGTCCCAGACGGGGAGGCCGACCACACCGGCGCCGGCGACGACACCCAGCATGTTCCGAAGGAAGTGGCGGCGGGAGATCATCGGGCCGTTGCCTTTCCTGCTCGTGTCCGGGTTCCGTACACACGGTTCGTCACGACCCGGTCGATGAACGGGCTGGCGATGTTCCCGAGGACGACGGCCAGGGCCTCACCCGTCGGGAACAGGGTCGTCACTCGGATGAACGTGGCCAGTGCCCCGGTGCCGATCCCGAACCCGGCCCTTCCCCGGGTGGTCGCCGGGGACGTCGTGGGGTCGGTGACGATGAAGAAGGCCGTGATGACGCTGGCCCCCGCCATGAGGTCGAACAGCGGGTCCCGCCCGAGGGCCAGGGACATCGCTCCCACGCCGATCAGGTACGCGGCCGGGAGATGCCAGCGGATGATCCCTCTCCACAACAGGTAGGCACCGCCGACCAGCAAGAGGACGGTGGCGGTCTCGCCGATGGATCCGTCCCGGGTGCCGAGGAAGAGATCGGCGTATCCGGTGGCCGCGGTCGCGGGGAGGGGCGTCGCCCCCGAGACGGCGTCGACGGGGAACGTCGTCATGGGGATCAAGAACTCGGAGACCATCAGCACCCGAGCGGCCATGGCGGGGTTGAGCAGGCTCCTCCCGGTCGACGTGGTGAGGAACTCCTTGATCACTCCGGTCGCCACCGCGCCACCGGCGAGCGCGATGAGGGGGTTGAGGGCAGGGGGGATGGAGAGGCCGAGGATCAGGCCGGTGACCCAGGGTGCGCCGTCCATGACGGTGACGGGTCGTCTCCGGAGGCGTTCGACCAGCGCCTGACCGCCGACTGCCCCGACGATGGTCGCGATGAGCTGGGGGAGGGTGTCGGCGGGACCGAAGTACCAGATGCCGAACAGCGTGGCCGGAGCGAGGGCCACCATCACCTCCCACATGATCCGACGCTTCGACAGTGGGCGACGGATGTGGGGCGAGGAGGGGAAGGTCATGCCCGGGCCTCCCGGATGGCGCGCTTGCCGGCACGGATCACGTCGACCAGAGGGATGTTGGAGGGACACACATAGTCGCAGAGTCCGCATTCGAAGCAGTCGAAGATGTGGTAGGCGGTGGCGGTGAGGGGTTCGCCGGTGCGGGTCAGATCGACGAGGAGATAGGGCATCAGTCCGATGGGGCAGACCTCGACGCACCAGGCGCAGTGGATGCAGGGGACCTCGTCGCCGTGGCGGGATTCGTCGGGGGCGAGCGCCAGCACTCCGGTGGTGGGTTTGATGACGGGGGCGGAGAGGTCGCCCTGGGCGATACCCATCATCGGTCCGCCCATGATGACACGGTCGGTGACGTCCCTCCGCCCCGCCTCGGTGAGTACGTGGTCGAAGGTCGTACCGATCCGGATCAGGTAGTTCCCGGGCCGCTCGACGCCTCCGCCGGCTACGGTCACCACCCGTTCGACGAGGGGTCGGCCATGGCGGATCGCCCGGGAGATGGCGACCGTCGTGCTCACGTTCTGGCTGACGACGCCGACGTCGTAGGGGTATCCGCCGCTGGGGATCTCGCGGCCGAGGACCAGGTGCACGAGGATCTTCTCGGCGCCGGCTGCGTAGTCCCGGGGCAGGAGGCGAACTTCGGCCGCGAGCCCCGCCTCTGCCAGGGCCCGTTCCAAGGCGTCGGCGGCGTCGGCCTTGTCGGATTCCACGGCGACGATGGCGCGGGGCGCGGCGACCATGCGCATGATCCATCGGAGACCGTCGGCCACCTCCCCGGGAGCCTCGAGGGCGATCCGATGATCGGCCGAGAGGTAGGGCTCGCCCTCCATCACGTTGACGATCACCGTGTCGATGGTCGCGTCGGGGGGTGGGTCCAGCTTGACCGCCGTGGGGAACCCCGCGCCCGCCATCCCCACGACTCCGGCCCGGCGTACGGCGGCACGCAGCGTCTCGGGGGATGCGTCGGCGGGTTCTCGAATCGGTTCGAGGTCCGTCCACTCCTCGCGGCCGTCGTTCTCGATCGTCACGGCCGGAACCGTGCCGCCGAGGGGGTGGGGCCGCTCGTCGATGTCGACGACTCTTCCCGAGACCGAGGCGTGGACGGGGGCGCTCACCCGGGCCGTGCTGTCTCCGATGACGTCGCCGATCCGAACCGGGTCGCCGACTCGGACCGTCGGATGACAGCTCTCGCCGATGTGTTGGCGGAGCGGGACGACCACCAGTTCGGGTACCGCCAAGGGCGTGATCGGCGCGCCGGCGGTGACCTCCTTTCGGGCGTCGAGAGGCGGGACGCGGCGTCGCTGTTGGAGGAGCGGCATCTCAGGTTGCCCCTTCGGGTTGGGGAGCGAAGAGCCCGGCGAGGTAGGCGAAGATCGTCCAGGTGAAGGCACCGGCGATCAGCAGCGCCGGGATGGGGAAGAGCCATGTGCGGGCGAGGTCGTGACCCTCGGGTCCGAAGGTTGGGGTGATGAGGGCGGTGATGAGGAAGACGAGGGCGAAGGTGAAGCCTCCGAGCCCGACCATCCAGGTGATGAGCCTCCGTTCGTGTTCTCGGATGAGTGGCGCGTTGGCGGCGAAGAGGCTGACGAGGAAGACGTAGATCGTGTTGTACATGCTCTGAGGGAAGAAGTCGGTGAGGACGACCTCGAACGCCATGTGGGCGACGTCGGCCTCATCCTGGGGTGGGGGCATCTCGGCGAACTCGGGCGGCTCGTCGGGGGCGACGACGGCCTCGGGGGTCACGTTTCTGAGGAGGAGCTGGTGGATCTGGGGGTCGAACCCTCCGATGAGGAGGTTGGCACCCAGGTTCAATCCGAGGGTCAGCAGCGTGAAGACGACACCGACCCGGAGTGGGGCCCGGAGGCCGGGCCGTGTCCTCTCCGCTCCGATCGGATCCGATGTGGGCATCATGGTGGCACCCTATACCTTCCGCTCGGCTGGAAGGTCAACCCCGGGTCGTGGCACGGCGTCGGGGGAGCGGATCCGGACTCGACGCATCAAAGATGTTTCCTACGACGCGACTATTGTGCTAGTTGAGTCGAACGATGAATGGAGGTCGGCAATGGATGCGAAAACCCTGGTGCGCTCTCTCACCGAGGAGGAGCGGGCGGCGCTACGAGCCGCGCTCGACGAGACCGAGGGTTCACCGCCGGCGGGCACCGAAGACGAGCCTGGCTGCTGCGGCGGTCACGCCCACCGGCACGGCCACGGCGAGGCGGCTGGACACCGAGGGTGCTGCGCCCGGCGGTGACGGCTCGGTCGCGTCTCCTCCTGGAATGGCAGGGGCTGGCCGATGGGTGACCGGATCGGTGGGTTCTTCGAACAGCTCGTGGCGTCGGGATCCGGTGAGGTCGACCGCCTCGCGCTCATCGAGCGGCTCTTCGCCGCGTTGCCCCCGGAGCGTCAAGAGCGGCTGCTCCGCGATCTGATCCTCGAGCTCGCAGACCGGGCGTCCCCGCCGTCCGTCCGAGCACCCGACGCACATCGGCCACACCTTCGGGTTCGGCCGATCGGGCCGTGGCAGATGTGCTGCCGAATGATGGAGGACATCGACCGGGCCCCGAGCGTCGACGACGTCGACCCGGGCCTGCCGGCCGAGGTGTTCGGGGCCCTGGGTGACGAGACGCGGTTACGGATCATCCGCCTGCTCCAGGACCAGGGACGTCCCTTCGAGGAGATCGCCCGGATCTTGAGGGTGCCGCGGTCCACCCTGTCCCACCACCTCCGGGTTCTGCGTGACGCGGGCCTCGTCGAGATGGAGCGACGGGGGCGGAGCAGCCATTACTTCCTCGCCGAGCCACGGGACGAACCCCGGGTTCTGTGACCGACCGGGCCGTCGGCGCGTCCGGCGAGATCCGTCCGTCCGCCGGCCCGGCACGGGTCGCCGACCGGCGGGACGGACTCGGTGACCTATCCCCCGGCTGCCTCGTCGGCGAGGCGAGTCAGCTCGTCCCGCACGTGCCACAGGCGGGGGAACGCCCGATGTCGGATCAGGCGTTCGAGCATCTCCACCGGGGTGCCTTGGGTCCCGACGGCGCCGCCGCCGATGGCTCGATGGACGGTGACCAGGTGGCGATACCGCCAGACGGCGACTCGGCCGTCGAGCTCGGCGAGCTGCTCGGCGAGCTGATACAGGTCGTCGTGATCGCGTCCCGACCGATACAGCTCGACCAGGGTCAGGCCCCGAGCCTGCACGGCGTCGTCGAAGGCTCGACCCAGGGCGGTCATCTCCTCGCGCATGCGGTTCCATCCCGGAGAGTCGAAGCCGCTGCCGTGCCCGAGGGCGAGGCGGACCTGGTGATACTCCCACGGCGCCATGTGGTCGAGCATCTCGAGCTGGTCGGTCACATAGGCCAGGGCGAGGTTGGTGCGTCGGAGGCAACGCACGGCGTCGGTGATCCTTCCCTCCGCGGTCGCCGCCGTGGCTTCCTCCAACTCGAACGCACCCAGCTTCAGCCAGAGCTCCGAGGATTGGTGGACCACCTGGAACAACAGCTCGTCCCGATCGGCCATCTCCTCGGGGTTCTTCTGAAGGGAGAGCAGCTCGTCGGTGCGGAGGTACCGCTCGTAGTCGGAGGCTCCGGGGCCTTCGAGGATCGGGGCGTACGCCTCGTCGGTCACGTTGAGAATGTATCACATGTGTTCGAGGCGCCGCGGGCTTCCCTCAGCGGGGCGGAGTCCCGAGACGGTCCGCGGGCCGTTCACGGCTCGCCCAGCGAAACCACATCGTTCCCAGGGTCCCCCAGACGACGGGGATCGTCCCCAGCTTCATCACGATGCCGGCGAGCTGCTGATCGGCGCGGGCCGACAGCCCCCAGACCCTCGGGGCCAGCTCGTAGATCTCGTAGACGGGGGTGTCGGCGAAGGTGAGCAGGCTCGCCGGGATCACGGCGACGACGGCCGTGGCGGCGAAGAGATACGCCATCCTCGCCGCGACGGTTCGGGGCCGTCCCTCCGCGAGCGGGGAGAGGATCGGCAGCCACAGCACGAAGCCCGCGGCCATCCACACCAGATCCATGGTGAACGAGCCCACCTGGCTGCGCCGAAGCGTCTCCACCGCCGGCGGCGAGTGGGTGACGAGGAGCAGCAGGTTGTAGACGACGCCGCAGAGGATCGGTGACCTGCCCAGGCGACGCACGCCGTCGGTGAGCCGTCCGAGCATCCGGGTGGCGAGATCCTCGGGGATGCCGAGGAGGAGCAACGGGGCGGCGCCCAGGGTGTAGAGGAGGAACTGTGTCATGTGGGCCGACGCCAGGTAGCCGGCGCCCAACGTCCCCAGGGGCCAGTCCGACGCCACCCAGAACACCGCCATCCCGGCGATGAAGGCGACCCGCCGGCGCCGGTCCGGCGGACGTCGAGACGTGGCCCGCAGATAGGCGACGAGGGGGACGGCCACCGCCAGCCAGACTCCGGGATAGGGGATCCAGCTCCACGTCCACGGCCGTCCCGTGGCGGTGCACCACCAGGAGATCGCGGCCAGGGGAAGTTCAGCCATCGCCGCCCCCCAACGCCGAGGCCGGGTCGACGACGGGGACGAGGAGGCGCCGGCTGCCGGCCTCTTCCCACACGAGGATCACCTCGACCCGATCGCCCGGGGTCCAGAGCCCGGGATCCAGCCCCGTCAGCATGATGTGGAGGCCCCCCGGTTCGAACACCAGCGGTGACGAAGGGGTGACGGTGAGCGGGCCGGCGTGGGGGCGCATCGTCATCCGGCCGTCTTCGTCGAGGACCGTCTCGTGGAAGTGGCCGATGATGCCGTCCACCCTCACGTCGACGAG
>Ga0256839_1002722_pt1 | contig 19297 bp, 19 predicted proteins | sample 354166metaG_FD_185968 | JGI IMG/M metagenome (GOLD analysis project Ga0256839, IMG submission 185968) | Hydrothermal vent microbial communities from Mid Atlantic Ridge, Atlantic Ocean - 354-166 | ecosystem: Environmental > Aquatic > Marine > Hydrothermal vents | place: Atlantic Ocean: Mid... | reverse complement strand
TCTACCCCAACGACCCAGAGGCCCCCTCGAGATTCGGCCCAGCGGCGTACCTGGGCGCCCAGATCGCCAACTCCACAACCTACGTCCAGTAAACGCGTCCCGAGCGCCCCCCGATCTGCGATTCGTTCCAGCTCCGCCCGCAACGCCCACCAGCCCCCTAGCCAGCGATTCACCCGTGGCAACTGGGCCAAAACCTGGAACCGCACCTCGTCAGGAACGCTGCGGTCGTCCAGGATCTCCGTCAGCTCCGCCGGACGATTCGGCCAGGTCCACCACGCCATGCTGTCAACTCCTTGTTGTGTTACCTCGTCGCCTAAGCCAGCACGTCCGGCTGCGACCAGACCGCCTCCCGTCGGATCGCAACGCCGCAAGCCTCGCGGCACGAACTACTAACATTTTAGTATTTACGGGGTGATCCGACAACGTTATGCTGGAGGCGTGCCTTGGTCAGGACACGGTACGTGCGTCAGAACTATCGTAACGGGCTGGCCGAAAGGAGGACCGCTATGGGAAGGAGCCGATTGGTCGTGAGATTGTCTGTTGCGGTAATCGTAGCTTCCTGCGCGGTATCGGTTCGCGCAGCGGGGCACCAGTTGAAGGGGAGGTGGGATGTCGACGTCCAGAGGAGCCGAGTGTACGTCCATGTTTACCCCACGGGGTTGGGGCACGAGCATGGGGTGAGCGGACGGCTGAGAAGCGGATACGTGGTATTTGGAGCGACCCAACGGGCAGGCGAGCTCATCTTCGACATGAAGCAATTCCATGCGGACGATCCGGCCGCCCGACGAGCCGTAGGACTGGATCCGGCGGCCAGCGCCACCGAACAGCGACAAGTGACATCGACCATGCTGGGGCCAGATATCCTGGACGTGGGTCGCTACCCGATGGCGCGGTTCGTGATCGACCGCGTCGAGCTCAGTGCAGCTCCGCGTACCTCGTGGCTGAAGGGGGCATCGTCGGTGTACCAGTTCCGCGGTCACCTCACGTTGCACGGCGTGACCCAGCCGCTCAAGTTTGAAGCCGGTGTCTACCCCGGTCGGAAGGGGGGGACAATCGAGCTGCGCGGTGGTTTCCGCCTCTACCAGTCGAAATATGGCATCCGTCCGTACAAGCGGTTGTTCGGAGCCGTCGGTGTAGCGGACCATCTCGACATCTACGGCTTCCTCGTGCTTCACCCCGCTCAACCGGACCGGCACAAACCCACCGCACCATAGCGCGAACCGTGCCAGAGTGCAAACTCAAGCATGGAGGATCCGATGGTTTCGGCAAGTGTACGTCTGCAACCTACCGCGATTCGGTGGCACTACGACCTCGGTTCGCTCTTCTACCGTATCCTCTGGGGCGAGCACATTCATCACGGCGTCTGGGACCGGGACCGCTCGGTGCCCGACGCGCAACGCGCCCTGATCGATCGACTGGTCACGGAGGCAAGGCTCGCACCGGGGGCTCGTGTGCTGGACGTGGGGTGCGGGTTGGGGGGGACCGCCTTGTACCTGGCTGCACGCTACGGCTGCGACGTCACGGGTATCACGATTAGCCCTGTGCAGCGGCATTGGGCGGCAGCGACAGCTCGCATCCGCGGGCTGGGCCGCCGCACGCGGTTCCTCGCGGTGAACGCCGAGCGCGTTTCGTTTCCTGACGAGAGGTTCGATCTTGTGCTGTCGATCGAGTGCACGGAACACTTCTTCGACAAGCAGCGGTTTTTCAGGCGGTGCGCCGGCTGGCTCAGGCCAAACGGGGCCGTTGGCATCTGCGCCTGGTTGGCGGCCGAGGACGCGGCTCAGTGCGACGAGCGACGCCGTCTGATCGAACACGTCTGCGATGCGTTCCTTTGCCCGTCGCTGGGTAGCGCTTCGGACTATCGCTGCTGGTTGTCGGCTGCCGGACTTCGGGTGGAGAGCGTTACGTTGCTAGGCCCCCACGTTGCCCGTACGTGGGAAGTCTGCATGCAACGAACGCAAAATCGGCCCCTCCGTTGGCTGGCCCGTCTGGCGGGTAAGGACTTCGCCGCGTTTCTCGATGGCTTTGGCGCCATCCTCCACGCGTTTCGTTCGGGTGCGATGGACTACGGGATCTTTGTGGCTCGACGGATCGGCTGAACCAAGTACGGGAGAGACAGGGATGTCCTCTGCGCCATGGTTGCTGTTTGGATTCTTCACCCAGGCGGCGTTCGCCATCACCGCCAGCATCCTTTTCCTGTTTCTCGGCGGGACCCTTGTTCCTTTGCAGCCCCCTTCCACGCGCGCGTGGGCCATTGACCTGGTGCTTGCGCTTCAGTTCGGTATCCTCCACAGTACCCTTCTGTTGCCGGCAGTCCGTCGCCGCTTAACACGCGTGATCCCGGGCCCCCTGTACGGCTGCTTCTTCTGTGCAATGACATGCGTCTCCGTGCTGCTCACGATCGTCTTCTGGACGCCGTTCGGCCCAGCTATCTGGAACTACCGGAACGTGCCGTTGGCGTATCTTCCCTATCTGGCAAGCTGGGTCGCCTTGCTGTTGAGCATCTGGGTGTCTGGAGCGGGCTACCAGACCGGTTGGACGCCATTCTGGGCGTGGCTGCGGGGACGCGAATTGCCGCCGCGCGAACTGCCGGAACGCGGCCTCTACCGCTGTCTGCGGCACCCGATCTACCTCAGCTTCCTGTGCATCCTCTGGACCCCTGTTCTCCTGTCGCTCGATCGCGTGCTGCTCAACACGGTCTGGACCGTCTATACGTTCGTGGGGAGCTACTTGAAAGACGAGCGTCTCGCTTACTACCTGGGCGAACGCTACCGTGAGTACCAACGCCGTGTCCCGGGCTATCCGTTCGTACCGTTCGGCCCCCTGGCAAGGCTTCATTAGCCTTGGCCACTCGTAGATCGGATCAGATGGCCTGCGACATGCGTTGCCCGCCATCTCGGCATTGGCGGTCCAGGCACCGGTGTTTGCCTCTCCGGAAGAAACACAACGGGGGAGCGGATCCAACCTCGGCCCTTTTTGCACGACGTGGTGCCCAGTTGACCGGTCGGGAGAGCGCCGTCCCCGGAACCGGCGGGCCAGCCATTAGCCCCCGTCGCCTGCGCGGAGGCAGTCAAGCAGACCGACGCCAGAAATTCCGTCGCCGTCCACCGGATGCAAGGAATGCTCCAGCTCGCCAGCCGGTGATGTCTGGCACGACCCCTCGGTCGCAACCGCTCATGGAGAAGACGGTCCTGGCAGAGCCCCTCGCCTTCCGCTATCCTGAAGGGAGGGTTCGAGAAGATTCCGGGAGAGGGCAGATGGGTTTCCGCTTCTGGAGGCGAATCAGGCTGGCGCCAGGGGTCACGTTGAACCTGAGCAAGTCGGGAGCGTCGCTTTCCTTCGGGGGGCGCGGCGCCAGGTTCACGGTGGGACCACGGGGAAGACGCGTCACGATCGGGATCCCTGGCACGGGGCTCTACTACACGACGAGCCTCTCTGGCGGGCGGTCTCGCAGGGGCAAGAAAAGCTCTGACTCCGTGCCTCCTCTGCCTACCGTCCGACCCGAAGACCGCTTGACCCTGGGGTTCTTCAAGCGGCTCGTCACGCCCGACGACGAAGAGGCCTTCGTCGACGGATGCCGCGAGCTCGTCCGCGGTAATGAGAGTGCAGCATTGGAACACCTTACGAAAGCGGCACACCTTGCCGATGGAGCCTACCTCGCGGGGTTCCTCGCTCTGAAACGCGGACAACTCGCCGACGCGGAGAAGTACCTTTCTATAGCCGCAAGCAAACACACCCAATTGGGGCGCTACTTCTCGAAATATCGGATATCGGCCACCATGAGCATCCCCATCACAGACGAAGTGTGTGCTCACGTAGGGCCGGACCTGAAAGGTGTCCTGCTCGGCCTGGTCGAGCTTTACCAGCGCCAGAAACGCTGGAGGGACGCGGGCGCGTGCCTCGAACGCTTGAGAAGGCTCGACCCCTACGACGTCGTCGTGAAATTGTCCCTTGCCGAACTGTTGCTGGATGCTCGCCCCTCCGACAGGCGCGTGTGCCGTAAGGTCGTACAGTTGGCCGAAGGCATAGAGAACGAAACGCCGTTGCACACAGCGTTACTTCTCTACAAGGCGAAAGCCCTGCGCTGCCTTGGCCTTGTGGAAGCGGCCAGACAAACCCTGACCAAAGCTCTGCGTCGGAAGAAAGGCCGCTCCGAGGAACTGCTGCGTGCTCTGCGCTACGAACGCGCCCTCGTCTACGATGCACTCGGTCAGCACGGACGTGCCCGGCGCGAACTGGAAAAGATCTTCGCGGAAGACCCAGACTTCGAGGACGTTGCCACCCGGTTGGGCGTGTGAGCCCAGGGAGGTTACGGGCTCGCTTCCACGACTACGGCACCAATGTTGTTACGCACCGTTACCCGTTGGACATCGGGAGAGCGTGTTTGAACCAGGATGGTCCGCACAGGACCGTAGAAAGTATTGTTCTCGATCACGATATCCGCAGCCTTCGGAAGAACACGAATGACGGCACCCTGATGTTTTGTCGTGTAGAAGATATTGTTGCTTATGCGGTACTGCTCGGCGCGAGGCGTGCGCGGTGGATCCCAACTCGATTCGTTAATCATGATCTCGCCGTCCAGCTCCCCATCGTCCTTTTGGCCGTTGTGCCGGAAGATATTGCCGGTGACCACCAATCCGATAGAGTCCGGTGCCCACAAGCCCTCACGACCGCTTCGCTCGATCACGTTTCCACGCAACGTACAGTAGCGTGATCCCGCCTCAATTGTGACGCCACGGGATCCGTTGTCTCGAATGACGTTGTCCGAGGCGAGAATGTATTCACTGGTTTCCAAGAAGTAGCCGCCCATTGTGCTGCCGGACACGACGTTCCCAATGAAACGACCCATGGAGCAACGGTAGAAATGGGTGCCATCGGAACGGGAATCTGTCAGGACACAGTCGCGAACAACGAAGTTACGGACGTAGTACAGTGCTATGTTGCCCTGGTCCGTGCGGTCGCTTCCTTTGGCGGGACCAGTCCCCGGGAGCAGGTAGTCGATGTACTTGTTGGAGCAGCGACGGACCACGGTCTCTGAGATCCACACATCGGCCACCATATCCTGCTGACTCTGCCCAAAAATGCCTACGCCGTTACTCGACAGGTCATGGATGTACATGTCGCGTATCCGAATCCGAGCCGCTGGCCCATAGATACGTATCCCTGCAACGTTCACACTGTCGGGCCATTTGTCGCGATGACCGGCGATCTCCCCTCCAAGCATGGTCACTTCCGTCACGTTCTTCCCAAAGAACGCCTGGCCGTCCCGGTCGATGTTCTCGGAGAGCACGAACACAGCCCCATACATGGACAGAGTGAGTCCCGACTGGAGCCGAAGGCCCTGAGGATCGTCAAGGAGGTACATCATCGGAGGGAAGACGACCGACCGGCCGGATCGAGCGGCTACGTCGAGGGCCCGCTGCAAATGCCTCTGGTAGCTTACCGAACCGTCCGTAACGTAGTTCGGGGGCAGGAAGGCGGTGACGTTCAAGGCGGCGGACTCCGCCACCTTCGGTGCTGGTTCCCCTGCGGTGTGTTGCTGTGCCGAAACGTACTGCGGGACCAGGATAAATAGCGGCACGGCCGCGAAAACGGGCAACGCTCTCGCGTACAGAACCCCAGGGTAACGGCGCATGGAACGACCTCTTCCCGTGTGCGTCACTGCCGTGATCATAAAGCGTACGCTTCGCGGACGGCCCCACGATGGCACACCACGTGAGGCCGGCCCGGTCGGGATAGTTGATTCCCTCGCGGCTGCTGATCGCGCCGGGGGAACGTAGTAGCGTGCCCGGGCGTTCCTGTGCCGTGTGGACTGGAGCTAGGGCCCGCCAAGGCCACAGTCCGAAAGGGTTGCTGCGCAGCGTAGGACCGCTGCGCAGCAAGGCCCAGGGCGTCGGTCGATTGGGCCGCCGGTCCGGGAGCAACCGGCTATCACGGCGGTTACCGACTTCTGGGGGATAGGTCGCGGTCCAGTCGAACAATCTCTCGTCCGTCTCGGGTGAAGAGTGCCCTTAGCACTCGCGGGTCGATCGTCTCGACCAGGAACCGCACGCTACCGTCGCAGAAGGCTACATGAAATCCCCCCTTGAATTGTCCCCCTAGCCCGCGCGCCGGGTGCTGTGGATCGAAGGGGAGGCCTTCTGGTTTCGTCCATGGCACGGCGTGTGCGTCGTCTACCTCCACAAGCAGAATCGTGGTCGTGGTACCGTCCAGGATGTCCCGCAACGAAATGGGCTTGCCCGGTGGGAACACGGTTTCGTCACCGGAAACGACTCTATAAGTTGCCATACCGCTGCTTGTAGGGAGTCGCGACGCGGGGCAGCGGAAGACCTCAGGCATTTTCGGGATGAGCTTGCGGTTGTGTGGGCTGTCCCAGGGCTCATCAAGTCGAAACTGCCGGTACAGCTCCGAATAGCCCAGGTACGGCAGGAGATGTACGCGCCAGCTAAGCAACGGCCTGCCCTGGGCGTCTTGGCTGCCCACGGGTGGGAAAGTCTTGTGGTGGGCGTGGTAGTTGTGCATTGCGAGGGCGAGCTGTTTGAGGTTGTTGGCCGATTCTGCGCGGCGAGCACGTTCGATGGCGGCCTCGATTGGGACAGAAACGGCTGTCACTAAGGCGCGCAAGCTACCGTCCTGTTCGCGCAGGTCCAGAAGGAGCTGGGAGCCGTTCACTTTGGGCGTCAGCAGTTCCGCAGCCTGCGCCGGATTGGGCACTCTCCGGGCCACCTCAGCACGGGAAAGGTACGCTGCCACGGCTTGTTTCCACTGCCGACTGATGACGGTGGCTGCCTCTTCATCGGCAACCTGGATGACCAGACGAATACGGCGCTGGGGTGCGGCATAGAAACCAAAGGCGGCCCAACGAAATCCGCGCGCTAAGGTCTTGCTGGCCCCACCGCCAAACTCCTGCGGAAATTCCGGCATAAGCTCATCGATTACCTTTCGTGCGTACGGGGGTAAGCTTACCACGATTTGCAGTGGACAGCCGGGGACGGCGCCAAAAGCTTCCCACAGTTCCGCGCGCGGTGGTGGCTGGAACCTTCGGATGCGGCCGATCACGGTCAGCGGAGCAATCACTGTGGTTCCGTCATGAGACCACACCTGCCAGACCTGAGGTCTTACGGCGAGCAGTTTCCGAACGTCCTCAACAGAATCGGCGGGAAGTCCCGGGATCACGTAATATGGGTGAAGGGATGGATAATCCCCGAGACTGAACACTGCGTACAGCTCGTTGACACCGTGGTTGCGCAACTGCGCGCGAAAGCTTTGCATTGCGCGCCCAAAATCGCTCACTTCGCGCTCGCTCCCGGGGATGAGCTCCGTCAGGTAATCCAGCCACGGCTGCGGATCAAATGTCCTCACGTCCACGCGAAGTATCGCGAAAGTCTGTTGATCGAGAAACGGCCCCAGGCGACCAGCAACGGTGGGCGCCTGTTGTGCATGAGTACCGATAGCGAGCACACCAGCCACGACCAATGCGTTCAGGTATACCATCGTCGGCAACATGTGTAAGCTCCTCTTGACTCTACAGTCTCTTCATGCGTCCCTAGCTCACGGAGCGCACGGGACAGTGTTCCCTATACCGAACCGATTCCTCCAAGGCTGCAGTTATAGAAGCTGCCACAGAGGTAGGCAGCGGAAGCTAGGAGCCTAGTCGCGAAGGATGCGAAGCTCGACGCGCCGGATACCCCCGGCCAGCGGAGTGCAGGTGATGATACCTGCTCCGTCCCGCACTTGATAGCCAAACGGTTTGTTCGTTGCCGGGTCCAAAGGCGCGGGCACGGGCAGGTCGCTGAGCCGGGTGGGAAGACGGCCACCGTTCGCGGCAGCGTACATGCGGAGCGCTTCAATTAGCCGCAAGAGGGCGATCTGTTGGTCACAGCGTGCGGAGATCTCCAGAGGCTGCCAAACGGCCGGGAGCAGGCGGCTCACGGGTAGGATTTCGCGGCGGCGGAGCTCCGGGACGAGTTGGGCCGCCTCCTGTCGTAGGGTGGGACGAACCTGCCAGTAGGGGAGATAAGCAAGGCGCAATAGGCGGTCTCGGGACTGCTCGTAGACGTAGCGTGTGTAGAGGATCGCGAGTCGAGCAGCAGGCATGCGATCGACCTCTTCCACTGGTATTCCTTGCTCGATCAAGGTACGTCGAGCCTCGGGGTATCTGGCGAGGATGCGTAGCAGTAGATCCGTCCGAGAAGGACAGTAGGAGTTGGAATCCGTCTGGGAGATCGACGCGAGGTGACGGGAGATCGCATGGAGCTGCCGGTTCCAGTAGTCGGTGTCCCCATCATGCCGGCTTGCCTCGAGCAGTTGCGGAAACAGTCTATAGATGGTGTGTGCCTCGTGCTCTAACGCGGCACGCACGTCGATGAAGGGACGGGGCAGGACAGTGAGCGCCCAGTAGAGATTGGGTGCATTAGGCTGCTGCATGAGATCCACAACGGTGTGGAACGCGGTCAGAGAAATAGAACACGCAACCAGCGGATGGAAGATTGTTTCTCCTGTGCTCAAGTGACGCGCCAGCGCATAGGTGACCTGGAGCGTCTCGATTGCACCGTCGAGGTCTCCCTCCAGGATTTGTCGGCGTGCGCGGGTACGTAAGCGTCTAGCAAAGGATCGCGCCTGTTGGAGTTCTGGGGCGACCTGATCGAGGACCGTAGGACTTGCGTCGGGAGGGACTTGCCAATCGCAGTACTTGCAGAGAGCTGCTCGTTTCAGAAGGGACCAAATCGAATCCGGAATGCGAGGGGCGGAGGCCGGCCCTTGCTTGCGAAGGTCCTCGAGGGGCAGATCCGACCACTGCCAGAAGCGTTCGTCGAGCTCGCGGTCCGCAAAAAAGTAGTGCTGCTGAGCCGTGGCTTTGCCGTAGTACACCGCGGCATTACCGGCGATTTGTTCCGCCGGTGGGGGAAGCAGGCGGTATCGCAGGGCTGGACGTGGCTCCGGCGCAGGGTGGACGACGAGTTGAAGCTCCTGAGCGTCGTTGGTCGGCTGGGGAGCGCCGGGGAGCGAGGTCGTCAATGTGCTCCAGGTGAGAAACACAAGCGCCGGGACATTGATACCAATTCCACGGGCTGCCACGTTACGCCTCCTCATCGAGGTACTCTCCGCGAATGCCTGTTCAGGACGTTGGTACCGAGCTCGGCTCGGTTGTTCCGTAGAACTCTTCGATGAGTTCGCGAAACCTCTCGTCAGGGGAGCTGGGTGCTTGCCGAGGCCGCTGCAACCGGTTGCGGGGGAGTTGAGGGCACCACCAGGGATCAAGGTTGTCTCGCAATAGTTCTGAGACCCAGCCGATATACGCTCTTCGTGAGCCGAAGATGCTCAAGGGCGTGTTCTGGTGCGCGGAACTCATGCCCGGGGTACCGGTTGCAGCACGGAGTTCCCAGGACGATGCAGATGGCGGGGTGGCCAGGTCGGGGACGGGCTGTTTGTTGTGCAGCCCAGCCGTCGAGGACAGGCCACGTTCTACACGTTCTCCTTGACGGGACTCGGCCGTGCGCGTTGTTCCTAGCTGGTCCCCGGGAGTTGGTTGGGGAAGCGATGTGCCTCTTCCCTGCAGCAAGAGAACCCCCATGACGACGGCAGAGAACGTGGCAGCGATGGCCCAAGCGTAGACCAGATGTCGATGCCAGCGGCGTTCTCGCCGGGCCACGGATGCCTGACCGGCAAGGAAGAGGAGGCGCGCGTAGTTCAGACGATCAGCGCGTGGTGTCAAAGTCCGGAGGCTCTCTTCGAGAGCGGCCAGTTCCGGATCGATCGGATCTGTGTCAGATGCGGAGTCGTGTTTGGGTGCGCGCATTCTGTTCGCTTCTATTTCGGACTTGTCGGGTCGGGTTCGTCGCCACATAGCACACCGAGCCTTTCGCGCAGGGTTTTCAAGGCGGCCAGGTAACGGCGGTGAGCGGTGCTCCTGGAACAACCCACCAGTTCTGCCACCTGCTCCAGCGTTAGCTCGCCCCAAACGCGAGCGACCAGTACCTCGCGCAGCTCCGGATCAAGTTGGAGAAGTAGCTCTGTGACAGTCTGTGCATCCAGGCGTCTATCCAGCGGCGGCTCAAACCAGGGCTCGCACCTTGCCGCGACAGCCTCTTCTCGCTTCTTGCGTCGCCAAGTCGCTCGCGCGGAACTGATTGCCTGGTGCCGAACCACTCGGAACAGCCACGCCCCCGGGTTCTCCGGCAAGCTCGACCGCTCCGCCAGCTTCAGGAACGCCTCCTGCACAACGTCCTCAGGCTCGTCACAGAACTGACGAGCGTACAAAACGAGAGCACGCCCATAGCGCTCCAAGAGGTCCTCGAAACTCGTCGGGTCTATTGGGCTCATTGGCTCACTGACCACCAGGTCGTCCATAGATAAGACGCCGCCGCGTCAGTTCCTTCCCAACCAGCACGTTAAACGAATGAGCCAGATGGCACGGTGAGGTGAGTTCGTCGTCCGACGGGGGGCACGGGCTTGGGCGGGCTCGTTCGTCTTAGGTGGCTCCCGGTCCCTCCAGCGCCGGGTCCGCCGACGCCCGGAGCCGGGCCACCCAAGAGGGCTCGATGGGGGCGACGGCCAACCATTAGAGTGGCCGAAGTGCGTTTCGGTAAGCCGAAGTTCTGGCCAGGGACGCCCGGCTTCGGAAGGCGTAATAGCCGCTTGGGCGTCGGGGCGACCTCTACGGGCGCTCGAAGGGATGAGGCTCCGTGCCCCGCACATGGATGCATGGCAGCCCAGAGCCGAGATCTCGAACGGAGCCCCGTCGTTCTCCCCTGTCTGCACTGCTGTTAGGTTCCCGGAATGCCGGGACTCCCCTCAATGAGCTGGGCACGCCGTCAGCGTCCGCGCCTGGCTGCGCGGCGGCTTCTGCGGACACAAAGAAGAAAGCATATGTCCAGTTCAAGCCAAGCGGGGAACGGCCAACAGCGAGTCTGCAGGAAGCGGGGAACCGGCTCGGGACACGTTCGGTCTAACCGGGCGTGGTTCCTCGTTGGGGCGCCGACGTGGGGAACGCGGGTTTCTTGGGAGGATTTTTCCGTACAGTCCCCTCGGCCAAATCTGGAGGGCGTCCTTAGCCCACCAGAGCAGTGGTGTGTCAGAACCTGACAGCTCCAACGGTATATGTCCGTGAAGGGGCCGTGTGGGCAGACCGGCCTAAGAGGCAGTTAGAGCTGCCGTCTTCTGGGTAGGGGAAGAGCACTGGAGAGTGTGCAGATGACTCAAGGCCGTGCAACAGCGCAGCATCGCCATCCTGGCAGCGAACGCGGACCGCGCCGCGGCACTCTAGTGCGGGTGGGCATTGGGCTCATCGTGCTACTGGTTTCGGCCGGGTGCGCCCCTGCGCCCAAACAGGCTGCCAACGTCGTTCCCGCTGTACGCGTGGCGCTCCCCGAACCAAAACTAGATATCGAGGCCAGGCGGCGTGAGTTCTTCGAGAAGGTCGTTCTTCCCAACCTTCAGGAACTGGAACGACGAAATGACGAGGCAGCCGTTCGATGTATCGATCGCATTCGTGCTGCGTTTCGCCGCTATCGCCGCGGTGTGCCGCAGTTCGTCGACGACGTGATGAGCTGGCGTACGCGGTTCGGAGTGCTGTGCCGCCTGCCGCGGGAGTTGATTCTGAAGGACAACTGCGTGCAAAAGTACATCCAGCCGAAATTCGAACGATACGTGTTTAGCCAGCGGAAGCTGCGCAAAGATCTTGACGACGCGCTACGCGGGTACCGTGAGGATGTGCGTGCCAACTTGTCGATTTCTATGTTGCCGTGAAAGTGGCCGCCGCAGACTCGGATGCGCACCTGTGGACCACGCCTCTCCCCGATGCGGACGCTTTCGCCCGGTGGGTACACGACGAGGCCATGAGGCTGGTGCGCGGCCAAGCAGTCGCGTCGTTAAAGTCAGCCGTGGTGACATTCGTGCTCAGTGAAGTTGCGACGATGGCAGCGACGAGCCTCCTGGCAGAGATGACGGCAAGCGCGGCTGTGGGGGCATTATCGGTTGCCACCTTCGGTGTCGCGTCCACAGCGACGGGCGCTGCCGCAGGGGGTGCGACAGGCGGGCCGATCGGGTTCATCGTCGGGCTCGGAGTAGGAATAGCGGTCGATTGGTGGCTGAGCAGCAGGCACGAGAAAGAGCTAAAAAGCCAACTCTACACCTTCCTGGCCGAGGCAGAGCGTGGCGTCGTCTATGGGGCCCACGCAAAACCGGGACTCCGCACAGCCTTGTATCAGAGCGGACAGGAAATACGGCGAGCAGTGGAAGCGGCTACCAGGAGGGCAGTGTTCGGCGAACAAAGGGGGTTGTGAGACCAGGCAGGTCGTGGTCTGGGACGTGTCTCACCGGGCGAGTTGGAGGAGTGATGAGCGACAGAGCTAAGCGTTTGCTTTTGGCGGTTCTCATGTGCATGGTGTGGCTCGGCCATGCGCCGGTGGTCCCGGCTCAAACGGGGGTGTTGCGGGAAGGGGCTAAGCGGATAGTTCGCGCGCTAGCCCGGCACTTCGGGCGTGAAGGCGTCGGGGACGTCACCGAGCGCGCCACCCGAGAGGTTGTTGAGGAAGTCGCAGAGCGGGTACTACGCGAAGGCGGAGAAGAGCTGATCGAGACGGTGGCAGCCCGGACCGCAAAGTACGGACCCGACTTCCTGCACGCGCTCAAGAACGCACCTTCCTGCCGAAGGCTGATCAAAGTGGTCGATGAGCTACCCCCGCAACAGGCAAAGTCCGCATTGCGCCGGTTGGCAGCCGGAGCTCAGGGACGCGAACTCGCACATCTGGCTGAGCGCTACGGAGCAGCCGCGCTTCGTGCAGAGCTGAAGCACCCGGGAGTGGGCAGGACGCTGGTGAAGCACCTTGGCGAAGACGGAATTCGGTTCGCAAACAAGCTGAGCCGGAAGGAAGCGCTCGTGCTCGCCCAACATGCCGCGGATATTGCCAAGCTTCCTCCATCGCAACGTGAGAAGGTCGTGGAATTGCTGTACAAGGACCTCAAACGTATGATCGAGTTCATGGGAAGATTCATCGAGAAGAATCCCGGAAAGACGTTATTTACCGCGGCCGCGGTGACGGTAATGCTCAAGCATCCTGACCGTGTGCTTGGGGGGGACGAGATTGTATTCGACGCGGACGGTAACCCCGTGGTAGTAACCAAGTCAGGGTTGCTCGGGAGAATGACGCGGAAAGCCGTTGAGCCTATAGCGAAGCCACTGGAGGGTTTCGCAAGGATCGTCTTCGGGGTGCTTGGGGCTGGATTCGCCGCATGGGTGGCCATCGCACTATGGTTTGCCTACCGCCGGCGACACCTGAGACTCCGGGCAGAGATGGGGGCAATGCGGGACAACGATTTTTGCGGTGGCCAGGGTCGCCGTGGTGAGTAAGGGCGATGGGCCAGGCCATCGAACCCTTGTGGAGCAATGCGCCGCTCCAGACCGGTGGTTTCTGGGCCGGCTATGGCCATCGCTCGGTTACTCAATCGGCGGTTAAATCCTGGCGGTTCCGGGGAACGGGTGCGTCAAAAGGCTCACCGGGGGCGGAGAGGTTGCGGGCCATGCCCCAATGGGACGTCCACTTGCGATGGCGGCGCGCCGCGTGCCGACAGCTAACAGGAGCCTACGAACGCACGGAAGCTGAGCGGCTCCGGCCCGAGGCAGACGCTGGCTGCGATGGCTAAACGAAGCGCTTGGTGGCATGGAGAAAAACCAGCGGATCGTAGCTGGCTGTTCTACCCCCTCGTTCGGGCGCGGGATGAACTACGGAGCCGTTACGGCGAAGAAGAACACACGCGGGCCATACGCTGGTACGACACGTGCTCAGGCAAGATCGGCGGGGGTGAAAAGTGGCGGCAAAGAAATGGTACGTCTACCTTCCTGCGGTGAAGGGTGATGGGGTAGTATGGCACCGGTTGCCGGGCTACGTTGGGGCCTTCTGGGCCGAGTCCCCGGAGGAAGCCGCTCAGGCGGCTCACCAAGCTTATCGGGGCGGAAAGCGCGACGGGAACCGGGAGCCTTTCTATGCCGTCAGAGTGGTCGAGATTAAGGACAACGAACTCACGTACACCTATTTGGTGGAATCAAGTGAGGACGAGGATCTCGGCTGATGCGACCGAGGGCCGTCTCGACTCGGCCCCGCTAGGGGCGGATCTGTTAAAAATCTGGAGCACGGGCTTGGAAGCCCGGCCGGGGCGAGCAGTCGGGACGGAGTTGACAAGGCAGCCCGATCGCTGCTGCCTGCGGGGCACGAGCTGGTCGGTCGGACCTGTGGCGGTGGAGCCAGGGGAATGCGCCGTTCCGGAAGAGACGGTCGTGAGAAGTCAGCTCGAATTGGCATGGCTCTCATCGTCTGGAGGCTGCACGCTCTTCGCCGCAACTAGGATCCTTGCTAGGTTCGCCACGTGCGTCGCTTCGACAGCGACAGGGGCATAACTCGGCTAGAAGCGTTGCTATTGTGGGGAATCACCCGACAGCACCGAACTGCGCCGTCTCTTTGGCCGTGACTTGTCCCCAGGAGCGAACTCTCCCTTGTCAAAAGCCTCCTGAAGCCGGCGTATTTCTTCAATGATGCGGAGGAAGGCGCGTCCGAACGGCGTGAGGTGATATTCGACCTCGATCGGTGGCTTGTCGCCACGGACAACGCGCTCCACAATGCCGAACCGCATCATCTTTCGGAGCCGCTCGTTCAGTACCTTGGCCGAGAGCCCTGGACAGCGGCGCAACAAGGCGCTCGGTCGGTGTACCCCGGCTGCAAGAAGGTCCAATAAGCGGACCGACCATTTGCAGCCAATCACACTCTCAACCATTTCGGCGACACTGGGGTTCGTCCGTTGCTCTTCCTGTGTACCACGTCGCGCTGCGGCCGAACGACGCCTAGGAGATGTAACCATTTGGTAACCCCCTTACCAAAAGGTACGTTCTTGCCTCCAGCAGCTACCGGTAGCAGCATTCTATTGAACCAGACGGGTCTGGACGGATCAATGCAGGTGGTTGCCCTTTCGTAGTGGGAGGATCGTGCTATGAAGAAAAAGGCCATCTTCTATCATGCTGGCTGCCCCGTCTGCGTGACTGCGGAACAGGTACTCGTCGCCGCGCTGGATCCAAACCGGTTCGACGTTGAGATTGTGCACCTGGGCGAAGACAGAGGGCGGCTTCCCGAGGCGGAACAAGCGGGTGTGAACTCGGTACCCGCTTTGGTCGTTGACGGGCAGGTGTTCCACATCAACTACGGCGCAAGCCTCTCCGAGCTGAAACAGCAGACTGCAAGTTCGTAGGCCGAGTGTTTGCGACACGGGGGGCTCGTCTGTCGATCGGGTGGGGATGGGCCCCCTGTGCGTTTCTGCCGAAACCGGATTGCTCAGTGCACTGCGCCGCCGGTGCTTTGGGACCGCAGGATCGGGGGGTCCCACAGGGGGGCGGGCCACACGCGGTCCGGAGCGCCCTAGTTTTCGCCGCCGGACGATGCTCATGGAGGCCGGGCACGCAGGAACTTTCGAGACAGGCTTTCACCCAGCACGCTGAGGTCCGTGCCGACATGCGTTTTGTGCTCGTGCGATTCAGCGCTCAAGAGCAGCTTGCCAGGCGGACGTGAGACCGGGTGATACCGTTCTTACCTGAAGTGTGCCTGGTACACGGGAGCGAATTGGAGCGTGACGTGCCTCCTGGTCAACAGTCGAGGCGACACTGGACCTGGGCATGTGTCCGAGGGGATATGTAAGCCGGCGACTTTCGGGATTCGTGCATGCGTACTGTTGGCCAACGCAGCGGCAATGTGGACTCGCAGTGCGGGCAATTCTGTCACGGCCGTACGCCCCGACGCCGCGGCAACTCTTGAAGCTTGGGAGAGGGTGTCCCGAACGATAGGTTTGTCGAGAGACCGGAGTTGGTCGTGTTGGCGGTCTCAGGAAGCGTAGTTCTCGTCGTGCGGTTGGGCGTAGGGGCTTTTAATCGCCGGGGTAAGGTGCCGCACGCGGACGCGATGTCGGTTAGGTTCGCAGTGGTTCGGCAGCCTTCGGGCAGTGGTGGGAGCGAGCATCAATGAAGAGAAACGTCGAGATCAAAGCGCGGCTGCACGACGTTCAAGCTGTGCGCGCCCGTGTGGCTAAGATCGCTCAAGGCGATCCTGAACAAGTCGTTCAGGAAGACGTGTTCTTCTGCTCCCCCCGCGGGAGACTCAAACTGCGAATTTTGTCCGATTCACGCGGCGAGTTGATCTTCTACCAGCGCCCTGATATTCTCGGCCCCAAAACGTCGACGTACCTGGTCGCTTCGATCATCGGGCCACGGGAATTGCAAGCGGTACTGGCAGCGGCACTTGGGATCCGTGGCACAGTTCGCAAGCAACGACTAGTCTACACCGTCGGACGGACACGCATTCACATCGACGAGGTAGAAGGGCTGGGGCATTTCCTGGAGCTGGAGGTGGTACTGAACGACCACGAAGATCCCACTCGGGGCGAACGGGAAGCGCACGCGCTCATGGAGAAACTGGGCATACGGCCAGATCAACTAGTTGAGGGGGCATATTTGGACTTGTTGGAAAAGAGCGGCTAAGCCACCGTCGGCATTGGCGGCGCCGACAGTCCCTTCGTGAGGCCTCTCCACCGTTGCCGCCCACCGGCTTCGGCAGGCTGCGCATCGCGCGTCATCGCTGTCCTTGAGTTTACCGTAGCGGTCCCAAACGGCCTTTTTTAACAAATCAGCTGCGGGCGGGGATGGCGGATGAGGGGCCAGCCTTCGCCCGAGTTCGCGATTTGAGGGAATCGTGTCGTATAGTCGTAGTGGGCGAGCGAGACGCTGGCAGAACGACCGGCCGAGAGGCGTTGGCACACGTTGCCCAGTCCCGGGCGGAGCTGCTCCAATGCAAAAGCTACTGTGGGCGTTCTTTGTTGCGGTTGCCGCTCTGGCGAGCGCAGCGGGTCGGTCTTCCGATGCCCAAACCCGGACCGCCGACAACGCGGTCGTTCGAATCTTTCGGGACCGCATCCTCCCTATTGTGCGCTCGGACCGACCATCCAGTTGCACGGAGTGCCACCTTGCGGGGGTAGATTTGCGGCAGTTCGTCTCAGACGACCCGTACGCCACATTAGCCGCTCTCGTCGCACAAGGGTGGGTCGATCCGGATCGTCCGCGCAAGTCACGCCTGCTTCAGCTCATCACGCGCCGTCCCGATAAGGAGGACCCAATGATGGCCAGGGTCCGGAAAGCAGAATACGAGGCGTTTCTGGCCTGGATCGAGGCCGCGGCGAGGGACCCACTCGCGCGCCGGGTCCGGCCCGAAACGGTGCGCATTGGAATCGAGTTGCCCCCAGAGGTGATTCGCCATGCGCGTAAGGATCGGGTGCTGCAAGCGTTTGTAGACACGATCTGGCCCGAGGTGGGAAGGTGCATCAGTTGCCACGCGGCTGACCGGAATCAGCGGCTTGTCGCCAAGTGGGGGGACCACATTAGCTGGGTTCAACCTCATGACCCCGAGGAAACTTTGAGGAGATGCGTTGCGAACGGCCTAATTGATACGGAACAGCCGGAGAAGAGCCTGCTGTTGCTGAAGCCGCTTGGCGAGGTCGAACACGGCGGTGGTCCGAAGTTCGTACGAGGGAGCCGCGCGGACAAGGCATTTCGACGATTCCTTTCCGACTACGCGGCCACAGTGACCGGTAGGTACCGAAGTGCGCATGACTTGCCCCCCATCCCTGGGGAGGTCCTCCGGCCCACGCACCAACACCTCAGGATCAGGGGGATACCGAGGCGGTGGGCCGGGAGGCTGATGCGCGTGGACCTGTATCGGTGGCAGGGCGACGGCTGGTCGCGGTGGCGATGGGCCACGGCGGATAATCCTGTGACTCGTCGAGGGGTTTGGCAAAGCCTCGTGATGGCAACGGCGCCCCGTGGGTCGAAACGGGCGGCGGAGTTAGGTTCGCATCCTGACTTGCCAGCTGGCCGCTACTTGGTACGCATTTTCATCGACAGGTCGGGACGCCTCGAAAAGGACCGCGATGCCGAGTTGGGTCCAGAGGATCTTGTTGCCGAGGTGGAGCTCCGCGGACCTTGGCCACCGGGTTACTGGCCCCCCAAGATCTTGCGTTTTCCAGTTCGACATCCGGGCGGACAAGTCCGGCCTTAACGGCGCGAGACACGATTCTGCTCGCGCGTACCGCCGATGTGGCGAGACGAAAGGCGAAAAGAGCGCTTACCTGTTCGGGGAGTCTCTCGCTGCGTGCGGCGGACGAAGTGACGGCGGCGCCAAATACCGCGAAAAGTCGCCATGCTCTTCGGGAGCCCGTGTGCGTCGTGGGCGGTCATATCCCAGGGCCGGTGATGCGGTCCAGTGCGGCCAATGAATGCAAGCCGCTGCTTCGTATCCGGACGCTTTCCCGGACCGCCTGCCGTAAGTCCGAGCTCGGCCAGTGGTGGTGGCGTCGTGACGCCCGACCGACCCGCGAAGGGGCCACGCGCGCGACCGGTCAGACTGCATTGACGAATCTCAGCCGCTGCGCTAAAGTTTGAACAATTCGCCCTGATCGGTCACGGGGAGTCGACTCGATCGCGCGGTTTATGGTGTTAGCGAAGGGGTGGGGGACGAAGATTGTGTGGGCCGCTACGGCCGACGAACCTGCCTAGAGTTCGTCCCAGCCACCAGATGAGCAGCGTGCTCGAAGTTGTTGTCCAAGAAGACCGGTAGCAGAGTGACACGAGCGCTGGCCCGATGCTGGCCCCTACGGTTTGGCCGAGTGCCCCGGTGAACGTCTGTCGGCGGTTCAGCAGACAGCGCTAGGATAAAAGGAGTTGACGAATCGTGAAACCTATTCCTTCTCGCTTTGCGCTCGGCCTGGCGTGGGTGTTCGTGGCGGCGTGGGGATTGGCGAAGGGGCCCAATCGCCTACCGGCGCAGGTGCAATCTGAGGGGGTCGCATGGCGTCCACTTGGGAACAAGGTCGACGCGCTGGTGGGCAAGATGATGAAAGATAACCAAATCATCGGGATGACTGTGGCCGTGACCAAAGAGGGCCGGCTGATCCTAAGTAAGGGTTACGGATTCGCAAAGGTGGACACTCTGCCCGGTGGCGGCCTTCAAGTTGTTCGGATGCAGAGGGGAACCCGTACTCGAATCGGATCGGTCTCGAAGGCTGTGATAACCGGACCGGTTGGCTTTGAGATCCTGAAGCGGCGAGGTATTGATCCGAGCACGAAACGTCTGTACGGTCCGAGCGCGGCGTTCGGCACGAAGTTCAAGCAGGACATCCAGATGGGTGTCGGAAGGTACTACCCGATCGTAGCTCTGGCTATTGGACCCGATGATAAGGTCTACGCGTGGTATGTGAATGGAACATTCAG
>Ga0256839_1002721_pt1 | contig 19298 bp, 15 predicted proteins | sample 354166metaG_FD_185968 | JGI IMG/M metagenome (GOLD analysis project Ga0256839, IMG submission 185968) | Hydrothermal vent microbial communities from Mid Atlantic Ridge, Atlantic Ocean - 354-166 | ecosystem: Environmental > Aquatic > Marine > Hydrothermal vents | place: Atlantic Ocean: Mid... | reverse complement strand
TCTTAGTAATTCAAATTTCGTGCGGATCAAGAGATGCGCGCGGTCAAGAGGTCGGCTACAAGCTGATGAGAATCGTCATAAAATCATCTCATCCTGCTGATCCTTAAATAAAATGTTGAAAGCGGGATAGTGCCCGCAGCCTCTAATTATGGATAAAGCCGCGAAGACAATGGACCTTGTCAGTCTCATCAGGTCCTGTGCCCTGCTGTGCCTGCTGGCCCTCCTTGCGGCCTGCGGCGGGGGCAGCGAGTCCTCCACCACCTTCACTATCACGGCTTCTCCTAGCCCCGCGCAAGGCGGCACCGTCACCGGTGCCGGCAACTACGAACAGGGCGCCACGGCCACACTCTCGGCCACGCCGGCCAGCGGTTACATCTTTCTCCACTGGCAGGAAGGCGATGACATCGTCTCAGAGGAAGCCGCTTACAGCTTCACGGTCTCGGCGGCACGCACCCTGGTCGCCCGTTTCGAAAGGGCCATCCTGGGCGACGGCGCGGGCTTCTCCCTCTCGCCCAAGGCTGCCAAGGTGTTTCACTTTCGCTGGCAGGATGCCGCCAGTATGGACAGCTACCGTATCCTGGAAAATCCGGACGGCGGTTCGGGCTTCTCTCCCATCGCGGAAGACATCCCGGCCGGCACCCGGGAATACCGGCACATCGTGCCCCTGTTTCAGCGGCTCGATGCCCGTTATGTACTGGAGGGGTGCAACGCTGGCGCTTGCACACCCCTCGGCCAGTTGTCCGTGGCCGGCTCGCTGGCGCTACTGCTCGAAGCCGTGGGCCAGGTGATCGCGGCCAATGCGGACCACGGCGATGCCTTCGGTACCGCCGTGGCCTTGAGCGCCGACGGCAACACCCTGGCCGTGGGTGCGCCCTACGAGGACAGTGCCGGCGATGATGGCGATCCGGTGGACAATGGCCTGTTCAACAGCGGCGCCGTGTATGTCTTCGTCCGCGATGGAGGCACCTGGACCCAGCAGGCCCTGCTCAAGCCCCGGACTCGCGGGGCCGGCGATCGCTTCGGCACGGCGGTGAGCCTGAGTGCCGACGGCAACACCCTGGCCGTGGGCGCCCCCGGGGAGGACAGCCAAGCCATCGGCGTCAACAAGGGCGAGGGGAACAATGCCTCGCAGGACAGCGGCGCGGCCTATGTCTTCGTCCGCAACGGCATGGCCTGGAGCCAGCAGGCCTACCTCAAGGCCGGCAACACGGGACGCAAGGACGGCTTCGGCAGCGCGCTCAGCCTGAGCGCCGACGGCAATTCCCTGGCCATCGGCGCGCCAGGAGAAAGCGCCAAGGTAGAATTGACCGAGAAAGATCCCCCCGAGGAAGATGTTTTCGTGACTTTTCCTGGAGACAACTCCCAGCCAGACAGCGGTGCCACCTATGTTTTTGGTCGCTTTGGCGGGGCAGTCTGGGGCCAGGTGGCCTATCTGAAGAGCCGTAACGCAGAGACAGGCGACCGTTTCGGCGCAGCCCTGCACTTGAGCGCCGACGGCAGCACCCTGGCCATCGGCGCGCCCGGGGAGGACGGTAACGGTACCGATCCCGCCAACAACGCCGAGCAGGACAGCGGTGCCGTCTATCTCTTCACCCTGAACGATACCGCTTGGACCCAGGCGGCCTATCTCAAGACCGCCAATCCGACCGAAGAGCATGCCTTCGGCACGGCCGTGGGTCTGGACGCCAACGGCAACACCCTGGCCGTGGGCGCCCCTGGCGAGGACAGCGGTGCAGTCTATGTCTTTACTAGAAATGGTGGTACCTGGAACCCGCAGGCCCGCGTCCTGCCCGGCAATCCGGGCAATGGAGACGGCTTCGGCACCGTCCTGAGCCTGTCCGGGGAGGGAAACACGCTGGCGGTGGGAGCACCCGGCGAGGACGGCAGCGCTGCGGGCCTGGGTGGTGACGGCAACGACGACGGGGAAACGGACAGCGGTGCCGCCTATGTCTTCACCCGGGACGGGGGCGACGCCTGGACAAACATCGCCTATGTGAAATCCGTCATCCCATCGGCTGGCGACCGTTTCGCCAGTGCCCTGCAGCTCGACGGGACCGGCGCGACCCTGGCCGTGGGGGCACCCGACGAAGGCACGGAGCTGGCGCCGCAGCGCGGCAGTGTCTTTCTCTATTGAGCCCTACCCCGGTATTCTTCCAAATATCTTCTTTTTTCTCACCCGCGTGCATCACAGGGAAGCTTGGTATTCAGGTATACCTGACAGTTGCATAAATTTGGCACCATTCCCTGCTGAAACAGCCTATATGCAGGACGAAATGCAGTGTGCGCTGCGATTACTGGATTTCACCACATGTGAAATCCAAAAACGGTCAGATACGTAGCCCGGATGGAGCGCCAGCGTAATCCGGGAACGGTGTTTCCCCGGATTCCGGTCCTGCGGACCTGCATCCGGGCTACACGATGGCTGCCGAATTTATGCAATGATCAGGTATACTGTGGCTTTTTGTACGCTTGCGGCCGGGGAAATCTGCAGCCAGCGACATGGGTAAACCGGATGGAGCGAAGCGAAATCCGGGGAAAACTGCGCTTTTTCCCGGATTCCGGCCTTCCAGGCCTGCATCCAGGCTACACGATGACCGTCAATCAATCAGGGGTAGCCCGGATGGAGCGAAGCGAAATCCGGGGAAAACTGCGCTTTTTCCCGGATTCCGGCCTTCCAGGCCTGCATCCAGGCTACACGATGACCGTCAATCAATCAGGGGTAGCCCGGATGGAGCGAAGCGAAATCCGGGGAAAACTGCGCTTTTTCCCGGATTCCGGCCTTCCAGGCCTGCAGCCGGCTACACAATGACCGTCAATCAATCAGGCAATTCCATAATGAATCCGGATCTCGACAGTTTGCAACCCTATCCTTTCGAGAAACTCGCCGCCCTCAAGTCCGGCATTGTGCCCCCCTCCCGGCAGCGTCCCATCAACCTGGCCATCGGCGAACCCAAGCACATGCCGCCGGCCTTCGTCGCCGAGACGCTCATCGCCCACCTGCACGGGCTTGCGAATTACCCCGCCACCCGGGGTGAGGCACGCCTGCGCGAGGCCATCGCCGCCTGGCTGACGCGGCGCTACGACCTGCCCGAAGGCGCCATCGACCCGGAGGCACAGGTGCTGCCGGTCAACGGCACCCGCGAAGCCCTGTTCGCCTTTGCCCAGTGCGTGGTGGACCGCAGACAGGATCCCCTGGTATTCATGCCCAACCCCTTCTACCAGATCTACGAAGGCGCGGCGCTGCTCGCCGGCGCCCGACCGGCCTATCTGCCCACCTCGGCGGACACACGCTGGCTGCCCGACCTGGATGCCGTGCCGGCGGCAGCGTGGCGGCGCTGCCAGCTCCTCTATCTGTGCAGCCCCGGCAACCCCAGTGGTGCCGTCGCGCCACTCGATCTGCTGCAGCGGGCATTGCGCCTCGCCCACGAACATGACTTCGTGGTTGCCGCGGACGAGTGCTATTCGGAAATCTATTACGACGAGGCCACACCCCCGCCGGGTCTGCTGGCCGCGGCCCATGCCATGGGCGACTCAAGCTTCAGCCGCTGCCTGGTATTCCACAGCCTCTCCAAGCGATCCAACCTGCCCGGCATGCGCTCGGGATTCGTCGCCGGGGACGCTGTCCTGGTACGGAAATTCCTTCAATATCGCACCTATCACGGCTGCGCCATGCCACCCCCTGTCCAGGCCGCGAGCCGCGCCGCCTGGAAAGACGAGGCCCATGTGCGGGAGAACCGCGCCCGCTACCGGGAGAAATTCGACGCGGTGTGCGCCGTCCTGGCACCGGTGATGAAAGTGGAACCGCCGCCGGCCAGTTTCTACCTGTGGCCCGAGACGCCCGTGCCGGATACCCAGTTCGCCCGGGAACTGTACGCCCGGGAGCATGTCACTGTGCTGCCCGGCAGCTTTCTCTCCCGTGAACACGAGGGCATCAATCCCGGCGCAGGCCGCGTGCGCATTGCACTGGTGGCGGAACTGGCCGAGTGCTGCGAGGCGGCAGAGCGTATCCGCCGCTGCATCGAATCCCTGTAACATTCCATCATCCAATCCTATCGTGGAGAGATCATTCATGAACGACATGCGTAGAATCATCGAGGAAGCCTTTGAACGCCGCGCCGAGATCACCCCGCGCAGTGTGGACACCCACGTCAAGGAGGCCGTCGGCGAGGCCATGGATCTGCTCGACCAGGGCAGGCTGCGGGTAGCGGAAAAAAAGGACGGTACCTGGCAGGTGAACCAGTGGCTGAAAAAGGCCGTGCTGCTGTCCTTTCGCATCGAGGACAACAGCTTCATGAAAGGCGGCTTCACCAACTATTACGACAAGGTGCCCTCGAAGTTCAGCGACTACAATTCCCGGGCCTTCCGCGAGAGCGGCGTGCGCGTCGTGCCGCCCGCCGCGGCGCGTCACGGTGCCTACATCGCACCGGGGGTGGTACTCATGCCTTCTTACGTGAACATCGGCGCCTACGTGGACAGTGGCACCATGGTGGATACCTGGGCCACGGTGGGCTCCTGCGCCCAGATCGGCAAGAATGTCCATCTCTCCGGCGGCGTGGGCATCGGCGGTGTGCTGGAACCGCTGCAGGCCAACCCCACCATCATCGAGGACAACTGTTTCATCGGCGCCCGTTCAGAGATCGTCGAGGGCGTCATCGTCGAGGAAGGCGCCGTCATCTCCATGGGGGTCTACATCGGGCAGAGCACCAAGATCTATGATCGCGCAACGGGAGAGATCCTCTATGGCCGGGTCCCCGCCGGTGCCGTGGTGGTGCCGGGCAGCCTGCCGGCCAAGGACGGCAGCCACAGCCTCTACTGCGCGGTCATCATCAAGCAGGTGGATGAAAAGACCCGCAGCAAGGTCGGCATCAACGAACTGCTGCGGGATGTCTGATTCGCCCACACTGAAGCTGGCCCAGGCCCTCATTGCCCGGCCTTCCGTCACGCCGGAGGACGCAGGTTGCCAGGCGCTGCTCATGACCCACCTGAAACCCCTGGGCTTTCACGAACAACGCCTGCGTTTCGGCGAGGTGGACAATCTCTGGGCGCGGCGCGGCACCCAGGCTCCCCTGTTCGTCTTCGCCGGCCACACCGACGTGGTGCCGCCGGGACCACGCGAGCAGTGGCAATCCGACCCCTTTTCACCCGAGATCCGTGACGGCCTTCTCTACGGCCGGGGCGCGGCGGACATGAAAGGCAGCCTGGCGGCCATGGTCACTGCCTGCGAGCGATTCGTCGCGGTGCATCCCCGTCACCGGGGTTCCATCGCCTTTCTCATCACCAGCGACGAGGAAGGCCCCGCGGTGGACGGCACGCGCCGCGTGGTGGAAAGCCTGCAGGCCCGGGGCGAGTCCATCGAATGGTGCCTGGTGGGCGAACCCAGCAGCCGCGAGCGCCTGGGGGATGTCATCAAAAACGGCCGCCGCGGTTCCCTGGGCGGCCGCCTGCGGGTACGCGGCGTGCAGGGGCACATCGCCTATCCCCATCTGGCACGCAATCCCATCCATCTCTTCGCACCCGCACTCGCCGAGCTGTGCGCCCTGGAATGGGACGCGGGCAACGCGTTCTTCCCGCCCACCGCTTTCCAGGTCTCCAACATCCATGCCGGCACCGGCGCTGACAATGTCATTCCAGGCGAACTCGAAGTTCTTTTCAATTTCCGTTATTCCACGGAGACCACGGCGGAAAAACTGCGCGCCACCGTGGAAGGCGTGCTAGAGCGCCACCGGCTGGACTATACCCTGGAATGGCGCCTCTCCGGCGAACCCTTTCTCACCCCGGCAGGGGCCCTGGTGGACGCCACCCGCGCCGCCGTGCGCGAAGTGACGGGCCACGAACCGGCCCTCTCCACCGATGGCGGCACCTCGGACGGCCGGTTCATCGCGCCCACCGGGGCCCAGGTCGTGGAACTGGGGCCTCTGAACGCGACCATTCACAAGATCGACGAATGCGTGGCGGTCGCCGACCTGGACACATTGTCCCTGCTTTACGAACGCATTTTGATTAAACTGCTGGTATCTTGAGCCAGTGTTAACCTGGAAAGGAACGACAGCGCCCCTTACCACTCAGAGGGAGACAGGCCATGAACGACCCACAACAACAGGAAAAACGCCGGTTCTCGCGCGTCCCCTTCGATACTCGCACCACCCTGCTGGGACCCTCCCGGCGCTGGGAAAGTCACTTGCTCGACATTTCCCTCAAGGGTGCCCTCATCACGCAGCCGGACAACTGGCCGGGCCAGATGGGCGACCATTTCACCCTGCAGATCGAACTGGGCGATCACGCCGACATCATCATCACCATGGCGGTGCGGGTGGCACATATCGAGAAAGGGCACGTCGGTTGTGAATGCGTGGACATCGACGTGGACAGCATCGGTCACCTGCGCAGGCTCATGGAGCTGAACCTGGGCAATACCGATCTCCTGGAGCGGGAGCTGTCGGTCTTGTGGCACACCGCCACAAGACCGACAGATTAGGCTCGACCTCCGGCGGCCGCAAAGCCCGCGGGCGTCGTCAGTAAGCGACCTGGAACTGTGCCAGGAAGACGTCGTCGGTATAGGCGTACTTCTTGGTTGCCGCACCGCCGAACTTCTTGTTGTCTCCGCTGACCAGCACGTAGTTCAGCTGCACCCGGGCCTTGATCTTGTCCTCCAGGAGGAAGATGTTCCAGCCAAAATAAGTATTGCCCAGGTCGGTGGAACTGCCCTTGGCCGGCTCGCTGGTGGCGGCGTAATGGCGGATCACCACCTCGTTCTTCTTGTTGACCTTGTAGCCGCCGTGCAGGTACCAGACGCTCTCGTCATAGCCCTTCTTGCCCTTGACGTCGGCACCCGCAATGTACTCGCCCTTCACGGTGAACGGCCCGGTCTTGTAGATGGCGCCGGCACCCATGACGGTGTAGTCTTCATGATTGGCAGAGGGATCGTGGTTGGTCTTCGGCGGCACGTGAACGTCTACGCCACTGCTCCCATAATAGGCCTCCAAGTGTAAGGCATCTGTTTCGAAAAGAACTCGCCCGGCATAGGCCTGATCACCGCCGATCTCGGCTTCTGTCACTGCCTTGGAACGCTCGGCGGGATTGAACACGCCGATGTCATAGCCGAAGCCGCCGCCGATCTTGCGCCCGCTGAGCATCACCCCCGCCGCACGTTCCAGCACCAGGCCGGTGTCCATGCCGCGCTTGGTGATGTCCAGCTTCTTGCTGGGGTTGCTGAAATCCATGCCGACGGGCGTCTTGAACAGGCCGGCATGGACGTTGGCCGCCTTGCTGAATTTGTAGCCGGCCACGGCGTCCTTGAGAATCTCCGGAATGCCGTTGGTGTTCTTGTTGTCGGTCTTGTTGAAATCCACCTGCAGGAATCCCCAGGCCTTGTCGTACTTGATCTTGTAGCCCAGGCGGATGCTGTCGGCACCGAAGCGCAGGCCGTCTGCGTTCTTGTTGTCGTACTGACCCTTGCCCGCGGCAGCGGTGATCTGGGTATATCCGAAAAACTTGGCCTTCGGCTTGGCTTCTCCCGCCTGAACGCTCAAAGGTGCCGCCACGGCGGCGGCAACGGCCACTGTGATGAGTTTTTTCTTCACGAAATGTTTCTCCACTTATTTTTCTGAAAACCCCACGTGACCGGTTGGTTCAAGTCAGAACGATTCAATCCAGAAACCGATCCCGGGGCATCTTGCGTTGAGACCCTCAAGCCCTCCACCAGTCCTGATGCCAGTCCTGATACAGGCCCGGACCGGTGGGGCTCCCCCATCATGCGAGGCTGTAATGATATCCTGACAGGCGTGGCCGTCGATTCGGAAAATACGAATATATAATAAACATAAACTGAACATTCAGGCGTGGGAACACGGTGACTGCCATCGAGGCAGGCCGGCTTATTGGGACTCACATTATTGGCTGACGACCGTCGTGCAGTCTGGATGCAGGCCTCGAGGGCCGGCATCTCCTTGTCATCTCAACTGAACCTTGTCATCTTGAGCACACTTCTTTGTCATTGCGACCACTCACCTGTCATTTCGACCTCCTGTCATCTCGACCTCTCTCCTGTCATTTCGACATGTCTCCTGTCATTTCGACCAAAGGGAGAAATCCTGTCCCACTGCCCCCCAAGATTTCTCGCTGCGCTCGAAATGACAGGGATACTGTCATCTCCCGCTCCTACTGTCATTTCGACCGAAGGGAGAAATCTCGTGTCGGCGGCTTTGGATGCCTCGCTGCGCTCGGAATGACGAAGAAGTGTCATATCGACTCTTTGTCATTTCGACCAAAGGGAGAAATCCTGTCCCACTGCCCCCCCAAGATTTCTCGCTGCGCTCGAAATGACAGGGATACTGTCATCTCCCGCTGTACTCGAAATGACAGCCATCCCTTGGATGTCAGGCGTCGCTTGGATGTCAGGCGTCACCTGGAACGACAAACCCTGGCTGAAGCCCATCAACCTCAACCATTGAGGCTTCATGATTGACTGAGGGCCGGCATCCATGGAGAAGCACAATCCGCACCGTGTTTCGCTCTGCTCCATGCGGGCTATCCCTGTCATGCATACAGGTAACTTCCCACAACGCAACGCCTACAAAAACCCTGTCGCCTCGGTGATGTGCTGCACAGCCTGGATCTCCAGGCCTTCGACGGGACGGCGCGGGGCGTTGGCCCGGGGAATGAGCGCCTGCCGGAAACCGTGCTGGACAGCCTCGCGCAGCCGTTCCTGGCCATGCTGCACGGGCCGTATCTCGCCCGCCAGGCCGACCTCGCCGAACACCACCAGTCCCTCCGGCAGCGGCCGGTCCCGCAGGCTGGAGAGGATCGCCAGCGCCAGGGCCAGGTCCACTGCCGTCTCGGCCACCCTTACCCCGCCCACCACATTAACGAAGACATCCTGGTCGTACAACACCGTCCCGCAGTGACGCTGCAGCACCGCGAGGAGAATGGCCAGGCGGTTGGGGTCCAGCCCCACCGCGAGACGCCGCGGATTGGCGGCATGGCTCTCGGCGACCAGGGCCTGTACCTCCACCAGCAGGGGCCGGCTGCCTTCCCGGGTCACCATGACGGCGCTGCCGGAGACGGGGCGTTCGTGGCGGGAGAGAAAAATGGCCGAGGGATTGCTCACCTCCCTGAGACCGCCGTCCAGCATGGCGAAGACGCCCATCTCGTTGACGGCACCGAAACGGTTCTTGACCGCGCGCAGGACACGATAGCGGCTGTCGGCATCCCCCTCGAAATAGAGCACCGTATCCACCATGTGCTCCAGGATGCGCGGGCCTGCCAGGGTGCCTTCCTTGGTGACGTGCCCCACCAGCAACAAGGTGGTACCGGTCTGCTTTGCGAACTGTACGAGGCGCGCGGCACTCTCGCGCACCTGGCTCACGGATCCCGGCGCCGAGGGCACCGCCGTTGTAAACATGGTCTGCACCGAGTCGATCACCATCACCCCGGGACCCTCCGCCGCCGCCAGTTCGAGTATGCGTTCCACCTCTGTTTCCGCGAGGAGGCGCATGTCCTGCGCCGCCAGTCCGAGGCGCTGTGCCCGCAGGCCCACCTGTTGCAGGGATTCCTCGCCCGTGACATAGAGCGTGGCCACACCCCGGGCGGCCAGCATCCCCAGGGTCTGGGTCAACAAGGTCGTCTTGCCGATGCCCGGGTCACCGCCGATGAGCACCACCGCGCCGCTCACCAGCCCGCCCCCGAGGACCCGGTCCAGTTCGGCAAAGCCGCTGGTCATGCGGGCCTCCGCCACGGCGTCCACCTCCCCCAGGGCACGAATACCGGAATCCGCCGCAAAACCCGCACGGCGCAACGCGCCGGGACCCTGCGCGGCAGCCCGTTCCTCCACCAGGCTGTTCCACGCCCCGCATTCGGCGCACTGCCCTGCCCACTGGGGGGACTGTGCACCGCACTGGCTGCAGACGAAGAGGCGTTTCGGTTTCCTGCTCATGGTGGCCACGAGCTACCCTGCATGCTCGACGAAACGCACCCGCGCGTTGACACGGCACAGCAGCTCATAGGGAATGGTGCCGGCGTGACGGGCCACTTCCTCCACCGGCAGGCCCGCGCCCCACAGGATCACCTCGTCGCCCACCTCGGCATGGGGCAGGCTGCGCAGATCCACGCACAACATGTCCATGGAGACCCTGCCCACCAACGGAACCCGGCGTGCCTTCACCAGGACAGGCGTGCCGGCGGGTGCGCTGCGGGGGTAACCATCGCCATAGCCGGCGGCCACGATACCCACCGGCATGTCCTCGGGACAGCGCCAGCTTGCGCCATAACCCACCGTATCGCCTCGCCGGCAGCGGCGCACCCCGATGAGGCGGGACTTGAGAGTCATCACCGGCGCCAGGCCCTCGTCCCTCCCCACCGTATCAGGAAAGGGCGAAACCCCGTAGAGCATGATGCCGGGGCGCACCCAGTCGGCGTGGCTGGCGGGCCACTGCAGCACCGCGGCGGAATTGGCGATGCTGCGCGCCCCGGGAAGATCCGCAGTGGCGGCGGCGAAAACATCGATCTGGCGCAGGGTGGCCTCGTTTCCCCGTTCGTCGGCACAGGCGAGATGGGTCATGAACTGGATCCCATCCACGGCGGGGCAGGCGACAAGACGCCGGTAGGCCGCCGCCACCTCGCCCGGATCGAATCCCAGGCGATGCATGCCGGTATCGATCTTGAGGATCACCGCCAAGGGCCGGGACAGGCGCGTTGCTTCCAGCGCCGCCAGCTGCCAGGGATGATGCACCACGGTCACGAGTTCCCGGGCCGCAATGTCCGCCAGCTCCTCCGTCTCGAAAAAACCTTCCAGGAGGACGATGGGGGTGGTGATGCCCGCCTCGCGCAATTGCAAGGCCTCGTCGATGCTGGCCACCCCGAAGGCATCGGCGCCTGTACTCCAATTGGCGCCGGCATGGGCCAGGGCCCGGGCCACGCGCACCAGGCCATGACCATAGCCCCCTGCCTTGATCACGGCCAGCACCCGGCTCGAGGGAGCATGGCGGCGTACGGTATGGAGATTGGCTTGACAGGCCGAAAGATCGATATGCGCCTCGATGGCGCGACTCATGCGTAGCCCTCGGGGGCATAATTGTCGAAGCGGGTGTAACTGCCGTGGAAGGTGAGGGGCACCATGCCGATGGGACCGTTGCGCTGCTTGCCGATGATGATTTCCGCCATGCCCTTGTCGGCGCTTTCGGGATTGTAGACTTCATCGCGGTAGATGAAGACGATGAGGTCGGCGTCCTGTTCGATGGCACCCGATTCGCGCAGGTCGGACATCACCGGGCGCTTGTCGGTACGTTGTTCCAGGCTGCGGTTGAGCTGGGACAGGGCGATGACGGGCACTTTAAGTTCCTTTGCCAGGGACTTGAGATTCCTGGATATTTCAGATATCTCGTTGGTCCGGTTCTCCTTGCTGCCCGGCACCTGCATGAGCTGGAGATAGTCCACCACGATGAGCCCCAGGTCGTGCTCGCGCTTGAGGCGGCGGGCGCGGGCCCGCAGCTCGGCGGGGGTGAGCGCCGGGGTGTCATCGATAAAGATGGGCGCATTGCTGAGAATGTTCATGGTGGAGGTGAGCCGTGGCCAGTCTTCGTCGCCGAGCTTGCCGGTGCGGATCTTCTGCTGGTCGATGCGCCCCAGGGAAGACAGCATGCGCATCACCAGTTGCTCGGCGGGCATTTCCATGCTGAAGATCCCCACGGCGACGCCGCTGTTGATGGCCGCATCTTCGGCGATGTTCATGGCAAAGCTGGTCTTTCCCATGGAGGGGCGTCCGGCCACGATGATGAGGTCGGAAGGCTGCAGGCCGCTGGTCTTGCGGTCGAAATCGCTGAAGCCGGTGGGCACCCCGGTGATGGCATCGCCTTTCTGGTACAGGGTATCGATGCGATCCGCCACCGCAGAGAGCAGTTCCTTGACGGCGACGAAATTGCGCTGGCTGCGTGCCCCCTGCTCGGCGATCTCGAATATGGCCTGCTCGGCCTCGTCCAGGATCTGCTGACAGTCCCGGCCCTCGGGGCTGAAGGCGGCCTCGCCGATACGGGTGCTGGCGTGGATGAGCTGGCGCAGGACAGAACGCTCCCGCACGATGCCGGCGTAGGCCTTGATGTTGGCCGCGCTGGGCACATTGTTGGCCAGCATGCCCAGGTAGGCCATGCCGCCGGCGCTCTCCAGCTGCTTGTGGCGTTCCAGCCACTCCGAGACCGTCACCACGTCCAGAGGCTGGCTGTCGCGGCACAGCTCGCCGATGGCGTGGAAGATCAGGCGATGATCACGGCGGTAGAAGTCCTCCTCCCAGACCATGTCGGCGATGCTGTCCCAGGCCGTGCCGTCCAGGAGCAGCCCGCCCAGCACGGCCTGTTCCGCCTCGATGGAATGCGGCGGGACCTTGAACCGCTCCGCACTGCGCGCCAGGCCGGCCGTGATTTCCCCGATGTCGGTCATGGCGCGGGCAGCAACCCCTCCGGCGTCATTCCTCCGCCACCACGTTCACCTTGATGGTCACGTTGACCTCGGGGTGGAGGTGCAGTTCGATCTCATACTCGCCGGTCTGGCGCAGCGGTCCGCCGGGCAGGCGCACTTCCTGCTTTTCGAGCTGCACGCCGGCCTCGTTCACCGCGGCCGCAATGTCCGCCGTGCCCACGGAACCGAACAGACGCCCTTCCTCACCCGCCTTGTGGCTGATGGTCACCACCAGTTCGCTCAGGGCCTCGCGCCGCGCCTCGGCGGCCGCCAGGGCCTCGGCGGCCGCCTTCTCCAGCTCTGCGCGTCGTTCGTCAAAAAGCTTGCGGTTCTCCTCGGTGGCCGGCACGGCCTTGCCGCTGGGGATCAGGTAATTGCGTCCATAGCCGGGACGCACCTTGACCACATCGCCCAGGTTGCCCAGGTTTTCCACCTTGTTCAGCAGGATCACTTCCATCGTTGCTTCCTCAACTCATTTCGTTCTCGTGAGACTATAAAACAAACCACGCCAATGTCCAGGTCTGCATGAATCGCCTGGATTTATATTTCATAATCAATAAATTATGGCTTCTTCTTGATAAGGGACCTGAAATCCACCCAGCTGTCGGCAAAACCGGCGGCAGACAGGACCACCATCGCCTGGGGCAGCATGAACAGGATCAGCAGGTACAACACCACCAGCCAGGCGATATGCGCCTTCCTCGCCTCGGCCACGGCGTGGACCAGGGCCAGCCCATGAAAGGCATAGACCGCCACCATCAGGATCAGAAAATTGTTCGCCAGGGTCTCCATGGACCCACTGGCAAAGCTGACGAACAGCAGAATCCCCAGCGCCGCAACGGCCACACCCCGCCCCAGGCGCAGGCGGTGGAACTCTTCGCGGAAACCGCCGGGATTGTAGACGATGGCCTGCAGCCAGCGCCCGATGATGAGGTTGATCATGGTGCTGTACACCAGCGCCGCCGCCATGAAACCGGTCATCACGTTGGCCAGCGAGTCCAGCATGCGGGTCATGTCCTCCTCGGACATGGGCATGGCAGCCTCGGCCAGCATGGGGCTCAACACCGACTCCAGCATGCCCCGCCACCAGGCCGCAGGATCCTCCACGGCGATCTGCAGAAAGAGCATGGCGAGGACAGCCAGCAGCGCGGTGGTGGCAAGCGCCTTGCCCAGATCCCGTCCCAGGCGCAGCACCTCGGCCACGATGACCACAGGCAGCCACATCACCAGGATGGTGGACACCAGGAAGGCAACCACCAGGGGTTGCGCCACGGTGGAGAAGGCCCCCAGGATAGCGAGGATCAGGCCGGCGCCCGCCAGTACCAGCAACCCTTCCCGGTAGCCCTTGCGCAGGGTCACCAGGGCGATGGCCGCCCCGCTCACGTGGCCGAACAGGGGCAGCAGCACCGCCAGCACGGCGGCCGTGACGGCCACCGAAATGGCGTGCAGCCTGCCACGCAGAATATAAGACGCAAAGGCCCGCACCGAACCGGCTCCCCTGTCTCCCCTGCCCTGTCCGCCGTCCGGCCGGCGGTTGAATTCAGCCCTTGTGGGCGTCGCAATAGGGCAGCAGGGCCAGATAGCGGGCGCGCTTGATGGCCGTGGCCAGCTGGCGCTGATATCTCGCGCTGGTGCCGGTGATGCGACTGGGCACGATCTTGCCCGTTTCCATGATGTAGTTCTTGAGGGTGGCGAGATCCTTGTAGTCGATCTCCTTCACCCCTTCCGCGGTGAAGCGGCAGTATTTCCTGCGGCGCATGTATCTGGCCATGAACGACTCTCCTTTCTTAACACCTCGTTGCAGCGGCATCGCAACTTCGCCGCACGGGTCTTCTTGATACGGACATCATGCCGGAATGATACAGGAATAATCCTGGCATTGGGGTGATCCGGGAACTCAGGCGCTTTCCGTGGCGGCCTCTCCTGCCGCGGCCTTCGTATCCTTCTCCTGCGCAGCCTTGTCTCCATCCGACCTGGCTGCAGGCTTCTGCCGGCTGCGTCCCTCGCGCTCTGCGCGCCCGCCTTCCTCCTTGGCCCTGACCATGGGGGACGGTTCGGTGATGGCCTCGTCGCGGCGGATCACCAGGTTGCGGATCACGGCATCGTTGAAGCGGAAAGCGCTGACCAGCTCATCCAGGGCCTCTTGATCGGCCTCGATGTTCATAAGTACGTAATGGGCCTTGTGGACCTTGTGTATGGGATAGGCAAGCTGACGGCGGCCCCAGTCCTCCAGGCGGTGGATCTTCCCGCCACGGGATTCGACGGTGGCGCGATAGCGCTCGATCATGGCGGGCACCTGTTCGCTCTGGTCAGGGTGGACCAGAAACACGATCTCGTAGTGTCTCATCAATGACTCCTCCTGGCTTGACAGCCTCCCGTCCGTGCGGTGAGGCGAGGAAAAGGAACGGATTGTCGAGGTTGCGCAATTCTAAGTGAAAAGCACTGTAAATGCAAAGCAGCGACGAGTACTGAAGGCCGGGCAATGCGTGATGGATAATGCGTGACGGGATCCGCGGCTCCGGCGCAAATCCTGCCATCACGCATCTCCAGCGCTGTGCCGGGCACAACTCAGCGATCCCGGACTCAGCCCTCATACCGACCTTCTCTGTCGGCGGGCCTCGAACAGGCAGATGCCCGCCGCCACCGAGACATTGAGGCTCTCCATGGCCCCGGCCATGGGAATGGCCACGAGAAAATCGCAACTCTCCCGGGTCAGGCGCCGCAGCCCTTTCTCCTCGGCGCCCAGCACCAGCGCCAGGGGACCACCGAGATCCGTCTCGTAGAGGCTCTGCGTGGCCGCGGCATCGGTTCCGACGATCCAGAGACCCTGCTGCTGCAGTCTGCGCAGGGTTCGGGCCAGATTGGTGACCTGGAAAAGGGGCAGGCGCTCTGCCGCACCGCAGGCCACCTTGCGCACCGTCGGCGTGAGGCCCGCCGCCCGGTCCTTGGGCACGATCACGGCGTGGACGCCCGCCGCCGCGGCACTGCGCAGGCAGGCCCCCAGGTTGTGGGGGTCCTGAACGCCGTCCAGGACCAGCAGGAAAGGCGGCTCCGCAATGCCCGACAGCAGGGTTTCAAGCGCCTCCTCTGCCGCTGCCTTCCTGGCCCCCTTTCCGCCCCTCTTCCCCATCCTGAGCACGGCCATCACGCCCTGATGACGCACACCGGCGGCACAGCGGTCCAGCACGCTGCGCTCCACTTCGAGCACCGGCACGCCGGCGGCATCGGCCGTCTCTCTCAGCCGCTGCAGGCGCGGATTGGCGACAGGCGCGGCCAGGCGCAGTTCCACCAGCGCGGCAGGACGGTCGCGCAAGGCGCTTGCTGCCGCATGAATGCCGAACACATACGTTTCGTCCCTGCGGCTCATCGTCGCCGCTGTCTGCCCCGCTTTCTGCGTCCATCCTGGCGTTCATCCTTCCCGGGCTGCTGTCGGGACCGCTTTTTCAGGGGAAAGCGCGATCGTCCCTGCCGCTCCTCTCGCGACGCCCCGGCATCGGCAGGCACAAAGTCGATCTTGCGCTCGTCCAGGTCCACACGCACCACGCGCACACGGATGGGATCTGCCAGCCGGTATGTCCGGCCGCTGTGCTCGCCCCGCAGCAGGTGTTTGACGGGGTCGTAATGGTAGTAGTCGTTCTCCAGCGCAGTGACATGGACCAGTCCTTCCACATAGATCTCGTCCAGCTCCACGAACAGTCCAAAACCCGTTACCGCCGTGACGATCCCATCGAACACCTCTCCCACCTTGTCCATCATGTACTCACACTTCAGCCAGGAAACCGCGTCGCGGGTGGCCTCGTCGGCACGACGCTCGGTCATGGAGCAATGATCGCCCAGGGATTCCATGTCAGCTTGACGATAGGGAAAATCCCGTGCCTTGCCGCCCTGCAGCAGATGACGTATGGCGCGGTGAATGATGAGGTCCGGGTAGCGCCGGATGGGCGAGGTGAAATGGGTATAGGATTCCAGCGCCAGGCCGAAATGACCGATGTTCTCGGCGCTGTACATGGCCTGGCTCAGGCTGCGCAGGAGAACGGTCTCCACCAGGTGCTTGTCGGGCCGCCCGTCGAGGCTTGCCAGCAGGCGTGCGAAATGCCTGGCTTCGGGTTTCTCACCACCGCCCAGCTTGAGCCCCATCTCCGCGAGAAAGGCCCGCAGGTCATTGATCTTGTCCATGCCGGGCTCGGGATGGATACGGTACAGGGCGGGCATTTCATTCCGCTCCAGGAACTGCGCCGCCGCGATATTGGCGGAGATCATGAATTCCTCGATCATGCGGTGGGCATCGTTACGCTCCAGGGGGACGATCTTCTCGATCTTGCGTTGCGGCCCGAACACGATGCGTGTCTCCAGGCGGTCGAAATCGATGGCGCCGCGGCGCTCCCTGGCCTGACGCAGCACGCCATAAAGGGCATGCAGTTCCTGCAGATGTGGCAGCAGTGACGCATACCGGGCCGACAGGGCGGTGTCGCCTTCCAGGAGCATGGCCGCCACTTCGTTATAGGTCAGGCGGGCATGAGAACGCATGACCCCGTCGAAGAAACGGAACTTGCGGATCCGTCCCGTGGACGTGATGAACAGCTCGCAGGCCAGGCAGAGGCGGTCCACCTCCGGACGCAGGGAACACAGATGATTGGACAGAATCTCCGGCAGCATGGGGATGACCTGCTGGGGGAAATAGACGGAATTGCCTCGCAGCCGCGCCTCCTCGTCCAGGGCATGGCCGGGCTGGACATAGGCGGAAACATCTGCAATGGCCACGATGAGGCGCCACCCCTTGCCATGGCGCTCACAGAAGACCGCGTCGTCGAAATCCTTGGCATCCTCGCCATCGATGGTGACGAGGGGCAGGTCACGCAGGTCTTCCCGCCCCGCCTTGTCTTCCTCCGCCACTTCGGTGGCAAAACCCTCGATCTGGGCCTTCACCGATGGCGGCCACTGATGGGGCAGATCATAGGCCCGGATCGCAATCTCCACTTCCATGCCCGGCGCCATGTGATCGCCCAGGACCTCCACCACGCGCCCCACGGGGCGGCTGTGGCGGCTGGGCTGCTGGACCAGTTCCACCACCACGATCTGTCCCGGACGGGCCTTGCCCGATTCGCCGGCCGGAATGACGATGTCCTGGTTGATGTTGCGGTTGCTGGGCGTGACGAAGCCCACGCCACCCTCTTCGAAATAGCGTCCCACCAGCTCGCGGGTATTGCGCTCCAGCACTTCGACGATGGCCCCCTCGCGGCGTCCGCGCCGGTCGACGCCCATCACCCGGGCAAGAACCCGGTCGCCATGCAATACCCGGCGCATCTGACGCGGCGAGAGAAACAGGTCCGGTGCGCCGTCATCCGGCACGAGAAAACCGTAACCGTCAGGGTGTCCGATCACCCGCCCGCGGACGAGATCCATCTTGCCCGGCATGCCATAGGCGCTGGAACGGTTGCACACCAGCTGTCCATCACGGACCATGGCCCCCAGCCGGCGAGACAGGGCTTCCCGCCCCGCCTCGTCCTCGATCTCCAACGCCGCCGCCAGCTCGTCGAGGGTCTGGGGGCAATCACAACGGGAAAGATGCTGGAGGATGTATTCCCGGCTCTTGATGGGCCGTTCGTACCTGGCGGCCTCGCGTTCCGCTTCTGGGTCGATCCCCGATTTGTTCCCGGCTTTATTCCGGGGTCTGTTTCTGGCTTTATTCGTGGAATCCTTCCTGCCAGCAACCGCTCCGCTCTTTGCCGGCGCCTCTTTACCTGTCTTTTTCTGCCTCATGTAGGGTATTACCTGTCAGTTGTTCCATTTTCGGGATGCATGGTAAGGGATATGGGGGTGCAAAGGCGAGAATTACAGCCATTACCGCCTGCCGCAACGCCATTCACCTGGCCGGTCGCCGGCAGCGCGCGGCCCCCTGGCGTTGACATCGCCTGTCTGCCCCGGTAGAGTGCCGCACTCGACAGACTGCGACAGGCCTGCGGCCTGCGTATCCCATGCCGAGGTGGCGGAATTGGTAGACGCGCTAGCTTCAGGTGCTAGTGGGGGTGACCCCGTGGAGGTTCAAGTCCTCTCCTCGGCACCAATTCGATACCCCGTCAGGGGCCACCAGAAACCACGGAACGCGCTGACTTTTCAGCGCTTTTTTCCTTCTACAGCCCCCCTCGCCTTGCCCCCAACCGTCTCTCACGGCCGCAAATATGGAGCGCGAATGGAGCCTGTGTACGGACCCGGGCGTCGGCCAGTCGAGCGGTGCGAAGAACCCGGCGATCTCCTCGGGAGAGAAGAGCTTCGCCCGGTACCACCGCCGGGCAGACCCTCGGCAAGCGCCTGCTGCCCGGCCCGCGAGGGCTGGATGTGCTCATTCACCGTGCCGGTGGCGATGTGCTGCTGCAGAAGCACCCCGATGTTCCCCCCGACAAAATGGGCGTTGCCGATTGGCCGCGAGATCCGCTCCGGGGCTTGGCGTAAGAAGGCGAAGCGAAATGAGCGCCGAGCATGGCTGACAACGACCTCTGGAGTTGACCTCTCTCTTGTCATTCCGACGCGTTGTCATTCCGATCATTTCCCTGTCATTCCGACCGAAGGGAGGAATCCTGTCCCACCGCTCCAGATTCCTCGCTGCGCTCGAAATGACAGGGATACTGTCATTTCCCGCTGCGCTCGGAATGACACAAGGACGCTGTCATGCCGACGCATTGTCATTCCGATCATTTCCCTGTCACTCCGACCGAAGGGAGGAATCCTGTCCCACCGCTCCAGATTCCTCGCTGCGCTCGAAATGACAAAGGACGTTGTCATTCCGACGCCTTGTCATTCCGACCATTTCCCTGTCACTCCGACCGAAGGGAGGAATCCTGTCCCACCGCCCCCCC
>Ga0256839_1002720_pt1 | contig 19302 bp, 18 predicted proteins | sample 354166metaG_FD_185968 | JGI IMG/M metagenome (GOLD analysis project Ga0256839, IMG submission 185968) | Hydrothermal vent microbial communities from Mid Atlantic Ridge, Atlantic Ocean - 354-166 | ecosystem: Environmental > Aquatic > Marine > Hydrothermal vents | place: Atlantic Ocean: Mid... | reverse complement strand
AGTTCAAGACGCCGATGCTCTGGGCCTTCGGCTTCCTGTTCCTGTTCACCGTCGGAGGCGTGACCGGCGTGGTGCTCTCGCAGGCGCCGATCGACCGGGCCTATCACGATACCTACTATGTGGTCGCGCACTTCCACTACGTGATGAGCCTTGGCGCGGTGTTCTGCATCTTTGCCGGCATCTACTACTGGATGGGCAAGATGAGCGGGCGCCAGTATCCGGAATGGGCCGGCAAGCTGCATTTCTGGGCCATGTTCGTTGGTGCAAACCTGACCTTCTTCCCCCAGCACTTCCTGGGCCGTCAGGGCATGCCGCGCCGCTACATCGACTACCCGGAGGCCTTCGCCTACTGGAACAAGCTGTCGAGTTACGGCGCTTTCCTGACCTTCGCCTCGTTCCTGTTCTTCATCGGCATTGTGTTCTACACCCTGAAATGGGGCAAGCGGGTGAGCGAGGAGAACTACTGGGGCGGCGAAGCCGAAACACTGGAATGGACCCTGCCCTCCCCGCCGCCGGAGCACACGTTTGAAACGCTCCCCAAGCAGGAAGACTGGGACAAGGCCGCAGCCCACTGAGGGAAGGCCAATGCCCCTGAAATGGGAAAATCTGTCCGAGGAGGCCCCGACAACCGGCGGGGCCTCTTCCAGTTCCGCCAGGGGCCGGCCGCGCAGGCGGCTGGTCTTGTGGCCCCACAGGTCGCTTCCGCGCAAGGGATTTGCCGCGTTCATCCTGATCACCTACGCCATGTTCCTGCTGCCGCTCATGGCCTTTGTGGGCACGTCCGCCCTGTGGGGGATGCTGCCGTTTGCCTTGGGCACGCTCGCGCTCATGTGGTTCTTTCTGGAACGAAGCTACGGCGACGGAAGATTGCGCGAGACCCTGACCATCTGGGATGACAAGGTCGAGCTGGTGCGCCTCAACCCGCGCGGCCCGCGCCAGGAATGGCAGGCCAACCCGCATTGGGTGAAGGTATCGATCCAGCCGGACGGCGGGCCGGTGGAAAACTATGTCACCTTGCGCGGCAACCAACGCACCGTCGAAATAGGTGCCTTCCTCAGCCCCGACGAGCGGGCCGAGCTTTATCACGATCTGTTGCGCGAAATTCGCTGAGACGTGACCAACCCACGCTGGACAGGCCGTGCGGCCATTCACTACCCTGCCCGACAACCAACCAGAGCGGGAAACAACCGATGCATATCGCGCCCCTGATCCTTTCGGCAGCCGTCATGGCCGCGATGGCCAATGCGACCTCGACCAATGGCACATTCGGGCTCAGCTTTGACTGGGGCGACCTGGAACTGTGCACATCCGGCATTCCGAACCTGGTTCCAAGCCCGACATTCGAAGTGTCAAATGTGCCCGCAGGCACTGCCCGCATCCGCTTCGAATTGATCGACCGCGACGCCCCGGGATACGCCCACGGCGGCGGAACGGTTGACTATTCCGGGCGTGAAACAATTGCAGCGGGCGCATTTGCCTACAAATCGCCCTGCCCGCCCAACAGTCCGCACACTTACGAATGGCGCGCCACGGCGCTTGCAGCCGACGGTCGGACAGCGCTGGGGCATGCGATGGCCACCAGCGTATATCCCTGAAAAACGGCGGGCGCGCTTGCGCCCGGTTCAACCGAGTTTGTCTTTGACCTTTGCGCCGACGCAGCTGAAGTCCATCTGGCCGGCATAGCGGCCTTTCAGAACCCCCATGACCTTGCCCATATCCCGGATCGACGTCGCGCCGATTTCTTCGATCGCGGCGTCAATCGCATCGGCAATTTCCTGATCGCCCAGTTGTTGCGGCAGGAACTCTTCGATCACCTTGATCTCTTCGCGTTCCTTTTCGGCAAGCTCCAGACGCCCCGCTTCCTCGTAGGTGCGCGCGCTTTCCTGGCGTTGCTTGACCATTTTCCCCAGGATTCCGAGGATTTCTTCGTCACTCACCCCGTCCTCGCGCCCTTCACCACGAAGCGCGATATCGCGGTCCTTGATCGCGGCATTGATCAGACGCAACGTTGAAAGACGATCCGCATCCTTGGCCTTCATCGCCTCTTTCTGAGCGGTGTTCAGTCGCTGTCTCATCTCCATCGGTCCTGCCATCCCCATAAGCTTTCCGAAACTCCGACATTACCGCTTCGACTGGCGGGGCGCAACACAGGGTTGATAAGGTAACATTTTGTTTTCAAAGGAAAAGTCAAATTAGTGCATGGCCTTGACCCTGACACCCCCTGTCCTTACCTTCCCGGCAATTCCGAGCCGGAGAGTCGCGCGATGAATTCCACCCCTTCCCAGACCAAACCCACGGCCTGCGTGGCCCTGGCAGACGGAACCCTGTTTTACGGGGTGGGGTTCGGAGCCACCGGAGAAACGGTTGCGGAACTGTGCTTCAACACGGCCATGACCGGCTATCAGGAAATCATGACCGACCCTTCCTACGCCGGCCAGATCGTTACATTCACCTTTCCCCATATCGGAAATGTCGGAACCAACCCCGAAGACGATGAATCGGCAGAACCGGTGGCCGCAGGCATGGTCGTCAAGTGGTTGCCCACGGACCCGTCGAACTGGCGGGCCGCCGCACGGCTCGACATCTGGCTGGGCCGGCGCGGCCGGATTGGCATCGGCGGCATCGATACACGGCGCCTTACCCGCGCCATCCGCCAGCAGGGGGCGCCACATGTCGCGCTCGCCCATGACCCCGAGGGGAATTTCGATATCGAAGCGCTGGTGGCCAAAGCGCGCGCGTTTCATGGCCTCGAAGGTCAGGATCTGGCGCGCGAAGTCACCTGTTCACAATCATACCACTGGGATGAGATGCGCTGGGCATGGCCCGAGGGATTTACCCGGCGCAAGACACCCGGCCACAAGGTCGTGGCCATTGACTATGGCGCGAAACGAAACATCCTGCGCTGCCTGGCCTCGGCTGGCTGCGATGTCACGGTTCTGCCTGCCACGGCCACGGCGCAGGACGTTCTGGCGCATGATCCGGCCGGTGTCTTCCTTTCGAACGGACCGGGAGATCCGGTTGCGACCGGCGAATATGCCGTGCCCATGATTCAGGAACTTCTGGCCCGCAAGGACCTGCCGATCTTCGGCATCTGCCTTGGCCATCAGATGCTTGCGCTGGCCTTGGGGGCCGAGACCGTCAAGATGAACCACGGTCACCACGGAGCGAACCACCCGGTGAAGGATCTGACGACAGGCAGGGTTGAAATCACATCGATGAACCACGGGTTTTGCGTCGACAGCCAAAGCCTGCCCGAGGGCGTAGACGAAACCCACGTCAGCCTGTTCGACGGATCAAACTGCGGTATCGCCCTTGCCGACCGGCCGGTTTTTTCGGTCCAGTATCATCCCGAAGCCAGCCCCGGACCGCAGGACAGTTATTACCTGTTCGAGAATTTTGTCGAAGCCATTGAAAAGGCGGCGCGACAGCCGGCGCATTAAGGCTGCGTTAACCAGTATGAAACTAGGGTCGGGTCCGGACCAACTCCGGGAAAGCACCCATGAATCAGCTGACCGCCCCGCCGCAAATTGCCGAACGTCTGGCCAAACCGCTTCTGCTTGTTGCCCGAAAAAAGCGCAGGTCATCTCCCTTGCTCGGCGAAATCCTGCTGGAACAAGGCGCGCTTTCTCCCGGGGACCTGATCAAGGCCATGGCGCTGCAGGCCCGCGAGGATGCGCTGTTCGGTGAGATCCTCTTGTCAAACAACATGGTCAGCGAGGCTGAACTGGCCCGCGGTCTTGCCAGCCAGTTTGGCTGCGATGTTGCCACGGCAGACATGCTTTGCCCCGACATCCGGCTTGTCAAGGAACTGGGCGCCGAAAATTGCCTGTGCAATGGGGTTCTTCCGCTCAAACGCATCGGTGCCGCCACGTTGGTTGCCACCGACCGGCCGCAGGTGCTGTCAGGGGAAGCCGGCATTTTTCCGGCCTCATTCGGGCGCATCCTGATGGTCATTGCCACGCAAAGCGACTTGCAGGCCTCCCTGCTTGAGTTGAGCGAAGAGGCCTTGGTCAAACGCGCCGAAACCCGGGTCACAAGCCACGAAAGCTGCCGGAACTGGAACTCTTCAGCCATGGCCCGGGTATTCTCGGCGCTACTGCTGTTTCTGATCTCCGGGCTTGTCGCAAATGCGCGGCTGACCCTTTTGTTGCTGACCGGCTGGGCCATTCTTTTCCTTGTGCTGAACACGTCGCTCAAGGCCGCCGCCGTCATCGCCAACCTGCGGGCCGCGCGTGGCAAATCCCTGGCCTTTTCCAGCCGGCGCGCCCGCACCCCGGGTGTGACGCGGCTTCCGAAGATATCGGTGCTGGTGCCCTTGTTTCGCGAACCCGAGATCGCGTCGCGCCTGATCCGGCGCCTGAAGCGCCTCAGCTATCCGCGTGAATTGCTGGATATCTGCCTTGTCGTGGAAGCCGACGACAAGGTCACCCAACAGGCTCTGGCAGCGGTTGATCTTCCCCCCTGGATCCGCCAGATCCGGGTGCCCGACGCCGAGTTGAAGACCAAGCCGCGGGCACTCAACTATGCGCTCGATTTCTGCAAGGGCTCCATTATCGGTGTCTATGACGCCGAGGATGCGCCTGAAAACGACCAGCTTCACAAGGTCGCGCGCCGCTTTCAGACCTGCGCGCCCGAGGTGGCCTGCCTGCAGGGCGTGCTGGACTTCTACAATTCCCGCAGCAACTGGCTGTCGCGCTGCTTCACCATCGAGTATGCGACATGGTTTCGGGTCATGCTGCCGGGGCTGGAGCGTCTTGGCCTGGTTATTCCGCTTGGCGGCACGACAATCTTTTTCCGCCGCACAGCGCTTGAAGAGATCGGCGGCTGGGACGCCCACAACGTCACCGAAGACGCCGATCTCGGAATTCGCCTGGCGCGGCACGGTTACCGAACCGAGCTGTTGCCGACTCTCACGGAAGAAGAGGCGAACTGCCGGCTCTGGCCATGGGTGCGCCAGCGTTCGCGCTGGCTGAAGGGCTATGCGATCACCTGGGCCGTTCACATGCAGAACCCGCTTCGGCTGATGCGCGATCTGGGGCCCTGGAGGTTTTTTGGCGTGCAACTGCTGTTTCTCGGGGCGCTTTCGCAGTTTCTGCTGGCACCGCTGCTATGGTCGTTCTGGTTGCTGCCGCTCGGCCTGCCGCACCCGTTGCAAGGTGTTGTCTCTCCGACCGCGCTTTTTCTTCTGACAAGCCTCTTTTTCCTGTGTGAACTGACCGCCCTTGTTGTCGGCATGGTCGCGCTTGCGCCAAACCGGCATCGCGGCCTCTGGGTCTGGATCCCCACGCTGCATTTCTATTTTCCGTTGGCGACGATTGCCGCATACAAGGGCATCTGGGAACTGATCACGCGGCCGTTTTACTGGGACAAGACCGAACATGGGCACAACCCTGATATCGATACCCGGGCGCACAACATCCGTCCGGCCAATGCACGACTTCCCAATAGCCAGCCCCTCCCCACGCTCAAGTGCCTGCATCAACCTTGAGACGGGTTTCAAACGCCCTGGAAATATGATCTTTCAAAGCCTCGCGCGCCTCCTGGTCGTCACCGGCTTCGATCGCGGCAACGATCCGTGCATGCTCGGCAAGAGCCGCCTGCCCGCGCCCCTCGACCGCCAGCGAGGTCGTGGCCAGCAAGGCCATGGTCCGGTGCACAAGATCAAGCTGCTGAACCAGATACCGGTTGTGCGATGCCAGATGAATCTGCTTGTGAAATCGCCGGTTGGCCCGCGCGAGCGCCGACGGATCGTTCACCCGCGCCCGGTCTTCCTCAACCAGATCAAGCAAGACGCGCACTTCTTCGGGCGTTGCGTGTTTGGCCGCCAGGGCCGCCGCCAGGCCTTCCAGTTCGGCCCGAATGACATACAGTTCGGCCAACTGGTTGTGGTCCAGCGAGGCGACGATCAGGCTGCGCCCGTCGCGGCGGAGGATCGACTGTGTTTCGAGCCGTTGAAGCGCCTCGCGTATGGGGGTCCGAGACATGCCGAACCGATCAGCCAGATCGCTTTCAACCAACCGTTCGCCCGGTCGATAATCACCGACATCGATCGCGTCCAGGATCAGGTGATAGGCATCCCTGGGGCCGGGCTTGTTTTCGCGCATGTTTTCCTCCGTGGCTGACCAAATCTTGCCCAGAACCCGAACACTTACAAGCATTGCAGTTCTGCCCGGCAAGAATACGGTTTTCAGCCGCTCGATACACAGCTAGTTTCGCCGCATGGGACGCGCTGATTTCAACCAGATTCGGGCTTGGGTTTTTGACCTCGACAACACGCTTTACCCGCCCGAGGCCGCCCTGTTCGATCAGATCGAGAAGCGCATGACCAATTGGGTCATGGACGCAATCGGCGTGGACCACGGCGAAGCAAACCGGCTGCGCAAACATTATTGGCGCTCTTATGGCACAACCCTGGCCGGGCTGATGGCCGAGCACGGCGTTGACCCCGCGCCGTACCTGACGGAGGTTCACGACATCGACCTTGACGGCCTGACACCCGACCCGGCCCTGGCCGCGGCCATCCTGCAGCTGCCTGGCCGGCGCATTGTCTATACCAACGGCTCGGCGCGTTACGCAGAAAAGGTCGTGGCCGCCCGGGGGCTTGCCGGGGTTTTTGATGCGATCTACGGCGTGGAACATGCGGATTTCCGCCCGAAACCCGACCGGGCCGCGTTCGAGACGGTTTTCGCCACCGATGGTCTGGACCCTGAAAGTGCAGCCATGTTCGAAGACGATGAGCGAAACCTGGCGGCGCCTCATGACATGGGCATGCGCACGATCCATGTTGCACCAGCGCCGCACGGCGCAGCCCATATCCATCATCACACAGATGACCTGACCGGGTTTCTGTCCGGGCTCGACCTGGCGAACCCGTCCGGCCAAAAGGGCAAGAATGGCAGATGACCAGTTCGATATCGTGATCTCAGGGGGCGGCCCGGCCGGCCTGACCGCGGCCGCAGCCCTGGCCAATGCCGGGTTCAAGCTGCTTCTGGTCGACCCGACCGCCCCCACAACCCGGGGCGATGCCGCCACCAGCGACTTGCGTTCAACCGCGTTTCTGCAGCCCGCGCGCGACTTGTTCCAGACGGCCGGCGTCTGGGACCGGCTGTCTGGCGCTGCTGTGCCGCTCCGGGCGCTTCGCATCGTCGATACGGTCGGCACCCCCCCCACCATCAGGGATGAACGGGCGTTCTTGCCCAGCGAACTGGGGGCCGACGTCTTTGGCTGGAATTTCCTGAACTGGGTCATCCGGCGCGAATTGGTGGCGCATCTGCAAGCGCAGGGCCGCGTCACCCTGAAATTTGGCACCGGGTTCAAGTCGATGCTGCGCCGCACGTCCGGTGCGATTGTTTCGCTCACGGATGGAACACGCGTCAGGGCCAGGCTGGTGGTCGGGGCAGACGGGCGCGATTCTGCTGTGCGCGAGGCGGCGGGAATTGGTGTGTCGACCACCCGATACGGCCAGAAATCGCTGGCATTCACCGCAACCCATGAACGCCCGCACGAAAATATCAGCACCGAGATCTATCACGAGGGTGGCCCGTTCACGATGGTCCCGCTTGACGACATCGACGGCAAGCCGGCGTCGGCCATCGTCTGGATGAACCAGGGGAAACGCGCCCATGACCTGCTGAAGATGGAACCTGCGCAGTTCAATGCAGAAATGACCGAACGCGCAGCCGGATTGTCTGGCAACATGGAACTGGCGTCGCGGCGCGGCATGTTTCCCATCATCTCGCAGCGCGCCGAGCGCCTGACCGCCCAACATTGCGCGATCATCGCCGAAGCCGCGCATGTCTTGCCACCCATTGGCGCCCAGGGGCTGAACACCTCGCTGAATGACGTGGCCGCGCTGTTGGAAGCCGCGGTCACGCATCGCGACGAACTGGGCGGGGAACGAATGCTCGCGTCCTATGAGCATGCCCGGGCGCGCGACATCTCCAGAAGGGCCAGGGCGATCGACCTTTTCAACCGGGTGACGCGCTCGGGCAACCCCGGGCTGCAGTCGCTGCGCCTCGCCGGGCTGAAGGCCGCGCACGACATGGCGCCGGTCCGGCGGTCATTGATGCGGGCCGGAATGGGCCCGGACGCCACGCATTGATCCCGGCTCAGCGCGGCGGCAGGATCTTGTCAAGCACGGTCTTGAACCGGTCAAGGCTGGCATCCACATCCTTGAGCTTGTCGAGGCCGAACAGCCCGATCCGGAAGGTGCGAAAATCGTCACCTTCATCACACTGCAGTGGAACGCCGGCGGCAATCTGCATGCCCTCGGCAAGAAATCGTGACCCGTTCTGAATATCAGGATCGTCGGTATAGCTGACCACCACCCCAGGGGCGGCAAACCCGTCGGCCGCCACCGATCTGACCCCGCGTTGCGCCAGCATCTTTCGCACCCGGTTGCCCTGATCCCATTGCGCGGCCTTCATTTGCGCAAAGCCGAAGTCGCGCGCTTCCAGCATGTTGTCCCGAAACGTGCGCAGCGCATCGGTCGGCATCGTGGCATGGTAGGCATGGGCGCCGTTGACGTAGGCCTGCATGATCGCGTGCCATTTCTTCAGGTCCAGCGCAAAACTTGTGCTCTCGGTCCGCTCAAGCTTTTCCAGCGCCGCTTGGCCAAGCATCACCAGCCCCGCCGATGGTTGCGATGACCAGCCCTTTTGCGGCGCCGAGATCAGCACATCGACCCCAAGCGCGCGCATATCGACCCAGACGGCACCAGAGGCGATGCAATCCAGCACAAACAGCCCGCCGGCATCATGCGTGGCGCTGGCAACCGCGCGAATGTAGTCATCCGGAAGGATGATGCCCGACGCCGTCTCGACATGCGGTGCAAAGACCATGGCCGGCTTTTCCGAGGCGATGCGTTCGACGACCTCGTCAACAGGCGCCGGGGCAAACGGAGCATCTGTCGCGTTCCCTTGCCGCCTTGCTTTCATGACAATTTCTTCAGACGGAATTGACCCCATCTGGAAAATCTGGCTCCAGCGGAAGGAAAAAAAGCCGTTGCGGATGACCAGCGCCTTCTGGTCCGTGGCAAACTGCCGGGCCACGGATTCCATCGCATATGTGCCGCCTCCGGGCACGACAATCGCGGTTTGTGCGCTGTAGACCTCGCAAAGCGTCTTGTGAATATCACGCATCACCTGCTGAAAGGCCGCGCTCATGTGGTTGAGCGAGCGGTCGGTGAACACCACCGAGTATTCCAGGAGGCCGTCAGGGTCCACGGTGTCAAGAAGGGCTGTCATGGCAGGCTCCGTTTTGTGTCGCGGCCAACTTAGCCCCGGGGCGCTGAATGGCAAGCCGTCTTAGCCGATCGGGCCGGGCAGCCGTTCTTCGCTGAGCAAGACGTTGGCTTCGACATCCCCGACCCCGGGCAGCGTCATGATGCGCCGGCGCAGGACACGTTCGAAATCGGCGATGTCTCGTGCAACGACGCGCAGGCGATAGTCGTAGAGGCCAAGAACGTGCTCCACCATCCGCACTTCGGGGATAGCGCTGACGACGCGTTCGAAGTCTTCAAGACTGACCCGCCCCTTTGTCGCCAGTTTGACCCCGAGAAACACGCTGACCCCAAAACCCAGCTTTTCGAGATCCAGATCAACCCGGCGGCCCGCCAGCACACCGCCATCCTGCAAGCGCTTCAACCGCCGCCAGATGGCGGGCTGAGACCGTTCGAAACGGCGGGCCAGCGTGCCGGCGGACAGCGTCGCATCCGCCACAAGGGCGCGCAGGAGGTCGCGGTCCAGTTCATCCAGTTCGATCATATCGGCAAGCCCCCGGCCCGCTTGATCGGCGCGATGTGCATCAGCGCCTCGATATCGGCGATATGGGGCAGCGTCAGGATGCGGTCTCGATACAGTTCCTGGTAGTGCGCCATGTCGCGCGCCACCAGCGACAGGCGCACATCGACCCGGCCGAGAAAGGTCTGGATCTCGGTGACTTCCGCAATCTTGCGCGCCTGCTCCATGAATTCGTCAAAGGCGCGGGGCGCGGATTTCTCCAGCGTGAAACGCAGGGATACCTCGACAGCAAACCCGAGTGCGCGCCAGTCGATCGTGGCATGCTGGCCCCGGATGATGCCCTGGTCGCGCATCCGCTCCAGGCCGCGGGCGGCTGTTGTCGCGCTGATCCCGGCCCGGCGCGCAAGCTCGGCAACCGGCGCTTGCGGGGCGTCGAGCAACTGTCGAAGAAGGCGTCGGCTGTCATTGTCAAGCATGATACGTCCGTATATCGCTGAAATTGCACATTGATCCAGCGAAAAACGGCGGGAAGATGCGAGGATTGCTAATCATATTTCGGAAAAAATGATATTTTCTTCCAGAACCATCAACCGAAAGGACCGCCCCATGCGCGTTTACTACGACCGAGATTGCGACATCAACCTGATCAAGGACAAGAAGGTGGCCATCCTTGGCTACGGCAGCCAGGGCCATGCCCACGCGCTGAACCTGCGTGACAGCGGCGCCAAGAACGTGGCTGTCGCCCTGCGCGAAGGCTCGGCCTCGGCCAGGAAGGCCGAAGCCGAGGGCCTCAAGGTCATGGGGATCGCCGAAGCCGCCGCCTGGTGCGACCTGATGATGTTCACCATGCCCGACGAGCTGCAGGCCGAAACCTACAAGAAATACGTCCATGACAACATCTGCGAAGGCGCCGCCATTGCCTTTGCCCACGGGCTGAACATCCACTTTGGCCTGATCGAGCCGAAAGCCGGCGTTGACGTGATCATGATGGCTCCCAAGGGCCCCGGCCACACGGTGCGCGGCGAATACGTCAAGGGTGGCGGCGTGCCGTGCCTTGTGGCCGTCGACAAAGACGCCTCGGGCAAGGCGTTGGAAATCGGTCTGTCCTATTGCTCGGCCATTGGCGGCGGGCGTTCGGGCATCATCGAAACCACGTTCCGCGAAGAATGCGAAACCGACCTGTTCGGCGAACAGGCGGTTCTGTGCGGCGGCCTTGTCGAGCTGATCCGCGCCGGTTTCGAAACCCTGGTCGAGGCCGGGTATGCGCCGGAAATGGCCTATTTCGAGACGCTGCACGAGGTCAAGCTGATCGTCGATCTGATCTACGAAGGCGGCATTGCCAACATGAACTACTCGATCTCCAACACGGCTGAATACGGCGAATACGTCTCGGGTCCGCGGGTGCTTCCCAAGGAAAAGACAAAGAAGGCGATGAAGGCCATTCTGACCGACATCCAGAACGGCAAGTTCGTGCGCGACTTCATGCTGGAAAATGCCGTGGGCCAGCCGTCTTTCAAGGCAACGCGGAGGCTGAACGACGCCCACCAGATCGAAGAGGTCGGCGCGAGGCTGCGCGAGATGATGCCGTGGATTTCCGCCGGGAAACTCGTGGATCAGGAAAAGAACTGACCCTCGCCCCAACGAAAATCGGGCGCCGGATGGTCCGGCGCTCGTTCTCGTGCAAACCCTGAACGCCACGAAGCAGGCGATCAGGGACGGGCAAGACGTCAGACATCATGGCGGAGCATCGGCGCGCCATGAGTGCAAGGGGAGGTGTCGGGGCAACCACGGCTTGTCACAAGGCAAGCTTTCCATCGCCAATGCGCAGGTTCCGGGTTTCACCCGCCCCCCGCTTTCGATAGGTGCGACTGGCAGGAGAACCCGATGCCCCGGACAAGACGCGCAGACTGGCTGATGATCGCCGCCCTCGGGATAACCTGGGGCGGCACCTTCCTGGTGATCGAGATCGCCCTGCGCGGGATCACGCCGTTCTGGCTGGCGGCGGCGCGCATCGGGTTTGCGTCCCTGCTCATGACGGTGATCTGGGCAGCACGCGGCTTCACCCTCTTCACAGATGACAGCCCCCGACCATGGGCCATGCTCTTGCTTGTTGGTGCGCTCAGTTCGGCAGTGCCGTTCATGCTGCTGAGCTGGGGGCAGCAATTCGTGACCTCGGGGTTTGCCGGTGTCTCGATGGCTGCCGTGCCGCTGATGGTCTTGCCGCTGGCGCATTTTCTGGTTGCCGGCGAACAGTTGAACCTGCGTAAACTGCTTGGCTTTTCCATCGGGTTCGTCGGCGTTGTCATCCTGATCGGCGCGCAGGCATTCGACAGCACCGGCGCCGCGCTGGAAACGGCGGGGCGCATCGCATGCCTGGGCGCTGCGGCCTGCTATGCGTTTTCCTCGGTCTTCATGCGCCGCCTGCCTCCGGTCGATGCGATGGCACTGGCCACGGTCCTGCTGATCATCGGGGCGGCCATCGTGATCCCGGTCGCCTGGATCGTCGAGGGTCCGCCCCCGCTGCCCGATCAGGAAACACTGGCAGCGCTCGCCGTGCTGGGGCTGGTCCCGACGGCAGCGGCCAATTTGCTGCGGGTGATGGTCATCCGCTCTGCCGGGCCAACCTTCATGAGCCTGACGAACTACCAGGTGCCGGTCTGGTCCGTCTTGTTCGGCTCGCTGATCCTGAACGAATCCCTGCCGCCAAGCCTGATCTATGCACTGGTTCTGATCCTGTCGGGGCTTGCCATCAGCCAATGGCGCGCGTTGCGCCGGATACTGACCTGAACAAACCGATCAGCAGGTTGATTTCGCTATTCACATTGCACGCCACACGGTTACACTCATGTAGAATCCGGAACATCAGGGCATCGACATGGAACAAACATCTTTCGGCAATCTGATCTGGTTGTTTTTCATCTTCTCGATGCTGCAGCCGATACTTCAGCGGCGCATGCTGGAAGCAATGCGGCTGCGCCAGATCAAGAAACTGGAAAGAGACCGCGGGTCGCGGGTCATCCTGCTGGTTCACCGGCAGGAAACCATGAGCTTTCTCGGCTTTCCGGTGATGCGTTTCATCGATATCAACGATTCCGAAGCCGTCCTGCGGGCGGTCCATACCACCGACGACGATCGACCCATCGACATGATCCTTCATACGCCCGGTGGTATGGTGATCGCGGCCACGCAGATTGCCCGCGCGGTCAAGGCGCACCCGGGCAAGGTGACGGTGTTCGTGCCGCATTTCGCCATGTCCGGCGGCACGCTGATTTCGCTGGCAGCCGATGAAATCGTCATGAGCCCGCATGCCACCCTCGGCCCGGTCGACCCGCAGCTTGGCAACCAACCGGCGGCGTCGCTGCTCAAGGTTCTCAAGGACAAACCAATCAAGGATATCGACGATCAGACCCTGATCAACGCCGACATGGGGGCAAAAGCAATCGATCAGGTCTACCAGACCGCCAAGGATCTGTTGGCAGGCACCCTGCCTGACAAGAAGGCTGACGACGTCGCGAAAGCCCTCAGTGAAGGGCGCTGGACGCATGACTATCCGATTTTTGTTGATGAAGCCCGCGAACTCGGCCTGCCGGTCACAACCGAAATGCCCGTGGAAGTCCTTGACATGATGGCGCTTTACCCGCAACCGACGCAGCAGACGCCCAGTGTCGAGTTCAATCCAGACTCCGGGAAGAAACGACTGTCCAGAACCTGACAGGCAACCCGCCGCTACCCGGCGCTCGAACGGACCAGCGCAACCAGTTCGTCGACCACTTCGCGTAACAGAGCGTCATCCTCGCACTCCGCCATGACCCGGACCAGCGGCTCTGTGCCCGACTTTCGGATCAACAGGCGCCCGGTTCCGTTCAGCCGACGTTCGGCGTCGGCAATGGCAGCCTTGAGCGCCGAAGAAGAAAGCGGGTCCGCCCCTTCCTGATAGCGCACATTACGCAGCAATTGCGGCACGGTCTCGAAATTCCGGGCAAGCTCGGACGCGGCGCGCCCGGTGTCCACCATGACGGCCAGGAATTGCAGGCCGGCAAGAAGGCCATCGCCGGTCGTGGAATAGTCGGACATCACGATGTGGCCGGATTGTTCGCCACCCAGGTTGAAACCGCCTGCGCGCATCCGCTCGACCACATGGCGGTCTCCAACATTTGTGCGCTCCAGGCGCAGGCCTTCTGACGCCAGGAACCTCTCCAACCCCAGATTGGACATGACGGTGGCAACCAGTGCATCACCGCTCAGCCTGCCCTGCCGGGCCCAGGTTGATGCAAACAGAGCCATGATCTGATCGCCGTCGGCAACCTGCCCCTTTTCGTCGATGATCATCACCCTGTCGGCGTCGCCATCAAGGCAGATCCCGACATCGGCGCCATGGGCCACCACGGTTTCGGCTGCCAGGGCCGTATCGGTTGATCCGCAGTTCTGGTTGATGTTGAACCCGTCCGGGGCAACCCCGACCGGGATCACCTCTGCCCCCAGTTCCCACAAGACCTCTGGCGCGGTCCGGTAGGCCGCACCGTTGGCGCAATCGATCACGACCTTCAGGCCAGACAGGCTCTGGCCCGGCGGCAAGGTCGACTTGACGCGCTCGTTGTAGCGAAACCGGCCATCGTCGATGCGCTTGGCCCGACCGATGTTCTCGGCCTTGACCGGCGCAACCCCGACATGGACCAATTGCTCGATCCTGGCTTCGGCATCGTCGGAAAGCTTGAAGCCATCCGGGCCAAAGAACTTGATCCCGTTGTCCTCATGCGGATTGTGGCTGGCCGAGATCATGACCCCGACATCCGCCCGCATCGACGACGTCAGCATGCCCACGGCCGGTGTCGGGACCGGCCCCAACAACAGCACATTCATGCCGGTCGATGTGAAGCCCGCCGTCAGGGCGCTTTCGAACATATACCCGGACAGGCGGGTATCCTTGCCGATCACGACACGATGCGCCGCCGATCCGTCGCGGCGAAAATACCGGCCCGCGGCAGCCCCCAGCCGCATCGCCAGATCCGCCGTCATCGGATGCTTGTTGGCCGTGCCTCGCACGCCATCGGTTCCAAAGAGTTTCTCTGTCATCTGCCTTGCCCTGCCCCGGTCGCTGCCTGCCAGAGTGCCAACGCTTGCCGCGTCTCCCTGACATCGTGAATACGGGTAATCTGCACCCCTTTGGCCACACCCGCAAGCGCCGTCCCAACCGATCCGGGCATCCTGCGCGCGGCCTCGTCTTCGCCCGACAGAGTGCCGACGAAACGCTTGCGCGAGGTTCCCAGCATCAGCGGGCACCCCAGACCGTGAAACAGAGCAACGCCGCGCAGCAGCGCCAGGTTTTGCCGCATGGTCTTGCCAAAGCCGATCCCTGGGTCGACAATGATATTGGAGCGTGCAATTCCCGCTGCCACCGCCGCCTCAATTCGCGCCTCCAGCCAGTCGTAGATATCCAGAAGCACGTTGTCATAACTGGGGTCGGACTGCATGGTTTCCGGCGTGCCCTGCGCATGCATCAAACAAACCGCAACGTCATTTTCAGCCACGGTTTCCGCCATTTGCCGATCAAAGCTCAACCCGGAAACATCATTCACAATGCTGACCCCCGCCGCCAGCGCCCGCTGCGCCACCGCTGACTTGCGGGTGTCGATGGAAATCGGAACCGGCACACGCCCGCAAACCGCGCCAAGCACGGGCATGACCCGCCCGATCTCTTCTGCCACAGGCACCTCGCGCGCGCCCGGCCGAGTCGACTCTCCTCCGATATCAAGGATATCAGCCCCATCCGCGACCAGCTTCATCGCCTGACGGCTGGCTGTCTCCAGCGCATCGAACTGGCCGCCATCGGAAAAGCTGTCGGGCGTCACATTCAGGATGCCCATCAGCCGCGGCGCATCCATCGAGAGCCCCGCAATCGCATGGCGCGGCGCTGCCAGACGATCCAGGATTGGCCCCGGAACATCCCTGGCAGCACAGATTTCGCAAGGGCCGTCCCGGCGGATTACCTCGACCCGTTCAAACCAGCACCAGCCGTCAGCCAGCCTGACGGCCCCGTGCGGCAAGGTCGGTTCATACTGGATCAGAGGTCTGAAATATTCGGTCATTCATACTACTTGCAAAGGAATGTTCATGCGCGCGCGACATCGAAGAGCGCGGCCGACTCCAGCCCGCATTCGCGCACGGGAACCGCCGGGGCCGCGGGCGGGCGCGTGCCGACCATGACCAGTTCATCGGCCCCCAACTGCGCCGCCAACCAGCCCGCCAACTCGGGCGCATCGGTTGCCGGACGGCTCAGGGCTTCAAAAAACATGCGCGACGGGGCCCAGACCGAAATCTGGTCGTTTTTCAGCCCCCAATCCAGCTCTGTCCGGGCCGCAACAACGATGCACCGGTCATCGCGCGAGGACAGAGCCCACGCATTTTGTTCAATGGCCAACAGGCGAACCCGGTCTTGCGCCTCGCGCGACCGGGTGTGCGGCAATTCTGTATCCGGCAGGCCGACGCATATGACCGACGGGCAGCCCAGACCTTCCAGCTCATCCAGCCAACCCTTCAAAAGAGGGGATGCGATGGCCCGATTGGGAAAATACACGACAACCGGGCGCGCCGTCGCATCCTCATCGGGCGGCGTTGTCGCCGGTGTGCGCGCCGCGTTTCTGACGATCTCGACCCCCAGCGCACCAGGCCCGCGATCCAGCTTCTGAATACGCACATAGACTTTTTCGGCCTTGGGCTTTTCCAGAATGCGCCCGGCAATACGTTCGGCCAGCGTTTCGAGCAAATTCAGACGCGCCGCCCCCAGTTCGGCCGAAATTGCCTCGGTGATATTGTCATAGGACAGGATCTTGTCCACATCGTCGGTCAGCGACGCATCGGACGGCGCAACTTCGACAACCACGTCGAAACGGACACGTTGCTTTTTGCCCCGCTCGACCTGGAAGGCCCCGATTTCCACCTCGACCACATGTTCGCTCAGCGAAATCCGGTCAAGCGGATCGGGCCCCGCATCAGCCAAAGCGCGCGCCTGCAAGCTGTCAAAGGCAAGGGGAATGTCTGACGTCATTATCGGCCCATCGCGTCAATGATTTTCGATCTCGGGATAACCGAATTCAACCCGCGCCGCCAGAGCAACCGAACAGCCTCACCACGGCGGGCGCGTCCGGAATGTCAGCGCTTTGCAGCAGTTCGCACAGGCATTCGGTAAAAATAGTGCGCGCCAATCGCCGCGGTGCGCGGAAAGACGCGCGACCAGCGCGGACGCACGGCCTTTGTATGATAATGCGTGGCACCGCCGGTAAGTTCTCGTTCCTTGCCATCCAGCATGATACGCGCAACCTTGCCGACGCGTTCCCAGGCCGCGCGATCATGCACGGTTTCCTTGTTGCCATCGCAGGTATAGGTGAATTGGCACTGGAACAGCCGCCCGGTTCCCTGGCGGATCACCGAACACACCGAGTCGGGGAAATCCGGGCTGTCGACCCGGTTCAGAATAACCTCGGCCACGCCAAACTGCCCCCGCACGCTTTCGCCGCGCGCCTCGAAATACAACGCTTCGCTCAGACAACGCCATTGCTCGTTGCCGCTTGCCCTGGGAAGCCCGGCCAGGAATTCTTCGTCATAGGAAAACCCGGACGCCTTTCGCCGCAGACTTCTTCTTTTCGGCTTCTCACCCAGGCTCAGCAAATATGAGCCGTTCACCGACGCCAATGCGGAGTTTTCTTGTCCCAGAAGTTCAGCCAGTTGCGCATCCAGAACGCTGTCGGGCGCGTTTGACTCGCTCAGGGTCACATCGGCAGACACCGTTCCGGCCTGAACCAGAACAGCGATCGCAAACACACATTTCGCCAGCCAAAGCCGCGACATCCCCCACTCCAATATCCGGCGCACGACCGGCCCATGCCGGCTCTGAATGCGCGCCAGCTTGGCGAAATAGGCGATTTGTGGCAATTCGTCCAGTCCGGGCCGCTGTGAAACGGCCGCCAGGGGTGTCAAATCGGCTCAATTTCATGTGTGCGGACCGGGTAGAGCAAGTCGCTCTCCGCGCTTCATGCAGGCTATTCAGCCACTTAACTGTTTCCCGTCAGGAAACACTTTGTCGCAGGGCAGAATGGGCCGCAGCAAGCCTTGCGACCGGCACGCGGTAGGGTGAGCACGACACATAATCGAATCCGACAGCGCGGCAAAACGCGATCGATTCCGGGTTGCCGCCATGTTCGCCACACATGGCCAAGGTGATGCCCGGACGCGCCTCGCGGCCGCGTTTTGCGCCGATTTTCAGCAACTCACCAACACCTTCCGTATCGAGAATATGAAACGGGTCTTCAGGAAAAACACCCTTCTGGACATAATCTCCCATGAAGCGCCCCGCGTCGTCGCGCGAAAGCCCATAGGTCATCTGGGTCAGGTCGTTCGTTCCAAAGGAAAGAAAGGCAGAATGCTGAGCGATCTCATGCGCGCGCAGGGCAGCACGCGGCGTTTCGACCATGACGCCAAGGCGATAATCGAATGCAACGCCACGCGCATTGTGGACGGCCGCGGCCACCGCATCGATGCGCGACTTCACCAATTCGACCTCTTTCATTGCGGAAACCAGCGGGATCATGATTTCCGGAACGACCGGCGCGCCGCCCTTGCTGGCTTCGATCGTCGCTTCGAAAATCGCGCGCGCCTGCATGTCGTAGATTTCCGGCACAGTGATGCCCAGCCGCACACCGCGCATACCGAGCATCGGGTTGAATTCCGACAGCGCTTCAACCCGGCGGGTCACATCCGAGAGCGGCAGCCCCATGGCTTCGGCCAGTTCGCGCAAGCCGGTGCGACCGCTTGGCAAGAACTCGTGCAGCGGCGGATCAAACAACCGAATACACACAGGCTGGCCCTGCATGATCTTGAAAAGCTCTATGAAATCCGCGCGTTGCATCGGCAACAGGCGGTCAAGGGCAGCGGCGCGGTCTTCAGCATCGTCGGTGAAGATCATTTCGCGCATCACCGTCAGCCGGTCGCGTTCAAAAAACATGTGTTCGGTCCGGCACAACCCGATACCCTGCGCATGGAACTTGCGGGCCACGGCGGCTTCGGCCGGGGTATCGGCATTGGCACGAATACCGATATCGCAGCTCTCTGCGGCCCACTCCATCAGGGACTGGAACGCATCACCCAGGCCCGGGTCAAGCATCGGTGCGGCCCCCGCAAGCGCTTCACCGGCGGTTCCGTCGATGGTGATGATATCGCCTTCGCGAAACACCCGTCCATCGGGCGCACGAAGGGTTTTATCCTTGAGATTCAACCGCATGTCGCTTGCCCCCACGACACAGGGCAGCCCCATGCCCCGCGCGATCACTGCCGCGTGGCTGGTAACGCCGCCACGTTCGGTAAGCACGGCCACGGCGGCCTGCATGCCGCGAATATCCTCGGTTGTGGTTTCACGGCGCACCAGGATACAGGGCTGTTCGCGCGCCTGGCTGGCCTGAGCGGCAGCCGAGGAAAACACGATCTGTCCGACGGCCGCACCGGGGCTGGCGGCGATCCCGCGCAAGAACGCGTCGCGTTCGCCCGACGGATCAACCTGCGGGTGCAGCAT
>Ga0256839_1002719_pt1 | contig 19303 bp, 15 predicted proteins | sample 354166metaG_FD_185968 | JGI IMG/M metagenome (GOLD analysis project Ga0256839, IMG submission 185968) | Hydrothermal vent microbial communities from Mid Atlantic Ridge, Atlantic Ocean - 354-166 | ecosystem: Environmental > Aquatic > Marine > Hydrothermal vents | place: Atlantic Ocean: Mid... | reverse complement strand
GACAGCCGCAACAGTTCGCGGTAGACCTCGATGGCGCGGGGCCGATCGTGGAGGCGGTCGGCGTACACACTCGCGAGCTGCTCCAGTTTCCCGACGGACTCCGCGGCGTCTTCGACGTTCGCCAGCTGGCGGCGCAGTATCTCGGCCAGGCCCACCCAGCGGCCTTCCCGCTCGTACAGGCGGGCCAGGGCATCGAGAGCCTCCGGCACATCCCCGTGGTGGGCGAGCACGTCGTTCCAGGCCGCGATGGCCTCGGCCCGGTCTCCCAGCCGCGCCTGGGCCAGCCGCGCCAGCTCGAGCCGACGCGTACGGGCCTCGGCGTCCGGCAGCCGATCGAGGTCCTCGCGCAACAGGGCAATGAGGGCGCGCCAGTCCTTGCGGGCCTCATAGATCCGGGCCAGCGCCTCGCGGGCGGCTTGATCGTCGGGCGCAAGGGCCAAGATGCGACGCATGGGCTCGATGGCCCGTTGCGGGTTGTGCAACTCCTCGGTCCACAGCCGTGCGATTTCCCGTAGCAACCGCAAGGTGCGTTCTTGGTCCCCGTCCTGCTCCGCCGCGGCCAGGCGGCGTTCGTACACCGCGAGCAAGTCGTTCCACCGCTTTTGCGCGGCATAGGTCCGGGCCAGTGCCTCGAGGGTCGCTTCGTCCTGCGGGTCGAACTCCAGCACCCGCTGCAGCGTGGACAGGGCCATCGCCTCCATGCCGAGTCGGTCGCGGTACAGGGCGGCCACCTCCAGCAGCAGGTCGCGACGAGCTGCAGGATCCTCGGTCCGCTCGGCCCGGTCCTTGAGCAGTTCGACCAGGGCGCTCCACTTTTCCTGCTGCCGGTACAGGCGATCGAGAGCCGCGTACGCTTCTTGCGGGGCGCCGTCCTCCCGCAGCACCGCACGCCACACCTCGATGGCCCGCTCCGGGTTCTGCAGCGGCCCCTCGCTCAACTCGGCGATCTCCCGCGCCAGTGCGATGCGGGTGGCCCGGTCCTCGGTCTTGCGGCGGGCCTGCACGAGCACCTGCAAAAGCTGAGGAAGGTGCGCGTCGTCCCCGAACAGCGCCCGATAGAAACCCAGGACGTGGGGGTCGGCCGGCCGGGACCGGCGGAGCCTGCGGAAGATCGGTTCGGCCGCCTTGAGGTCGTCGGCCGCCGACGCGAGCACGCGTCCCGCGAGCGACAGGGTGTCGTCGCCCGAACCATCCCGCGGCACCCGACTCGCCAAGGCCTTGGCGGCGTCCGCCAGGGGCGCCGCCTTCGGGCCGTGGTCACGAAGCAACGCCGCGAACAACGTGGCGGCCGCATCCGGATCACCGGGCGCCTGCCAGGCCGCCTTGCGGGCAGACTCCACGTCCACGTCGCCGGCGGCTTGGACGAGCGCGTTTCGATTCACTTCGGAGGGATCGTCGAGATAGGTTGTGAGCGCGGAGCGAACGTCGGCCATGTCACCTCGGGGTCGAAGGCCACCGCCCGGGAGGGGGGCGGCGCGGCGGGGTTCCAAGGGTACGGCCAGACCCCCCGTGGATTCAACGTGGTCGGCGAGCCCGCGCGCGGGATCGTCCGGGAGGCGGCGCCATGCCGCGAGCGACGTCCGCCGCCGGGGCCGCCGACCTCCGTGGATCATGCCGCGGGTACGGTAGGGGATCGAAATCAGGTGCGCGGATCGTGCGGGCCGAGCCGCGCGAGCACGACCGCCGCGGCCGCCGCCACGTTCAACGAGCCGATGGATCCTCGCCGCGGGATCGTGACGAGCATGTCGCAGTGCGCCCGCGACAAGCGGCGCAGGCCCGCGTGCTCGCTGCCGAACACCAGGACCCGCCGGCCCGGCAGCGCGGGATCCGCTGCGACGTCTTCGAGCGGCTGGCCGCCCTCCACGACCGTGCCGTAGATCCAGTAACCTGCATCACGGCAGGTACGAAGCGCGCGTGCGAGGTTCGTGACACGGGCCAGCGGCAGTCGCTCGCTCGCGCCGGCCGACGCACGCACCGCGGCCGGCGTCATCGGCGCGCTGCGGTCCTTGGTGGTCACCACCGCCGCGGCGCCGAAGAACTCCGCGGTGCGCAGCAGAGCGCCCAGGTTTCCAGCGTCCTGCACGCCGTCGAGGAACAGGAGGACCCGCGGGTCCGTCCCGCCTTCGTCCAGGACGTCCGCGAGGTCCGCCGTGGGGACCGGCTCGGCCTCGGCCAGCACCCCGCGGTGGCGCTTGGGATCCATACGGTGGTCGAGGTCGGCCCGGGGTACGAGGTGAATCCGGCCGGCCGGCACCCCCTGCCCTTCGAGCCACGCCACGAACCGCGCGCTCTTCGGGCCGCTCGCGATCCAGATCCTGCGCACCCGCCTTGGGGCGGCGGAGACCAGTTCCCGGACGGCCCGCTCGCCGGGGACGAGGTGGACGGCCGGGACCGGCCCACGTCGCGGTCGCGATCGCCCAGGCACGGGGGGCTCTTACTCCACGCGGCGCAAAGGTCAACTCGCGCCACCACCGGCCCTCCCGACGCGGACCACCGTCGCGCGCCCCGCCCCCTCGGCCGGCGGGTGACCGGCGGCGCGGCGCAGGGCGCGGAAGACGGCCCGCGCCAGCGGCGGCGGCGGGCGCCCCTCGCGGCGCGAGAAGGCGGCGTCGAAAGGTCGGTCGGCGGGGGTGGGCACGACGGGCGGGGCGGCGAGGGCCCCTTGCAGGGAACGTGGCGCATCGTCGGTCAGGCCGTCCCCGAGCAGGAGGATCCGCGCGCCGTTCTCGACGACGCCACGCCGGCGAAGCTGCCGCAAGAGGTTGTCGGCTCGGGTCGCGTGGTCGAGCAGCAGCAGCGCGTCCGAGGCCCGCACGCGCCCCACCGCCTCCGCGACCGGCCGAAACGACGTGGTCGCCGGGTCGTAGCGATGCACGGCGAGGCTCCCCGAGCCCTCTTGCACGGCACGGCGGGCGGCCGACAACGCCCGGTCCCCGAACGCCCCCGCGGGCGCGAGGATCACCAGGCGCCGCCGTTTCGCCCGACCCACGAGCGCCGCGACGCGCGCGTCCAGGGACGGGACGACGTAGGTGACCCGGGGCGTCGCCGAGGGTGTCCCCCACGGGACGAACAGCGGAACCTCGGCCCGCGCGGCCGCCGCGCGCACGCGCGCGGGGTCGATGGGGCCCACGAGGGCCCGGGCCCCGAGGGCCTCGGCGCGGGCGACGGCGGCGGTCGGATCGGCGGGGTCCACCCACACCACCCGAAGCGGCCCGAGGACCTCCACCGCCGCCCCCGTGGCCGCGAGCAGGGTCTCGAAGATCCCCGCATAGCGCCCCCCGCGCGGGAGGAGGGCGCCGACGACGAAGGGGACGGGGGCGCACCCCGGGGCCTTCGGGGATCCACCGTCACCGGCCAGGGCGGCGAGGCAGGCGCCCGCGGGCCCCTCCCCGCCGGCCGCGACCCCGCCGCGCGCCGCCGGCGGCACGCGCGCCATCGCCTGCCGCGCCCGGTCCAGCAGGTAGGCACGGTCGGCCGGCCCCGCCCCCGCGAACGCCGCCGCCACGAAGCCCTCCGCGGCCTCGAGGTCCCGGCCCAGCGACTCGTACGCGCCCGCCCCCAGCGCAAGGAGCGTCGCCGGGCGCCGGCCGGGTTCGACGGCCGCCACGAAGGCCAGGACGTCGTCGGCGCGCGCGCGCGCCTCGGCGGCCCGGGCCCCCACCTCGGCCAGACGAAGGCGGACCTCGAGGGGGGCCTCGCGGGTGTCGATCCCCGCCCGTGCCTGCGCCATGGCCTCGTCGAATCGCCCGCGATCGAGCGCCCGTCGCGCGAGGACCAGGCGCGCCTGCGCCGCCTCCGGGCCAGCGTCGGTGCGGGCGAGGACGGTTCGGGCGCGGGCCGGGTCGAAGGGGGAGTTCGGCTCGGCGTCCGGCGTCCGGGCCGGGGGCGCGGTGGGACCGTGCGCCGTCGAAGGGCGGCACGCGCCCACGAGCAAGCCCGCGAGCACGAAGACGCGCTGGATCCCGAGGCGTCCGTCCACGGCGCGCCGGAGCGTACCAGCCTCCCCGGCCTCGGGCGCCGCGGGCCCGCAGGGGCCCGCGAAACTCGCCCGAACCGCACCGGCGCGGCCGGGGGCGCGCCCATCCGGCGCCCGGACCGGGCATCCTCGGGGGGCTTCGAGGCCCGTGGCTGGCTCCAGGTGCGGATGGAACGCGGAGCCGGCGACGGGAGGCGACGGTTCACCGCCCCCCCTGCTCGCCGGGCGGCCCGGAGCCGGTCGGGGACGCTCGGATCCGGGGGATCGACCCGGCCTCCGCCCGCTCGTTCCCGGTCGTGGGTCCGCTCCCCCGGGGCATCCTCGGCCCGGTCCGCGGCCCCTGCCCCACGGCCCCCGCGCGTGGTATAGGACCGTCATGCAGCGAAGTGGCGGCGAACCCGATCCCGGCTGGGGCGAAGCCAGCCGCTACGCGGCCCATCTCGATCGCGGCTGGGACCAGTTCGACCGGGGCGCCCTCGACGCGGCGCGGCGGTCGGCCGAGGAGGCCCACCGCGTGCGACCGGACGACCCGGACGCCCCCTATCTGCTCGGCCAGGTGGCCGCGGCCCAGGGGCGCCTGCGCGAGGCGCTGGTCTGGTACGAGCGCGCCGCCGAGGCGGACGCCTCGTTCCCGGCACCGCTGGTGGCGGCGGCCCTCGTGAGCCTGTACGATCTCGGCGACCACGCCCAGGCCCTCGACTACGCCGAGCGTGCCCTCGCCCTGGAGACCCTCGGCGTCATCGATGCCCTCGAGATGCACCTGGTGGCCGCCGATGCGGAGCGCCGCGGTGGAGCGGCGATGCGGGCCATCGCCCGCCTGTCGGAGATGCCCGAGGCCGAGACCCTGGAGGCCGCTTGCCGTCTGCTGGCCCTTCACCGGGAACAACCCGACGTGCCGCCGCCGGCGCCCGACTCGATCGCCGACCCGGCCGTGGCGGACGCGACGGGCATGCTGTTCTTCGATGCGGACGGGGAGCCTCTCGACGAGGAGGAGCACGAGGGCGTGTGCCAGCGCCTTTTGGACCTCGGGATCCGCCTCGGGCGCCTGTGGCAGGGCCTCGATCGCCCGGACGCGGCGGCCCACGTCGCGCGCCTGTTGGTCCACGGCTTTCCGGACCTGGCCGACGCCTGGTACGCCCTGGCCGAGGCCCACATGGTCGGCGGCGAGCCCCAGACGGCCGTCCGCGCCGCCCTGCGCTCGGCCCTGCTCGAACAGGACGAGCCGATCCCGGACTTCGTCCCCGACGCGGACGCCCTGCGCGGGGAGGTCGTCGAACTCCTCGGGGCGGCCCCCCACCCGGCCCTGCGCGAACTCGTCGGACGGGCCGTGCCCGTGTTCGTACACGTGGCGGACCGGGTCCCGCCGGAACTTCTGCTCGACGGGGTGGATCCGCGCACCCCGGTCCTGGCCCTCGGCCCCCGCGGCCCACAGCAGGGGCAGGTCATCATGGGGATCGCGATCTACCGCCGGGGCCTGGCGTTCCACGCCGGCTACCCGGAGGGCCTCGGCGACGTGCTGCGCGAGCTGCTGTACGACGAGGTGGCCCTCGCCCTGGCCCTGCCCGAAGAAGAGCGCAAGGCCCTCCTCGCCGCCGGCACCCCCTCCGGGGACGGCGACGACGACCCCGACACGGGCGACGGCCGCACCTTCGACGCGTAGAGCGTGGGCGCGCCGTCCGCTACGGCGCGGCCGCCGGTTCGCGTGCGAGCCGGGCACGCACCTGATCGCGCTCCAGGCGGGCGACGTTCGTGAGCATGGACCGCAGGCGATCCCTGCGTTCCTTCGCACGTGCATGGGCTTTTTCGAAGGCCGCATCGCCCTTCATGCCCAGGGCCGCGGCGCGCTCATAGGCGGCCAGGGCCTTCTCCTGCATCTCCAGGCAGGCGGCCACCTGGCCCGACGAGAGAACCTGCGCCCCGATGCCCGCGTCGAAGGTGAGCTTGCACGGGCCGCGTTCGGCCTCCCCCTCGATGGCGAGGGCCTCCATGTAGGCGTCGTGCCGCGTGGGGCCGGTCGAGCACGCCACGAGCAGCAGCGCGGCCCCCAGGCCACACCGGGCCTGGGATCGGGATGGCAGATGCATGGGGATCCAATCGTAGCAAGTCGGCCGCACCTGCGCCCGCTCACTCATCGAGCAGGCGCAGATCGTGCGCCCGGGCCCGCCGCGCTCCGGCCGCGTCCCCTGCCCGTTCCAGCAGCCACGCCAGGCGTTCCCACGTCCGGTCCGAGGCGGGGTCGAGGCGCACGGCCCGGCGTGCCCAAACGACGGCCTCGTCGAAGCCCCTCGTCCCCGGCGGCGCACGCCCCAGGTACAGCGCCAGGTTGGCGAGGGCCCGCGGGTTCTCCGGGGCGAGCGCCACCGCCTGCCGGGCCGCCCGAGCTGCGCGATCGGTGTCGCCCATCCGGTCGAACACCGCCGCCAGCACCGTGTAGGCGTGGGCGTGGGCCGGATCCACTCGATCGAGCACGAACAGCGCCGCCTGGGCGACCTGCCCGAGCAACGGCGCCGGCGCCCGCGCAAGCCCCCCACGCGCCTCGATCCAGGCCACGAGTCGGCGGGTGGATGATCGTGCAAAACGCCTGCGATCTTCATAGGTTTCAAGTAAGGGTGCAAGCTCTTTCCAGGCCTCTTTCACGTCCGCCGCGGGCCCCGCGGGCGCGGACCCGACGGGCGGCTCGAAGATCACGGGGATCCGCCCCGACCAGGCGGCCGGGACCGGAGCGCCCTCGAACAGGCCGGTGCCGAGGTCCTCGAAGGCGACCGGGCCCGGGTGGGCGGCGGCCGCGGCCCGGGCCCGGGCCACGTCATCGGGGGCGGCCCGGGCGGCGGCGTACAGGCGCCTCACGCGGGGATCGGCGGCCGCGGCTCCCTCGGGCGGGCGGTACAGGTGCTGGGCCGGGAAGGTCACGAGGTCCGCGCGCAGGTCGGCGGCCACCTTCGCGTGGCGCAGGGCGGCCGCGAGGTCGTCGCTTTGGGTCAAGAGCAGGCCCCCGGACGGAACCTGGTCGGCCGCGGCCAGGGCCCATGCCTGGGCGGCGAAGGAACCCGTCACCCGCGCCTCCTTTGCGTGGCGCAGCGCCGGGGGGAGCACGACCATCGCGAGCACCAGGGGCAACACCGCCCAGCGCGCTCGGCCGAGGCGGCCCGTGAAGCGGGCCAGCGCCAACCCCGCGACGATGGCCAAGAGCGGCGCGAGCACCACGCCCGTCTGGCGATCCGTCTCCCCCATCGGGTTCACCCCCACGGCATAGAACGTGTGGACGGCCCCCAGCCACGACGCCTGCCGCGCCGTGACGCGCGCGCGGGGCCACCGGGCGGAAAACGACAGGGACAGGGCCCCCACCAGGGCGACCACGAGGCCGACGGGGCCGACGTCGTCTGCCAGACGCGACGAGAACGCCACGGCCGCCCGCCACCAGGCCCGCGGATCGTCCGGCAGGATCCGGTCCGCGAAACTCTCCCGGATCGTCCGGGCGGAGAGGTGATCGAGCAACCCGCCGAGGTCGCCACAGGCCCCCCAGGTCGCAAACGGGGCCCGCCGGGCGGCGAGGGTGAGAGCGAGGGCCGCCAGCAGCCCGGCGCCGGCGGCCACCAGCAGGTACCCGGCCAGGGGATCCCGGCGGCGGGCGGCCCGGGCCAGACGCAGGGCGAACAGCGGAAAGAAGGCCAGGCGCAGGTCGCCGAATCCCAGGGCCGCCACGGCGGCGGCGAAGGCGGCCTGCAGGGCACGGCGTCCGGCCAGGCCGCGGCCCCAGCGGGGGGCGAGCGCCCACAGGACGTAGACGGCGAGCAGCGTGCCATAGGCGTAGATCTCCGCCACCCGGGCGGCCCGCACGAACGTGGGGTTCGCCAGCGGCCACAGGGCGAGCACGAACGCCACCGGGGCCGGCACCCGGTGGCGCCGCAACAGGTCCGCGACGAGGCCCAGGGCCGCGGCCGCGCAGGCCGCCGAGGCCAGGGCGACGCGAAAGCCGAGCGAGCCCAGCGGCAGCGCCGCGAAAAGCCGGCCCGTGTGGGCGAACCCCGGCGCCCCCGGGGGGTGCGGGACGCCCAGTTCCACCGCCGCCGCCGTCAGTTCGCCGGCGTCCAGCCACCAGGGCACGGGGGACACGCCCGGCAACAGCAGGACGAAGGCGGCGAGCGCCACGAGGTAGCCGACGCGCACGGCCCCATGGTACCGGAGCGCGCCGCCCGCTCGCCCCTCTACCCGCCGGCTCGGGGGGCGGCTACGGTTCGCCCGCCCGATGTCCCTCGCGATCCAGCACGACCACGCCCCCCTGCCGGCCGGTACCGCACTGGCCATCGGGGCGTTCGACGGGATCCACCTGGGCCACCGAGCACTGCTTTCACGGGCCGGGCAACTCGCACCCGCGGTGGGGGTCCTGACCTTCGACCCGCACCCGGCACGGGTCCTCGCCCCCGACCGCGCACCCGCGCGCCTTACGACGGAGGGCCAGCGCCAACGCTTGCTCGGGCACCTGGGAGTGTCCCGCCTGGTGTTGTTGCCGTTTACGCGGGCGCTCGCCGAGACCCCCGCCGAGGTCTTCGTGCGCACCACCCTCGTCGAGGGGCTGCGTCCGGCCGCGGTGGTCGTGGGAGCCTCCTTTCGTTTCGGCCGCGGGCGCGCCGGCACCCCCGACGACCTCGCCCGCCTTTGCCGCCCGGTGGGGATCGAGGTCTCGGTCCTCGACGAGGTGCCCGCGCCACCGGCCTGCGCGGGCGGTCCGCTCAGCAGCACCGAGATCCGACGGCGCCTGCGCGCGGGGGACGTGGCGGGTGCCGCCTGCCTGCTCGGACGCCCGCACGCCGTCGAGGGCGTGGTGGTGCGCGGTGCCGGCCGCGGCCGGGCGCTGGGCTTCCCCACGGCGAACGTCGCCCGGGTGGAGAACGCGCTGCCGGCGCCCGGGATCTATGCCGGCGCCCTGCGCGTGCGCGACCGGGGGGCCGACGCGCCGCTGTGGGTCGCCGCGATCAGCCTCGGGCGCAACCCGACCTTCGAGGGCCCCGGGGCCCCCCTGGTGCTCGAGGTCCACGCGCTCGACGCCGACGTGGACCTGTACGGCGCACCGGTGGAGGTGGCCTTCGTCCAGCGGTTGCGGGACGAGCAGGCGTTCCCCTCGGCCGATGCCCTGGTGCGCCAGATCCGCGACGACGTGGCCCGCACCCGGGCCTGCGTGGACGTGGCCGCCCTCGCGGAGGTGTGGCCGCCGTGACGGACGATCCACTGGCGACCCCGACCCTCGCTCGCCTGTACCTGGAGCAGGGGCACTTCGACCGCGCCCGGGCGATCCTTCGAGCGGCCCTGGCGCGCAATCCGTACGACGGGGTCGCCCGCGTGCTGGTCGCCCGCCTCGCCCCGATCCCTGCCGCCGGGCTTCGGGCCGCCGGGGACCGGGCGCACCTGGAGGTGCGGTGGCACCGAGTCGAGCGGCCGCACACGGCGTTCGTCACGGTCCGGTGGTACGACGCCCGGGGCGCGGAGCTCGGCGGGCAGCAGTTCGCGTGCGAGACGGCCGCCGGCTCGCGGCGCCTTCCCTGGCCCGGGCAGGCCCGTGCGGCAGCCTGTAGCATCCGGCGCTGCGATGCGACCCCGGCGTGCCCCGTGCCCATCGCCGTCGCCCCGGCGGTGGCGCGCCCGCCCGCACCGACCGGCAGGTGAAGCACCGCGGGGGCTCTGGTACCGTCGCGCGCGGCGCCCTCGAACGGGCGACGGCCCCCATGAAGTTCTTCGGCGCATACACGGCCCTCGTCACCCCGTGGACCGGTGGCCGGCTCGACGAGGCGGCCCTGGCCGCCCACGTCGAGGCCCAGATCGCGGGCGGGATCGACGGGCTCGTCCCGTGCGGCACGACGGGCGAGTCCCCCACGCTGTCCCACGCCGAGCACGTCCAGGTGGTGGAGAAGGTGGTGTCGGTCTGCCGGGGCCGCGTGCCCGTGCTGGCCGGGGCCGGCTCGAACAGCACCCGCGAGGCCATCGATCTCGCGCGGGCGTGCAAGGCGGCCGGCGCCGACGGCACCTTGCAGATCACCCCATACTACAACAAGCCGACCCAGGCCGGCCTCGTGGCCCACTTTACGGCCATCGCCGACGCGGTGGACCTGCCGGTCGTGCTCTACAACGTGCCGGGCCGCACGGGGGTGGACCTCTTGCCCGAGACGGTCGAGGTGCTCGCCCGGCACGAGCGCATCGTCGGGATCAAGGAGGCGACGGGCGACATGCGCCGGGTGTTCGATCTCCGGCGGCGCTGCGGCGGTGACTTCGCGATCTTGAGCGGCGACGATCCGACGGTGCTCCCCCTCCTCGCCGCCGGCGGCGACGGGGTGATCTCGGTGACGAGCAACCTGCTGCCGGGTCTTTTCGCCGACCTGTGCGCCGCGGCCCGCGGCGGCGACCTGGCCCGCGCCCGGGCCCTGCACGCACGGCACCTGCCCCTGTCCGAGGCCCTGTTCGCCACCACGAACCCGATCCCCGTCAAGGCCGCCCTGGCGATGCTTGGCCGGATCGCCGACGAACTGCGCCTGCCGCTCGTCCCGCTTCCACCCGACGATCCCCTGCGCGCGCGCCTGCGGGCCTGCCTGGTGGAGGCGGGCGTGCTGGCCCCCTCTCCTTGAGACCCCCGCCTCGAACGATTCATCATGTCGGATCCGCTCGTCCCCATCGTCATCGTCGGCGCCCGTGGCCGCATGGGCACCACCCTCATCCGCAGCGTCCTCGAAAGCGAGGATCTGGCCCTCGTCGGCGCCGTGGACCGCACCGGCGCGCCCGGAATCGGCCAGGACGCCGGGGTCCTCGTGGGCCTGCCCCCGGTGGACGTCGAGGTGACGGACCACATCAAGGCGCGGGGCGGCACCGTGGTGGTGGATTTCTCCCTGCCCACCTCGACGGAGCGCACGGTGGAGCGCTGCGTCGCGCTGGGCCTGCCGCTCGTCCTCGGGACCACGGGGCTTTCCAACCGGACCCGCGAGGCCATCGAGGCGGCGGCCGCGAAGATCCCCGTGGTGTACGCCGCCAACTACAGCATGGGCGTGACCCTGCTGACCCGCCTGGCCGCCCTGGCGGCCCGCGCCCTGGGCCCCGGCTGGGACGCCGAGATCGTCGAGCTGCACCACCGCTTCAAGCGCGACGCCCCGTCGGGCACGGCCCTGCGGATCGCGCGGGCCGTGGCGGACGCCACCGGGCGTGGCGAGGACTGCATCGTCACCGACCGCACCGGCCGCACCACACCCCGCGGCGACCGGGAGATCGGCGTGGCCGCCCTGCGCGGCGGCGCCTCCGTGGGCGAGCACACCGTGATGCTCCTGCACCCCGACGAACGCATCGAGCTGTCCCACCGCGCCTACGACCGCTCGATCTTCGCCCGCGGGGCCCTGCGGGCCGCCCGCTGGATCGTTGGGCGCCCGCCCGGCCTGTACGACATGTCCGACGTCCTCGGCCTGTCCACCCTGGCATAGCGGTGCGGCCCGGCCGCACGCACACCCGGGAAACGGCGCCGTGCCGTGTCCGCTGCTAGACTGTTGGCCCTCTGCGCGTGCGCGTACCAGACCCTGTCGCCACCCCATCGCCGGTGTCGCCGCCCCGGCCGGGGTCGCGGGCCTCGAAGGTCCGCCGCCTGCCCTCCGGTCTGGGTTGGAGGCACCCGATCTGAGGTTTCCGCCGTGGCCCGCCGCCATCGCAACGCACGCGGACGGATCCTCGAGGCCACCTGGCGGCGCCTCGAAGCGGGGGACCCCGCCCGCCTAGAGGACGTGGCAGCGGACGCCGGCGTGAGCCGACAGGCGATCTACCTGCATTTCGGCTCGCGCGGCGGCCTGTTGTTGGCCCTCGTCACCCACATCGACGAACGCCTCGGGATCGCCGGGCGCCTGGCAAGGGCGCGGGCGCTGGGGGACCCGGTCGTCCGCCTCGAAGCCACCGTCGCGGCGATGGTGCGCTACGAGCGGGAGATCCATCCCGTGGCCATGGCGTTGACCCGCCTGGCGGCCACGGACCCCGAGATCCAGACCGCCCTCGAGGATCGCATGGCGCGCCGGCGACGTACCCTCGCCCGGGTGGTCGCCGACGTCGCCGAACAGGGGCGCCTGCGCTGCGGTTGGAGCCCCGGCGCCGTCACGGACGCCCTGTGGGAGTTGAGCGCCCCCTCCACCTATGAGCATCTCGTGGTCGAGCGCGGCTGGCCCCTCGAACGCTTCGAGGCGTGGGTCGTGTGGGCCGCGCGCTCCCTGGTGACGTGACCCGCCGGCCGGCGGGGCCTTCGCGCTGGCAGCCCACACGGCTGCGTTTGGGGTTGACATTATATAAACACACGACGTAATCTCGGGGCATGGCCAAGAAGCTCCGCCGACGCCTCGGGTTCGCTCTGTTGGGCGCCCTGGTCACCGTCGCAGCGGCCGCGGCTTGGGTCTGGACCGCGGCGCGGGCCCGTCTCGGACGCGTCTACGACACGCACGCCATCGACATCCCGGTCCCCTACCCGGCCGCCGACACCGGGGGCGCGGACCTCGCCGGAGCCATCGAGCGTGGCCGGCACCTGGTCCACGCCCGGTACGCATGCACCGAGTGTCACGGGGAGGACTTCGGTGGGGGGACGATGATCGACGACCCGATGATGGGGACGGTGCTCGGCCCGAACCTCACGACGGGCCGCGGGACCCGCACGCGCGACTACACGATGCGGGACTGGGACCGGATCGTGCGTCACGGCGTCAAGCCGGACGGAACGGCCGCGATCATGCCGTCGGAGGACTTCGCGCGCATGTCCGACGAAGAGCTCAGCGACATCGTCGCCTACATCCGCGCACAACCCCCGGTCCACCGCGAGGTCCCACCGCCCGCCTTCGGGCCCGTCGGGTTGGTCCTCGTGGCGACGGGACGCATGCCGCTTTCGGCCGAGACGCTCGCGACGCAGACGCAGCATCCCGCACGACCGCCCCGGACGGAGCCCACGGTGGCCTTCGGGGATCACCTGGCCCAACCCTGCCGCGGTTGTCATCGAAGCGACATGCGCGGCGGCCCGATCGCGGCCGGCCCCCCCGACTGGCCGCCGGCGGCGAACCTTACGCCCCACGCCGAGGGGCTCGCCGGCTGGTCCTACGAGGACTTCGTCCGCGTGATGCGCACCGGCACGCGACCGGACGGGCGCAAGGTGCGGCCGCCGATGACGCAGGTCCTGTCCTCCACGGCGCAGATGAGCGATCTCGAGATCCGGGCGCTTTGGACCTACCTCGCCTCGATCGCGCCGCAGCCGACCGGCCGATGACCCGGCCCCGGGGGGGGCGACGAAGCCGGCCCGTCGTCACAGGGGCAGGCCGAGTGCCCGCGCGCTGCGAGCCAGGTCCTCGCGGTGGTCGGGGTGTGCGATCGACAACAGCGCCCGGACGCGCTCGCGGATCGACCGGCCATGGAGATCGACCGCACCGTACTCCGTGACCACGTGGTGGACGTCGCCGCGCGTCGTGACGACACCGGCCCCCGGACGCAGCGACGCCACGATGCGCGAGACCCGTCCTCCCTTGGCGGTGGATGGCAGGGCGATGATGGCGCGCCCGTCCCGAGCACGGGCCGCCCCGCGGATGAAATCCACCTGGCCCCCGATCCCCGAGTAGATCCGGGCTCCGATGGAGTCTGCGCACACCTGCCCGGTCAGGTCCACCTCGAGGGCACTGTTGACGGCCACCATGCGGTCGTTGCGGGCGATGACGAACGGATCGTTGACGTACTCCGTCGGACGGAACTCGAACAGCGGGTTGTCGTCCACGAAGTCGTACAGGGCCCGCGACCCCATGCAAAAGCTCGTCACCGACTTGCCCGGGTGCAGGGTCTTGCGGGCGTTCGTGACCACCCCCGCCTCCACCAGCCGCCGTAGACCATCCGAGAACATCTCGGTGTGCAACCCGAGGTCGCGGTGCCCCTCAAGGGCTTCGAGCACGGCGTCGGGGATCGAGCCGATCCCGAGTTGCAAGGTGGCGCCGTCGTCCACGAGCTGCGCCACGTGCCGGGCGATGGCCCGGGTGACCGCGTCGTGCCCGCCGCCCGCGAGTTCGGGCAGCGGCTCGTCCACTTCGACGATGGCGTCGAGGCGTGAGACGTGGATGAAGCTGTCGCCGAGGGTGCGGGGCATGGCCGGGTTGACCTGCGCCACCACGACCCGCGCCGCCTCCGCGGCGGCCTTGTTGACGCTCGTATCGACCCCGAAGGAGCAAAAGCCGTGCTCGTCCGGCGGCGAGAGGTGCAAGAACGCCACGTCCACGCGGTACGCCCCGCTGCGAAACAGGGCCGGCACCTCGGACAGGAAGATCGGCACGTGATCCGCACGTCCCTCGTGGACGGCCCGGCGGACGTTCGGCCCGGTGAAGAAGGCGCGGTGCCGGAACGCACCGGCGCAGTCGGGCGCCACGTACGGCGCCTCGCCCAGGTGCAGGATGTGGGCGATCTCCACGCCGGAAAGTGTCTCGGCACGGGCCGCGAGCGCCGCCACGAGCCGCTGCGGGACCGCACACCCGGAATGGAGCACGACGTGATCGCCCGAGCGGACGCACTCGACCGCCTCCGGCGGCGTCGAAAGGCGCTCGCGGTACAGGGCGGCGAAGTTCACGTGGGGTCCCCCCACCATCCCGGCGGAGCCACCGGGGGCGTGCCGGCCCGTCGCCACCAGCCCGGCGTTCCGCCGGGCGGCAGAGCGCGCCCAGGACGGGCCTCGTCGGGCACCGTCGGGGTATCGCCGGCCGCGAACAGCTCCGGGCACGCCCCGGCGGCGGCCTCGACCCCCAGCTCGGCCACCAGACGCAGGTATGGCAGGGCCACGTGCGAAAGGGCCCGCGTGGCGGTGCGCGCCACGGACGAAGGGAGGTTCGGCACGGCCACGTGGACGATCCCGTCCACCGTGTACGCCGGGTCGGACAGGCGGGTCGGGCGCGACGTCTCGGCGGCCCCTCCCTCCGTGATCGACAGGTCCACGAGCACCGCCCCCGCCTTCATGGTCTGCAGGCCGGCCCGCGGCAGGATCCGCGGCGCGCACCCCGAGCCGTCGGACACCGCCAGCACCACCAGGTTCGCCGCCCCCAGGGCGCGCTCGAGCGCAAAGCCGTGCGCGTAGGCCGTCTTCACCCCGCCCCCGAGGAGGAAGTGGGCCTCCCGCAGGCGGGTCGAGTCCACGTCCAGCAGCGTCACGTCCGCCCCCAGGCCCGCGGCGGTCCGGGCCGCGGCCCAGCCGGCCACGCCCGCCCCGACCACCACCACCCGGCCCGCCGCCACCGTGGACGCGCCACCGAGGAGGATCCCGCGGCCGCCCGCGGGCGAGGCGAGCTGCACGGCGCCCAGGTGGACGGCCACGTTCCCGGCGATCTCGCTCATCGCCGCGAGGATCGGGGCGGGCCCTCCGGGCGTCCGGATCCGTTCGTAGGCGAGGGGCGTCACCGGCAGCGCCCGAAGGCGGTCGCGGATCGCCGGCGGCGCCGCCGCGAGGTGCAAGAAGCCCGCCAGAACCTGGCCCGACTGCAGCAGCTCGACCTCCGCCTCGGTCGGCGGCAGCACCTTGGCCACCATCTGCGACCGGCCGTAGACCTCCGCGTGGTCGTGCACGATGGTGGCGCCGGCGGCGTCGTAGTCCCGGTCCCGGAACCGGGCCCCCTCGCCCGCCCCCGCCTCCACGTAGACCCGGTGCCCATCCTCGACGAGCACGCGCACCGCGGGCGGCGACAGGGCGACGCGATATTCCTCGCTTCGCAGTTCCCTGGGGATACCGATGTCCATGGCGTTCCGTCGCGCCTGCCATAGCCGAACCGGGCCCCCTTGACCACCCGCCGGACCGGACGCTTCCCGTGGCGACCATCCGGCTGGATTCGCCGGCTCGTGGATCGCGCTGCCGGAAGGAGGCCGCAGACCCAGGGATCCACGGGGGCGGTTTCTGCGACGATCCCCCGCGGTGCCCGACCCCGCCCCATCTTCCGGCGACGACGAGACCCTCGACCGCACCCTCGCCGGCCGCACCCTCACGAACGCCCTGGGCGCCGTGGCGAAGGGGCTCTACCCCCTGTACGTCCTCCTGGCCACCCGCCTGTTCGGCGCCGATGCGGCGGGGCTGCTGCTGCTCGCGATCACCTTCGTCCGCTTCACCTCGGGGCTCGTGGGGGCCGGCTACAAGTCGGGGGTCGTGCTCTATGGCGGCCGCTACCTGGGCCGCGACGACGAGCGCTTCCTGGACGCCGTGGCGAACGGGCTGTGGGCCGTGGCGCTCGTCTCCGCGCTGGTGCTCGGCGCGCTGGGCGCAGCCGGCTCCGCCGCCGTCGCCCTCTACAACGAGTCCTACGCCCGGGCGGGCTTCGCCGACGTGTTGTTCGTGGCCGCCTGCGCCCTGCCGCTGCTCGGCGCCGCGGAGATCGCCGTCGCCGCCCTCGGCGCCGGGATGCGGATGCGGTACGACGCGCTGGTGATGGGGCTGGCCCGCCCGGCCCTGCTCGTCCTGGCGACCGTCGTGGCCTGGTTCGTGGCGCCGACGCCGATGGGGCTCGCCGCCGCCTTCGCGGTCGCCCACGCCGGGGTGTTCCTGCTCGCCGGCTGGGCCTTCGCCCGCCACCACCGTCTCGGGGCCCTGCTGCGCCACCTCCTGCGCCCGCGCTTCGACGCCGCGCTGGCCCGCTACGCCGCGCCCCAGTCCCTCAACATGACGTTCAACTACTTCATGGCGGACATCGACATGATCATGCTGGGGGCCTTCGGCCTCGGGCAGGCCGACCTCGCCCGCTACGGGATCGGCGCCCAGATCGTCCGCAACATCCGGCAGGTCAAGCTGGCCGTCGGCGGCGCGTACGCCCCCGTGGCCGCGCGCCTGTTCCACGACGGCCGGCTCGCACGCCTGGCCGACGTCACCGGGATGCTCTCCCGTTGGGCCCTGTCCGTCGCGCTTCCGATTGCCCTGTGGGTCCTCGCCCTGCGCGCGGAGCTGCTGGCGTTGTTCCACCCGTCCTTCGCGGACGCGGAGGGCGCATCCTTCATGGTCCTGCTCGTGGCCCTGCCGCTTCTGAGCTGCGGCCTCGGGCTCGCCGGCAACCTGGTGACCATGGCGGGCAAGAGCCACCTGAACCTCCTAAACGCCCTGCTGGCGGGCGCCGTGAACGTCCTGCTCAACCTGGCGTGGATCCCACGATACGGCCTCCTGGGGGCGGCGGCGGGCTCGCTGGGCGCGGGACTGCTCGTAAGCGGCGCGCAGGTCTTCGAGGCCCGGCGGCTGCTTCGGGTGCCGCTGTCCGTCCGGCCGCTGCGGGAGGCCGCCGGCGCGGGACTCGCCGCCGGCGCGGTGCTGGCCGGCGTCGAGCTGCTCGCCGCCCACCTTTCGCCGCCCCTCGCCCACGCCCTGGCGGGGGGCGCCTCGTTTCTCACCTACGCACTCGTGCTGCGCGCCCTGGGCGTCTCTGCACGGGATCTTGCCGCCTTCCGACGCGCGGAACTGGGCTGAGATCCGCCGCATCGCGTCCGCCGCTTCGTGTCCCCCCGTATGGATTGCAAACCATGCCGTTTGCGTCCCGGGTGCCTCCCACGATACCGGTGCACTGCTGCTCGTCCGTCAAAGCTGTGAAAAGGCGAATGTCGTCCATCTCGAAGTTGGGCGAGAAATCGGGGGAACTGGGGGGCAGGGTGCAGCACCATCCATCGGTCGGCATGTTCATGTGGACGATCACCGACCCCATGGGATTGTCCACGGTCGTCGCCCGCTTGCCATCGAGGAAGATCTCGATGGGCGCACCTTCCCCGTCGTACGGCGGGATCGAGTGGTGCCATGCATCGTCCCCGTCGGTGACAGCGGGCGAAGCGCACTGCGAAGAACCGTTCGTTCCGCTCGCGCAGGAAAAAACGGCGATCGGGATGCATCGAATGTCGTGTCATGGGCTCATTCTTCCTTTTCGCAGCTCGAGGTGGCGGTCGTTTTCCGGATCCGCCCCGGAAAGACCGAGAGATTGCCCCCGTTTTCGGGCTCCTTTGCCCTCAGCGAGCCGGGAAATCCGGTCCCCGGCCTCGAAACCGCCCTGCCTTGAATCGCGACCGGGGGCCCTCGTGGCCGGTCTCGACGGTTCGGCTCCCTGTAGCGGTCGGGCTTGCCTCCAGGGGCCGACCGGTGGTATGCATCGCGCCGCGCCGCGGGAGTAACTCAGTTGGTAGAGTGTCAGCTTCCCAAGCTGAATGTCGCGGGTTCGAGTCCCGTCTCCCGCTCCACCACGCCCCCTTCCCCGCCGCCGGGCGGCCCCGCCGCTTCGCCGTTCCGGCCCGCGAGACCGGAACGGGTGCTCTTCCGCCCCCCGGCTTGCTCCTGTAAGCTTCCGCCGTGCGCACGCGGTGCCCGCAAGAATCGTCGTTTCCTCGACCATCCCGCGCCCGGGGGGCCATCGCGCTCGTACTGGCATCGGCACTGGCGACCGCGCCGTTCGTTGCACGCGCGGCGCCTGCCGCGTCCCCCGCCGGCGGCGACGAAGCCAGCGAGGTCGAACGCGCCAGGGAACTCTTCTATCAGGGCAGCGCCCGTTACTCTGCGGCGGACTACACGGCCGCGATCGACCGGTTCACGGAGGCGTTGGAGATCGTCACCCGGATCAACGCCGAGCCCAAGGTTCGCGGCGCCCTCCTGCTGAACCTGGCGAAGGCACACGTCCGCGCCTATGACGTGGACGAGGACGTGCGCCACCTGCGGGCCGCCCGCGAGATCCTGCGCCGCTTCCAGCGGGAAGCGGACGATTTGGCGTATGACCCGGAAAGCCGCGCCGAGGCCGAGAAGGACCTGGCCGCCGTCGAGGTCAAGCTCGAGCGTGTGGAGGCTGCCGCGGCGGCCCAGGCGGCGGATCCCTCCCCAGCGCCGGCCCCCGCCCCCGACGTCACCTCCTCCCGTACTCCATCGAAGCGCAGGATCGGCGGTTTCGTTCTCGTGGGACTCGGGGCGGCCGTCGCTGCCGCGAGCATCGGTCCGTTCGTCTACGCGGGGGCCGTGATCCCCAAGAACGTCGAGGCGGAGATCGAGAAGAAGATGCCCTCTCCCGACGATGAGCGGGACTTTCGAAAGAAAGAGGACAAGAAGGCCGCCTCCTGGTTCGCCGTGGGTGGCGTGATGATCGCTGCGGGGATCGGCCTCGTCGCCGGGGGCACGGTGCTTCTCATCAAGCCCGGCAAGAACGACACCGCTCGGCGGCTGCGGGTCACCCCTCTTGCGGGCCCGACGGGCGCGGGCTTCGAGTTGCGCGCGGCCTTTTGATCTCCCTGGGCTGCGGGCCGGTCACAGCGCGATGCAAAGTCCCAGGTCGTCGAGGCCCGGCGGCATGCCCGGTTCCTTCCACGTCAGGCATT
>Ga0256839_1002718_pt1 | contig 19311 bp, 23 predicted proteins | sample 354166metaG_FD_185968 | JGI IMG/M metagenome (GOLD analysis project Ga0256839, IMG submission 185968) | Hydrothermal vent microbial communities from Mid Atlantic Ridge, Atlantic Ocean - 354-166 | ecosystem: Environmental > Aquatic > Marine > Hydrothermal vents | place: Atlantic Ocean: Mid... | reverse complement strand
CTTCCTGATCGCCCTGGGCCTGCGCGACGAGCGGGCCCGCCGCTCGGGGGCCTTCCTGGCCTTCATCGGGATCGTGATCGGGGCGCTGCTGCTCGTCGTCGACCTGGGCCAGCCAGCGCGCTTCTGGCACCTGCTCGTCGGCTTCCACCCCGTCTCGGTCATGTGGCTGGGCTCGGCGGTGCTGGCGCTCTCGGGGCTGGGCCTCTTTCTGCTCTTGGTCGTGCGCGAATGGCCCGGGTGGCTCGTCTGGGTGACGGCCATTCTGGTCCTGCTCGTCGTCGGCTACACCGGTGTCTTGCTGATGGCCACGGCTCGGCCCTTCTGGAGCGGCAGCCCGCTGATGCCCTGGATCTTCCTCGCCTCGGCGTACACCACGGGCGCGGCCTTGCTCGTTTTGCTCGGCAACCGCGAGCCGGGGCTGCACCGGATCTCCTTCAACTTTGCGCTGATCGAGGTCTTCCTCGTCGCCCTGCACCTGATCTGGACCTACCCGCTGGCAAAGAACGCCGTTCAGGCCGCCCTGACGGGCGACCTCGCCTGGGCGTTCTGGGGGTTCGTGGTGCTGGGGGTAGCTCTGCCGCTGTACATGGAGGCGCAGCGTCGCGCCGCCTCGCTGGCCGCGTTGCTGGTGCTGGCGGGGGGCTTCCTGCTTCGCTATTTCATCGTCTACGCCGGTCAGACGGGCGTCCTGCGCTTCTGAGCTAAGCTGAGGAGGAACGTGAACCTTTTCGATCTGGAACCACTGTTTCGCAGCCTGGACGCGCTCCCGGCGGCCGCCGGTGCCGCCGGGGGCTACCCCGGATTCGCCGAGCGCTTTCGGGAGGTACTGGAGGTCATCGCCTGTGAGCAGCCCGATTGGGCCGAACGGATTCGCGTGCTCGAGGAGCTGGATCCCGCGACCCTCGAGCGCCTGCGGAACAGGATGCTCGAACCCCCCGGGTACGAAGCGGACGACCCGCTGCTCGGGTTTGCCCTTCGGCAAACGTTGCGCCGCTACCATCGGCACGAAGGCGAAAAACCCCTGGAAGAAGGCCCCGCGGAGGCCGTTTGCCCCCAATGCGGCGCCGAGGCCGACGTGGCTTATCTGGACGCGAACGGCTTCCGCTTCGCCGTCTGCCGGCTTTGCGACACCCGCTGGCCGGTGCCCCGGGTACGCTGCCTCTACTGCGGGGAAGAACAGCCCAAGAAGCTGGAGTACTACCCGTACGAAGAGGGTTACCGCCTCTACCGCTGCAAGACCTGCGGCCGCACCCTCCCGGCGGTGGACCTGCGCGAGGCGGGCCGGCTCGACCTGCCACGGCTGCGCGCCGCAGCCGTGGAGATGCAGGCGCTCTACGAAGCCGGGGCCGTGGAGGAATGATGTACCGCTACGAGAAGGGACGCTTCCTGCCCCAACGCTTCGAGGCCCCGCGCGAGGTCGAGCTGACCCTGGTGGTCAACGGCCGTCCGGCGTTGCGCCTGGCGCACTCGCCCGGGGAAGAGGTCGAGCTCGGGCTGGGCTTCCTCTGGTTGGGGGGCGTCTTCGACACCCTGGACCAGGTGCGCTGGTTCCGCCGCGCCCAGGGGGTGCTGGAATTCGAGGTGGCCGGACGGGCGGGGCCGGGCGTGCCGCTGCGCACCAGCAGCTGCGGCATGGGGATCGTCTACGGGCAGCGGAACGTACAGGAGCTGCCCTTCGTCGCCCTGGACCCCGAACTCCCCATCCGCATGCACGCGGTGCTGCGCGAACGCGCGGTGCAGTACCGGCGCACCCGGGGCATCCACGGCGCCGCGCTCTTCACCACCGAAGGGCGGCTGCTGCACCTCTCCGAAGACATCGGCCGCCACAACGCCGTGGACAAGATCGCGGGCCGGATGCTGCTCGAAGGCTGGCCCCCGCCCTTCGCGCTCGCCGTCAGCGGGCGGGTCTCGGCCGAGATGGCCCAGAAGGCGGCGGCCATGGGGGCGGTCCTCCTCACCAGCCGCACGGGTGCGACCCGGAGCGGGCTCGACACCGCCGAACGCCACAACCTGACCGTCTGCACCTACGTGCGCCCGCTCGGTTACCGGCTCAACACCTCACCCGGGAGGCTGATCGTCGGCGCCGCCGACGAGGTCTTCGATGCGGTTCGCGTTGAGAAAGAGCCCGGAGCCGAAACGGGGGGCTAGCTCGCTCCAGGGGACGATGGCGGCCCGGGCCGCTTCGACGAGGTGCTTCAGGAAGAAGTCGCCGCGTGCGATCTGCTCCCGCGCCACCGGTTCCAGGTCCTTGCGGTAGAACGCCGCCAGAGGCTCGATCCAGCCGGTCGGCCCCTCGGCGACGACCGCGAGCCCCTCGGTCGCGCGAGCCCGCGCGAACATGTAAGCCCAGTAGGCCGGCGTCAGCTGCGGCAGGTCGCAGGCGGCGACGGCGACCCAGTCGTGGCGGGCGTGCACCAGTGCGCTGTGCAGCCCGCTCAGCGAATCGGCTCCGGGGACGACGTCGCCGAAGACGGGCAACCCGAACTCGGGGTAGGGGCGGCCGGCGACGATGAACCGCTCGTCGGCCTCATGCAGGCTCTCCAGTACGTAGGCCGCGAGGGGGCGTCCCCGCCACACGTACCGCGCCTTGTCCCGTCCGAAACGCTTGGATTGGCCCCCGGCCAGCACCGCGCCGCTGAACTCCATGCCCCTAGCCTAACGCCTTGACCGACGCGCCGGCGGGCCGGTAAGGTGGGAAGCACGATGCGGATCCGAACGCCCCGTAGCTACAAGATCCGTCACCAGCGGTTCTGGTGAAGCCGCATCCCATTCCATATTCCAAACCTACAACCCGAACCAAGCCCCGAGGACACTGGAGGAACGCAATCATGTACCTTCCCGAGTACCCCTTACCGGACGAACGCGGACGGTTCGGCCCCTACGGCGGTCGTTACGTCCCCGAGACGCTCATGCCGGCGCTGGAAGAGCTGGAGGCCGCCTACCGCCGGCTGCGCCGCGATCCCGACTTCCTCGCCGAACTGGAGGACCACCTGCGCCACTACGCCGGCCGCCCCAGCCCCCTCTACTTTGCCCGCAACCTGACCGAAGCCTGGGGCGGGGCACGGGTCTACCTCAAGCGCGAGGACCTCAACCACACGGGGGCGCACAAGATCAACAACACCTTGGGCCAGGCCCTGATCGCCAAACGGATGGGCAAGCACCGCGTCATCGCCGAGACCGGCGCGGGGCAGCACGGCGTCAGCGTGGCCACGGTGGCGGCGCTGTTCGGTCTGGAGGCGGTGATCTACATGGGCGCCGAGGACGTCCGCCGGCAGGAGCTCAACGTCTTCCGGATGGAGCTTTTGGGCGCTGAGGTGCGCACCGTGACCAGCGGCACCCAGACCCTCAAGGACGCGACGAACGAGGCCATCCGCGACTGGGTCACCAACGTCGAGGACACCTTCTACATCCTCGGATCCGTGGTGGGGCCCCATCCCTACCCGATGCTGGTGCGCGACCTGCAGAGTGTCATCGGGCTGGAGCTCGCCCGCCAGCTCCAGGAGGCCGAAGGCCGAGACACGCCGGACGCCATCGTGGCTGCCGTGGGCGGGGGCTCGAACGCCATCGGCGCCTTCGCGCCCTTCGCCTACCGACCCGCAGAAAAGCGGCCGCGTTTGATCGGCGTGGAGGCCGCGGGCGAGGGACTCGCCAGTGGCCGGCACGCGGCCAGCATCGGCGCAGGCAAGCGCGGCGTGCTGCACGGGTCCTACATGTACCTCCTCTACGACGGGGACGGCCAGATCCTTCCGGCCCACTCGGTCTCCGCGGGCCTCGACTACCCGGGGGTGGGCCCCGAACACAGCCACTACGCCGACGCCGGGGTGGCCGAATACGTGGCCGTCACCGACGAGGAGGCGCTCGCGGCCTTCCGGTTGCTCAGCCGCGCCGAGGGCATCCTCCCGGCGCTCGAGTCGGCCCACGCGGTGGCCTACGCCGCCAAGCTGGCTCCGCAGATGGGGCGCGACCAGGTGCTCGTCATCAACCTTTCGGGTAGAGGCGACAAGGACGTTACCGAAGTGATGCGCCTGTTGGGAAAGGAGTCACGATGAACCGGATCCACGCCGCTTTCCGGCGCGCCCGGGACGAAGGGCGGGCCGCCGTCGTCCCCTACCTGACCGCGGGTTATCCCAGCCTCGAGGCCTACCTGGACACGGCGACCCAGCTGCTCGAGTTCGCGGACCTGATGGAGATCGGACTGCCGTATTCGGACCCCCTGGGGGACGGCCCAACGATCCAGCGCTCGGGAGAGGCGGCGCTGCGCGCCGGCGTGCGCACCGCCGACGTGGTCGCGCTGGTGGCCGCGCTGCGGCAGCGCACCGACAAACCGCTCTTGCTGATGACCTATGTCAACCCCGTCTTCGCCTGGGGGCCCGCGCGCTTCTTCGCAGCCTTCGCGGAGGCCGGGCTCGACGGGGTCATCCTTCCGGACCTGCCTCCGGACGAAGACCCGGAGGTCGTGCGCGCCGCGCGCGACGCGGGACTCGCCACCGTCTTCCTGCTCGCCCCGACCTCCACCGATGCGCGCATCCGTGAGGTGGTCGGGCACACGACCGGATTCGTCTACACCGTCAGCGTCACCGGGGTGACCGGCGCCCGCAGCGAGCTGCCCGACCTGGCGCCCCTGGTGGGCCGCATCCGGGCGCAGACCGAGCTTCCCATCGCGATCGGCTTCGGCGTCTCCGGCGCCGAAACGGCGCGTCAGGCGGCCCGCGTCGCCGACGGCGTCGTCGTGGGCTCGGCGCTTATCAGGAAGCTGGCCTCCGGCGAGGACCCCGTGCCCTTGCTCGCCGAGATCCGGCGGGCGGCGCGCGTAGAATAGGCGCATGGGGCCCTTCAAGCTCGGTGAGTTCGAGGTCTATTTCCTGGAGGACGCGCGTTTCCGCCTCGACGGGGGTGCGATGTTCGGGGTCGTGCCCAAGCCGCTCTGGAGCCGCGTTGCCGAAGCCGACGCGCAGAACCGCATCCCCCTTACGATCCGGCCGATGCTCGTGCGCGCGGGCGAGCGCTGGGTCCTGATCGAGACCGGCATGGACGACAAGCAGGGGGCGAAGCACCGCAAGATCTACGGGATCGAGTCCGCAGGCCGTCTGCTCGAACAGCTGCGGGCCCTGGGGCTGTCCCCGGAGGACGTCGATCTCGTCATCAACACCCATCTGCACTTTGACCACGCCGGGCTGAACACGATTTCACGAGATGGCCGTATCGTGCCTCTATTCACGAAAGCGCGCTACTTAGTGCAAAAGCAGGAGCTGTACGACGCGACCCACGTCCACGAGCGCAACCGCGCCAGCTACCTTCCAGAGAACGTCGAGCCCGTGGCGGAGGCCGGCATGTTCGAAGAGGTGGAAGGGGAGGTCGAGGTGTTGCCCGGGCTTACGCTCGTGCCGTTCCCGGGCCACACCCTGGGGCAGCAGGGGGTGGTGCTCCGCTCGCAAGGGCGCACCCTTGTCTACACCGCCGACCTGATGCCCACGCTGGCCCACGCGCCGCTGGCCTACATCATGGCCTACGACCTCTACCCCGTCACGACGCTGGGGGTGCGCAAAGCCTTCTACCCGGTGTGGGCCGAGGAGGGGGCCTGGTTGGCCACACCCCACGATCCCGGAGCCCCGCTAGGCCGACTTGTTCGCGACGAGCGCGGTTACCGGGCCGAAGCGCTAAGCATCTAACGGGTTAGATGCCGCGCCAGAGCGTCCAGGCGGCCAGCAAGTAGAAGAAGACGGCCACCGCCCAGCTGACGTAGGCGTAGCGCCGCTCCCCGCCTTCGGGCTGCAGCGAGAAGACGAAGATCAGGCCACCCAGCATCGTGAACAGGAAGCCGACGGCCATCCAGAAGTAGGCGATGCCGCTCATGCCGCACCTCCAGCAACCTCGAAGCCGCCTATGCGCACGCGTTCGAGGAAGGGGCGGTCCAGGGTGACGCCCAGACCCGGGCCTTCGGGAACCGGCATCCACCCCTCCTCGGCCTCGAGGGGTTCGTTGACGACGTCGTGCGCCCAGTAGCGGCTCGCGGAGCTCGTGTCCCCCGGAAGGGTGAAGTTGGCGAGGCTCGCGGCGTGGATGTTGTGGGCGCGGCCCACCCCGGTTTCGAGCATCCCGCCCATCCAGACGGGAACCCCAAAGGTCTGAGCCAGATCGTGCACCCTGCGGGCCTCGCCGTGGCCGCCCACCCGCGCCACCTTGACGTTGATCACGCCGGCCGCACCCAGTTCGAGCGCCTGCCGGGCGGCGCGCGCCGAGGTAATCGACTCGTCGAGGCAGATCGGGGTAACCAGCCGCTGGGCGAGCTGGGCGTGGTCGAACAGGTCGTCGTAGGCGAGGGGTTGTTCGATGTAGTCGAGGTCGTAGGCATCGAGGCGCGCCAGCGTGCGGGCGTCGGCAAGGCGGTAGGCCGAGTTCGCGTCGACGGTCAGGTGCGCTTCAGGAAAGCGCTCCCGCACGGCCGCCACCACCCGGACGTCCCATCCGGGTTTGATCTTCAGCTTGATGCGGCGGTAGCCGGCTTCCAGGTGCCGAGCCACGGCATCGATCGTTGCTTCCAGGTCGGGCTGGATACCCAGTGAAACTCCCACGGGGACGCGGTCGCGGACGCCCCCCAGTACATCCTTGAGCGGGAGCCCCAGGCTCCGCGCCCACAGATCCCAGAACGCCATCTCGACCATCGCCTTGGCCATGGGGTTGCCGCGAAAGCGCTCCAGCGCCCGGGCCAGCGCCTCGGGGCTCGACCAGTCCCGGCCTACCACGGCGGGGAGCAGGCCTTTTTCAACCAGGTCCAGGGCGCCGGCGAGCGTTTCTTCGCGGTAGCCGGGGAAGGCGGTCATCACGCCCTCGGCGTAGCCCTCGAGCCCCTCACTCCGCAGCACCAGCAGAGGGACGGTTCGGTGGGTCTGCACCCCGAACGACGTCTCGAAGCGGAAGTTCAGCGGCAGTTGGACGACGACGACCTCGGCGAATTCGATCTTCATGACCCCATCCTATCCGCGCATGAGCTGGGGGAGAAAGAGCACGACCTCAGGCCAAACCGTGATTAGAGCCGCGAGCCCCATCAGGATCGCGAAAAAAGGCAGCGCCGCGCGCGCCACCCGCAAGATCGGTGCCCGGGCCACCCCCTGAATGACGAAGAGGTTGAAACCAACCGGCGGGGTAATCTGCGCGGCCTCGACCATGAGCACCAGAAAGATGCCGAACCACAGCGGACTGAACCCGGCCTGAGTGACGAGCGGCAGCGTGATCGGCAGGGTGATGACGATCATGCTGATCCCGTCGAGGAAGAAGCCCAGCACGATGTAAAACGCAGCGACCACCAGGACCAGAAGGTACTTGGAAAGCCCCAGGGAGGCGATCCAGGCGGCCAGCGCGGTGGGGATGCCCATGAAGCCCATCGCGGTGGAGAGCAGCGAGGCGCCGGCGATGATCAGGCCGATCATGCTGGTGGTGCGTACGCTGCCCAGAACCGCCTGCCTGAAGCTCTCCAGCGTCAGTGAGCGGTAGGCGAGCGCGACCAAAAAAGCCCCTAGCACGCCGATGGCCGCGGACTCGGTGGGGGTCGCGAAGCCCAAATAAATGCTGCCGAGCACCATCAGGATCAAAAGCGTGACCGGCAGCAGGTTGACGAGACCCCAGAGCCGGTCGCTCCAGGTAAAGCGGTCGCCGCCCGGCGCCTTTTCGGGCCAGCGAAGCCCGGCGTAGACGAGGTAGAGCATGAACCCGCCGGCGAGCAGCAGCCCCGGGATCACCCCGGCGATGAAGAGCTTGCCGATCGACACCTCGGCGAGTACGCCGTAGATGATCATGACGAGCGACGGTGGGATCAGGAAACCCAGGGTTCCGGCCCCTGCGAGCGAGCCCAGGATCAAGTCGTCGTTGTAGCCGCGCTTGCGCAGCTCGGGAATGTTGATCTTGCCGATCGTGGCGGCGGTCGCCGCCGAAGAGCCCGACACTGCGGCGAAGATGGTGCTGGCCACGACGTTGGTGTGCAGCAGGCGGCCGGGAAGCCAGGCCAGCCAGGGCGCCAGGCCGTCGAACATGCGTTCGGATATACGGGTGCGCAGCAGCAGCTCGCCCATGAAGATGAAGAGCGGCAGGGCGACCAGGGCCCAGGAGTCGGTGGCGTTCCAGGCGATGTTGCCGAGCAGCCGCAGCGGCGGGGTGGAGGTAAACAGGTCGATCGAGACCAGCGCCACGGTAAAGAGCGAGACGAAGACCCAGACGCTGAGCCCGAGAAGCGTGAAGAGGATGGCCAGCAGGACGACGACGGCGACGAGCGGATCCATCTAGTTCTCCTCGTTGATCCAACGACGCAAAACGAAGGCGACAAACCCGATCCACAGCACCGCTGCCCCTACCAGGGCCACCGCGTAGGGGTAGACCAGCGGGGTGCGCGAGGGGAGGAAGCTGCGGGTCCCGTAGTGCAGCGCGTCCAGGGTCTGGTTGCCTAGGGCGACAACGAGCAGGCTGGTAAAGGTCAGCCCCAGCAAGCCCGCGATCAGGTCCAGCAGGCGCCGTCCGTCGGGACTGAGCCGCTCGCGAAGCAGCCCGACGCGGATGTGCTCCGCCTTTTGCAGCGTGTAGGCTGCGGCCAGGTAGACCATTCCCGCCATGAAGTAGCCCGAATACTCTTCGGCGATGAAGGTGCTTCGCCCCAGGAACTGACGCAACCCGATCTCGAAGAGGATCAGCCCGGTAGTGAGCAGCAGCAGAAAGCCGGCCACCCATCCAGCGAGGGTGGCCAGGCCGTCTGCGGCCCGCAGCAAGGACCGCATCTCAGCTCCTTACTTGCCCTGGAAAGCGTCCAGGACTTCCTTGGCCTTGGGTCCGGCTTCGGCCATCCACTTCTCCAGGATCGTTTGCGCCGCGGCATCCATAGCGCTTTGCAGCTCGGGGGTGATGTCCTTGACGATCTGCATGCCGTGGTTCTTGAGCGCAATCTCGGAGACCAGGTCGGCCTTCTGCGAGGCCTTCCACTGGAACGCCTCGACCTCGGCGGCGGCGTCGAGGATGGCCTGCTGTTCTGCGGCGGGAAGCTTGTCGAACGCCTGTTTGTTGACGATCACCATGTTGAGCGGGAAGGCATAGTTGATGCGGTGGAAGTAGTTGGTGACTTCCCAGAGTTTGGCGTCGACGCCGGTCTGGGTGGAGGTCAGCACCCCGTTCACCAGACCGGTGGAAAGGGCGGTGTAGAGTTCGCTGAAGGGAATGGCGATGCCCTGACCGCCCAGCAGGGTTACGAATTCGGCCGAGTTGGCGTCGTAGGTGCGGATCTTCAGTCCCCTAAAGTCGGCGGTGCTCTTCAGCATGCGCTTGGTGTAGATGCCGCTCGGAGGCCAGGGGACGGCGTAGAGCAGCTTGGCGTTGTGACGGGCCAGGGCTTCCTCGTAGTAGGGTTTGGCGATCTGGTACAGCTTCCAGGCCTCGTCGTAGTTCTTCACCAGCAGCGGCACCGAGGTGAGCCCGAAGATGGGATCGTCGCCGCGGGCGTTGCCCATGAGCAGTTCGGCGATGGGCAGGGTGCCGCTGCGCACAGCGCCGAGCACCTCCTGACCCTTGAAGCCCAGAGCGCCGCCGGGGTGGACGGCGATCTCGAGGTCGCCGCCGGTCTTCTTGGCGACGAGATCGGCGAACATCACCACGCCCTTGGTGTGGAAGTTGCCGGAGGGCCAGGCGATGTGCATGTCCCACTTGGTCTTGGCGAGGCCAAGACCGCTCAGCATGAGGGCCGCGGTCAACCAGAGTGCATACCTTTTCATAAGCTCACCTCCGCGTCCATTATATTTCGACGTTGACGGGGTCCTTTGGCCCAATCCCAGCGAGCCCCTTTCCGGCGTGCAACAATATGTACGAGGAGGTGCCCATGCCCAGCATCGATCTGAACGCCGACGCGGGGGAATCGTTCGGCCCCTGGAAGATGGGCAGCGACGAAGCGCTGTTTCCACTGCTCAGCTCGGTGAACCTCGCTACCGGCTTCCACGCCGGCGACCCGCTCACAATGCAACGCAGCATCGCCCTGGCCAAAAGGCACGGGGTCGCCGTAGGGGCGCACCCGGGGTTTCCCGACCTGGTGGGCTTCGGTCGCCGCGACTTGGCGGTGACGCCCGAGCAGGCCTACGCCGACACGCTTTACCAGATCGGGGCGCTCGCGGCCTTCCTGAAGGTAGAGGAAACACCGCTCCATCACGTCAAGCCCCACGGGGCGCTCTACCTGCAGATGCTCAAGAACGAGGCGACCGCCGAGGCCGTGGCGCGGGCGGTGCGCGACTACGACCCTGACCTGCCGCTGGTGTTGCTGCCCAACACGCCCATGGAAGCGGCGGCCAGACGGGTGGGGGTGCGCTTCGTGCGCGAGGCCTTTCCCGATCGGGCCTACCTTTCCGACGGGCGGCTTGCGCCGCGCAGCATGGAGGGGGCGCTCGTTCGCGACCCCGAGCGCGCCGCCGAAAGGGCAGTGCAGATGGTGCTCGAGGGCAAGGTCGAGGCCCTGGACGGCGGCGAGGTGGAGGTCCGGGCCGAAACCCTCTGCGTTCACGGCGACAACCCCGAGGCCGTCGAGATCGCCCGCGCGGTGCGCCAGGCGCTCGAGTCCGCGGGGGTGGACGTGCGCAGCTACCGATGACCTGGGGTGCCTACCTCGTTTACGGGCGCGGCATCGATCCCCAGGTGGGCGCACGGGTGGCGCGCGCCGCGGCGGCCATCGAGGCGGATCCGCCCCCCTGGCTGCACGACTGGATCCCCAGCTACGACCGCATCTTCATCGAGTACGACCCGCGCAGCGTGGACGCCGGTGCGATCGCCGGCTGGGCCCGCGGCCTCGAGGCGGGGGAGGGGCCGGAGGGGTGCCGCGTCGAGATCCCGGTCCACTACGGCGGTCTTGACCTGCCCGAGATCGCCGAGCGCACCGGCCTGAGCCCCGAGGAGGTGGTGCGGCTGCACGCCGGTACGGAATACCGCGTCTACGCCGTCGGCTTCACCCCGGGTTTTCCTTTCATGGCCGAGCTGCCCGAAGCCTTGCGCCTGCCCAGGCGCGCCGTCCCCCGCGAGCGCGTGCCGGCGCACGCCGTGGGCATCGCGGGCGTCCAGACCGGCATCTACCCCCAGGAGAGCCCCGGGGGCTGGAACCTGCTCGGGCGCACCCTGGTTCGGGTCTACGACCCCCACCGCGCGCGGCCCTTCCTGCTCGAGCCCGGGGACCGGGTGCGGTTCGTACCGCGGGAGGGCGACCCGCCCGGTCCACCGGAGGCCGTAGAGCTGCTCGGGGCGGGGGAGGGCGCGGCGGTGCTCGAGGTGCTCGAGCCCGGGCTGCTCACCCTTCCCGTCGACGGCGGACGTTTTCGCGCCGGCCGCTTCGGCTTGGCGCGCAGCGGCCCCCTCGACGCCCGTTCGTTGGGCGTCGCCAACCGCCTGATCGGCAACCCGCCCGAAGCGGCCGCGCTGGAGCTGAACCTCGTCGGGCCGGTTCTCGAAGCCCGGGCCGGCGTGACCGTGGCGGTGGCGTTGCAGGACGCCCACGGAAGCATGCGGGCGTGGGCGCGCACCCTGCGGCGCGGCGAGCGCCTGGACCTGCGTGCCCTCTCCGGCGGCGCGCGCGCCTACCTGGCCGTGCCCGGCGGGCTGGCGCTGGGCCGCTTCATGGGCAGCGTAAGCCCCGACCTGAAGGGGCGCATCGGCCGTCCGCTGCGGGCCGGCGACCGGCTGCAGGCCGCGACCGCACGGAGCGGCTTGCGCAGAACGGCGCGTACCTGGTGCCGGGGCGGCCGGGCGGGTTCCGAGGTCGTCTTGCGGCTTCGCCCGGGGCCGCAGGCCGGCGCCGGAGCCCTGGAGGCGCTCTTGCGCGGCCGTTTCCGCGTAGCGGCGGCCGACCGCATGGGGGTGCGCCTCGAGGGCGCCGCGGTTCCCGGGGGCGAGGTCACCAGCGAAGGCGTGCCCCTGGGGGCGGTGCAGGTGCCCCCGGGGGGCGCCCCGATGCTGCTCCTCGCCGACCGCGGCACCATCGGCGGCTACGCCAAGCCCGCGGTCCTGCACCCCGCGGACCTGGCGCGGGCGGGGCAGCTGCGCGAAGGCGACCGGCTGCGCTTCGTGCTTGACCCCGCGGCGCGGGCCTACGACGTCCTCGAGGTCTAGTCGAGCCCCGCCCAGCGACGGAACGTCTGTAGGTTGTGGACGTCGGCCGCCTTGGGCGTTTCCATGATGAAGGTCTTCTCCACGAGGCGCGCGTCGCGGACGATCTCGGCGAGCGCCGCGCCGATCTGCCCCTCCCCGAGGTTGGCGTGGTGGTCCACGCCGCTTGCGAGGGCACCCTGCGAGTCGTTGAGGTGCACCAGGGGCACGCGCTCGAGGCCAACGGTGCGGTCGAGCTCGTCGAGTACGGCAGCGGGGTCTCGGTGAAGCGGGTAACCGGCGGCAAAGGCGTGGCAGGTGTCGAAGGCCACGCCCAGGGGGGTGCCCTCGATCAAGGCGGCCAGCTCCTCGAAACGCCGCCCCACCTTGCGGCCGCGGCCGGCCACGTTCTCAAGCAGCAGCCAAGGGCCCTGCGGCGCGAGGGTGAGCGCCTTCAGCGCCCCCGCGCGCACCCGCTCGGGCGGCCCCGACCCGGGGTGCACGACCACGTAATCGACCCCCAGTAGGGCGGCCTTCTCCAGGTCGTCGGCGAGGCTGAAGACGCTCTTCTCCCAGAGCTCCCCTTCGGCTCCCAGGTTGACCAGGTAGGAGGCGTGGATCGCGGTGCGGCGCACGTGGCCGATGGCCAGCGCGTCGCGGAAGGCCTCGGCCTCGCCGGGCCGCAGGCCGCGGGTGCGCCAGCTGCGCGGGCTCTTGGCGAAGAGCTGGGCCGCGGTCGTGCCCAGTTCCTCGGCTCGGTCGAGGGCGGCGGCGTAGCCGCGCCGGCCGCTGATGGAGTTGTGGAATCCGTAGTGCACGTCAGTCCTCGAAGCCGACGACCTCGATGCGCACCCGCGCGGTGCCCCTACGGATCAGGTCGAGCTCGCGCGCGGCGGCGTAGCTGAGGTCGAGGATGCGGTTCTTCTTGAAGGGACCCCGGTCGTTGATGCGGACGGTCACCCGGGCGCCGGTATCGAGCCGGGTCACCCGCACCACGCTGCCGAACGGCAGGGTGCGGTGCGCCGCGGTGTAGGCGTACATGTCGAAGACCTCGCCGCTCGCGGTGCGACGGCCGTGGAAGTTCGGCCCGTACCAGGAGGCCACCCCTTCCTCGACGTAGCCCAACGGGGCCGCGGGCGAAGGCGGAGGGCCGGGCACGACGAGGACCTGGCCGGGCTGGATGCGGTCGTCCGGCAGGCCGTTGGCCGTGCGCAGCGCCTCGACGCTGACGCCGAAGCGGCGCGCGATGGCGAAGAGGGTGTCGCCCGGCTGCACGACGTGCACCCGCTCGGCCGCCGTGGGGGCGGCCGCGGCGGCGGGCGCCGACGCCCGCGGGGCGCAGGCCGCGAGTGCCGCGAGCAGCAGGACCGCAAACGCCGGCCGCACGCCTCAGACCTCCGTCCAGCCCCGGGGGCTGTGACTGAGCAGCTCGACCCCCTCCTCGGTGACGACGGCCAGCTCCTCGATGCGCACCCCGCCCCGGCCCGGAAGGTAGACGCCGGGCTCGAGGGTGACGACCATCCCCGGCTCCAACACCTCTTCCGAGCGCGCGTTCAGGAAGGGCGCTTCGTGGATCTCCAGCCCCACGCCGTGCCCCAGGGAGTGGACGAACTGAGGACCGTATCCGGCGGCCTCGATGACGCGGCGCGCCACGGCGTCGAGCTCCCGCGCCGCCACGCCGGGCCGGGCCGCCTCCAGCGCGGCCTCCAGCGCCTCCAGGACCACGTTGAAGACGCGGCGCATCTCGCCGGTGACTTGGCCGACGGCGACGGTGCGGGTCATGTCGGAGCGGTAGCCGCCGACGACGGCCCCGAAGTCGAGGGTGACGAGCTCACCGGATTCGATCGCCCGGTCCGAAGCGACGCCGTGGGGCAGCGCCCCCCGGGGCCCCGAGGCGACGATGAAGTCGAAGGCCGCGCCCTCGGCGCCCTCGCGCCGCAGCCAGAACTCCAGGTCGAGGGCCAGGTCGCGCTCGCGCACGCCCGGGCGGATGCGGGGCAGCAGCCAGGTCAGGCCCCGGTCGGCCAGCGCCGCGGCGGCCCGGATGCGCGCGATCTCTTCGGGGCTCTTGACGCGCCGCGCCCGCTCCACGAGGTTCTCGGTCGCCACCCAGTCGGCCGAGGTGGCCGTGCGCAGCCGCTCCAGCTCGGCGCAGGGGAGGTGGCGGGCTTCGTAGCCGACGCGAAGACCGGCGACGTGGGGCTCGAGGAAGCCGTAGCCCTCCCGGGGGTTCACGATCTCCACCGGGACGCGCGACTCCGCGGGCGCCTGTTCGCCGTAGCGGGCGTCGGTGAAGAGCACCGGGGCTTCGGGACGGTAAAGGATCCAGGCGTCCTCGGGGGCGGTGAAGCCGGAGAGGTAGCGGACGTTTTCCGGTTTACGTACGAGCAGGGCTTCGACGCCTGAGGGAAGTGATAGGCTCATAATTCACAAGCTCCTGGTTCGTGATACTTATCTCATGGGCGCATCCGCGTGTACATTCGCGGGAAGGGGACGGCCTCGCGCACGTGGGTCAGACCGGCGATCCAGGCGACGGTGCGCTCGAGCCCCAGCCCGAAGCCCGCGTGCGGCACGCTGCCGTAGCGGCGCAGGTCCAGGTACCAGTCGAAGACCTCCTCGGGCAGCCCGTGTTCGCGAATGCGCTTCAGCAGCAGCCCCGGCTCGTGGATGCGCTCGGAGCCGCCGATGATCTCGCCGTAGCCCTCGGGGGCGAGCAGATCGTCGTTCTTCACCAGGCTCGGGTCCTCGTCGTCGGGCTGCATGTAGAAGGCCTTGATGGACGCGGGGTACTTCTCGATGAAGACCGGCCGGTCGAATTGGCGGCTGATCGCCGCCTCGTGTGGGGCGCCGAAGTCCTCGCCGTAGGGGAGGGCCTCCACCTCGGGGTCGCTCGCGGCGATCTTCTCAAGCAGCTCGATGGCCTCCTTGTAGCTAAGGCGGGGGTAGTCGCCTGCGGCCGCGGGCTCGAGCGCGCCCGGGTCCCGCTCCAACAACTCCAGCTCGCGCGTGCGGTGCTCGAGCACCCGCCCCACCAAGTAGCTCACGTAGGCCTCCTGCAGGGCGATGTTTTCCTCGTGATGCATGAAAGCGGCCTCGGGTTCGACCATCCAGAACTCCAGCAGATGCCGCCGGGTCTTGGAGCGCTCGGCGCGGAAGGTGGGGCCGAAGGTGTACACCTTACCGAAGGCCAGCGCCCCCGCCTCGGCGTAGAGCTGGCCCGACTGGCTCAGGTAGGCCTTCTGGCCGTCGAAGAGGTCCACCTCGAAGAGCTCGGTCGTCCCCTCGACGGCGTTGGGCGTCAGGATCGGGGTGTCGAAACGAACGAAGCCGCGCTGCGCGAAGAAGTCGTGCGTGGCCCGCTCGATCTCGTCGCGGATCCGCAGCACCGCCCAGGGCCGGCGGTGGCGCAGCCAGAGGTGCCGCTGGTCCATCAGGAACTCGATGCCGTGCTCCTTGGGGGTGATGGGGTACTCGCCCTCGGGCTCGCTCAGCACCTCCAGGCCCAGCACCTCGACCTCGTAGCCGCCGGGGGCGCGGGCGTCGGCCTTGACCCGTCCCCAAACCTCGAGCGACGTCTCCTGGCGCAGGTGGTCGGCGCGAACGAAGGTGGCCTCGTCCACGTTGCCCTTGAAGACGGTGGCCTGGAGAAAGCCGGTGCCGTCGCGAACGATGAGGAAGTGCAGTTTGCCCTTGCTGCGCCGGTTCACCAGCCAGCCGGCGAGCCGCACCTCCTGCCCCTCGTAACGGGCGATCTCTTCGATGTACGCACGTTGCATGCACCGAGTTTAACGCAGCTCGCGCCAGGCCGCCCACTCGAGCACGATCGCGTAGACCGCGAGAATCGCTGCGAAGAGCTCCAAAGCGTCCGGTCGCGCGAGCACGAGCACCAGAAAGCCCGCCACAAGGCCTGCGGCGTGCGCCGCCGTCGAGGACCGGACCAGCACCGAGCGCACGTACTCGTCCACGAGCAGGCGCTCGGACGCGCCAGGCAACACCACCGCAAAGAGGGAGAGCGCGGGCAGCAGGAGCAGGGGTCGGCCGGAGTAGGCCAGGTAAAGGAAGGCCATCGCGGTCACCGCGACCCAGATCGAGAAGACCGCCGTACGCGTGCTTCGGCTAAGCAAGCCGTCGCCGTCGCGGGGCGCGGTTTCGCTTGCGACCGCCGCCACCCGGACCTGGCCCGGGTGCGTGACCATGCCAATCCAAGCCATGGCTACGGCGAGGAGAAGCACGCCCACCAGGTAGGCCCAGACCAGCGCCCAGGCGGCCGGAACCGCCCCCGCCCAGAAAGCCACCAGCGCGACGACGGCCAGCACGATCGCGGTTCCGTTGATGGAAATCTTTACCTTAGGGGTTTCGTTCGGCATGGACAGCCTCGCTTTCCTCGGGTTCGAAGACGTCCTCGATGGCCAAACCGAAGACCGCGGCGATCTTGAAGGCCAGCGGCAGGCTGGGGTCGTAACGCCCTTTCTCGATGGCGTTGACCGTCTGACGGCTCACGCCCAGACGTTCGGCCAGCGCCGCCTGGCTCCAGCCGCGCTCGGCCCTAAGCACCGGAAGCCTGTTCTTCAAGGCGTTCCACCTCCAAGCGCCGGGCGGCCCGAAGGAGCCAGGTCGCCGCAAACTTGAAGCCCGTCGCCAGGACCAAGCGCCACCGCGGCATGACCGTGCACCGCGCCCGGAAACGGCCGGCTTCGGCGTACCGCTCCTCCAGGCGCCGCAGGGCGGCTTCCCGTAGTTCGTGGGGGTTCGGTTGTCCCATACCCATGTCAAGCCTCCTTGACACAAGGGTAAAGTACGCATGACGTATTGTCAAGCGTGCTTTACTATCGCCTCTGAGCTCGCGCCCGTCACGGGTTTCTGACGGGACGGATAGCCCTAAGCATTGGACGCTCAGGGGTAAATAATGAGCGCGAAGCGGGAGGTGAAGGACGTGCAAGAGATCATGACGCAACTCTGGCCCTGGTACGTTTCCGGCCCCTTGCTGGGGTTGATCGTACCGCTCTTGCTCTGGCTAGGAAACAAGGACTTCGGCATCTCGGCCAACCTGCGCCACGTCTGCGCGATGTGGCCGGGCAAGAAACCCGCTTTCTTCCAGTACGACTGGAAAAGCCAGGCCTGGAACCTGCTCTTCGCGCTGGGGCTGCTGGCGGGGGGCTTCCTGGCCGGCTACCTCTACCCGGGCGACCCGGTCAGCCTCAACGGAACCGTGCTCGAGCGCATCAAGAGCTGGGGGCTCGACGATCCGCAGGCCCTCGTGCCCGTCAAGCTGTTCGCCCTCGGCGCGCTGGCCTCCTGGAAGGTCTGGGTCTATCTGCTGCTCGGCGGCTTCTTGATCGGCTTCGGGGCCCGTTACGGGGGAGGATGCACCTCGGGCCACGCGATCACGGGAATTGCGGCCTGGCAGCTGCCCTCGCTGGTGGCGGTCGTCTTCTTCTTCGTGGGCGGATTGATCGGAGCCTGGTGGATCCTGCCCGGGCTGGTCGCCTGGATCACCGGAGGTGCGGGATGAGGTTCATCTTTGGTGTCGCCTACTTCTTGGTGGGCGTCCTCGGGGGCGTCACCCTGGTGCAGTCGCAGGCCGCTTCCTGGTACCGCATCCAGGAGATGTTTCAGTTCGGAGCCTTTCACATGTACGGCATGATCCTGTCCGCGATCGTGGTGGCCATGATCGGCATCCGACTGCTGCAGGGCAAGCGCAGCCTCGAAGGGCCCGAGATCAGGATCAACGACAAGGCCCGAACCTGGACCCGCTACATCGTCGGCGGAACGATCTTTGGTCTGGGCTGGGCGCTGGCGGGCGCCTGCCCCGGGCCCACGCTGGCGCTGATCGGCGCCGGCTGGCCGGCCTACCTGGTTCTCTTCGCAGGGATGATTCTGGGCACCTGGGTCTACGGCCTGTTGCGCGACGCACTGCCGCACTGAAGCGGAGATGCGCTCGCCCTACGGCCGGGCCGAGGCCCGGCCGTAGGTCTTTAGGATCAGCTCGGCGGCCTCGCACAGGCCGCCTTCGTCTGCGGGCGCGACCACGCGGTCGGCGGCCTGCTGCACGAACTCCGGGGCGTTGCCCACGGCGATGCCCAGGCCCGCGGTTTCGAGGCCGCCGAGATCGTTGAGGCCGTCCCCCAGCATCACGGTGGCCTCGGGGGCGACGCCGTACGCCCGGGCCAGCTCGAGCAGCCCCGTTCCCTTGTGCCCCGCGGGCGGTTTGAGGCCGAGGATCCAGTGCTCTTCGCGGGGTCCGTAGGCTTCGACGCGAACCCCCTCGCCCAGCTCCTCGCGCAGCCGCTCCAGGCGGTTTGCAGGAACCCGCAGCAGCCAGGCCCCCACGAGGGGCAGGCCGGGCACGGCCTCGGGATCGAGGGCGAAGGAGGGCGTGCCCGTCGCCGCTACGTGCTCGTGGCGGTCTTCGGGCGGCCGGGTCGCCAGGTGGTAGCGGACGCCCAGGGCGGTGTGAAACTCGGCGCTGAGTTCGTGGGCGTCGAGGACCGCGAGCAGCCGCCGCACCGCGGAGCGGCTCAGCACCCGGCGGCTATGGATACGGCCGCGGGCGTCGGCGATCAGGGCGCCGTCGGAAAAGGCGTGCAAACCATCCGGGCGGATACGCCGCGCCGCCTCCAGTGCGAAGCCGGCCGGCAAGCGGCCGGTGTTGGCGGCAAGCAGGTGGCCCGCCGCCCGCAGGCGCCCGAGGAACCGCGGTGCATCGGGAAGGAAGATCCCGTGCCCCAGCAGGGTGCCGTCGAGGTCGAGCGCGATCAGCGCCCGGACCACAGCGTCTCCAGGGCCTCGGCGAGGCCGCAGTGCTCTACCGGCGCGACCACGTGGTCGGCGGCCTGCTTGACCTCGTCGGGGGCGTTGCCCATGGCGATGCCCACGCCGGCAGCGCGGATCAGCTCCAGGTCGTTGGCCCCGTCTCCGATCATGGCCACCTCAGCCATCGTCACCCCGAACCGCCCGGCCACCCAGCGGGCCGCGCTCAGCTTGCCCGCGCCGCGTTCCAGCAACGAGGCGTAGAGCACCCCCGGCGTCGCGGGGCTGGTGCCCAGGTGCCACGAGAGGAGCCCCTTCGTTGCCCCGTCCACCGCAGCCCTCGCCCGTTCCCAGGCGGGGCCGGGGCGGACGACCCACTGCACCCGGATGACGGTGGCTTCGAAGTGTACGCCTTGCAGGTCCGCACGCGAAAAGGGAACGCCCAGGAGATGCTCGTGGGCCTCCAGGTCA
>Ga0256839_1002717_pt1 | contig 19332 bp, 15 predicted proteins | sample 354166metaG_FD_185968 | JGI IMG/M metagenome (GOLD analysis project Ga0256839, IMG submission 185968) | Hydrothermal vent microbial communities from Mid Atlantic Ridge, Atlantic Ocean - 354-166 | ecosystem: Environmental > Aquatic > Marine > Hydrothermal vents | place: Atlantic Ocean: Mid... | reverse complement strand
CCGAACTGGCCGCCGAGCGCGAGGCGGCGACCCAGCAGCGCCTGGAACTGTGCCTGAAGCTGGAAATCGCGGCCGGGGTGGAATCACCGCCGGACTGCCGCGAGGCGCGCCTGGCCTGCCAGGTGGCACTGCTCGCCGAGCAGATGAAGCGTGGCCTGCACCCGTCGCTGGAGGAGCAGCTGCGGGATCTGAGCCTGGACTGGTATGCCACGGCGGCCGCCGACGAGTCCCGCAGCGGTGATATCAGCGAGCGCTTCGAGTCCGTGCTGGAGGCCGCCGGGAAGCACAAGGCCGGCGCCAAACCGCCGTAGGCGGGCCATGCCCGCGAGAGTTTCGTGCCAATGCTTCATCAGAGCACCTGTAGGAGCGCCTTCAGGCGCGAAAGCCGGATGCGAAAAACGTTCGCGCCTGAAGGCGCTCCTACAGGTGCATGGATTGTGCTTGGCGGGGAAACCATCGCGGGTCTGGCCCGTTCCTACCGTTGCTTCAGCAGCAGCCCCCGCCCGGCTTGACCGCCTCGATGGTGGCCGACAGCACATAGTCCTCCACGCCGCGCCCCGGCGCCCAGTCCTTGATGAACTCGCGCGACGCGTCCTTGGGGGCAATGCGCACGTCGCAGAAGCCGGCATCAACGATCATGCGTTCGAGGTCGTCGATGAGTTCCGCGCCGGCCATGCAGCCGGCGTGCAGTTGCGGGTCGTTCTTCATTTCTTCCGGCATCTCGGCGCTGGCCACCACGTCGGAGATGGCCAGGCGGCCGCCGGGCTTGAGGATGCGGAAGGCCTCGCGGAACACGCGCGGTTTGTCCGGCGAGAGGTTGATGACGCAGTTGGAGATGATCACGTCCACGCTGTTGTCGGCCACCGGCAGGTTCTCGATCTCGCCGAGGCGGAACTCCACCTGGGTGTAGCCGCCCTTTTCGGCATTGGCGCGCGCCTTGCTGAGCATCGCCGGGGTCATGTCGATGCCGATGACGTGGCCGTTCTCGCCCACCTCCTGGGCGGCGAGGAAGGCGTCGAAGCCGCCGCCGGCGCCCAGGTCCACCACCGTCTCGCCGGGCCGGAGGCTGGCGATGGCGCGCGGGTTGCCGCAGCCCAGACCCATGTCGGCGCCTTCCGGCACCTGCTTCAAGTCGTCTTCCGAGTAGCCCAGGCGGGTGGAGATGAGGGTGTTGATGGCGTCGTCGTCGGACACACCGCAGCAGCTGGATTCGACGCCGCAGCAGTCGCCCTGGTTGCTGGCCTCGGCCACCTGGGCGTAGCTGTCGCGCACGTTCTGGCGGATGTCGTCGTGGTTTTTTTGCGTCATGCGGGTCTCCGTAAAGCGGTTTGTTGGGTGGAATCGCGCCATGCCCGCGATCAAAAGACATTCACCACAGAGGCACAGAGACACGGAGTTGCAGGCAGCCACAGGCTGCAGCTGATTGACTCCCGGCCCTGCGGAGGCAGGCGGCAGAAAACGTCCTTCTCTGTGGCTCTGTGGTGAGTCCATCGCAGGTGATGCCCACCCTACAAGATTGCGGCTTGGACCTGCAAGGTTGGCAAATGTTGCATGCAGCGATGTCCGTACCGGTCGCTTGCGGGTAGAATGCGTGCCTCGTCGTTTTATCCCTTTGATTCGTACCCACCGAGTATTCCATGTCCGATCTCAATCCCCGCCAGAAAGAGGCGGTGCGTTACATCGACGGCCCGCTGCTGGTGCTGGCCGGCGCCGGCTCCGGCAAGACCCGCGTGATCACGCAGAAGATCGTGCATCTGGTGAAGCGGTGCGACCTCAAGGGTCATCACATCGCCGCCCTGACCTTCACCAACAAGGCGGCGCGCGAGATGCAGTCGCGCCTCGCCGACCAACTGGAGGCGAAGCTGCGCCGCGGCATGCGCATCTCCACCTTCCACAATCTGGGCCTGAACATCCTCAAGCGCGAGCACGCCCACGTGGGCCTCAAGCCCGGTTTTTCCATCTACGACGCCCAGGATGCGCAGCAGCTGATCAAGGAGCTGATGCGCCGCGCCTTCGATGGCGATGATCAGGCGTCCGAGATGCAGTGGCAGATATCCGCCTGGAAGAACGACCGCATCTCGCCCGAGCAGGCGCAGCTCGAGGCCAATGGCGATCCCAAGCGGGTGGCGGCCTCGGTGCTTTACGAGGCCTACAATCGCACCCTGCGCGCCTACAACGCGGTGGATTTCGACGATCTGATCGGCCTGCCGGTGGCGCTGTTTGAATCAAACCCGGACGTGCTGGAGCACTGGCAGAACCGCATCCGCTACCTGCTGGTGGACGAATACCAGGACACCAACGCCACCCAGTACCGGCTGGTGCAGCAGCTGGTGGGCGTGCGCGGGGCGTTTACCGTGGTGGGCGACGACGATCAGTCCATCTATGCCTGGCGCGGTGCGCAGCCGGAGAATCTGGCCCTGCTGTCGGAGGATTTTCCGACCCTGAAAGTGATCAAGCTGGAACAGAACTACCGTTCCGCCGGGCGCATCCTCAAGGCCGCCAACCAGCTCATCGGCAACAATCCGCACGTGTTCGAAAAGCGTCTGTGGTCGGAGCTGGGCTATGGCGATCCGCTCAAGGTGATCCAGGCCAGGAACGAGGATCACGAGGCGGAGCTGGTGGTGTCGCGGCTGCTGGCGCAGAAGTTCCAGAGCGGCGGGCGCTTCAGCGACTACGCCATCCTGTATCGTGGCAACCACCAGTCGCGGCTGTTCGAACGCGCCCTGCGCGAGAGCCAGATCCCCTACAAGATCTCCGGCGGCACCTCCTTCTTCGCCTATCAGGAGGTAAAGGACATCATGGCCTACCTGCGCCTGCTGGTGAACGACGATGACGACAACGCCTTCGTGCGCGTCATCAACACCCCGCGCCGCGAGATCGGCCCCACCACCTTGGAAAAACTGGCGGGCTACGCCAACGGGCGCGGCGTCTCCCTGTGCGAGGCGGCCTGGGAACTGGGTCTGGAAACGGTGCTGCCGGAGCGCGCCGTGAAGCGCCTGCGCGAGTTCGTCGAGTGGCTGACGGAGAAATCAGATCAGGCGCAACGCGGCGATCCGCTGGCGGCGGTGAAGAGCCTGGTCAACGACATCCGCTACGAAGAATGGCTGCTGGACACCTGCAACGACCCCAAGACCGCCGAGCGGCGCATGGGCAATGTGCACGAGCTGCTGAGCTGGCTGGAGCGTATGGCCGAGCAGGAGGGCAGTGACGCCAGCCTCGCCGACCTGGTGTCGCGCATGACCCTGATGGACATCCTCGAACGCAACGAGGAGGAGCAGCGCGACGACGGCGTCTCGTTGATGACCCTGCACGCCGCCAAGGGGCTGGAGTTTCCGCACGTGTTCATGGTCGGCGTGGAAGAGCAACTGCTGCCGCACCATTCCAGCCTCGACGAAGACAACGTGGAAGAGGAACGCCGCCTGGCCTACGTCGGCATCACCCGCGCGCAAAAGACCCTGACCTTCAGCATGGCCCAGCGGCGGCGCAAGCATGGCGAGGTGGTGGACTGCGAGCCCAGCCGTTTTCTCGGCGAGCTGCCGGAAGACGACCTGGTGTGGGAGGGCGGCGGGCAAGCCGTCGATCCCGAAGAGCGGCAGGAGCGGGGAAAGGCGCATCTGGCCAACCTGCGCGAGATGCTCAATTGACCGTGATCAGGGTTGCCGTGTTGTTTTTCTGATTGATTGAACGGCGCGTTCCATCGGTCGGGTCAAATGCAACGAATTGTTGCAGGCCGGAGACATCCCGGTCTTCGGCCGTCTGGCCGGCGGGCATCGTCCCTGCCACTGAACGCCTTTGTATTCAGCGTGATGGCAGGGGCTTCAGTCCCGGCGCCCTTCGCGTGTGTTGCAAATATCCCGATGGGAAAAGCATGGTATGGATTCTGCTTTACAGCAGGACAGCAATAGCGACTCTATGGGAGATGTGATAATGACGAACAACAAGACGTTGATGGCAACCCCTGCCGCCCGCCTGCGCATGGCCTGCGTGGCCGCGGTGACGGCGGCGCTGCTGCTTCCGGCGGCCTCCCTGGCGGCCGTCCCCCTGGGCGCCGAAGGCCGGGTCAAGCTGTTTGGCGACGTGCGCATTCGCGCCGAGACGGACAAGAGCGAAAAGCAGGACGGCACCGACCGCGACCGCACCCGCCTGCGTTACCGGGCCCGTGTCGGCGTGGCCTTCCAGTCCAATGACAACTGGTCGGCAAAGCTGCGCCTGGCCACCACCAGCAGCCAGAATTCACCCCATGTGACCTTCGCCACCGTCGGCGAGACGGCGGACCTGAGCATCGGCGTCGACACGGCCTACATCGCCTACACCGGCGTCAGCGACCTGACCCTGGTGGCCGGCAAGGCGCCGCTCAACTTCTGGCAGCAGAACGAGGTGTTCCTCGATGCCGATATCCACCCGGAGAGCCTCGCCGCCGTTTACAAGGCCGGCCCGGTCACCCTCAATGCCGCCTATACCTATCTCACCGCCGGCAACTGGGGCAACAAGCCGGATGCCGAGAAGACCAAGAGCGTCGTTACCTATCAGGCCGTTTTCCAGGGTGGCGGTGGCGTGAAGTACACGGCCGCACTGGGCGGCGCGAGCGTGGATGATCCCGAGGGCGCGTACAATGCCACGCAGCACACCATGTTGAGTGCGCAACTGAAGGGCGGCGCCTGGCTGGCCGGCGCCGACTTCCTCAAGAGTGATGCCGATGCCGATGACACCGCCTATGTGGTGCAGGGCCGTTACAAGGTCAGCAAGGCCATTGGTCTGCGCGCCTATTATTACCACGTTGAAGGAAATGCCACGCTGGCCGATGGCCTGCTCACCCAGGACAATTTCCCGTCCGCGCAATCCGCCGCGGACAACTTCAAGGGCGTTCGTCTGCAAATGGATTACAAGGTGGACAAGGGCACGAAAATCGATCTTCGCCTCTATGATTCGGAAATCATCACCCGCGGCATCGACAGCCAGGACGCCAAAAACACCCGCCTGCAGCTCAACGTTAACCTCAAGTTCTGATTTCCTCAATTTAATCGCTTGGGGTTTAATTCCCCGCAGCTTGCTGCGAAGGCCGTCATTCCGGCATGTTTTTAGCCGGAATCCAGGGGTTGAAACCCCTGGACTCCGGCCTCGGCTTTAGCATCCTGCGTCGCCCTACCACCTACATCCCTGTAGGCGTTCGCCGGAGTGATGTGATGATATTGATACGCCGCTTTCGCGTAGCGAAAGTCGAGCGTCAGCGAGATAGCTTGCTGCGGGGTAGTTTATTCGCACGACAGTAAGGGGATAAGGGCCTTGGCCCGTATCCCCTTTTTTTGTGTCCACTGTGACCCTGGGGGAGTGTTGTTTGACAAATCTCGACTTAATGAGAACAATTCGCATTTCGAATATGGCTGACACTCAGGATACAGGACCATGACAAAAAAAAGGATGCTGACGCTGGTCGCGGCAGGCGCTTTGTCGGTGCCGGCGGCGTTACTGGCGGCAACTCCGCTCAATGACAGCGTCGCTGTGATTGGCGATGCGCGTACCGGCTTTTATGCCCTGCACCGCGATGACCGTGATGGTAGTGACTCGGTCAAGAACGAATGGCGCCTGCGCCTGCGCGTCGGCCTGCAGGCGGCGATCAGCGACGCACTCAGCGCCCGGGCGCGCTTTGCCGGCCGCTACACTACCCATGAAAGCAGTGCTGATCCCGAGTTCGATTTCTATCAGGGCATCACGCCCGGCTCGGATGGTCTGAAAATGGGCCAGTCCACCCTGGATGAGCTGTGGCTGAATTACGCCGCCGAACGCTGGAGCCTGCGCGCCGGTCGCATGCAGACCAAGTTCGAGCTGACCGGGGTGGCCAAGAAGTCGCTGGATCGCAACGACAGCCCCAATACCGACATCGCCTGGACCGACGGCCTTTATTTCAAATACAAGGGCAGCAATGGCTGGAACGCCCATGCCATCGTGCAGTACAACTACGAAGAAGGCGCGACGCAGGTGCGCCGTGAACCGCTGGACTTCAGTGATGACGGCAGCCGCATCAGCTACTTTGCCGCCCTGGAAAAGCTGGATAAAAAGGCCTCCATCGTGCAGCAGGGCGTCGATGTCACCTGGCTGCCCGCCGCCTTGCCAACTGCGGGTGGCGGCACCGATGACTATCTGGCCTTCGTTGGCCGCATGGCCGCGCAGTGGCCCATGGGCACCGGCGGAATGAAGTTCCTGCTGGGCGGAGAACTGGGTTTTGCCCCCAACACGCCCACCAATAGCGTGCTCAAGCTGGGCGGTACGGGTGATGTTGGCGGCACGGCAGGGCAGGTGACCTTCAATTTCATCGATATCGCGCCAAAACACAGCGTCGGCGTGGTGCTGGCGCGGGCGGACGCCGGCTGGCTGTTGTCGCCGGACTTCAAGAGCAATCAATACCTGGCCGAGACCCGCTATCGCTGGAACCTCGCCAGGAAACAGCGCATCGAGGTACGCGTGCGCTACCGCACCGATATCGAGCAGCGCATCGACAAGCCCGAGCGGCGCAAGGACAAGGATCTGTATGCGCGTTACACCGTGAAATTCTGAACCAAACCCGTTTTCGGCCTGACCGGCAATTCCCGCACCTCCCCGGGGATTGCCGGTTTTTTTTGCGCCTTTCATCGGCAAGTAGCCTGGAGCTTGGCAACGGGAGGCATCCGCAAATGAACGCAAATGGTAAAAGACGGGTCATGGCGCTGCGTGGCCATGTCAAGGCCGGGGGCTCGCCGCTTGCCGGGCTGGCATGGTTTCATCATGAAGAATTCGCGTCCATTGGTGTTCATTAGTTGCGGACAATAAAAAAAGTCCGGTAGATTGGGGTGAGGAACGAACCCCAACAACGTAAATGCACCAAACTACGGCCTCAGTTGTGCAAATTTAATACTCTTGGGTGGCGAGAATGTTGGGGTTCACAAAAAACGTTCACCCCAACCTACTGCTTTAATAGGGTAACGGCGTTGATAAAACCTGTAGGAGCGGCCCCTCAGGCCGCGATGACAATCGCGAGAAATCCATCGCGGCCTGAGGGGCCGCTCCTACCGAATTTTCTGCGGACCATAAAAAGGCCGGAGCGGTTGCCCGCTCCGGCCTTTCTTGCTACTTCACGCTGCCGGGGCAGCGTGTCGACGATGCGTCTAAGTCAGACTTAGAAACCCACCTGGAACTTGGCCAGGAAGATGTCGTCGGTGTAGCCCTTGGCAACGCCGGTGTAGGCGTCAGCGCCATCCGTGTCGCCGCTGGCCAGCACATAGTTCAGCTGAATGCGTGCATTGTTCTTCTCGGCCAGGTAGATGTTGGCGCCGATGTAGGCGTTGCCCAGGGTGCTGTCGTTGCCGACAGGTCGGCTCTGGGTGGCGCTGTAGTAACGAACCACGGCCTCGACGGTGTCGTTGATGGCGTAGCCGCCGTGCACGTACCAGACGGCCTCGTCGGCATCCTTCACGCCCAGCACGCTGCTGCCGGCCACATACTCGGCCTTGAAGGTCATGGCGTCCATCTTGTAGGCGCCGGCCACACCGAACACGGTGTAGTCTTCCGCCGTGGAGCCGGAGTCCTGGGTGCTGGTGCCATAAGAGGCCTCGACGTGCAGGGTCTTGCCCATGTTGTACATCACACGGCCGGCATAGCCCATGGCGTCACCGGCGGTGCCGAAGTCGACGGCGCCGGAGCGGCCAGTGGGATTGAAGACGCCGAGGTCATAACCAAAGCCGCTGAGGTTGCGGCCGCTGACCATCAGGCCGGCGGCGCGCTCCAGCACCAGGGGAGCCTCCATGCCACGCTGGGTGATGTCCAGATCCTTGGTGGAGAGGCCGAAGTCCATGCCCACGGGGGTCTTGAAGACGCCGGCCATGACGTTGGCGGCGTCGCTGAACTTGTAGCCGACCACGGCGTCCTTGATGATCTCGTCGACACCGATGTAGGTCTGGCCATCGGCACCCTTGCCAAAGTCTGCCAGCAATTTGCCCCAGGCCTTGTCCTGCTTGACCTTGTAGCCCAGGCGGATGCTGCCGATGCCGAAGCGCAGGCCGTCGGCGGCGGTGTTGCCCACGCTGCCCTTGCCCACGGCGGCGGTGATCTGGGAATAACCGAAGAACTTGGCTTCGGCGGCGCTGACGGTCATCGGCGCGGCAACGGCGGCGGCGATGGCCAGGGTGATCAGGCTCTTTTTCATAAGCTGTTTCTCCATGAGTTGCTTGAAGTCGTCGTTGAAAGATGGTGTTACAAGTGCCTGAACCGGTGGGCACAGGCAAAGGCCGGAGCGGTTGCCCGCTCCGGCCTTGCTTGTTGCTTCACGCGCTGCCGCTGCAGGGCGTCGACGGCGCGTCTAGGCCGGGCTTAGAAACCCACCTGGAACTGGGCCAGGAAGATGTCGTCGGTGTAGCCCTTGGCAACACCATCGTAGGCGTCAGCGCCATCCGTGTCGCCGCTGGCCAGCACGTAGTTCAGCTGAATGCGTGCATTGTTCTTCTCGGCCAGGTAGATGTTGGCGCCGATGTAGGCGTTGCCCAGGGTGCTGTCGTTGCCGACAGGTCGGCTCTGGGTGGCGCTGTAGTAACGAACCACGGCCTCGACGGTGTCGTTGATGGCGTAGCCGCCGTGCACGTACCAGACGGCCTCGTCGGCATCCTTCACGCCCAGCACGCTGCTGCCGGCCACATACTCGGCCTTGAAGGTCATGGCGTCCATCTTGTAGGCGCCGGCCACACCGAACACGGTGTAGTCTTCCGCCGTGGAGCCGGAGTCCTGGGTGCTGGTGCCATAAGAGGCCTCGACGTGCAGGGTCTTGCCCATGTTGTACATCACACGGCCGGCATAGCCCATGGCGTCACCGGCGGTGCCGAAGTCGACGGCGCCGGAGCGGCCGGTGGGATTGAAGACGCCGAGGTCATACCCAAAGCCGCTGATGTTGCGGCCGCTGACCATCAGGCCGGCAGCACGTTCCAGCACCAGAGGCTTCTCCATGGCGCGCTTGGTGATGTCCAGGTTCTTGCCGGAGGTGTTGAAGTCCATGCCCACGGGGGTCTTGAAGACACCGGCCATGACGTTGGCGGCGTCGCTGAACTTGTAGCCGACCACGGCGTCCTTGATGATTTCATCGACGCCAATCTTGGCCTGACCATCGGCGCCCTTGAGGAAGTCTGCCTGCAGCTTGCCCCAGGCATTGCCCTGCTTGATCTTGTAGCCCAGACGGATGCGGTCGGCACCGAAGCGCAGGCTGTCGGCGGTGTTGCCCACGCTGCCCTTGCCCACGGCGGCGGTGATCTGGGAATAACCGAAGAACTTGGCTTCGGCGGCGCTTACGGTCATCGGCGCGGCAACGGCAGCGGCGATGGCCAGGGTGATCAGACTCTTCTTCATGAGGTGGTTCTCCACAGGTTGTTGTTGAAAGTGTTGCTGGAAATACGGTATTGCAGTCGTGACGAGCGTATTTATAGCAGTAATTGGTGGAAGTGCAACACTTTTTTCTAAAAAATCACGGGGTGGGGGACTTGTTGTTGTTTATTGGCAACAGATCGGCGTGTGGAGATGCCGTTTGGGATGGGGCATCGTGTCGTAGGAGCGGACCCTTGGGCCGCGATGCCAAGGGTGGAAAAACCATCGCGGCCCAAGGGTCCGCTCCTGCCATTGTTCAGGGCAATGTGATTGATTTTACCGCACCAAAGGCGGGCGCCTTGGGCGAGCGGCGGGGAATCCTGCTCGGAGAGAGTATAGAAGGAGGAACGGCTCAGCGGGCGCCGAAGACGACGATGGTCTTGCCGCGGGCGGTGAGCAGGTTTTGTTCTTCGAGGTTTTTCAGTACCCGTCCCACCATTTCGCGCGAGCAGCCGACGATGCGGCCCAGTTCCTGGCGGGTGATGCGGATCTGCATGCCGTCCGGGTGGGTCATGGCGTCCGGTTCCTTGCTCAGGTCCATGAGGGTGCGGGCGACGCGGCCGGTGACATCCATGAAGGCCAGGTTGCCGACCTTCTGGCTGGTCTTGCGCAGGCGCAGGGCCATTTGCGAGGCCAGTTCGAAGAGGATGTCCGGGTCCTTTTCCGACAGCTGGCGGAAGCGGCTGTAGCTGATCTCGGCCAGTTCGCACTTGCTGCGGGCGCGCACGAAGGCGCTGCGATTGGCGGCCTCGCCGAACAGGCCCATCTCGCCGAAGAAGTCGCCGGCATTGAGGTAGGCGAGCACGATCTCGCGGCCGTTTTCGTCCTCGATGAGCACCGTCACCGAGCCCTCGACGATGTAATACAGCACGTCCGGCTTGTCGCCCGCGTAGATGATGAGGCTCTTCGAAGGATACTGGCGGCGGTGGCAATGCTCGAGAAAACGCTCGATGGTGGGTGGCGGAATCAGGGGGGGGATATTGGCCATGATGTTCGTCCGGGGTTTGCTGTCTGACGGTTGATGCCTCAACTAGCGGCAAGGTGGGGCAGATATTTAGAGCTTTGCTGGCCGCTTGATGAATTTGTACCTGAACCTACGGATTCAGGTTGTATTCACCACAGAGGCACGGAGACACAGGGAAAAGCATTTTGCTTGGCATCATTCCGGGTGAGGCGCGGCGTAGTCTCGGCATTCAGTACGCGAATCGGCCTTTGTTCTGGATTCCGGCATGCGCCGGAATGACGGGTAATGGCTTCCCTCGATTCTTCGCCGTGTCTCTGTGCCTCTGTGGTGAAAATCTTTGCGGGGGTATAATCGCGCCCCCGGAAAACAGGAGTAGTGCGGATGAAGGCGCGGATCAAATGGGTCGAGGACGTGATGTTCGTCGGCGAGAGCGGCAGCGGCCACACGCTGGTGATCGACGGCCCGCCCGAGTACGGCGGACGCAACCTGGGTATTCGTCCCATGGAGCTGCTGCTGCAGGGCCTGGGCGGCTGCACGGCCTTCGATGTGATGCTGATTCTGAAGAAATCCCGTCAGCGGATCAGCGACTGTGTGGTGGAGATCGAGGCCGAACGCGCCGATACCGAGCCCAAGGTGTTCACCCGCATCCATGTGCACTTCATCGTCACCGGTCACGGGCTGAAGGAGAACGTGGTGAAGCGCGCCGTGCAACTGTCGGCGGAGAAGTATTGTTCGGCCTCCATCATGCTCGGCAAGACGGCGGAGATCAGTCACGACTTCGAGATCCGCGAGGCCTGAACGGATTCACCACAGAGACACGGAGCCACAGAGAAAAACCTTTTCTGTTTCTCGCCAAGGTACAGGGTTCGCAAGGGAAAAACCTGCCAAAGCCTTTCCTGGCGGTCCCTGTGCCTTGGTGAGAGAAGTAAAAATCTTCTCTGTGCCTCCGTGTCTCTGTGGTGAAAATGAACCCCCTTCACGACAGGAAACCCATTCGTCATGATCAAACCCAACCCCACCAGCGGCCTGCGCCACGTGGCGCTGTTCGTGCGCAACTATGAGGCCACCGAGCGGTTCTACGTGGAGCTGCTGGGCATGGCGGTGGAGTGGCGCCCGGACGCCAATGCCGTCTACCTGACCTCTGGCAACGACAACCTGGCCCTGCACCGCGTCACGGACGACTTCGATGGCCGCCAGCATCTCGACCACCTCGGCTTCATCCTCGATCGCCCCGACGACGTGGACGAGTGGTTCGACTTCCTGCGCGCCCACGACGTGCCCATGAAGACCGCGCCGCGCAGCCACCGCGACGGCGCGCGCAGCTTCTATTGTCTCGACCCGGACGGCAACACCGTGCAGATGATCTACCACCCGCCGCTGGCCCGGCCCGCCGACCCCTCCGCAGATTAAAGAGTTACTGCCGTGATCAAGCCCCTGCCCAAGCTCAAGCTCAAGGACTTCAACAATCTCACCAAGACCCTGAGCTTCAACATCTATGACATCTGCTATGCGCGCACGGCGGCGCAGCGGCGCGAGTACATCGAATACATCGACGAGGAATACAATGCCGAGCGTCTGACCAATATCCTCACCGACGTGTGCAACATCATCGGCGCCAGCATCCTCAACATCGCCCACCAGGACTACGACCCGCAGGGCGCCAGCGTGACGATCCTGATCTCCGAGGAGCCGACCGCCTCGCAGGCCATTTCCAACACCGAGGCGCCGGGGCCCCTGCCGGACGCCTTGGTGGCGCATCTCGACAAGAGCCACCTCACCGTGCACACCTACCCGGAGAGCCACCCGGACAACGGCATCAGCACCTTCCGCGTGGATATCGATGTCTCCACCTGCGGGCGCATCTCGCCGCTGAAGGCGCTCAACTACCTGCTGCACAGCTTCGACTCGGACATCGTCACCATGGACTACCGCGTGCGCGGCTTCACCCGCGACGTGGACGGCCACAAGCACTACATCGATCACGAGATCAACTCGATCCAGAACTTCATCGCCGACGACACCAAGAGCTGCTATCAGATGGTGGACGTGAACGTCTATCAGGAGAACATCTTTCACACCAAGATGATGCGCAAGGCGCTGGACCTGGAGAACTACCTGTTTGGCGTCGCTGTGGCCGACCTCAGCGAGGCGGAGCGCGGCCGCATCGAGCTGCAGCTGGAACGCGAGATGCTGGAAATATTCTACGGGCGGAATATTGGGTGAAGCGTCTTTGAGGTGGGCGTTTGTGGGAGCGGATTCAGCCGCGAATGAAGCCAGCCTTCTTCGCGGCTGAAGCCGCACCCACAACCATGCGGGCTGTTTTGCCGCGTTAGACAGGCCTTACAACCGAAAGGCCAGCCCCGTCATCACCTTCGAGGTCAGGCCCATCAGTGTCTTTACCGGCGCCGGCAGCTCGGCGCCGCCGGCCTGCAGGGCCAGGGTGGCATGGTGGGCCTCGTCCTCGCGCATCTGTTCGAGGATGGCGCGGCTCCTGGCGTCCTGTGGCGGCAAGCGCGAGAGGTGCTCGTCGAGGTGGCGGATGACCTGCTTCTCCGTCTCGGCGACGAAGCCCAGGCTCCACTTGTCGCCCGCCAGGCCGGCGGCGGCGCCGATGCCCAGGGAGCCGAAGTACCACAGTGGGTTGAGATAGCTGACGTGGCTGCCCAGCTCGCGGGTGCGCTGTTCGCACCAGGCCAGGTGATCGTTCTCCTCCAGCGCGGCGCGTTCCATCTTGTCGCGCACCTCCGGCAGTCTGGCGGTCAGCGCCTGGCCTTCGTAGAGCCCCTGCGCGGCCACTTCGCCGGCGTGATTGATGCGCATCAGGCGGGCGGCCAGATCGCGTTCGTGGTCGTCCAGCTCGGCCTCGGCCAGGCCTTCGGCCGGATTGGGGCGCTCGGTGACGCGGGGCGCGCCCAGCAGGGTGCGCAGGCCGACGTCGATGTGACGGATCAGCTGGTCGGCGGGGGTATAGCGGCGCGTGTCCATGGTGGAAACCTTAACCCATGCCCCGGCGCGACTGCAATCAATCTCAGCGGCCTGGATTCCCCGCTGCGCGCCTAAGGCGCCTGCTTTTTGGTGCAGCGAAATTTGGTGCAGCGAAATATGTTATTGCCCTGAATACTTGAACATGAGCGTAGGAGCGGACCCTTGGGCCGCGATGCCAAGCGTGGAAAAACCATCGCGGCCCAAGGGTCCGCCCCGACAGCACGATACCCCGTCAGCTTGCTGCGGGGTGATTCATTTCAATCCGCAGTTGTGAAATGCGGCTTTGCAATTCCCTGTCGCAGCCCGTAGTGTACCGACACGGATGAAAGGCGATTTTGTCCGTGTCGGCACACGGGTGTGTGCCTTCTGCGCGCGGCCGAAATCCTTCGGTCCGCCAAGCTGGCGTGAGTAATGGACTGTTCCGCTGAAAAGATACGTCCCGATACCGGCAGGCGGCCGGCCCAGCCTTCGCCTTCCGTCGATGAGCGCCTGCTGGCGGCTCAGTGCCGCTTGTTGTACGAGCAAACCGGCATCGCCGTGGCCGGCGGCACGGTGGCGCTGTTCCTGATCGTCTTCCTGCTGCGCGAGCAAATGCCCCTGGGCCAGCTGATGCTGTGGGCCGGGGGTGCGTCTGCCCTGTATCTGTTGCGCTTCGTCGAGGCCCGGCGCGTGCTGCGCCTTGCCGGGGACGAGACGATGGCGGCCGCGGCGGGCCTGTTGCGGCGACACCTGCTGGGGGTGCTGGCGACGGGCTCGGCGTGGGGGCTGGGCGGCTGGATGCTCGATCTGGCTTCCGTCGCCCATGTCGCCATGGTGGTCGTGGTGGTGGCGGGGATCTCCGCGGCCGGCCTGACCAGTTACGCGGCCTCGCGCTGGAGTGGCATCCTCTTCGCCGCCCTGTCGCTGCTGCCCCTGGCCGCCAATCTGTTGCTGGCCTCGGACGGGGCCTACGATGCCATGGGCATGTTGCTGCTGGTGTATGTCGGCTTTCTGTGGCTGGTGGCGCGGCGCATGTACGTGGTCACCGTGGACAGCCTGCGCCTGGGGATCATCAACAGCGATCTGGCGGCGGTGTCGCTGCGCGCCCGCGAGGAGGCGGAGCGGCTCAACGAGAAGCTCAAGGCCGAGGTGGCCGAGCACGCACGGGCGGAGGCGACACTGCGCGCCTCGGAGCGCGAGCTGAGCAGCATCCTGGAAAACATGCAGGACATGTACTACCGCACCGACCTCGAGGGGCGGGTGGTGCGCGTATCCCCCTCGGTGCGGGAGCTGGTGCAGTACGAGCCGGAGGAGGTGCTGGGCACCTCGCTGGCGGATTATTACGTGCCGCCCTCCAACCGCTCCCGGTTCCTCCGCGATCTGAAGGCCAATGGCGGCGTGGTGCACAACTACCTCACCCATGTGCGGCGCAAGGACGGCTCGACCCTGTGGGTGGCGAGCAACGCCCAGTATGTGCGTGACGAGGCGGGCAGGGTCATCGGTGTCGAGGGCACCACGCGTGACGTCAGCAAGCTGAAGCGGACGGAAGACGCCCTGTTCGAGGCCAAGGAGCGCGCCGAGGTGACCCTGAGTTCCATCGGTGACGGGGTGATCACCACCGACACCCGGGGCCGCGTGGACTACATCAATCCGGTGGCGGAGCAGCTCACCGGCTGGCGCCAGGCCGAGGCCCTGGGCCGGCCGCTGGAGGAGGTGTTCCGGGTGGTGGATGAGCGCTCCCGTGAGCCGTTGTCCGGCAAGGTCAAGGCCTGCCTGGCCAGCGGACGGCGCTGCGCCGTCGACGACAGTCCGATCCTGCTGCGCCGTGGCGGCGGCGAGCATTCCATCGAGGCCTCGGTGTCGCCGATCCGCAACCCCGACGGCGATGTCACCGGCGCGGTGCTGGTGTTTCACGACGTCACCGAACTGCGCGGTCTGGCGCGCAAGATGTCGCATCAGGCCACCCACGATGCCCTCACCGGGCTGATCAACCGGGCGGAGTTCGAGCGCCGTCTCGAACGCCTGCTCGACAGCGCCCTGGGCGGGGATTTCCCCGAGCATGCCCTGATGTACCTGGATCTGGATCAGTTCAAGCTGGTCAACGACACCAGTGGCCATGTGGCCGGCGACGAGCTGCTGCGCCAGCTCACGGCGCAGCTGCAGATGCGCGTGCGCGGCAGCGATGTGCTGGCGCGGCTGGGCGGCGACGAGTTCGGCGTGCTGCTGGAGAACTGTTCCCTGGAGCAGGCGCTGGAGGTGGCCGAGGACCTGCGCCGCATCACCCGCGCCTTCCGTTTCGAGTGGCAGGGCAAGGTGTTCGAGGTGGGTGTCAGCATCGGTGTGGTGTCCCTCGATCACGACAGCGGCTCACTGTCGGATGTGCTCAGCGCCGCCGATTCGGCCTGTTACATGGCCAAGGACCTGGGCCGCAACCGCGTGCATGTGTACACGCCGGACGATGAAGAGCTGGCCCAGCGCCACGGTGAGATGCAATGGGTGCATCGGGTCAAGGCGGCGCTGGCGGAGGATCGGCTGAGCCTGTACTGCCAGACCGCTGTGCGTCTGTCCGAGGGAGGCGGGGGGGAGATCTACCAGGAGATCCTCATGCGCATGCGGGACGAAGGGGGTCAACTGGTGCCACCGATGGCGTTTCTGCCGGCCATGGAGCGCTTTCATCTGATGGCGGATCTGGATCGCTGGGTGGTGAAGGCCTCACTGCAGGCCCTGGCCGGAAAACGGTCGTGGCGCGAGAATGAGATCTTTGCCATCAACCTGTCCGGGCAGTCGTTGGGGGATGGTGCGTTTCGCGACTATGTGGTCGGACTTCTGGAGCAGGGCGATGTGCCGCCGGCGCACCTGTGTTTCGAGGTGACGGAGACGGCGGCGATCGCCAACCTGGTTCATGCCACGCATTTCATCGACACGCTGAAAGGCATGGGCTGCCATTTCGCGTTAGACGATTTTGGCAGCGGCCTGAGTTCCTTCGCCTACCTCAAGCGGCTGCCCGTCGACTATCTGAAAATAGACGGCCATTTCGTGCACAACATCGCCAATGATGCCGTAGACCACGCGATGGTGGACTCGATCAATCGCATCGGTCATGTCTTCGATATGCGCACCATTGCCGAATTCGCCGAGAACGATGAGATCCTGGCCATCCTGCGCCGTCTCGGGGTCGATTATGCGCAGGGCAACGGGGTGCACAAGCCGGTTCCCTTGCAGGATTGCATAAACGCCTCACCCATCAAGCGCTGAATTCTCAGCACTAAGCACTCATTCAGCCTTGTCCATCTGCCGCGCCAGCAGCGTCACCGGATGCAGTACCTCGATCTCCCGCCCCCTTTCCCGCAGTCCCGCCTGCAGGTGCAGCGCGCAGCCGATGTTGCTGGTGACGAGGATGTCCGCCTGCGCCTCCTGCAGCGCATCCAGCTTGTCTTCGCGCAGGCGCGCCGCCCGCTCGGCCTGGGTCAGCATGTAACTGCCGGCGCCGCCGCAACAGAGTCCGTTGTCGGCCAGCGCGATCAGTTCGATGTCGGGGATGATTGTCAGCAGTCGAAACGGCGCATCGGCCTGCCGCAGGACGTTTTTCAGGCTGCAGGGGCTGTGGATGGCGACCCGCTTGCGCAACGGCGAGAAGCGCATCTCCCGGGGCCATGGCTGCCGGGCAAGGAAGTGGTTGATGTCCTCCACGCCGGCGCTGAATCTCGCCGCGGCCCGGGCCTGCGTGTCGTCCGCCAGCTGCTGGCCGTATTCGCGGAGCTGGCTGGTGCAGCCGCTGGCGGTGTGCAGGATGGCCGTTACGGGCAGTTTTTCGAAGGCGCGCAGATTCTGTCTGGCGAGGCCGCTGGCGGCGCGGGTGTCGCCGTTGTGTCGGTGCAGGGCGCCACAGCAGGTCTGCTGTGGGGGGATGTGCACGCCGTGGCCGGCATGGGTAAGCAACTGGATCGCGGCGCGCAACTCCATCTGCCCCAGGGTCTCGTTGATGCAGCCGAGGAACAGGCCGACCTCGCCCCGGGCCTCGGCGACGGGGGGGTAGTAGGCCCGCCACCTGGGGCCGGCGGGGATCGGCGGGATGACCCTTGCCGCCTTGTCGAGCCCCGTCTTCCGTGCCCAGCGCAGACCGGTGAGTGCGGTGCGCAGGAGGCGGCGGTGGCCGAGCAGGGCGTGGCCGAGGTGTTTGCGCAGGCGTTGTTGCCGGGGGCGCTGCGGTTCGAGCAGGTCGCGGGCCTGGTCCATGATCTCGCCGAAGGCGACCTGTGAGGGACAGGCGCGTTCGCAGGCGCGGCAGCCCAGGCAGTGGTCGAGGTGGGCGAGCAGGGGCGGGGTGACGGCCAGCTGCCCTTCGTTGACGGCGGCGATCAGTGCCAGGCGGCCGCGCGGCGACTCGTTTTCGTTCGGCGTCAGGGCGTAGGTGGGGCAGTGCTGGGTGCACAGGCCGCACATGACACAGCGGTCGATCTGTTGCTGGAGCAAGGGGGAGAGGGGCAAGGGTGGTGTCCGCGGGGTGTTGGCGTGTGGTGCGTGGAAGGCGGGCTGTAGTATAGCGGGTGCGCGAGCGGGACTCATCCGTTGTCGGATCGTCGTCTTGATCGCCGTCGGGGCCAGCGGCTATGCTGGCGCCCTTTTCAGCCACTGCGTGCCTTGTCCATGGCCTATTTCAAATATCACATTTTCTTCTGCACCAATCGCCGCGAGGATGGCAGCGCCTGTTGCGCCAATGCCGACGCGCAGGCGATGCGTGACTTCGCCAAGCAGCGCACCAAGGCGCTGGGCATCGCCGGGCGCGAGGGTTGCGTGCGGGTCAATTCGGCGGGATGCCTGAATCGCTGTGGCGAGGGGCCGGTGGCGGTGGTCTATCCGGATGGCGTCTGGTATTGCTATGCCGGCATCGAGGACGTCAACGAGATCGTCGAAGAGCATCTGCTGCACGGACGTGTGGTGGAGAGGCTCAAGCTTTGAGTGCCATGGCTGGCGCGAAGGGGTTCCGCCGGGGTGATGATGGGCACGGATAGGCTTCCCCGGTTCGAGGGGGCGGCCGGGGTTCCCGCCTCCGGGGCCGGCTTTCTGCTGCCGGGGCCGGCCGGCATGCTGGAGGCGGTGTTGACGTACTCGGCGTTGCCGGACGCCACCACCCCTGTCGCCGTCGTCTGCCATCCCCACCCACGCTACGGCGGAACCCTGCACAACAAAGTCGTGCACATGGTTTCGAAGGCGTTCGGTGAACTGGGCGCGGTCACCCTGCGTTTCAACTTTCGCGGCGTCGGTCGTTCGGGTGGCCGGTTCGACCACGGCGTGGGAGAAGTGCAGGACATGCTGGCGGCGGTCGGCTGGCTGCGGGCGCGGTTTGCGTCGTCGCCGCTGTGGCTGGCGGGCTTTTCCTTCGGCGCCTTCGTTGCCTGGGCGGGGCATCGGCAGGCCGGCGCCGCGCGGCTGCTGCTGGTGGCGCCGCCGGTGGACATGTTCGACTTTGCCCGCGAGGGTGCCGTCGACGTGCCGTGGATGGTGATCCAGGGATGCGCCGATGAGGTGGTGGATGCCGACAGTGTTTCGCGCTGGGTGAAACGGCAGGCGCGAGCGCCACGCTACGAATGCTTCGATGACGCAGGGCATTTCTTTCATGGCCGCCTGATTCCGCTGCGGGAGCGCATCGTGCAGGCCTGGGGGTGAGTACGCCCCCCAAGAATTACTTCTGCTTGACAAAGAAAAATTTATGGCCCAGGATCGGAAGCAGTCACCGACGGCTGTTTGCCGGTTGGCCCCTTGTTGTTGAGGGGCGCGCAGTTTTTGAGTGGCGGGCTGGGCCCGTGCTGGTGTCCGGTCAATTTTCCCTTTGTGGAAAATCTTCCTTCTGGTGGTTTATTGCGCGGCCCTTGGGTCGCGCTTTTTTTATGCGCCTCACGCGCGCTTGACAGCGGCGCAGTCAATCCGTACCATTTTGCGCCTTTTCCAAGCCGATTCTTTTGGAGTACAGGCCGATATGAAGACGTTTAGTGCGAAACCCGCCGAGGTTGAGCGTGATTGGTACG
>Ga0256839_1002716_pt1 | contig 19333 bp, 18 predicted proteins | sample 354166metaG_FD_185968 | JGI IMG/M metagenome (GOLD analysis project Ga0256839, IMG submission 185968) | Hydrothermal vent microbial communities from Mid Atlantic Ridge, Atlantic Ocean - 354-166 | ecosystem: Environmental > Aquatic > Marine > Hydrothermal vents | place: Atlantic Ocean: Mid... | reverse complement strand
CCGCCAGGCGCTGGATGCCTTCCTCGCCCGCCGCGCCGACTGGTGGGCCTGGACCCTGGGCCGCGAGGAGCCGGTGGAATGGGCCGCCGCCCGCCTGCGCGCGGCCCTGGAAGCCCCGCTGGCCGCGCCGCTGCCGCCCGACGACGACTCCGCCCTGGGCGCCCTGCTGGGCGACCCGGCGCTGGACGCGGACCTCGCGCGGCTGGCCGCGCTGCTGGAACTCCACCCCACCAAGGGCAACCGCGAGGCGCTGGAGCGCACGGGCCTCGTGCGCACGGCGGACGAGGCCCCGGCCCGGCGCTGGGAGATCCTGCAGGCCCTGTGCTTCACCACCAGCGGCGGCCGGCGCACCAGGCTGGGGCCCCGGCGCAGCACGTGGCCCGACGAGGCCGCCGAGTTCGACACCCTGTTCGCCGGGCTGTGCCGGCGCGCGGAGCAGACCCGCGACCTGCTCAACGCCCGCCGCACCCTGGAGGTGGGCGGCGCCTGGTACCGGGCCGGGGCCCGCTACGTGGACCACTTCCAGCGCCTCAAGGCCGAGCAGCGCCTGCTGGATTTCACCGACCTGGAGTGGAAGACCCTGCTCCTGCTGCGCTACGGCGACAATGCCCTGTGGGTGCAGTACAAGCTGGACGCGCGCATCGATCACCTGCTGTTCGACGAGTTCCAGGACACCAACCCCACCCAGTGGCAGCTGGTGCTGCCGCTGCTGGAGGAGCTGGCCGCCGGCGGCGAGCGGCACCGCTCGGTGTTCGTGGTGGGCGACGTCAAGCAGTCCATCTACCGCTTCCGCCGCGCCGAGCCGCGCCTGTTCCTCCAGGCCTCGCGCTGGCTGGCGGAGCACGCCGGCGCCCGCCCGCTGCACATGGAGCACTCGCGCCGCTCGGCCGCGGCCGTCATGGAAGCGGTCAACCGCATCTTCGGCGAGGGCGGTCCCTGCCACGGCCAGGTGGAGGACTTCCGCCGCCACGAAACCGTGCACGAAGACCTCTACGGCCGGGTGGTCCTGCTGCCGCTGGCGGCGCGGGGCGAAAAAACAGAGCCCGTGCCCTTCCGCGACCCGCTGGCCCAGCCGCGCCCGGAAGACCCGGGCAACCGCCGCCTGGCGGAGGGCGCCGCCATCGCCGCCGCCATCCGCCAGCTCATGGCCGGGCCGTTCATCGTGGGCCGGGGCGAGAAGGCGCGCCCCCTGTGCTACGGCGACATCCTCATCCTCCTGCGCCGGCGCACCCACGCCGGCGATTTCGAGGAGGCCCTGCGCGAGGCCGGCATCCCCTTCGCCGGCGCCGGGCGCGGCACCCTGCTCCAGTGCCTGGAGGTGCGCGACATGGAGGACCTGCTGCGCTGGCTGCTGGCCCCCGGCGACGACCTGGCCCTGGCCGGGATCCTGCGCTCGCCCCTGTTCGCGGTGGACGACGCCACCCTCCAGCGCATCGCGGCCGCCGGCGGCGGCGACTGGTTCTCGCGCCTTCAGGCCCTGGCCGGCGACCCGGTGCTGGCCCGCGCCCGCGAGCAGCTCGCCGCCTGGCAGGCCCTGGCCGGGCGGCTGCCGGTGCACGACCTGCTGGACCGCATCTACAGCGAGGGCAACGTCATCGCCCGCTACCGCGCCGCGGTGCCCGCCGCCATGGCCGACCGGGTGGAGGCCAACCTGGCCCGCTTCCTGGAGCTGGCGCTGGAGATGGACAGCGGGCGCTACCCCAGCCTCGGCGCCTTCCTGGCCTCGCTCAAGGAGATGCGCGAGCGCGACGAATCCCCGGACGAGGCCCCTGCCGCCGGCGCCGACGACCGGGTCCGGATCCTCACCATCCACGGCGCCAAGGGGCTGGAGGCGCCGGTGGTGTTCGTGGCCGACGCCGCCGCCCGCCCCGAGGGCCGCGACACCCACGGCGCCCTGGTGGACTGGCCGGCGGAGGCCGAGCGCCCCCGCCTCATGCTGCCGGTGCCCCCCCGGGAACACCGCGACCCCCTCACCCGCGAGCTGCTGGAGCGCGAGGCGGCCGAGGACGCCCGCGAAGAGGCCAACCTGCTGTACGTGGCCCTGACCCGGGCCCGCCAGCTCCTCTACGTCTCCGGCACCTGCGCCAAGGGCTTCGACCAGAGCTGGTACGCGGCCCTGGCGCGGCTGTTCGCCGGCGACCCGCAGGGCCCGGAATCGCCCCTGGTGGTGGCCGAGAGCGGCACCCCGGCGCCCGCCGCCGGCCCGGCCCCGGCGGCCCCGGCCGGGCCGGAGCCCGACCCGCGCCTGGCCCGGCCCCTGCCGGCGCCGCCGTTGCGCCTGCTGGAGCTGGCCCCCAGCCGCGCGGCGGAAGAAACCGCCGTGGCCCCGGGCGACGAGGACGGGCGCCTGCACGGGATCCTGGTGCACCGGCTGCTGGAGTACCTGGCCGGCGGGGGCGATCCCGCCGGCGGCCCGCCGGCCGCGGCCGCCGCCGCCCTGGAGCTGGACCCCGGCGACCCCCTGCTGGCCGCGGCCTGGGACGAGGCCCGGGCGGTGGCCGCCGACCCCCGCCTGGCGCACCTGTTCCGGAGCGAGCCTTGGGAGGGCGCCTGGAGCGAGGTCCCCCTCCAGTACCTGGACGGCGACGGCCGGCTGGTGCACGGGGTGGTGGACCGCCTGCTGCTGGCCCCGGACCGGGTGCTGGTGGTGGACTACAAGTCCCACCGCCAGGCCCGGCCGGACAACCTCGACGAGCTGGGCGCGGCCTACGCGGAGCAGCTCCGCCTCTACGCCGAGGGGGCCCGCCGCCTGTGGCCGGACCGGGCGGTGGAGGCCGCCCTGCTGTTCACCGCCTGCCGCGCGTTGTGGCGGGTGTCTCTGTAATTGAGGGGCGAGTGGCGAGTGGCGAGTGGCGAGTGGCGAGGGGCGGGAGGGCTGGAGAAAACGGCCCGGGAGCATTGAAATCGCCCCGGCCCGCCCCTATGCTGCACGCCCCGGTTTCACTGTCCATCACGAGGAGTCCGCGTACATCCATGGATGCCACGGCCAACGTCTTCGACGCCACCGCCGAGAACTTCGCCCGCGACGTCATCGACGCCTCCCACCGGGTGCCGGTGCTGGTGGACTTCTGGGCCCCCTGGTGCGGCCCCTGCCGCAGCCTCATGCCGCTGCTGGTGAAGCTGGCGGAGAGCTACGGCGGCCGCTTCCGCCTGGCCAAGGTCAACATCGACGAGCAGCAGGACCTGGCCGCCCAGTTCGGCGTGCGCAGCGTGCCCACGGTGAAGCTGGTGCACCAGGGCCGCATCGTGGACGAGTTCATGGGCGCCCTGCCCGAGGGCCAGGTGCGGGCCTTCCTCGACCGCCACATCCCGCGCGAATCCGACGCCGTCGCCGCCCAGGCCCAGGCGGTGTTCGAGGCCGGCGAGCACGACCGCGCCATCGGGATGATCAACGACGCCTGGCAGGCCGATCCGGACAACCCGCGCCTGCCCCGCCAGCTCCTCAAGATGCTGCTGCAGGCCGGCCGCACCGGCGACGCCCGCGAGCTGCTGGACAAGCTGCCCGCCGACCTGCGCCAGGACGACGAGATCAAGGCGGTGGCCAACGCGCTGGAGTTCGCCGCCATCGTCCAGGACGCCCCGCCCGCCACCGAGCTGGCCCAGCGGCTGCAGCAGGACCCGGACGACAGCCGCGCCCGCTTCCAGCTCGCCGCCTACATGGTCATGGACGGGCGCCACGAGCAGGCCATGGATCAGCTCCTGTACATCATGCAGCACGACCGCGGCTTCGACGACGACGCCGCGCGCAAGACCCTCATCCGGATCTTCGAGCTGCTGGGCAACCAGGGCCCGCTGGTGCAGAAGTACCGCCAGAAAATGGCCGCGGCGCTGTACTGACCCCGCCGGCCGGCAGGCGGCGCCGGGCACAAGTGGTCACCGCACCGGAACATCGACCCGGGAATGCGGTGCCCGACAGCCCGCCCCTACCAGGATGTTGAAAAAAGCCGTCCCGGCCTTTTTCAACGCGCCGAACCCGGCGCAGGTCCGGGTTCGGCCACGCCGAATCAAGCTTTTACACACTTGATTCGCGGGCAGGGCATCCCTGCCCCGCCTTGTCAGGCTGTTTTTCAACAGTCTCTACACCCTGAACTGCGCCACCAGGCCCTGGAGACCGGCGGCCATGCGCGCCAGGTCGCGGCTGGCGGCGGAGGTCTCCTCGGCGCCCTCCGCGGTCTGGGTGGCCATGTCGCTGATGCGCACGATGTTGCGGTTGATCTCCTCGGACACCGTGTGCTGCTCCTTGGCGGCGCCGGCGATCTCGGCGTTCATGTGATCGATGCGGCGCACCGCCTCGGCGATGGTGTCCAGGGCCTGGCCGGAACGGGCGGCCAGGTCCACCGCCGAGCGTGACTGCTCCAGGCTCTGCCGCATGACCTCCACCGCCTGCCGCGAGCAGGACTGGAGCTTGTCGATCATGTCGTTGATCTCCTCCGTGGACTGCTGGGTGCGCCCGGCCAGGGTGCGCACCTCGTCGGCCACCACGGCGAAGCCCCGGCCCTGGTCGCCGGCGCGGGCCGCCTCGATGGCGGCGTTGAGCGCCAGCAGGTTGGTCTGCTCGGCCACGCCGCGGATCACCTCCAGCACCGCGCTGATGGTCTCGCTGTGCTGCTCCACTTCGTCGATGGTGCGGGCCGAGGCCTCGATCTGCCGGGCCAGGCTGTTGATCTCCTCCACCGCCCGCTGCACCACCTGGGCGCCCTCGCCGGTGTGCTCGCTGGCCTTGCGCGCCGACTCCGCGGTCTGGCTGATGCTGGCGGCGACGTTCTGCACCGTGGCCGTCATCTGGTTCATGGCCGTGGCCACCTGCTCGGTCTCGCCGCGCTGTTCCTCCACGGTGCGGGTGGTCTGCTCGGTGACGGCCGCCATCTCCTCGCCCGCCGCGGCGAGCTGGTCCACGGTGCCGCGGACGTGGGCGATCATCTGGCGCTGGGCGGCGATGGCGGTGTTGAGATCGTTGGCCATCTGGCCGAACTCGTCGTCCGAGCGGTACGCCACCTGGCGGGTGAGATCGCCCTGGTCCACGTACCGCAGCACGTCGCGCACCTCCACCAGGGGGCGGGTGATGCCGCGCGCCAGGCGCCAGCCCAGCAGGGCCGCCAGCAGCAGCCCCGTGACCACGATGGCGATGGTGAGATTGCGCATGCCCGCATAGTCGGCCTGGGCCTGTTCGTAGCGCGCCCGCGCGCGCTCGATCTGGAACCGGGCGATGCCGTTGAGGGCCTCGCGGGCCCGGGCGAACGCGTGCTGCGCCGGACCGAACACCAGCGCCCGCGCCTCGCCGATCCGATCCCCGCGGCTGAGCGGCAGAACCCGCCCCTCCACCAGGCCCAGGTAGGTCTTCCAGGCAGCGGCGAACTCCCCCAGCAGGCGGGACTCCTCCGGGTCCAGGCCCCCGTCCCGGAACCGGGCCTGCTCCCGGCCCAGGGCCTCCACGTGGGCGGTGATCTCGCGCTCCAGCCGCCCGCGGTGGTCCCGCTCCATGAGATGCCGGACCACGCGGTCACGGATGCGGTAGAACTCCATCTTCATGTTGTCCACTGCCTCCAGCGGCACCAGTTCCCTGGAGTAGAGCGCCACCACCTTCTGGTTGATGGCCCCGCCCCGCTGCAGGCCGAACAGCCCCAGGGCCAGCATCATCACCAGCAGCAGGCCGATGACGGCATACAGTTTGGTCGCAATGCGCCAGTTCTTGAATCGCTTGAGCTTCATGTCATCCTCACCAATGCACCATGTCTCCGCCAGCCGGGCGGGATCTCTCACTACCGGTGGAATCGCCGGGCCGGCGGCAGGCGGGCCGGGCCGCGTTGCCGGCACCGTGGAACCGGGGCAGGTCACGGCGTCCATGCCCCATCGGGTCGCGGGACGGGAGGACAACGGCACTTGACGGACACGCACGGCCGGTCCAGCGGCCGCACGGTCCCACACGGGACTCCGATGACGTTATCGGTCGGCAGGACGAATCACTTGATGGGAGGACGCCGCCCGCGGACCTCCGGCGAGAACCCGCGCCGGCGGCAGGGAAAGCACGACGGGCACCCGCGGCGGGCGGCCCCGACCCCGTGCCCGTCACCACTCCCGGGTGTTGCTCACCATTTCCCCCGGCGCCAGCGGGCCGCGGTCAGCCGATCCAACCGCTTGGCATACCGCGCATGCCGGAATTCCGCCGCATCGCCTCCCTGCAGGAGGTGGAACACTTCCTCCGCCAGCACCGCCCCCACGGCATGGACGGCCTCGTGCCGGTCCAGGCCCTCGGCCACCAGCCGCTCCAGCGTGGCCGCCACCGTCTCCACCCCCTCGGCCACCTGGTTCTCCACCATCACGTGGACGGTCATTCCCGCTTCCGGCACCGGCTCGCCGGCCTCCTCGTGGTACGCCTCCACCAGCAGGATGCGCTCGTCCTCGTCCAGCGCCAGCCAGGCCTCGGGGTCGGGAGCGCACGCGGGATCGTAGGTGTCCATTTTCGTTTTCCTTCCAGGTTTTCCCGTCACATGAACAGTGTATCCCGCTTTCAGCCCCGCGGGTGATGCTCGCGGTGCAGGGCCTGCAGCCGGGCCCGGGCCACATGGGTGTAGATCTGGGTGGTGGACAGGTCGGCGTGGCCCAGCAGCATCTGCACCGCGCGCAGGTCGGCGCCGTGGTTGAGCAGGTGGGTGGCGAAGGCGTGGCGCAGGGTGTGGGGCGAGATGGGCCGGCGGATGCCGGCCGCGGCGGCATGGCGCTTGACGATCTTCCAGAACGCCTGGCGGGTCAGGGGACCGCCGCGGGCGGTGGGGAAGACGTGCTCGCAGGGCCGCGCGGCGAGGATGACGGCGCGGGCCCGGCGCAGGAAGCGCTCCAGCCAGTGACCGGCCTCCTCCCCCAGGGGCACGAGGCGCTCCTTGTTCCCCTTGCCGGTGATGCGCACCCAGCCCTGGCGCAGGTTGAGCTGGCTCATGCGCAGGCCGGTGAGCTCGCTCACCCGCAGGCCGGTGGCGTAGAGCACCTCCAGCATGGCGCGGTCGCGCAGGCCCAGCGGGGTATCCGTGTCCGGCGCCCCCAGCAGGGCCTCCACTTCGGACTCGGACAGGGTCCCGGGCAGGGGCCGGCCCAGGCGCGGCGCCTGGATGAGGGCGGTGGGATCGGCGCCGAGGGTGCCGTTGCGCAGGTGGAAGCGGTAGAAGCTGCGCAGGCTGGACAGGAGCCGCGCGCTGGAACGCGGGCTGGCGCGGGTGCGGGCGCGCTCGGCCAGGTAGTCCTGGACCTGGGCCGTGCCGGCCCGCTCCAGGGCCAAACCGCGGTCCCGCAGCCAGCGGGCGAACCCGCGCAGGTCGGCACCGTAGGCGGCCAGGGTGTTGCGGGACAGGCCGCGCTCGGCCCACAGGGCGTCGAGCCAGTCCTCGATGAGCGCGGTGTCCCCGCTGGCGCTCACGGAGCGACCCCCTCGTGGCGCAGCAGGGCCCGCTTGCGCGCCGCCACCGGCCCGCGGGTGTGCCCGGCATAGCCGCCGGGACCGGAGACCGCCACCACCCGGTGGCAGGGCACCACCAGCGGCAGGGGATTGGCGCGGCAGGCCCCGCCCACGGCGCGGGGCGAGGTGCCCAGGCGCCGCGCCAGCTCGCCGTAGGTGAGGGTGCGGCCGAAGGGAATGGCGCGCAGGGCCTCCCAGACCCGGTGCTGGAAGGCGGTGCCGGCGGGCGCCAGGGGCAGGGCGAAGCGGCGGCGGCGACCGGCGAAGTACTCCCGGATCTGGCGCGCCGCCTCGCGGGTGACGGCGTCCCGTGGCGGGGCCGGCGCGGCGCGGGTGAACGCCACCGCCACCAGGGCGCCGTCCTCGGCCGCCAGGCGCAGCCGCCCCAGGGGGGTGGCGATGACCGCCTGGGCGCGGCGGCTCATGGTCCCCCCAACCCGGCCGCGGGCGGGGACGGCGCGGGGGCCGGAGCCCCACCGGGCCTCTCCCGCACCAGGAGCAGGCGCTGGAGGTCCCGGCGCAGCACCGCCCGGCGGGCCGGGTCCTCGGTGCTGCGCAGCAGGGCCTCGAGCAGGGTCCGGGCATCGGCCACCAGGCCGGCCCGGGCCAGGGCCCCGGCGGCCTGGTAGCGCGCGGTCTGGCCCCAGGGATCTGCGGCCTTGGGGTCCCGCAGCATGGCCGAGCGCAGGTACAGGCGGGCGGCCTCGTCGAAGCGGCCCTGGGCCCGGCGGGAATCGGCCATCCAGTAGTAGACCTCGCGCCTCAGCTCCTCGTCGGCGGTCCGGGCCAGGACCTTCTCCAGCACCGCCACGGCCTCTTCGTGCGCCCCCACCGCCTGCAGGTCGAAGACCACCTGCATGAGCTTGTCCAGCGCCTCCCGCGGGCGCTCGCCGGCCTCGTCCAGCAGGGCCGCCAGCGCCTCGGCCCCGGCCCCGGGCTGGCCGCCCATGACCAGGATCCGGGCCCGGCGCAGGTGCCACATGAAGCGATCGGCGCCGGGCGGCGGCTCGCGGGTGGTGGCCATGATGCGCGAGGCCTGCTCGATGCGGGAGCGGGCCAGGGCCTCGTCCACCAGGGCGTGGCGCACCGCCAGCGGCACCTGCGCGGGTGACGGGTAGTGGCGGCTCTCCATGAACAGGGGCCACAGGAGGCGGCGCTCTCCGCGCGCCTTGTCCAGGGTGGCGAGGAACCCCGCCGCCGCCCGCCCGCGGGCGGCGGCGTCCTGCCCGCGGCGGAGGACCATGGCGTAGAGGGAGCGGGCCCGCACCGGCGTGCGCTCCGCCGCCTCCGCCGCCGCCTTCAGCCACACGGCGTCGTCGCCGATGAGGTACTGCGCCCGGTTGCCCAGGTGGCGGGCGTAGTCCAGGTAGGCGTGCCACAGGGAATCGGCGTTGAAGGCGAACAGGCCCGGGGGCGGGGGATGGGCGCGGGCGAGCACCAGCACCCGCTCCAGGGCCCGGGCGGCGGTGGCCCGGTCCCCGGCCTCCAGCGCGGCCTCCGCCGCCACCGCCCACAGGCCGGTGAGCAGCTCCTTGCGCGCCCACTCGCCGCGCATCTGCCGCAGGGCCGCCTGCAGCACCCGCTTCGCCGGCCGCTGGCCCGAGCGCAGCTGGGCCAGCAGGTACAGCAGGCCCGCCTCGGGCACCTTGGCCCGGGGCGCCAGCAGGCGCGCGGCCTCCGCGGCACGCCCCCCCATGAGCAGGATGCGGGCCCGCAGCAGCACGTCGGCCAGCTCGCCCTCGCCGTAGTCCAGGCGGAACCGGACCATGGCGGTGCGGGCGTCCTCCATGCGGCCCTCGGCCAGGTAGCTCTCGATGACCAGCCGGCGCCAGCCACGCAGGGCGGTCTCCCCGCCCTCCGCCCGGGACCCGCTCCATATCAACCCGCGCAGCACGCGGCGCGCGGCCTCGCCCCGCCCCTGCTTCACCAGGGCCCCGGCGCGCTGGGTGCGGGCCCAGCGCACGAACGCCGGCGGCAGCCCTGCGGGCAGGTGCGCCAGGCGGGCGGCGAGATCGGCCCAGCGGCCGGCACCGGCCAGGATGGCCGCCCGCTCCCTTTCCCAATCCATCCAGGCCTCGGCGTCGGCGGCGGCGTCGGGCTGGTCGCGCTCCAGCACCCGCAGGGCCAGGCCCGGGGTGCCGGCGGCGGCCAGGGCGCGCACCTCGGCCAGGTCGGCACCGGCCGCGGCCGGCAGCAGGTACAGGAGCAGCAGGGCTGTGCGGTATGCGGGCGTCATGATCGAAAAGCGGGCGGCGCCCCTGGCGCCACCCGCCGTATCAGACCCCATGGACCCGCGCGGCGCAAGGGCCGCCCGGGCCGGCCGGTCAGAGCTTTTCCTTGATGCGGGCGGCCTTGCCCTGGCGGCCGCGCAGGTAGTACAGCTTGGCCCGGCGCACGTCGCCGCGGCGCTTGACCTGGATGGAGGCGATGAGGGGGCTGTGGGTCTGGAACACGCGCTCCACGCCCTCGCCGTGGGAGATCTTGCGCACGGTGAAGGACGAGTTGAGGCCGCGGTTGCGCTTGGCGATGACCACGCCCTCGAAGGCCTGCAGGCGCTCGCGGTTGCCCTCCTTGACCTTCACCTGCACCACCACGGTGTCGCCGGGGCCGAACTCCGGCACGTCCTGCTTCAGCTGTTCCGCTTCCAGTTGGTCGATGATGTTGCTCATGGCTGGATGACCTCCATCGGGGGCGCGCATTATAGCGGGAAATTCAGCCGTTTTCATGCTCGCGGATGAATTCCTCCAGCAGCGCCTCCTGCTCCGGGCTGAGCTCCAGCGCCGCCAGCAGCTCGGGCCGGCGCAGCCAGGTGCGGCCCAGGGCCTGCTGCAGGCGCCAGCGGGCGATGGCGGCGTGGTCGCCGGACAGCAGCACCTCCGGCACGCGGCGCCCGCGCCAGGTCTCGGGCCGGGTGTAGTGGGGGCAGTCCAGCAGGCCCGCGGCGAAGGAGTCGCCGGCGGCGGAGTCCTCGTGCCCCAGGGCCCCGGGAATGAGGCGGGTGAGCCCGTCCACCAGCACCATGGCCGCCAGCTCGCCGCCGGAGAGCACGTAGTCGCCGATGGACCACTCCTGGTCCACCTCGGCCTCCAGCAGGCGCTCGTCCACCCCCTCGTAGCGCCCGCACAGCAGGACCAGCCCGGGATGGCGCGACAGCTCCGCGAGGCCGGCCTGGTCCAGGCGCCGGCCCTGGGGAGTCAGGTAGATCACGGGGGCGCCCGCCGGTGCCGCGGCCCGGGCCGCGGCCAGGGCCCGGGCCAGGGGCTCGGCCATCATGACCATGCCGGGCCCGCCGCCGTAGGGACGGTCGTCCACGGTGCGGTGGGCATCCCCGGTGAAATCGCGGGGGTTGGTGCACGCCACCCGGGCCAGACCCCCGCGCACCGCGCGGCCGGTGACGCCGTAGTCGGTGACGGCGGCGAACATCTCCGGGAACAGCGTGACGATCTGGAAGTGCATTGGGGGCTGCTGGGTGCTGGGTTCTGGGTGCTGGGTGCTCGGTTTCGTCCCAGCGGCCAGCCGCCAGTCCCCAGTCCCTGCCGGGGCCGGCCGCCGGCCCGGTCCCGGCCATCTTACCAGTCCGGCTCCCAGTCCACGACGATGCGCCCGGCCTCCAGGTCCACGGACTGGATCACCCGGCCCTGGACGAAGGGCACGAGCCGCTCGGTGGTCCCGTCCGCCACCACCAGGACATCGTTGGCGCCGGTGGCCATGACCCGCACCACCCGCCCCAGGCGCACCCCGGCCCGGTTGACCACGTCCAGGTCCTCGAGATCGGTCCAGTAGTACTCGCCCGGGGCCGGTTCGGGCAGGGCCGAGCGGGGCACGCAGATGACGGCCCCCACGAGGGTGGCGGCCATGTCGCGGTCGTCCACCCCGGCCAGGCGGGCGACGATACCCTTGCCCTGGGCCCGGCCGTCGGTCAGCTCCACCGGGCGGCAGTGGCCGTCGCGGCACAGGTGCCAGGGCCGGTAGCCGAGGATGTTGGTGCGGGGCTCGGTGTGGGACTGGACGCGGACCCAGCCGCGCACGCCCCAGACACCGGTGATACGGCCCAGCTCCACGAGGCCCTCGGGCTCGCGGCGGCGGGCCATGGAAGGGTTCAGCCGGCCGCTTCCTTCAGCAGCCTGGCCACGCGCTCGCTGGTGCGGGCGCCCCGGGACAGCCAGTAGTCCACCCGCTCGCGCTGGATGCTGAGCCGGGGGTCGTTGCCGCTGGCGATGGGATTGAAGAAGCCCACGCGCTCGATGTAGCGGCCGTCGCGCTTGTTGCGGCTGTCGGTGACCACGATGTGGTAGAAGGGGCGCTTCTTGGCGCCGCCGCGTGTCAGTCGGATGGTGACCATGTCCTGCCTGTGTTCCTGAAACTCGCCTGGCCCGGCCCACCCGGGCCCGGAAAACGCGCTATTCTACCCCAATCCGCCCCGCTGTGAAGCCCCGGCCGTCAACCGAAACCCGGGGGCAGGCGCCCGCCCAGGCCGCGGAGCATGTTCTTCATGCCCCCCTTGCCCATCTTCTTCATCACCTTCTGCATCTGGGTGAACTGCTTGAGCAGGCGGTTGACGTCCTGGACCTGGGTCCCGGAGCCGGCGGCGATGCGCCGCTTGCGCGAGCCCTTGATGATGTCCGGCCGGCGCCGCTCCTGCGGGGTCATGGAATTGATGATGGCCTCCAGCCGCCGGAGCTGGCCGTCGTCCACCCCCGCCGCGGCCCCCGGCGGCAGCGCCCCGGCCCCCGGCAGCTTGTCCAGCAGGGCGGCCAGCCCGCCCATGTCCCGCATCTGCCGGAGCTGGGCGCGGAAGTCTTCCAGGTCGAAGCCCTTGCCCTTCTTCAGCTTGCGCGCCAGCGCCTGGGCCTCGGCCGTGTCCACCTTGCGCGTGACCTCCTCCACCAGGGACAGCACGTCGCCCATGCCCAGGATGCGGGAGGCGATGCGGTCGGGGTGGAAGGGCTCCAGGGCGTCGGTCTTCTCGCCCGTGCCCAGGAACTTGATGGGCGCCCCCGTGACCTGGCGCACGGAGAGGGCGGCGCCGCCGCGGGCGTCGCCGTCGGCCTTGGTGAGCACCACCCCGGTGAGCGGCAGGGCCTCGCCGAAGGCGCGCGCGGTGTTGGCCGCGTCCTGGCCGGTCATGGCGTCCACCACGAACAGGGTCTCGGCCGGCGCCAGCACCCGGTGCAGCTCCCGGATCTCGTCCATCATCTCCCGGTCGATGTGGAGGCGGCCGGCGGTGTCCACGATGAGCACGTCGGCATGGCGCACGCGGGCCTCCTTGAGCGCGCGGGCGGCGATGGCGGCCGGCGCCTCGCCGGTGTCGGCGGGCACGTGGTCCACGCCCACCTGGCGGGCGAGGGTGGCGAGCTGGTCCATGGCGGCGGGCCGGTAGACGTCGGTCGAGACCAGCAGCACCGACTTGCGCTCGCGCTCCTTGAGGTAGCGCGCCAGCTTGGCCGCGGTGGTGGTCTTGCCCGAGCCCTGGAGCCCGGCCATGAGCACCACCGCCGGCGGGGTGACGTTGAGGCGCAGGGCGTCGTTGGCCTCGCCCATGAGGCGCACCAGCTCCTCGTGGACGATCTTGACGAAGGCCTGTCCCGGGGTCAGGCTGCGGTGGACCTCCTCGCCCAGGGCCCGGCCGCGCACGTGGTCGATGAAGTCCTTGACCACGGGCACCGCCACGTCGGCCTCGAGCAGGGCCATGCGCACCTCGCGCAGGGTGTCCTTGATGTTGTCGTCGGTGAGGCGGCCCACCCCGCGCAGCTTGCGCACGGTGTCGCCCAGCCGGCGTGTCAGGCCGTCGAACATGGTGACTCCGGAAACGGTGAACCGGCGGCGGGGACGCGATTCCCCGCAACGGAATGTGCGGCCATTATAGCCGGAATTCCATGCCCCCGCGCAGGGGATGGATGCGGTGGCCGTTCACCGCCGCGGTGCACTCGGAGAAGATGAGGTCCTCGTCGCCGGGCTTGTTGTGGCTGATGTAGATCTCGGGCCGGTGGCGCAGGCGGGCGAGGTCCGTGGCCAGGGTGGCCGGACAGTAGTGGCCGGCGCGGCGGGCCAGCTCCGCGTCCTTGTTGGCGAAGGCGCACTCCACCACCAGCAGGTCCAGCCGCGGCAGGGTGTTGAGGTGGTCCCAGAACCCTTCGTTGCTGGTGGTGTCGCCGGAGAAGGCCATCACCCCCGAGCCGCTCTCGGCCACGTAGCCCACCCCGGGCACGATGTGGTTGACCTCCACCATGTGGATGGCGCGGCCGCCGTCGGTGAACACCTCGCCCGGGGCCATGGGCTCGTAGCGCAGCACCGGCTGGCGCGGGTTGGGCAGGCGCGCAAAGTCGGGCCAGATGACGTTGTTGAACACGTGGTTGCGCAGGGCGTCCAGCGTCACCTGCTGGCCGTGGATGACGATGGGCTCGACGATGTGATCGAAGATGGTGTCCACCAGCAGGGGGATGCTGGCGATGTGATCCAGGTGCGAGTGGGTGATGAAGATGTGGCGCAGGCACGCCATCTCGTCGATGGACAGGTCCCCCACGCCGGTGCCGGCGTCGATGAGGATGTCGCCGTCCAGCAACAGGGTGGTGGTGCGCAGGTCAACGCCGACGCCGCCGCTGCATCCCAGAACCTTGAGTCTCATCCCGATGAACCGTCCGTCCGGCCTCGCCCGCCCGGGTACCGGGGGCTCCGCGAGCGGCCGGTCCGCTGGCGACCTGCAGCCGGGTGTCGTCCTCTGCGCACTGTCACCAAAGCTTCGTTATAATGCCATTTCCAAGTAAATCAGAATGATACGAAAGTCACAAGTCAATCCCGCCCCGCGCTGGCCCGCCGCCGGTGCCCGTGCGATGATCGCTGCCTCCATGTCCCCAGCGCAGACAACGAGTTGCCCATGGTCATAGCCGGCACCATCGCCATGGTGCTGTACCTGGCCGTGGCCCTGCTGCTGCTGCTGCGCCTCAACCGGCGGGCGCCCGCGGCGCTGTCCCACCGCACCGCACTGCTCGCCGCCGGCCTGGTGGCGGTGGCCCTGCACGGCGTGGTGCTGTTCTCCGGCCTGCGCGGGGCGACCGGCTTCGACCTCAGCTTCTTCACCATGCTCTCGGCGGTGAGCTGGCTGGTGGCCCTCATGCTGCTGGTGGCGGCCCTGCGCCGGCCGCTGGAGAACCTGGCCATCGTGGTGCTGCCGCTGGCGGCCCTGGCCCTGGGCCTGCGCCTGGCCAGCGACCAGCACCACTACCTGCCGGCGGGCCTGCCGCCGGGGCTGGAGGCGCACATCCTGGTCTCGGTGCTGGCCTACAGCCTGCTGTCGCTGGCGGTGGTCCAGGCCCTGCTGCTGGCGGTGCAGGAACGCCACCTGCACCGGGGCCATGCCGCGGGGTTCGTGCGCATGCTGCCGCCGCTGGAGACCATGGAGCGGCTGCTGTTCCGCATGATCGGCCTGGGCTTCGCCGTCCTGTCCCTGGCCCTGGTGCTGGGCGCGCTCTACGTGGAGGACCTGTTCGCCCAGCACCTGGTGCACAAGACCGTGCTGTCGGTGGCGGCCTGGGTCCTGTTCGGCCTGCTGCTGGCGGGACGCTGGCGTTTCGGCTGGCGCGGGCGCACCGCCATCCGCTGGACCATCGCCGCCTTCGTCCTGCTCATGCTGGCCTACTTCGGCAGCAAGCTGGTGCTGGAACTCATCCTCGGCACCTGACCCCGGCCCCCTCCCCGCACCGTGAGCGAGATCCCCACCTACATCCTGGGCATCACCCTGGTCCTGCTGCTGGGGCTGTCGGGCTTCTTCTCCGGCTCGGAGACCGGGCTCATGACCCTCAACCGCTACCGGCTGCGCCACCTGGCCAGGACCCGGCGCACCGGCGCGGCCCAGGCCCAGCGCCTGTTGCAGAAACCGGAGCGGCTCATCGGGCTGATCCTGCTGGGCAACAACCTGGTCAACGTGGCGGCGGCGGTGGTCACCGCCGAGATCGGGCACCGCCTCGGCGGCGACGCCGCGGTGGCCATCGCCTCGGGCCTGCTCACCCTGGCCCTGCTCATCTTTTCCGAGATCACGCCCAAGACCCTGGCCGTGCTCAACCCGGAGCGGGTGGCCTTTCCCGCCGCCGTGGTGCTGGCCCCGCTGGGCAAGCTGCTGTGGCCGGTGGTGTGGCTGGTGAACCTGCTCACCCGCGCCCTGTTCCGCCTGCTGGGCGTCTCGCCCGAGGCGCAGCAGGCCCACAGCCTGTCCAGCGAGGAGCTGCGCATCGTGGTCAACGAGGCCGGGGCCATGATCCCCCGGCGCCACCAGAAGATGCTGCTGTCCATCCTCGACCTGGAAAAGGCCACGGTGGAGGACATCATGGTGCCGCGCAACGAGATCGTGGGCATCGACATCAACGAGGACTGGAGCGACATCGTGGACCAGCTCAGCACCGCCACCCACACCCGGCTGCCGGTGTACGAGGACAACATCGACCACGTGCTGGGCTTCGTCCACATGCGCAGCGTGGTGCGGCTGCTGCAGGACCCGGCCGCCGGCAAGGCCGCCCTGCGCGCCATCATCCGCGAGCCCTACTTCGTGCCCGAGGGCACGCCGCTCAACAAGGCCCTGCTCAACTTCCAGCGCGAGCGCCGCCGCATCGGCCTGGTGGTGGACGAGTACGGCGACCTGCGCGGGCTGGTGACGCTGGAGGACATCCTGGAGGAGATCGTGGGCGAGTTCACCACCGACCCCGCCGCCGCCAGTCCCGACGTGCACCGCCAGGAAGACGGCAGCTATCTCATCGACGCCTCCATCACCATCCGCGATCTCAACCGGGCCCTGGGCTGGCAGCTCTCCTCCGAGGGCCCCAAGACCCTCAACGGGCGCATCCTCGAATACCTGGAGGACATCCCTGACCCCGGCACCAGCCTGATGCTGGAGGGCTACCCCCTGGAGGTGGTGCAGACCGGGCGCAACAGCGTCAAGACGGTGCGGGTGGAGGCCCGATGGGTGGGCCGCCAGCCGCCCGGACAGGACGGGGCGCCAGTTGTGCAACCGGATTAAAAACGGTCTATAATCTTCGGATAATTCAAGAATTTTCTGGTTCCCCGTGTCCAAGCTCACGCTGTCCTTCAAGGGAAGGGTGCTCAAGATCATCCCCGTGCTGCAGGGGGAGATGGTGGTGGGCCGCGATCCCGCCTGCACCATTCACGTCGACAGCCTGGCCCTGGCGCCGCGCCACGCGGTGTTCATCACCCAGGGCACCCGGACCGTCCTGCGCGATCTCTCCGGCGAGGAAGGCACCTTCGTCAACAACGAGCGCATCCGCGAGCACACCCTCAAGGACGGCGACATCATCCGCGTGGGCAAGCACACCCTGAACTACCAGTACGACGAGGTCATCGAGCACGCCGCGCCGGCTCGCGCGCCCGCGCCGGCGGCGGTGGCCGAGCCGGACCCGGAACCGGCCCCCGCCGCGCCCGCGGGCCGGGACGGCCTGCGCCCGGCCTGGCTGCAGATCCTCAACGGCCAGAACCTGGGCAAGACCCTGAGCCTCAACCGGTCCATCACCAACCTGGGCAAGCCCGGCGTGGCCACCGCCGTCATCGCCCGCCGCGACGACGGCTACTTTCTCTCCCACCTGGAGGGTAAAGTTTCGCCCCGGGTGGGCGATGAAGAGATAGGCGACCGCACGCACAAGCTCGAGGATGGCGACATCATCCAGATCGGCAACGTGCGCATGCAGTTCTACTACGAATAGACCCCCGGGCCCGCCGCAGGGAGGTGCCCCATGACCACATCCACCACGGACAAGCGGCACTTCACCCGCATCCCCTTCGTGGCCGAGACCGAGATCGCCTGCCCGCCGGGCGACACCGCGCGCCGCTGCCAGCTCGTGGACATCAGCCTGCGCGGGGCCCTGGTGGCGCGGCCCGACGGCTGGACCGGCAAGCGCGACGACGCCTGCCACCTGCGCCTGCTGCTGGCCGAGGACGGCACCGCGCTGGACCTGGACGTGCGCGTGGCCCACGTGGAGGACGACCGCATCGGCTGCGAGATCGTGCACCTGGACGTGGACTCCGCCTCCCACCTGCGGCGGCTCATGGAGCTGAACCTGGGCGACCCGGCGCTGCTGGAGCGCGAGCTGGGCGAGCTCCTGGTCAGCCCGCCTGCAAGGCCGCGTCGAGGCGGCTGACCGCCACCACCTCCAGCCCCTTCACGGGCTTCCTGGGCGCGTTGGCCGCCGGCACGATGGCGCGGGTGAAACCGTGCTTGGCCGCCTCGGCCAGGCGCTCCTGGCCGTTCTGCACCGGCCGGATCTCCCCCGCCAGGCCCACCTCGCCGAAGGCCACCGTGCGCGGGTCCAGCGGCCGCCCGCGCAGGCTGGACATCACCGCCAGCAGCGCCGGCAGGTCGGCCGCGGTCTCGCTCACCCGCACCCCGCCCACCACGTTGACGAAGACGTCCTGATCCGCGGTGGCCACGCCGCCGTGGCGGTGGAGCACCGCCAGCAGCATGGCCAGGCGGTTGGACTCCAGGCCCACGGTGACCCGGCGCGGGTTGGCCAGGTGGCTCTCGTCCACCAGCGCCTGCACTTCCACCAGCAGCGGCCGCGTGCCTTCCAGCGTCACCGTGATCACGCTGCCGGGCACGGCCTCGGCGTGGCGCGAGAGGAAGATGGCCGAGGGATTGGACACCGCCTTGAGCCCCCGGTCGGTCATGGCGAACACGCCCAGCTCGTTGACCGCGCCGAAGCGGTTCTTCACCGCGCGCACCACCCGGTAGCGCTCGCCGCTGCGGCCCTCGAAGTAGAGCACCGTGTCCACCATGTGCTCCAGCACCCGCGGCCCGGCCAGGGTGCCCTCCTTGGTCACGTGGCCCACCAGGAACAGCGCGGTGCCGCTCTGCTTGGCGAAGCGCACCAGCCGGGCGGCGCACTCGCGCACCTGGGCCACCGAGCCCGGGGCCGACTGGAGCTCGGCGGTGTAGAGGGTCTGGATGGAATCGATCACCATCAGGCCCGGGCGCTCCTGCTGCGCCACCGCCAGGATGCGCTCCAGCGCGGTCTCGGCCAGCAGCCGCTGGTCCCCCAGGGCCAGGCCCAGGCGGTGGGCGCGCAGGCTCACCTGCTCCAGCGACTCCTCGCCGGTGACGTAGAGCGCCGGCAGGCGCTCGTGCAGCCGCACCACCGTCTGCAGCAGGAGGGTGGACTTGCCGATGCCGGGGTCGCCGCCCAGCAGGACCACCGAGCCCGGCACCAGGCCGCCGCCCAGCACCCGGTCCAGCTCGTCCACCCCCGCGGGCACCCGCGCCACCTCCTCGGGGGTGACCTCGCGCAGCAGGCGCACGGGCGAGCCGGCCTCGCCGGCGAAGCCCTGGAAGCGGCCGGCGGGCGCCGGCGCCGCCACTTCCTCTACCAGCGTGTTCCAGGCGCCGCACTCGCCGCACTGGCCGGCCCACTTGGGAAAGCGGGCCCCGCACTGGCTGCAGGCGTAGACCGCCCTGGGCCGGGCCATGGGCCTCAGGCGCCGCTCACGGGCACAGGCCGCGGTGGACGATGCCCTGGCGCGGCTCCGCCATCCAGTCCGCCACCGCCTCGCGCCATTCCAGGTAATGGGCGGTGTCCTTGTGCGCGCGGGCGTCGGCCTCGGAGCGGTAGGCCTCGTAGAGCACGAAGCGGGTGGGATCGTCGGCCTGCTGCAGCACGTCGAAACGCAGGTTGCCCGGTTCCTTCACCGACGCCTCGTGGTTGCGGCGCGTGGCCGCGATGAAGTCGTCCACGTGCTCCGGCTTCACGTGCACGTGCACCAGGGTGACATGCATGGGCTCTCCCTCCTCCTGTGCTTGTTTCCCCCTCCGCGGCACGGATGCCGCGTCGGTATATTACCTTCAACGGGGGCTGGGTGCTGGGTGCTGGGGGCTGGGGGCTGGGTACTGGGTAC
>Ga0256839_1002715_pt1 | contig 19352 bp, 16 predicted proteins | sample 354166metaG_FD_185968 | JGI IMG/M metagenome (GOLD analysis project Ga0256839, IMG submission 185968) | Hydrothermal vent microbial communities from Mid Atlantic Ridge, Atlantic Ocean - 354-166 | ecosystem: Environmental > Aquatic > Marine > Hydrothermal vents | place: Atlantic Ocean: Mid... | reverse complement strand
GCCCCTGATGACGCGCATCGACCCGGCCAGGGTGGAGGCCATGGTGGCCGACTCGCGCCAGGACCTGGCGGCGCAGCCGGCGGCCGCCCCGGACACGGGAGAAGAAAAAGTGGAAACCATCACCATTGACGACTTCGCCAGAATCGACCTGAGGGTGGCCCGGGTGACCCGGGCCGAGACGGTGGAGGGCGCGGACAAGCTGTTGCGCCTGACCCTGGACCTGGGCGGCGAAACCCGCACCGTGTTCGCCGGCATCAAGGGCGCCTACGCGCCGGCGGACCTGGAAGGCCGCCTGGTGGTGATGGTGGCCAACCTCAAGCCGCGCAAGATGCGCTTCGGGGTCTCCGAGGGCATGGTGCTGGCCGCCGGCGACGGCGGCGGCCCGTTTCTCATCGGGCCCGACGACGGCGCCGCACCCGGCATGAAGGTCAAATAGGCCCCGGCCCCGTGCGGCTTCTCCGCCGGGCGCCAACCCGTACCGCGCGCGCGGTTGTCAGCCCGCGGGCCCGCCACTACCATGGGACGACCTGCCGCGGGCACGCCGGCGCCCGGCACAGTACCTGAAGCGGAAGCCATGACAGACCTGGCCCTCATTCTCGTCAGCACCATCCTGGTCAACAACTTCGTCCTGGTGAAGTTCCTGGGCCTGTGCCCGTTTATGGGGGTCTCGCGCAAGCTGGAGACCGCCACCGGCATGGCCCTGGCCACCACCTTCGTCCTCACCCTGTCCTCGGTCACCAGCTACCTGGCCAACGAATACCTGCTCGCGCCCCTGGGCCTGGAATACCTGCGCACCATCACCTTCATCCTCGTCATCGCCGTGGTGGTGCAGTTCACCGAGATGGTGGTGCGCAAGACCAGCCCGCTGCTGTACCAGGTGCTGGGCATCTTCCTGCCCCTCATCACCACCAACTGCGCGGTGCTGGGCGTGGCGCTGCTCAACGTCCAGACCCGCCACGGCTTCGTCGAGTCGGCGGTGTACGGGTTCGGGGCCGCGGTGGGCTTCTCGCTGGTGCTGATCCTGTTCGCCGCCATGCGCGAGCGCATCAACGCCGCCGACGTGCCGGCCCCGTTCCGCGGCGCGTCCATTGCGCTGGTGACCGCCGGACTCATGTCCATCGCCTTCATGGGCTTCTCCGGCCTGGTCAAGGGCTGAGATGCTCACCGCGCTCCTCGTGCTCACCGCCCTGGCCGTGACCTTCGGCCTGCTGCTGGGCTTCGCCGCGGTCCGGTTCAAGGTCGAGGAGGACCCCATCGTCGACCAGATCGACCGCCTCCTGCCCCAGACCCAGTGCGGCCAGTGCGGCTTTCCCGGCTGCCGTCCCTACGCCGAGGCCATCGCCCGCGGTGAGGCCGACATCAACCAGTGCCCGCCCGGCGGCGAGGCGGTGATCCAGGCCCTGGCCGACCTCCTGGGGCGCGACCCCAAGCCCCTCAACGAGGAGCACGGCCAGCACAAGGAAAAGATGGTGGCGGTCATCGACGAGCAGGTGTGCATCGGCTGCACCCTGTGCATCCAGGCCTGCCCGGTGGACGCCATCCTCGGCGCGGCCAAGCAGATGCACACCGTCATCGCCGACGAGTGCACCGGCTGCGAGCTGTGCCTCCCGCCCTGCCCGGTGGACTGCATCCACATGGTGCCGGTGAAAAAGACCCTGGCCGACTGGGTCTGGCCCTATCCCGAGGAGGAGGAACAGGCCGGGACGCCCGCGGCGCGGGAGGCGGCGCCGTGACCGCCTGCCGCACCTGGTCGTTTCCCGGCGGCCTGGCGCTGGACGGGCACAAGGCCGTCTCCACCCGCGAGCCGGTGGCCGCGGCGCCGGTGCCGCCGCTGCTGGTGCTGCCACTGCAGCAGCACATCGGCAACCCGGCGGTGCCGGTGGTGGAGGCGGGCCAGCGCGTGGCCCGCGGCCAGGTGCTGGCACGGGCCGACGAGTACGTGAGCGCGCCGGTGCACGCCCCCAGCTCCGGCACCGTGGCGGCCATCGAGGAGCGGCCGGTGCCGCATCCCTCGGGCCTGGCCGCGCCCTGCATCGTCATCGAGACCGACGGCGAGGACCGCCCGCACCCCGACTGCCGGCCGCTGCCCGACTACGAGGCCCTGGACCCCAGTGCCCTGCGCAACGTCATCCGCGAGGCCGGCATCGTGGGCCTGGGGGGGGCCGGCTTCCCCACCTTCATCAAGCTCAACCCTGGGCCGGATCACGCGGTGGACACCCTGATCCTCAACGGCGCCGAGTGCGAGCCCTGGATCACCTGCGACGACATGCTCATGCGCGAGCGCCCGCGGGAGATCATCGAGGGCCTGAAGATCATGCGTCACGCCCTGCGCGCGCGGCGCTGCCTCATCGGGGTCGAGGACAACAAGCCCGAGGCCCTCGCCGCGCTGGAAGGCGCGCTGGAAGCGGACGAGCGCGACATCATCCGCGTCTGCCCGGTGCCCACGCGCTACCCGGCCGGGGGCGAGAAGCAGCTCATCCTGGCGCTCACCGGCAAGGCCGTCCCCAGCCAGAAGCTGCCGGTGGAGGTGGGCATCGTGTGCCACAACGTGGGCACCGCGGCGGCGGTGTACCGGGCCATCCACCGCGGCGAGCCCCTGGTCTCGCGCCTGGTCACCGTCACCGGCCCGGCCATGGAGCGGCCGCGCAACCTGGAGGTGCGCGTGGGCACGCCGGTGAGCGACCTGCTGGCCCTGGCCGGGGCCCGCACCACCGACATCACCGAGCTCGTCATGGGCGGCCCCATGATGGGCTTCGAGCTGGCCAGCGACGCGGTGCCGGTGATCAAGACCACCAACTGCATCCTGGGCCTGGACCACGATCCCCACCGCCAGGCGGCGCCGGTGCGCCCCTGCATCCGTTGCGGCGAGTGCGCGCGGGTGTGCCCGGCGAAGCTGCTGCCGCAGGAACTCTACTGGTTCGCCCGCGCGCGCGACATGGACAAGGTGCAGGACTTCCACCTGTTCGACTGCATCGAGTGCGGCTGCTGCGCCTACGTCTGCCCGTCCCACATCCCGCTGGTGCAGTACTACCGCTTCGCCAAGACCCAGATCTGGGCCCAGGAAAAGGAACGGCGCAAGGCCGACCTGGCGCGGCGCCGGCACGAATTCCGCCTGCAGCGGCTGGAACGGGAGAAGCGCGAAAAGGAGGAACGCCAGCGGCGCAAGAAGGAGCTGCTCAAGAAGGCCCGGGGCGGCGACGAGGCGGCCAAGCAGGCCGCCATCCAGGCGGCGCTGGAGCGGGTCAAGGCCCGGCGCGAGCAACAGCACGCCCGGGCGCGCAACGTGGAGCCCCGGACCGAGGCCCAGCGCAAGGCCCTGGCCGAGGCCGAGGAACGCCGCCGGCGCCTGGCCGGCGACGGCGGGGAGAGCGACGACGATGCGGTTTGAGCCCCGCCACAGCTCGCCCCACCTGGCCCCGGCGGGCAACGTGGGCCGGCTCATGTTCGCGGTGGTGGCAGCGCTGGTGCCGGGCACCGCCGCCGCGGCGTGGTTCTTCGGCCCCGGGGTGCTGGTCAATATGGCCTGGTGCGCGGCCACCGCCCTGGCGGCGGAGGCGGCGGTGCTCGGGCTGCGGCACCGGCCGGTGCGCCCGGCCCTGGCCGACGGCAGCGCCCTGGTCACCGCCCTGCTGCTGGGCCTGGCCCTGCCGCCGCTGGTGCCGTGGTGGTTGCCCGTGACCGGCACCGCGTTCGCCGTCATCGTGGCCAAGCACCTCTACGGCGGCCTCGGCTACAACCCCTTCAACCCGGCCATGGCCGGCTACGCCCTGCTGCTGGTCTCCTTTCCCCGCGAGATGGTGGCCTGGCTGCCGCCGGGCGACGGCGGCCTGGACCTGGCCGCGGTGCTGCACTACAGCCTCGCCGGCACCCTGCCCCCGGGCGCCACCCTCGACGCCCTGACCCAGGCCACCCCGCTGGACACCCTGCGCACCCAGATCGGGCTGGGCCGGCCGGTGGCCGAGGCCATGGCGTCGCGGCCCGACCTGTTCGCCCGCGTGGGCGGCGTGGGCTGGGCCTGGATCAACGGCCTGTTCCTGCTTGGCGGACTGTGGTTGCTGTGGCGCCGCATCGCCGCCTGGCAGATCCCCGCCGCCATGCTGGGCACCCTGGGACTGCTGGCCCTGGGCTTCTGGCTGCTGGACCCGGCGCGCTACGCGCCGCCCCTGTTCCACCTGTTCTCGGGCGCCGCCATGCTGGGGGCCTTCTTCATCGCCACCGACCCGGTCACCGCCTCCACCACCCCGCGCGGGCGGCTGGTCTACGGCGCCGGCATCGGGGCGCTGATGTACGTCATCCGCACCTGGGGCGGCTATCCCGACGGGGTAGCCTTCGCCGTGCTGCTCATGAACATGGCGGTCCCCACCATCGACCACTACACCCGGCCGCGGGTGTTCGGCGAGGAACAGGGGCGGTGAACGCGGTCCTGCGCAACATGATCGTGAGCGCGGTGCTGCTGGGGCTGTTCGCCGTCATCGCCGCCGCGCTGCTGGCCTGGACCCATGACGCCACCGCCCCGCGCATCGCTGAGAACCAGCGCCAGGCGGTGCTGCGCCAGCTCCACGCGCTGGTCCCTGCCACCAGCCACGACAACGACCTGTTCGCGGACGTCACCCACGTCCGCGCCCCGGCCCGGCTGGGCGGCGACGAGCCCCTGCCGGTCTACCGCGCCCGCCGCGGCGGCCGGCCGGTGGCGGCGGTGCTCACCGCCGTCGCCCCCGACGGCTACAATGGTACAATCCGCCTGCTGGTGGCGGTGCGCCACGACGGCACCCTGCTGGGCGTGCGGGTGGTGGACCACCGCGAGACACCCGGCCTGGGCGACGCCATCGACGAGCGCAAATCGGACTGGATCCTGGGCTTCGCCGGCAAGTCGCTGCGCGACCCGCCGCCGGAGCAGTGGCGGGTGAAGCGCGACGGCGGCGTGTTCGACCAGTTCACCGGCGCCACCATCACCCCGCGCGCCGTGGTGGCCGCGGTGCGGCGGGCGCTCGAGTATTATCAGCACCACCGGGACGAGCTGTTCGCCGCCCCGGCCGCGACCGAGGACAGCGTGCACCCATGAACCGGGGACCATACGGTGAGATCGCCTACCAGGGCCTGTGGGGCAACAACCCGGCCTTCGTGCAGATCCTCGGCCTGTGCCCGCTGCTGGCGGTGACCAGCACCGTGGTCAACGCGCTGGGCCTGGGCCTGGCCACCACCCTGACGCTCGTGGCCTCCAACACCATCGTCTCCGCCATCCGCCAGTGGGTGCGGCCGGAGATCCGGATCCCGGTCTTCGTCATGATCATCGCCGCCGTGGTCACCGCCATCGAGATGGCCATGAAGGCCTGGTTCTTCGACCTCTACAACATCCTGGGTATCTTCATTCCCCTCATCGTCACCAACTGCGCCATCATCGCCCGCGCCGAGGCCTTCGCCTCCAAGCACCCGGTGGGCCAGTCTCTGGCTGACGGCCTGTTCATGGGCCTGGGCTTCACCATGGTGCTGCTGCTGCTGGGCGCCCTGCGCGAGGTGCTGGGCTTCGGCACCCTGTTCTCCCACGCCCATCTCATGTTCGGCGAGGCCCTGCGCGACGCGGCGCTGACCGTGATTCCCGACTACCGCGGCTTCCTGCTGGCCATCCTGCCGCCGGGGGCCTTCATCGGCCTGGGCCTGCTCATCGCGCTCAAGAACATCATCGACGCCCGGCTGGAGCGCCGGCGCCGCCCGGTGCCCGTGGCCGGACCGGCCCCGGCCCACGGCCACTGAACCCCGGGCCCGGGCCGGCCGGGAGGAGAGCGGAACCGCGCGCGTGGACCAGAAGAAGATCGACGAAATCTTCCGCCGCCTGAAACAGGCCAACCCCGCCCCCACCACGGAGCTCAAGTACCGTACCCCCTTCCAGCTCCTCGTCGCCGTGATCCTGTCGGCCCAGGCCACCGACCGCAGCGTCAACCAGGCCACGCGCGAGCTGTTCAAGGTGGCACCCACGCCCCGGAAGATGCTGGCCCTGGGCGAGGCGGGACTGAAGCGCTACATCAAGACCATCGGCCTGTTCAACACCAAGGCCCGCAACCTCGTCAAGACCTGCCGCATCCTGCTCGACGAGCACGGCGGCCGCGTGCCCCGCGACCGCAAGGCCCTGGAGGCCCTGCCCGGCGTGGGCCGCAAGACCGCCAACGTCATCCTCAACACCGCCTTCGGCGAACCCACCATCGCCGTGGACACCCACATCTTCCGCGTCGCCAACCGCACCGGCCTGGCCCCGGGCAAGACCCCGCTGGCGGTGGAGCGGGCGCTGCTCAAGGTGGTGCCCGAGCGATATAAAAAGGATGCCCACCACTGGCTCATCCTCCACGGGCGCTACACCTGCCTCGCCCGCAAGCCCCGCTGCGGGTCCTGCGTCATCGAGGACCTGTGCGAGTACCCGGACAAGACCCGCGGCTGAACACCCGGCCCGTTGCAGGACCAGGCGCATACCATTGCTTCATTTGTGGAAATGGATCACACAATCCGACCAGAATGAAATGGATTCGGCTTCCTACCCCCCGGTATACTGATCCCCGGCTCCCGCGCGAAACCGAGCCGGACGCGCGAGAATCCGGCAACGGGGGCCGCGGTCGCGTTTGCACCACGAGGGGTGAAACTTCGGCCCGCCACCCGGGTCACATGTCCAGGTGGCGGCACCATCTCTCCGCTTTGCATTCCACCGACCAAGACACAACAAGGGCCCCGGCCCGTTTTATGCAACTCGCTATGGAGGCAAGTTCATGTCCACAAAGACCAGCAAGACCCTGACCCTCGCCATGGGCACCGCGTTCGCCGCCGGCCTGGCGGCCAGCAACGTGGCCAATGCCACGGAGACCGGTGCCAATCCCTTCGCCGTGACCGAGTTGCCCGGCGGCTACATGCAGGTGGCCGCCAAGGAGGGCAAGTGCGGCGAGGGCAAGTGCGGCGCCGGCAAGAAGGCCAGCGCCAAGACCAAGGAAGGCCGCTGCGGTGAAGGCAAGTGCGGCGAAGGCAAGTGCGGCGCCGACAACAAGGCCAAGGCCAAGGAAAAGGCCAAGAAGGAAGGCAAGTGCGGCGAGGGCAAGTGCGGCAACATGAAGAAGTGAGCCGCACATGACCGAACGTACCGTGAACTATCCGGTTCACGGCGCCGGGCTGGGACTGCGGCGGGCCCTCATGGGCCCGCTCGCAGACCGGCCCACCCCCCGGGTGGACTTCTGGGAGGTGGCGCCCGAGAACTGGATCGGCGTCGGCGGCCGCTACGGGCGCTGGTTCCGCCGGATGACCGAGCAACACCCCTTCATCTGCCACGGCCTGTCCCTGTCCATCGGCGGACCCGCCCCCCTGGACGAGGCCTTCCTGCAACGGCTCAAGCGCTTCCTCCGCGAGCACGGCATCCGCTGTTACAGCGAGCACCTGAGCTACTGTTCCGACGACGGCCACCTCTACGACCTGCTGCCCATTCCCTTCACCGGGGAGGCGGTCCGTTACGTGGCCGCGCGCATCCGCCGGGTGCAGGACATCCTGGAGCAGCGCATCGCCATGGAGAACGTCTCCTATTACACCGTCGCTCCCGGCAGCGAGATGTCCGAGATCGACTTCCTCAACGCAGTGCTGGAGGAAGCCGACTGCGACCTGCTCCTGGACGTCAACAACATCTACGTCAACAGCGTCAACCACCGCTACGATGCCGAGGCCTTCCTCGACGCCCTGCCGGGCGAGCGCATCGCCTACATCCACGTGGCCGGCCACTACTACGAGGCCGACGATCTCATCGTGGACACCCATGGCGCCGACGTCATCGATCCCGTGTGGGCCCTGCTGGAGAAGGCCTACGCCCGCTTCGGCGTGATCCCCACGCTGCTGGAACGCGACTTCAACCTGCCGCCCCTGGACGAACTGCTGCAGGAAGTGGACATGATCGCCCGCCTGCAGCACAAGTGGGAGGAGAAAACCCGTGACGCACTCCGCCGACGGGGCTGAGCGGCCGGCCTTCACGGCCCACCAGTACGCCTTCACCGCCCACATCCGCGACCCGGAGCGCCACCCGCGGCCGCCCGGCGTGGAGGCCCGGCGCATGAACATCTACGTGGAGCTGTTCTACAACAACGTGGAAGACTTCATGGCCTCCTCGTATCCTGTGCTGCGCTCCATCACGCCGGACGAGCGCTGGCACGCCATGATCCGGGACTACTTCGCCCGCCACCGCGCCACCACGCCCCTGTTTCCGGAAATGCCGCGCGAGTTCCTCCACTACCTGGAACACGAGCGCGCACCGGACCCGGAAGACCCTCCGTTCCTGTACGAGCTCGCCCACTACGAATGGGTGGAGCTGGCCCTGGCCATGGCCGACGACGAGCCGGTGCCGCCGGGCGTGGACCGCGACGGTGACCTGCTCTCGGGCCGGCCGGTGCTCTCGCCCCTGGCCTGGCCCCTGGCCTACCGCTACCCCGTGCACCGCATCGGGCCCGACTTCCAGCCGGCGGAGGCAGGCCCCGCGCCCACCTTCCTGCTGGTCTACCGCGACGCCGGGGACGAGGTGCACTTTCTCGAGATCAACCCCGTCACCGCGCACCTGCTGGAGCTGATCCAGGCCGGCGAAGACCCCAGCGGCGAGGCCATGCTGCGCCGCATCGCCCGCGAGATGGATCATCCCGCTCCCGACGTGGTGGTACGGGGCGGCCTGGAGACCCTCCAGGACCTCCACCGGCGGGGCGCCGTGGCCGGCATCCGGGCGGGCGGCGGGTAACCCGCGGGGCGATCACCGGGCGCTTCCCCGGACGGGGCGCCTTCCCGATGCAGGAGGAAACGATGGAAAAAGCCGTCGCCGTCTTCGATGCCGTCACCGCCCGGCTCGACCTGGCGGGCACCTTCCTGCCCCAGCTCGGGCTGCGCCTGCTGCTGGCCTGGGAGTTCTGGGAATCCGGGGTGGAGAAATTCAACGGCGAGAACTGGTTCGCCCAGATCCGGTCCGATTTCCCGTTTCCCTTCGACGTCATCCCCGCCGACGTGAGCTGGTTCCTCGCCACCTGGTTCGAGCTGCTGGGCGCGGTGGGCCTGGTCATCGGCCTGGGCACCCGCTTCTTCAGCCTGTCCCTCATCATCCTCACCGTCGTGGCCTGGGCCGCGGTCCATGCCGGTCACGGCTACAACGTGTGCAACAACGGCTGGAAGCTGCCCCTCATGTACCTCGTCATGTTCCTCCCGCTGCTGTTCAGCGGACCCGGCAAGGCCAGCCTCGACAAGCTGATCTACGACTGGTTCCACCGCCGCGGGCCGGCGCCGGCGTGAGTCCGGGCGCCCCGGCGCCGGCCGTCCGGTAGCAGGGATTCGGCTATAATGCAGCCACCATGCTCGAGCCCATCGTCATCGACGCCGGGATCTGCAACGGCTGCCCGCGCCTCAACGGGACCATGCTCACCGTGTACGAAATCGTGGCCGCCTGCGACGAGATAGGGCGCACCCGTTTCCTCCGGGAATACCCGGAAGTGGATGCCGAGGGCCTGGACGCCGCGCTGGCCTGGTGCCGCGAGCGGCGCTGCGACGCCGCCGGTGCCCACTGCGACGGCTGCAGCCTGCGCGCCGCCGAAGACGGCCTGCACTCGGTGGCCGATTTCGTGCGCCAGTACCGCGAGATTCGGTTTCTCGACTCCGACGAGGTCATCGCCAGCCAGGGCGAGGGGGTCATCACCCTGCCCGGCACCGCCGCCGACATGGACGCCCACTGGCGGGGCGAGAACGGCTGGGAGATTGCACGCCGCCTCAGCGCCACGCCCTGATCCGGATCAAGTGCCCCGGACCCCGCCGCCGCTATATTTCCATCCAGGCCATCCTCGTGGCCGGCGGAGGGCAGCGCGGGAGATCACCTCCGTTTTGCACGGACAAGACCGGCCGGTGGTCATTCCGCCGTCATCCGCCCCGCAGGCCCTTGCACCTGTGTACCAATAGCAGCACGCACCAGAACAGCGCACGGATTCACCGCCAGGCTCCATGTCCGCATCCCTGCCCATCGGAGAACCATCTCGGCCCAAGGGCCCGGCCCTGCTGCGGCTGGGCTTCCGGCCCTTCTTCGCCGCCGCGGCGCTCTACGCTGTCATCGCCATGGGCCTGTGGTGGTGGTTGCTGGCCGTCGTCCCCCGGGCCAGGGTGGGAACAGGGGCGCCCGTCATGTGGCACGCCCACGAGATGCTGTTCGGCTACGCCATGGCGGTGGTGGCCGGCTTCCTCCTCACCGCGGTGCGCAACTGGACGGGCCTGCCCACCCCGCGCGGGGGCGGGCTGGCCGCGCTGGTCCTGCTCTGGCTGGCCGGGCGGCTGCTGGTCTGGAGCGGGGATCCGGCGCTGGCCCGGGCCGCGGAATGGATCAACGTGGCCTTTCCCCTGGCCCTGGCCGCCGCCATCGCCGTGCCCATCTGGCGCCGGCGCCAATGGGTCAACCTGGCCATCTGCGGCAAGGTGGCCCTGCTGGCCCTGGCGGCATGGTTGTTCCACGAGGGCCTGGCCGGGCGGCTCCAGTACGGCGGTTACATGGGCCGCTACCTGGCCCTGTACACCATCGTCGGCCTCATCTTCATGATGGGCCGGAGGGTGATTCCCTTCTTCATCGAGCGTGGCGTGGAGGGCGAGGTCAGCCTGCGCAACCGCCGCTGGGTGGATCTCTCCAGCCTGGTCCTGTACCTGGCCTTCACCGCGGTGGAGACCCTCTCTCCCCTGGGCCCCGCTTCCCTGGTCCCGGCCGGCACCGTGCTCGCCGCTCTCCTCGCACTGGTCCACGGCCTGCGCCTGTACGACTGGCACACACCCGGGATCTGGCGCAGGCCGCTGCTGTGGGTGCTCTACCTGGCCTATGCCTGGCTGGTGGCGGGTCTCGCCCTGCGCGCCGCCGCCCCGCTGGCCGGATGGCCGCTCACCGTGGCAGTGCACGCCTTCGCCGCCGGCGGCATCGGCATGATGACCCTGGGCATGATGGCCCGGGTGAGCCTCGGCCACACCGGGCGCGACGTATTCCAACCGCCGCGCAGCGTGGGCTGGATGTTCGGTCTGGTCCTCGCCGCCACCCTGTTGCGCGTGGCCGCCGCCTGGGCCGGCGCCGCCACCCTGGCCTTGATCCAGGCCTCGCAGTTCCTGTGGATGGCCGCCTTCGGCCTGTTCGCCGTGGTCTACCTGCCCATGCTCTGGCAGCCGCGGGTGGACGGCGGCGACGGCTGAACCACTCCGGCCTGCCACTTCTCATGTATACCGAATCGGATCCGCCGCGCCTTTCCTCAGAGTTCATCCGGTGCGTTTGCGGGGCGAACGCACCCTGTATTCCTGGCGGGAGCAGCGCCCCGCCGCGAACCACGTTCTCGCCCGCCTATTTTCCCTGGAGATACCGGGCGTCGTCGAAGGTCAGCACCCAGCGGGGGTAGAACACCACCAGCAGGGCGGTGAGCATGCCGGTGATGAAGGCCTCGGGGAAGAACATCAGCGGCAGGTAGCTGAGGTAGGACCGGGTGAGCTGGCCGAGGCTGTAGGCGTCGGCCGCCAGCAGCAAGCCGAAGGCGATCAACACGGTGGCGGTGAGGGCGAAGCCGGCGCCGAAGAAGGCGTTGGCGAAGATGTAGACGAAGAAGTGGTGCGGCAGGTACCGCTCCACCAGGCGGAAGATCCCCCAGGCGGCCAACGCCGGCGCCAGGCCCATGACCAGCCCGTTGAGGGGCAGCGCGGCCCAGTCCAGGGTTCCCGCGGCGGCCATGGCCAGCAGCGCCAGGTTGAGCCCGACGAAGGCGAGCTGCCAGCGGAACATGAGGGTGAGCAGCATGGCACCCAGGTAATGGTACTGGAGCCCGGGAAACGGCATGGCCGTGATGTGCCACAGCACGATGAGAAACACGCAGGCCCCGAGAAAGGCATGGCTGCGCGAGCTGTCCAGCAGCACCCGCCAGGGGGCGGTGCGCACCACCACGGCCCAGGCGCCGAGATAGAGCACCCCCGCGATCCACAGCCAGGGCGCGGGCAGCAGTTGCGGCGGAATGTTCACGGCCGCACCGCCTCAAGCGCCCGGCCCGCGCGGCGGGCGGGCGTCGGGGTCCCACGAACGCACGTGGAGGTCGCGCTGGGGGAAGGGGATCTCGATGCCGTGCTCGCGGAATATGGCATCGATGGCGAAATTGAGATCGCTCACCACCATCAGGCGCCGGTCGATGTTGCGGATGTAGGCCCGCAGCTCGAACTCCAGGGCGCTGTCGCCGAAGGCCCGGAACAGCACCCACGGCTCGGGCATGGTGCCGTCGGTGATGACCTCGGGGTGTTCGCGCGCCACCTGCAACAACAGGCGCTTGACGAGCTGGGTGTCGGACCCGTAGGCCACGCCCACCGGCACCCGCACCCGGCCGCGGGGATCGCGCAACATCCAGTTGGTCACCTGGCCCGAGATGAGATCGCTGTTGGGCACGATGACATCGGCCTTGTCGAAGGTCTGGATCTGGGTGGAACGGATGCGGATCTTGCGCACGTAGCCCTCGGTGTCGCCCACCGAGATCCAGTCGCCGGTGCGGATGGGGCGCTCGAACAGCAGGATCAGGCCGGACACGAAATTGTTGACCACGTTCTGCAGGCCGAAGCCGATGCCCAGCGACAGGGCGCCGGCGACGATGGCCAGGTTGGTGAACTCGAAGCCGGCCACGCCCAGCCCCACCAGGGCGGCGACGGCCACGCCGCTGTAGCCGGTGATGGCGGCGATGGCCTCGCGGGCGCCGTGATCGAGCCGGGTCTGCGGCAGCCAGCGCCGCTCCAGCCGGGTGCGGAACCACCCCGCCACTGCCAGCAGCAGGGTGAAGGCCAGCGCGCCCAGCAGCAGCCTGGAGGGCACGATGGTGAGCGAGCCCACGGTGAAGCCTTCCACCAGGTAGCGGTAGGCCTCCTGCAGCACCGGGTCCGAGATGCCCCAGATCTTGAGCAGCAGCCACGCGAACCCGGCCCAGATGGCGGCCAGGGTCAGCAGCCGCAGGGAACGCAGGCCGGGGAAGTGGTCGCCCGCCTTGAGGCCCAGGGCCCGGCGCACCGCCCGGTGCCAGTCCTCGGTGCCGTGCTCCAGCCCCTGGTACAGCTCCTGGAACATGCGGTTGACCAGGACCAGCAGCCCCACCGCCCCCAGGGTGCCGATGACCACCAGGAGGATGCGCTCGGACAGGTTGCGCCAGCCCCACCATTCCGCCACCAGCACCATGACCAGCAGCAGCTGCAGGGCCAGGCGCCGCCACAGCGCGCGGGCGAAACGGGGAAAGCCGCCCACCAGCCACACCGCCCACATGAGGTTGGCGACGAAGAAGCCGGCGAACACCCCGCGGGCGAGAAGGAAGGCGGTCTCCGGCAGGCGCCGCTCCAGGATGGTGGCGAACAGCAGGTAGCCCACGTACAGCAGCGTGGCCAGCACCTTGAGCCGCCGGGCCAGGGGAACGGCCACCCCGCCCGGCACTTCCACAAAGGGCCGTGCCGGCGGCAGCGGCTGCAGGAACAGGTGGATGGCGGCCAGGAGCAGGAAATAGAATGGCAGGCCGTAGGCGGCCACGCTGCCCAGCGGCGCCGGGTCCGCGCCCGCGGTGGTGGCCAGGGCAAAGCCCGCAGCCGCGGTGGCGAACAGCAGGTGGGGCGCGTAGTGGGCCAGGCTCGCCATCAGCGCCCGGGTGAAACGCGCCGACAGGGTGGCCGCCGCCAGGTGGTGGGCCAGCCACAGCTGCAGGCCCCGGCGCAGCCACAGGCCGAGGCCCGCGGCCAGCGCCAGGAGGCCTCCCAGTGCCACCAGGCGACCCAGGGGCATGCGCCACAGGGCGCCCAGCTCCCGCCACAGTTGCACCGCGGTGTCGCGCCAGATCACCGGCTCGCGCAGGGTCTCCCCGGCCAGTGCCCACAGGGGCGGCCCGCGGGCCAGCAGCCGCCGCGCCAGCAGGGCCTTGTGCCGCTCGCCCACCTTGGCCAGCAGCTCCTCGGCCTGCAGCGACAGCAGCCGGCAGGAGGCCTGGCGCTTCTCCAGCGCCGCCTTGTCCCGGGCCAGGGCCGCGCGCTTGCGCTTGACCTCCGCCGGCTCGGCGGCGGCGGGCTCGCCCAGGCTCTCCATGCTCTTCTCCAGGTCCGCCAGCGCCGTGCTCACCTCCTCCACGCAGCCGACGGCGGCGGTCTTGACCCCGGTGAGACGGGCCAGCCAGTCCTTGAGCCGGGCCTCGTCGTAGCGGCGGCGGCGCAGGTCGCGCTCGATGCCCTTGAGCTCCTTTTTCAGCGCCTTGATGTCGGGGCCCGGCGGGGCCTCGTCGGCCGCCGCCGGCACCGCCGGCGCGGCCAGGAGCAGGCCCAGCAGCAGCGAGGAAAGGCGCAGGACACCGGGAAGAAAGGCGGAACGCATGAGGGTTATGTTACCGCAGAAGGCAGCGGGAACCGGGCCCGGCGGCCGGGAATGTGCGCGGGTGGACAAGGGGCCGGGGCACGCCCAAAGACCCTCCCGGCCTTTTTCAACGGGCCGGACCCGGTACGGGTCCGGGTGCGGCTATGCCGGACCAGGCGTCGATACGCACGATCCGCGGGCGGGGCATCCCCGCCCGCGCCTTATCAGACTGTTTTTCAACGGCCTGCCAACCGAAACCCTCGCCCCCGCGACGCGGGGGCGAGGGGGACGGTAAAACCGGCCGCGGCGCCGGGCCCCCGCGGTGGGCGATGAAGACGGTCCCCTCTCCCTCCGGGAGAGGAACAGGGTGAGGGGATCGGAACACGGGTTTTTTCCTGCTCGTGCAACCCTCCCCACCCCGACCCCTTCATCCCGTGGGGAGGGAATTTATGCAATGATTCAGGATAATACTGCGAGTCCCTGGCGATGCAGCCTGCGATGGCCTCGTGACCTTCAAGGGCCTCCGGTGACCACCTTACCTCGAGATCCATTCGCCGAGCTTCCTTTCCACTCCCTCCTGGTCCAGCGTTCCCTCGCTTTCACCACGCCGAATCCCGTTCCCGATCTTTTCGACCACGTAGAGATGATATTGAACGTCTTCCAGCGAGCAATCGTCCGAAAGCTTTTCCAGCAACGCCTTGCGTGGGCTCACACGCACGATCCCCGGCCGGGCCGAACCCCGACACCCTGCTATCCCTTCCGGCGGCGGGCCAGGAGGCGCAGGCGCAGGGCGTTGAGGCGGATGAAGCCCTCGGCGTCGCGCTGGTCGTAGGCGCCCTGGTCGTCCTCGAAGGTGGCGATGCTCTCGTCGAACAGGGAGTCGGTGGCGGAGCGCCGGCCCACGACGCTGACCCCGCCCTTGTACAGCTTGAGGCGCACGGTGCCGTTGACCGTCTCCTGGGAGGCGTCGATCATCTCCTGCAGCATGCGCCGTTCGGGCGACCACCAGTAGCCGTTGTAGACGAGGCTGGCGTAGCGCGGCATGAGTTCGTCCTTGAGATGGGCCACCTCGCGGTCCAGGGTCAGCGACTCCATGGCCCGGTGGGCCTTGAGCATGATGGTGCCGCCCGGGGTCTCGTAGCAGCCGCGCGACTTCATGCCCACGTAGCGGTTCTCCACGATGTCGGCGCGGCCGATGCCGTGGGCCCCGCCCACCTCGTTGAGCCGGGCCAGGACCGCGGCCGGGTCCAGGCGCTCGCCGTCCACCGCCACGATGTCGCCGCGGGCGAATTCCAGTTCCAGGTACTGCGGGGCATCGGGCGCGTCTTCCGGCGCCACGGTCCAGCGCCACATGTCGGGCTCGGGCTCGGCCCAGGGATCCTCGAGCACGCCGCCCTCGTAGGAGATGTGCAGCAGGTTGGCGTCCATGGAATAGGGCGAGCCGCCGCCCTTCTTCTTGAAATCCACCGGGATGCCGTGACGCTCGGCATAGGCCATGAGCTTCTCGCGCGAGGTGAGGTCCCACTCGCGCCAGGGGGCGATGATGCGGATGTCCGGGTCGAGGGCGTAGGCGCCCAGCTCGAACCGCACCTGGTCGTTGCCCTTGCCGGTGGCGCCGTGGGCGATGGCATCGGCCCCGGTCTCGGCCGCGATCTCCACCAGCCGCCGGGCGATGAGGGGGCGGGCGATGGAGGTGCCCAGCAGGTACTCGCCCTCGTACAGGGCATTGGCGCGGAACATGGGGAAAACGTAGTCGCGGACGAAGGTCTCGCGCAGGTCCTCGATGTAGATCTCCTTCACCCCCAGGGCCTCGGCCTTGGCCCGGGCCGGCTCCACCTCCTCGCCCTGGCCGATGTCGGCGGTGAAGGTGACCACCTCGCAGCCGTAGGTCTCCTGCAGCCACTTGAGGATGATGGAGGTGTCCAGCCCGCCGGAGTAGGCGAGCACGACCTTGTTCACGTCAGCCATGGATGCATCCCGTCCTGAAGCGGAAACTCCGGATCATTGTGCGCCGGACCGGCACGGCGCGCCAGCCGGCCGCGCCCTCAGCGCCGCTTGCGGGCGCTGCGGCGCAGGCGCGAGAGCAGGCGCCGGGCCAGGTCGCCGAACAGCTCGGTCTGGGTGGGGTGCGGGTGGATGGCGTGGGCCACCTGCTCCAGGGTCAGCCCCGCGCTCACCATCATCACGCCCTCGCCGATGAGGGTGTCGGCGTGGTCGGCCAGGAAGTGCACGCCCACGATGCGGTGCGAGTCCTTGTCCGCCACCAGCTTGATGAGGCCGTGGCGCTCGTCGTTGATCATGGCCTTGGCGTCGATGTTCATGGGCACCTTGACCTCCACCGCGTCGATGCCGCGGGCCTTGGCCTGCTCCAGCGACAGGCCCGCGAAGGCGGCCTCGGGCCGGGTGAAGATCACGCCGCAGTCCTTGGTCTCGTCGTAGGCCATGTCCTCGCCGGCGATGACCGCCGCCGCCACCCGGCCCTGCTGGGCCGCGGTGTGGGCCAGCATGTAACCGCCGATGACGTCGCCCACGGCGAAGATGTGCGGCACCGAGGTGCGGCAGCGCGCGTCGGCCTTGATCACGCCGTTGTCCACCGCCACCCCGGCCTTGTCGAGCGCGAGCGGCTCCAGCACCGGCCGCTTGCCGGTGGCCATGAGCACGTAGTCGCAGGTGAAGCTGCGGGCCTTGCCCTGGGCATCGGTGTAGCTCACCTTCATGGCCCCGGGCCCGCCCTTGATGGACTTGACCTGGACCCCGGTCTCGATGGCCAGGCGCGGGTCGTCGTTGAGCACCGCGGTGAGCTGCGCCGCCACCTCCGGCTCCACCTCGGCGAGGATGCGCTCGCGTCCCTCCAGCAGCAGCACCCGGGTGCCGAAGTCCTGGAAGATCTGGGCCATCTCCACGCCGATGGCGCCGCCGCCGATGACCCCCAGGCGCCTGGGCCGGTCCTCGAGTCCCCACACGGTGTCGGAGGTGAGCACGCCCCCGGTCTCCAGGCCCTCGCGGGCGCCGGGGATGGGCGGCACGAAGGGCGGCGCGCCGGTGGCAATCACTGCGCAGGCGAACGAGATGCGCCGCCCCTGGCCGCCGGTGCCGGGCCGCGCCCGCACGTGGGGGTCCCTGGTGTTGCCCGAGGTGTCCACGAACACGTGGTGGTCGTCCTCGAAGCGGGCGAAGCCCTGGATGACGTCGATGCGCACGCCCTTGTCGGTGTTGAGCGCCATCTGGCCGCGGGTCTCCAGCACCTGGCGCCGGGTCTGCTCCAGCTTCTTCCACTCCAGCGCCGGCTTGCCGCTCTTGATGCCGAGGTGGGCATCGGTGGCCCGGTCGCGGATGCGGTCGGCCGCCGCGCGCCAGGCCTTGGACGGGATGCAGCCGCGCCACAGGCACTCGCCGCCCGGGAACGGGGCGTCGTTGATCATGGCCACCTTCAGCCCGTGCTGGGCCAGGTCGCGGGCGCAGTCCTCGCCGCCGGGGCCGCCGCCGATGACCACCACGTCGTAGTCCCACTCGCCCGCGGGCAGGGTGAAGCCGGAGGGCGCCGGCGCCGCGGCCGGGGCGGCCGCGCCTTCCACCCAGGCCGGGTTCTCCACCAGCTCGCGGAAGCGGTTGAGGAACTTGGCGGCGTCGGCGCCGTTGATGATGCGGTGGTCGGCGGTGATGGTCACCGGCATCCCCTGCGGGCCCTGGCTGGCGATGGCGAAGATGGCCGAGGTCCCCGGCGAGGGAATGGCGTCGAACAGCGCCACCCCCAGCATGCCCATGTTGGAGATGGTGAAGGTGGGGTTGGAATACTCGTCGGGCTTGAGCCGGCGGATGCGGGCCCGCGCCACCAGGTCGCGCCAGTCGGCGTTGAGGTCGGCCAGGTCGCGGTTGACCACGTCGCGCAGCACCGGCACCACCAGGCCCATGCCCTCGGTCTCCACCGCCAGGCCGATGTCCACCTGCTCGCGCTCGACGATGCGGTCTTCGTGCTGGTAGACGGCGTTGACCTTGGGGAAGTCGCGGATGGCCAGGGCGGCGGCCTTGGCCAGGGTCACGGTGAGGGAGAAGCCGTGGCTCTTGGAGATCTTCTTCAGGGCGTCGGGATCGATGTTCACCGTGACCCGGAACAGGGGCATGGAGAGGGAATACTCCATGCTGTGGGCCACCGCCTTCTCCATGGCGTCCATGGGGCGGCCCTCGCCCGGCACCTGGTAGATGCGGCGCACCGCGGTCTTCTGGGTCTCGGCGTTGAGCACGTCGGCGGCGACGATGACGCCGCCCGGTCCGGTGCCGGTGATGCTGTTGAGGTCGATGCCGTGGGCCCCGGCCAGCTGGCGCGCGTAGGGCGTGGCCCGGGCCGCGCGCGGGCGCGGCGCTGGGGTCGCCCCGGGCGGCTGGGCCGGGATGCGGGTCTTGGGCTTGGCCGTGCCCGGCGGCTCGGGTTTCGCCCTGGGCGCCTCCGGCGGCGGCGGCGCGGCGGCGGCGCGCGTGCGGCGCACGTCCTTGACCCGGTCCGGGTCCGGCACCAGCCAGGCGATGGGCTCGCCCACGGGCACCACCGAGTCCACCTCGGCCAGGGGGCCCGACAGGTAGCCCTCGCGGAACACCTCCACGTCCATGATGGCCTTGTCGGTCTCCACCTGGGCCACCACGTCGCCGCGCTCCACCTTGTCGCCGGGCTGCTTCTCCCAGCTCACCACCACGCCCTCGGTCATGGTGTCCGAGAGCTTGGGCATCTTGATGGGATGGGCGTCCTCGGCCGGGGCCTCCTCTCCGGCCGCCGGGGCTGCGGGTTCGGCGGCCGCCGGTGCGGACGGCTCCGCGGCGGCGGCCGGCTGCGGCGCGGCGGCCGGCGGTGCCCCGCCGTCCTCGCGCACCTCGTCGGCACTGGCCACCAGGTAACCGATGGGCTCGCCCACGGGCACCACCGCGTCCACCGGCGCCAGGGGGCCCGACAGGTAGCCCTCGCGGAACACCTCCACGTCCATGATGGCCTTGTCGGTCTCCACCTGGGCCACCA
>Ga0256839_1002714_pt1 | contig 19355 bp, 17 predicted proteins | sample 354166metaG_FD_185968 | JGI IMG/M metagenome (GOLD analysis project Ga0256839, IMG submission 185968) | Hydrothermal vent microbial communities from Mid Atlantic Ridge, Atlantic Ocean - 354-166 | ecosystem: Environmental > Aquatic > Marine > Hydrothermal vents | place: Atlantic Ocean: Mid... | reverse complement strand
TTTATAGCGTCATTAGCACTTCAGGGTGTTTTTTTAAGTCACCATAAATGCCATGAATTTGTTCAATGCAGGTGACATAAACAACGACATTTACAGAGATAAATTTTTGACCACTGGAGTTGTTAATTGATATGTTCTCTCTAGGGGTTTCTGGTGCATGTTTTACGGCAATATCATAAACAATATCAATAAAATCATCGCTCTTTTTCCCCATCGCTTTCAGTTTAAAATCACATGGAAACTCAATTAAACTTTCATTGTCTGGGGTGTGTAGGTCTTTAGTCATAATTTAAGCTCGTGGTGTTATTTGGTTTGAAGGCATTCTTGTTTGTATTGATGGTAAAAACGGTTGATATTTTGCCAAACCGCACTGGGTTTGCCTGTGCCAACAGGGTTGCCGTTTAACATCGTAACGGGTAAGGCTTCTTTGGTGGAGCTGGAGAGCCAAATTTCATCCGCTTCATTAAGCATCGCCTCGGTAATGTCTTGCTCAATCAGTGGAATACCGTGTGCATTGGCAATGCGTTCAATCACTTGTCGAGTGATACCCGGTAGGAGTTTGTTGCTATTAGGGGGGGTGAAGATCGTCCCCTCTTTAACCATAAATGCATTACTGGCGGTGCCTTCAGTAATTAATCCTTCACGGGAAACTAAGATCGCGTCGTCCGCCCCTTGTGCTTTGGCAGCGAGTTTCATCATCACGTTGGGTAATAGGGTAATCGCTTTAATGTCACATTTTAGCCAACGAATATCTTCCAGCGTAATCACTTTAATGCCACTTTCTAAAATGTGTGGTGCAACGGGTTTTAATGGATTGGTGTAGGCATACACGGTAGGCGTTAAACCCTCTGCGGGGAGGTGGTCTCGTTGTATTTGAATGCCTCGGGTCACTTGCAGGTAGATGTATTGGTCTTTCCACGGGTGCTTTTCAATGAGGGTATTGAGCAGGGTGAGCCATTCGGAATCTGACAGAGGGTTTTGAATACTGACGGCATTTAAGCTGTTTTTTAAGCGTTGTAGGTGTTCTTTAAAGCGAAACAGTTTACTGTCGTAAACGGGAATGACTTCGTAAACGCCATCACCAAAGAGAAAACCACGATCTTGGGTGGATATTTTAGAGTCGACCATTGGTATAAAATGACCGTTTAGGTAGACAATTTGTTCGAGTTGATTGGCGTGGTTCATGTCATTCTCAATTAGTCTAGGAAGCTAAATAACCCTTTAAAAAATAGTTTAATTTGATCCATTAATTTCTTGAAAAAGGAGCCTTCTTCAATCTCCGAAAGCGCAACAAGCGGGCGTTCCGCAATGACTTTATCGCTCAGAGAGACTTGAATGGTACCAAGGGGTTGTCCTTTTTGAATGGGTGCGGTCAGTTCAGGTTGAATGGTGCTTTCAATGATTAGGTTTTTATACTGGCCACGAGGGATAGTGACGTATAAATCTTGTGCCGTTCCCACCCCAATGAGGTCACGTGTGCCTTCCCATACCACGGCATCATTTAAACGCTGTTCGGCACTGTAGAGTTTGTGAGTTTCAAAAAAACGGAAACCGTAATTTAATAATTTTTGAGTCTCTTGAATACGTTTTTCAGCACCGCTCGCACCTAAAATGACACTGATTAAACGAGTTTCATCTCGTAGGGCAGAGGCAACTAAACAGTACCCCGCACTTTCCGTATGTCCTGTTTTTAGGCCGTCTACCGTTGGATCTTGCCAAAGAAGTTTATTGCGATTGTATTGGGTGATGCCATTAAAGGTGAACTTCTTTTCAGAGTACCATTTGTACTCTTCGGGAAATTCAGTAATTAGCGCTTTGGTGAGAAGCGCTAAATCATGTGCACTGGTGTAGTGGTCTTTGTGTGGTAGACCGGTGGCATTCACGTAGTGGGTATTGGTCATGCCGATACTTTGAGCATATTTGTTCATTAGCTGGGCAAAGACCTCTTCGCTTCCCGCAACCATTTCAGCGAGTGCGACACTGGCATCATTACCCGATTGAATGACCATTCCTTTGATAAGGTCACGAACGGAGACCTGCTTACCGACTTCAATAAACATTTTAGAACCCGGCATCTTCCATGCTTTGTGGCTGATGGTTACCATATCGTCCATGCTAATGTTGTCATTTTTGAGTTCATTAATGACCACATATCCAGTCATTATTTTAGTAAGACTGGCGGGTTCAACACGTTTATCCGCGTTCTTTTCGGCCAGAACGTGACCACTATTAAAATCAATTAAAAGGTATGATTTTGCCGCGATGGATGGCGGAGAGGGGATTACATACGGTTTTGCAGTACTCGAAGGCGTTGGTTGCGCAACGGCACTTTGAAAGGCGGTAAATAGGAGTACAAAAAACAGGAAAAAAGAGCGTTTTAAATTAGGCATAACAGCGATAGATTCTCTATGATTTAAAGCAAAAATTAAGACGCTTAATGTAACATAATTTGATTAAAATCGAAATACTCGATTGATGTGGGTCAAGTTTTAGATTTCTTAGAGACCTTTGCACCCCTCTCGTGTAAAGGTCTCTCTTAATTGCTCAGTAATTTCTTGTGGGTATGTATGGACATTAAAATACCAAAGCTAATCATTAAGGTAAGAAGGGAGCTGCCACCGTAACTCATAAGTGGTAGAGGCAGTCCTACCACAGGAAGTAAGCCACTGACCATGCCGATGTTGACAAAAATATAGACAAAGAGTGTCATCATAAAGCTGGCCGCAATTAAGCGGGTAAAGTTATCTTGCGCTTGTGAAGCGATGTAGAGCCCTCTGGCAATCACTAAACTGTACAACAGCAACAGACCAATAACGCCTATCAGGCCAAACTCTTCGGCAAGTACGGAGAAAATAAAGTCCGTGGTGCTTTCGGGCAAAAACTCTAAGTGGGCTTGGGTGCTTCCCATATAGCCTTTACCATCAATGCCACCTGATCCAATTGCAATTTTGGATTGAATAATATGGTAGCCACTGCCTAAAGGATCCGACTCTGGGGTTAAAAAGGTCAGAACACGCTGTTTTTGATAGGCATGCATAAAGTGCCATGCCACAGGGGCACTTAAAACAACGCCAGCCATCGCGGTAAAAATGACCTTCCAAGGAAGTCCCGCAAAAAAGAGTACTGAGAGACCGCTTAACCCGATGAGAAGCGAGGTTCCTAAATCGGGCTGTACCACAATGAGGCTGCCCGTGAAGGCGATGAGTGCTGTACCAAGGATTAAGCGGCTAAATGAGGGGGGGAATTTACTGTGTGCAAAGAGCCATGCAATGGTGATCGGGAGTATCAGTTTCATCGCTTCAGAGGGTTGAAATCGTACCGGACCAATTTCTAGCCAGCGTTGCGCTCCTTTTCCTACGTCTCCAAAGAGGAGCACTGAAATGAGCATTAAAATGCCCAGCAAGAAAAACCAAGGGGTAAATATATAGATGACATTGGGTGGGATTTGGGCAAAGAGAAATAGAACGGTCAATGCAACACCAATACGAATCGCTTGGCGGGTCATCACTGCTTCATCACCACCGGAGGCGCTATACACAACAGCTAAGCTGGTGGCAAGCAGTAATAAGATACCCAGTAAAAGCCAACCATCAATGTGTATGGATTCTAAGAAACCTTTATTTTTACGATAAACTTGCTGGTTTTGGCTGAGATTAATTTTCATTGGTATTCACGGCTTCTTGTTCAGGGTAGTAAAGGTCTGAATAGTAGAGCTTAAAAAATTCTTCAATTACTTTTACGCCAATTGGCGCAGCGGTTTTACTGCCACTGCCGGCATTTTCAGCAATGACGGCAATGGCAATTTTTGGTTTGTCTACTGGAGCAAACCCTACAAAGAGAGAGTGATCATGTAGTTTTTCATGTAACGTCTCGGCATCATAGTCGCCAGCATTTAAGCTGAATACCTGTGCGGTACCGGTTTTTCCAGCCATTTTAAACGGCAGGTGCAACGCATGCTGTCTAGCGGTGCCTTTTTTACTGTGCATGACATTTTCCATGCTTTTAATGACTTTCTCCCAATTGGAGATTTTTTTGATCTCAATCTGCTCTAAAACCTCTGTTTTATGAGAACGCACCAAGTGTGGACGAATGACTTTTCCTCGGTTTGCTAATATCGCGGTGGCACGAGCGAGCTGCAATGGGGTGACGAGATTGTACCCTTGCCCGATGGAGGAGATGATGGTTTCACCTCGGAACCATGGTTTTCCCTTAACCTCTCGCTTCCACTTTTGAGAGGGCAAAATTCCTTTGGATTCACCGTGAATATCAATGCCTGTATGTGCCCCAAACCCAAACGGCGCAAGTGCATCATGAATATTATCAATCCCCATGTCTAAGCTAAGTTCATAAAAATAGGTGTCGCAGGATTCGACAATCGCTTTATTCATATCGACTAATCCATGCCCAGTTCGTTTCCAATCACGATAGCGGTGATCTTTATAGACCAAGTAGCCAGGATCGTATATTTTTTTATTTGGGGAGATAAATTTGTTTTCAATTGCGCCGAGCGCCATAAAGGGCTTAGTGGTTGAGCCGGGCGGGTAACGGCCATTAATAACACGATTGATAAAAGGACGATTTGGGTTGTCACGCAGTGCGTTGTATGATTTATGATCAATGCCGTCGACAAATAGGTTTGGGTCAAACGTAGGGGTGCTGACAAAGGCGAGAACTTCACCACTTTGTGGATCCATTGCCACAATTCCACCGCGCATCTCTCCCATTAGAGACTCTGCAAACTGTTGCAGTTTAATATCCAGCGTTAGGTGGATATCTTTTCCTGGGGTTGCAGGGAGCGTTTCCAGTTTTCTCAGTACGCGACCGCGTACATTGGTCTCAATTTGTTGAATGCCTGGCGAGCCATGCAGGATATTTTCATAGTATCTTTCAATGCCTGTTTTTCCAATAATATCGGTGCCTCGATAGGCTTTTGGATCCAGGTTTTTTAGCTCTTTGGTGTTAATTCGCCCCACATAGCCTAATGCGTGAACCGCCGCTGCACCATATGGGTAAGTCCGCTTGAGTCGAGCAGAGAGCGTAACGCCAGGATGTTTGTGGCTAATGACGGCAAACTGTGCCGCTTGTGCTTCGCTGAGTGAAAAGGGCAGGGAGTAGCTTTTGGAGCGGTTACGCTTTTTAAATTTTTGAAAAAACTCATGAACTCGTTGAGGCTCGATATTGTCTAAGATCACCTGTATGGCGAGCATGGTCGCATCTATGTTATCCATTTTTTCACGAATAAGCTTGAGGGTATAAACCGGCTGGTTATCGGCAAGAAGAATATGGTTTCGGTCGAAGATCTTGCCACGTGTGGGCGGAAGTGTTTCAATCGAAATACGATTGCCCTCTGCCAGACCTTGATAGCGTTCGTGCTCTAGCCATTGCAGCTGGGTCATGCGTGCAATTAAGATTGCAAAGAGAATGAGGGTGAAAATAAACGCAACATACAGGCGAAACTGAAACTGTTTTTTTTGATGGAAGCTTTCACTGTCGCTGTTGAAATCAAGATGTTCAGGCATGTGGTTTGAATATCCTGAAGGTTAATCGCTGGCCGCGGTGTGTGAGACTTTTTTGAGCGCGTAGGTAAGTACCGGCCAAAATAAGATGCTAATGGCTGGCATACTCCAATATTGCACAAAATCATTGCTGTTTAAGACTGGACTAAAGAATAGGTAGTTGAGCAGTTGGTAAATGAGCATGTAGAGGCTGATAAAAAAGGCCTGTTGCCAAACGGGATAGGTTTTAAAGCGTAAACGATGGCGAATCATTAAAAAGGTGATGGTACTAAACAACAGCGCATGAGAGCCAAGGGTCGTTTGATATAGGGTATCGGCGAACAGTCCGAGTATAAAGGCTGAAAATAGGTGGGTTCGATCTAAAAAATTGGCACACCAGTAGAGGAGTACAAAAAGGGTTAAGGGGGGAATGATTGGCGATGAGTGCCCCAGTAACGCCGTGGTATCCAGTGCCAGTGCAATCAGATATGAAATTAGGATTGTCCAGCGTGCTTGAGAGGCTTTAAGATTAAGCAATTTAGTTGGCATTATCTGAATCCGTTAGTTTCTCATCAAAATTTAAGTAAGGTGTGGCTTGAGATAAAATTAGGACTTTATGCGATTGAGACAGATCGGCAACAGGCGTTGCGGTAATATCAAGATAAGGATTGCCTGCTTTATTTTCAATTTGCGTGATGACCGCAACGGGGTATCCCGCCGGAAAAACCCCACCCAATCCCGAGCTTTCTAATAGATCACCAATTTCAACCATACTGTTTTTAGGAATGAATTCTAGCTGGGTTGTGTCATGCCCTGTTCCACTTAAAATACCACGCTGCCCAGTACGCTGAATTCGAATAGGAATCTGATGGTCTGGATCGGTAATAAGCAGTACACGTGAGCTGGTCGGCGTGGTGCTAATGATCTGCCCCATAATGCCTTTGGAGTCAATGACCGTTTGCTGTTCTACCACTTTCTTTAACTGCCCTTTGTCTAGGGTTAAGTATTGCGATAAAGGGTTGTTACTGTAAAACGTAACGGTGGCAATTTGTAACGACTGGGTATTGATCTCACCTGCTGTACCAAGCAGTGACTCTAAACGTGAAACTTCAAGTTGCAAATTTAAGAACTGTTGTTGCTTTGCTTTAACCAAAAGTAGCTCAGTTTTAAGTTGTTGGTTTTCAAGTTTAAGGGCATCAATGTTGGAAAAATCAGTTGTCGCAAGCTGATAAAGCTGTTTCGGAAGTGTTGCTACACGTTCAATAGGGGTGATGGTCGTTAATAGCATGCTACGAAAACTGCCCATTAATTGCCCATAATGATCTGCCGCCATTAAGACGATCGCAAGAGTAAAGGCAATAACAAAATGCATGCCCTCTTGTTGTGATGTGGTTGGCTGGCTGATACTTGGTCTCCTTGAAGGCTTTTAAGGTACTTGAGAAGCCTTCACGAAAATTGAAAGGGAACGAATCAGTCTTTTTGGGGAATGAGGCGTTTATTCAAATGAAAAGACATCTAAGCCTTTTTCATCCATTAACTCTAGCGCTCTACCCCCACCACGTGCGACGCAAGTGAGAGGGTCATCGGCGATGATAACCGGAATCCCTGTCTCTTCAGCTAACAACGTGCTGAGGTTGCGCAGTAGTGCGCCACCTCCGGTGAGTACGATGCCGTGTTCTGCAATGTCTGCGCCGAGTTCTGGAGGCGTATTTTCTAACGCCGTTCGAACAGCACTGACAATGGCTGAAAGCGGTTCGTGTAGTGCTTCTAATACTTCATTACTGTTGAGCGTAAAGCGTCGAGGAACTGCTTCGGCGATATTACTGCCATGCACTTCCATTGTGTCGGGATTCACTTCATGGTACGCCGTTCCAATGGTTTTTTTGATTTTTTCAGCGGTGGTCTCGCCAATAATCATGCCGTAGTTACGTCGAACGTATTTAATGATGGCATCATCAAAACGGTCGCCACCAACTTTCACCGAGTCTGCCCAAACAATACCGTTTAGAGAGAGGGTGGCTACTTCGGTCGTTCCGCCACCAATATCGACCACCATAGAACCCGTTGGTTCACTAACGGGCATTCCGGCACCAATTGCGGCCGCCATGGGCTCCTCAATCAAAAAGACTTCACGCGCACCCGCGCCTGCGGCAGACTCTCGAATGGCACGACGTTCGACTTGAGTGGAGCCGCAAGGAACGCAAACTAAAACACGTGGGCTGGGTTGAAAAAACTTGGCTTCATGTACTTTACGAATAAAGGATTGCAACATTTTTTCAGTCACTTCAAAGTCGGCAATGACGCCATCTTTTAAAGGACGGATGGTTTGAATGTCTTGGTTTTCTTTTCCGAGCATCAGTTTGGCATTTTCGCCAACGGCAACAATAGAGCGGCTGTTGCCACCTCGTTTACTGGTACGGATTGAGACAACGGAAGGCTCATTTAAGACCATTCCTTTGCCACGAACATAAATAAGCGTGTTGGCGGTACCTAAATCAATTGAAAGGTCGTTGGAGAATAGTCCCATGATTTTACGAAACATCGAGCGGCTTCCTTAAAATATACAAATAAATAAAGGCGGTATTTTAACTTAATTCACAAAGCCATAGAAGATATATGTTATGAGATACCAATATTAATTGGATTATCAGGAGGATAAGGATTTATGCAGAGGCGGGCTAAATATGTTATTTTATGCGGCTAAAACTTACATTTTTACACTTGGGAGAATATCGTGTCTTTAGGGAAAACCGAAGTCGAGTATATATCGCGATTAACGCAAATAGAAGTGCGGGAAGACGCCGTGGATGGTGTGGCAGAAAAGCTGTCTAATATTATTGATTTGTTTGCCCAGATGGAGGCGGTGGATACTCAAAATGTGTTGCCGATGGCACACCCTTTGGATGCTGTGCAACGATTAAGACCCGATGTGGTAACCGAAGTGGATCAACACGAAAAGTTACAAGCCATTGCGCCCGCAGCTGCGGAAGCGCACTATTTAGTTCCGCAAGTGATTGAGTGACCATAGACGATGCATAATTTAACCATAAAACAGATGAGTGAAAAACTTCACGCAGGTGAGTTTACCAGTGTACAACTGACGCAACACTACCTTGACCGTATTGCAAAATACGATGCCGAGTTGAACGCGTATATTACGGTTACACCAGAGCTTGCCATTCAAATGGCAGAAGAGGCCGATAAAAAGTTGGCAGATGGCAGTGCCGAGTTATTAACTGGGATTCCTGTCGCGCATAAAGATATTTTTTGTACCGATGGTGTTAAAACCAGTTGTGGCTCTAAAATGCTGGATAACTTTATCGCGCCCTATGACGCGCATATCGTGACACAACTTAAGAAGGTCGGAATGCCTATTTTGGGTAAAACCAATATGGATGAGTTTGCGATGGGCTCCTCTTCAGAAAGCAGTTATTACGGCGCCACTAAAAACCCATGGGATCACCAAGCCGTTCCTGGAGGCTCTTCGGGCGGTGCGGCGGCGGTCATTGCCGCTGGATTAGCGCCATTGGCGACCGGTACCGATACGGGAGGTTCGATTCGTCAACCCGCTTCTTTTTGTGGCATTACCGGCATTAAACCAACCTACGGTGCGGTCTCTCGCTTTGGAATTATCGCTTATGCTTCCAGTTTTGATCAGGCTGGGCCGATGACCCGTTCGGCCGAAGATTCGGCTTGGTTGTTGAATGCCATGGCTGGGTTTGATGAACGTGATTCCACCAGTTTAGAGCGCGAAAAACCGGACTATACCGCCGAGCTTGAACGTTCACTGGATGGGCTTAAAATTGGCGTACCGGCGGAATATTTTGGTGAAGGCTTGGATGCGGACGTTGCCAAGGTGGTGAAAACCGCCATTGCTGAGATGGAGAAGCTAGGCGCTGAAGTGGTTGAAGTTCACCTGCCCAATAAAGATTTGGCCGTGCCTTCGTATTATGTATTAGCGCCCGCAGAAGCCTCGTCGAATTTATCTCGTTTTGACGGGGTGCGTTTTGGTTATCGCTGTGAGCAACCTAAAGACTTAACTGATCTCTATAAACGCTCTCGTTCAGAGGGGTTTGGTGAAGAGGTGAAGCGCCGTATTATGGTCGGCGCTTATGCGTTATCGGCTGGCTATTATGATGCCTATTATTTAAAGGCACAAAAGTTGCGTCGCATGGTTCGAGATGACTTTATCAACGCATTTCAGTCGTGTGACGTGATTATGGGGCCTGTTGCGCCAACCCCCGCGTTTAAAATCGGTGAAAAATCAGATGATCAAGTCAGTATGTATCTCTCCGATTTGTATACCATTCCGGTTAACTTAGGCGGTTTGCCTGCGTTATCTGTGCCAGCAGGGTTTGCACAAAACCTGCCTGTTGGGTTGCACATTGTGGGGCCTTATTTTAGTGAGGCGAAACTGTTGAATATTGGGCATCAATTTCAGCAAGTAACCGATTGGCATACCAAAACGCCAGCACAGTACCAGTAAAGGAGCAAATAAATAATGAGTTGGGAAGTCGTCATCGGGTTAGAGATTCATGCTCAGTTAACCACGAAATCAAAAATATTTTCAGGTGCATCGACCGCTTATGGTGCTGCGCCAAACAGTCAGGCGTGTCCGATTGATATTGGAATGCCGGGGATGTTGCCGGTATTAAATCAAGCCGTTATTGGTAAATCTATTTTGCTTGGGCTGGCGTTGGATGCAGAAATTGGTAAGCGCTCGGTGTTTGATCGTAAAAACTATTTTTACCCCGATTTGCCAAAGGGGTATCAAACCACTCAATTTGAGTTTCCGATTGTAGGACAAGGTAAACTTGAAATTGAGCTAGAAGATGGCACTAAAAAAGTCATTGGAGTGACACGAGCACATTTGGAAGAGGATGCAGGAAAATCAGTGCATGGTTTAGAACAGGGACAGACAGGCGTTGATTTAAATCGTGCTGGAACGCCACTGTTGGAAATCGTTTCCGATCCTGATATGTCTTCGGCCAAAGAGGCGGTCGCCTACGCGAAAAAGATGCATGAGTTAGTGCAGTATTTAGGCATTTGTGACGGCAATATGCAAGAAGGCTCGTTTCGTGTGGACTCTAATGTCTCCGTGCGTCGTCCAGGCGAGCCACTCGGAACGCGTGCAGAGCTTAAAAATATTAACTCATTTCGTTTTATTGAAAAGGCAATTGAAATTGAAATTGAGCGCCAAATTGAGTTGATCGAAAGTGGCGGAACCGTGGTTCAAGAGACGCGTTTGTATGATGCGGAGAATGACACCACTCGTTCGATGCGTACCAAGGAGGATGCCAACGACTACCGTTATTTTCCTTGCCCCGATCTACTGCCGGTTATTATCACCGACGAAGATATTGAAGCGGTTAGAACCACGATGCCAGAGCTACCTGATGCCAAACGTACCCGTTTTGTGGCAGAGTTTGGATTAAGTGATTATGATGCCACGGTATTAACGGGTTCTCGTGCCATGGCCGAGTTCTTTGAAAGCGTGGTGGGTTTAACCAAGGAAAAAGATGTTAAGTTGTGTGCAAACTGGATGACATCAGGGTTTTCAGCGGCATTAAATCGTGATGGCTTATCGGTTACTGAGTCACCCGTGAGTGCTGAGATGTTAGCGGGCATGATTGAACGTATTTTGGACAACAGTATTTCGGGTAAAATTGCCAAGCAAGTTTTTGAAGCGATGTGGCAAGGAGAGGGAACGGCGGATCAGATTATTGAAAGCAGAGGTCTGAAACAGATTACCGATACGGGTGTGATTGAAGCCTTAGTCGACGAGGTATTGGCGAATAATCTTGAACAGGTTGAAGCGTATAAAGCGGGTCAAACCAAAATGCTGGGCTACTTTGTTGGTCAAATCATGAAAGCATCAGGCGGTCAGGCAAACCCTGGTCAAGTCAATAAAATGTTGGTTGCTAAGTTAAAATAAGTAGATATTTAAAAAAAGTAATTGAAAAAACTTGAAAGGTTATAAAAAAACCTTATATTAACCATATAAATTATTTGTTCCTGATTTTAGGAATTTAAAAAACTGTACCATTATTTAAGGAGCGTTCTCAATGAAACGTATTGGTTTATTTTTATTAACAAACATGGCGGTCATTGCGGTTGCCATGCTGGCGATGAATATTTTAGGCGTTGGCAGCTACATGGAAGGCACCAGTCTAAATCTAAATAACTTATTTATGTTTGCGCTGATTTTTGGTTTTGCTGGCTCTTTTGTATCGCTTGCGATGTCAAAATGGATGGCAAAAATGTCGACAGGCGCTAAGGTCATTGAGCAACCTCGTAATGCCGATGAGCAGTGGTTGCTGGATACGGTCAAGCGTCAGGCAGAAAAAGCGGGTATTAAAACACCAGAAGTTGCAATTTATGACTCGCCAGAGCCCAATGCCTTTGCAACGGGTATGTCAAAAAACAATGCCTTGGTTGCGGTTTCAACTGGATTGATGCGCAGTATGCGTCAAAATGAAGTCGAGGCGGTATTAGGGCATGAGGTTGCACACGTTGCCAATGGCGATATGGTCACGATGGCATTATTACAGGGTGTATTAAACACTTTTGTTATCTTCTTCGCGAAGATCGTTGCGTATGTGGTTGATCGTGTTATTTTGAAAAATGAGTCGGAAGGGCATAGTTGGACGTTTATTATTGTGGATATCATCGCACAAGTACTGTTCGGTATTTTAGCCAGCATTATTGCGATGTGGTTCTCACGTAAACGTGAATTTCATGCGGATAATGGTGGTGCATATTTGGCAGGTAAAGAAAATATGATTGCCGCATTACGTCGTTTGCAAACCATGCAACCGGGTGAGTTACCCGACCAAATGGCCGCATTTGGTATCTCTTCTGGTAAGAGTAAGATTGGGCAGTTGTTTACTTCTCACCCTCCGCTAGAAGATCGTATTGCGGCGCTAGAAGCAACGCCTCAAAGTGAGTTAAAAGTCGCTTAACAATTTCAGCTTGCTCACTGAAATGCACCACTTCAGCGTTAGAAAATGATTATTTATACTTGTAAACTCACATTTTCTGCCTTGAATTGACGCATTTCAGGGGGAATCTGAATTGTTATAAAGTACAAAAAAAGCCTCGTTAATTCGAGGCTTTTTTTTGCCTATCCGAAAACAGAGAGGGATGTTACTGCGCTTGCTCTGTTACCAACTCAATAAAACGTTGTAAATACTTGGGCTGAAAGGCGTCTTTTAAATACGATATCTTGGTATCAAACTGTGGCAATAGTTTTTTTAAGCTAATCACTGCAAGGGGATGGTCTAACGCAACGTCATAAGCCATTTCGGCAATAATTCCGATGCCAAATCCTAGTTTTACATAGGTTTTAATGGTGTCTGAATCGGATGCGGCTAATCCAATTTTAATGTCGAGTTTTCGCTTTTTGAACTCGCTCTGAATAATTCCCCCCCCGGTAAAGCCATGAACGTAACTTAAAATTGGGTATTTTGAAATCTCTTTTAAGGTAATACTCTCTTCATCAAACTGGGTTAATGGGTGGTCTTTTGGCAAAATTAAGGCGTGATGCCACTGATAACAAAATTGTGTGATTAAGCTATCATCATGGTCAATTTGTTCGGTAGAGATCGCAATATCTGCTTTTGATTCAATGACTTTGGTAATCAAATCCGCAGGCGTTGATTGTTCAATTTCAAAGCTTACTTGAGGGTAGAGCGCTCTAAAACGGGTTAGGTGTTGTGGTAAAAAATATTTGGCCTGTGTATGCGTGGTGGCAATACGAATGCGACCTACCTTTTCTTGCAGAGCCTCTTGCGAAAACTTAAGGATATTATTGCTGGCTTGTTCGATTTTAAGCGCTTGGTCATAGATAACGTAGCCCTCTTTGGTAAAGTCTAAGTAGCGTTTACCTTTTTTGATAAACAGAGGCAGGCCCAGCTCCTCTTCAATCAACTTGATTTGGCGACTAATCGCAGATTGAACCACATTGAGCGCATCTGCCGTATTCGTTACATTAAAGTGTTGTTTTTTAAGTTGAATGATGATTTTAATTTGAAAGAGTGTCATGTAATATCTCTTATGGTGAAGTGAATATCACAAATATAGCATGTTTTTGTAATACACAGAAAATACATTAGTGTTTTATTGTTTTTTGAGGGGGGGAGGAATTAAACGGGCTTACCTGAAAGAAGATAAGCCGTTGAAGCGCGTTATTTTTAATCTAAGTGATAGGCCACTTTTAGTGTGTTCTGTAGTAGAGTTGCAATGGTCATTGGGCCAACGCCACCAGGAACGGGTGTGATCCAGCTTGCCCTCTCTTTAGCGGCTTCAAACTCAATGTCGCCACACAAAGACCCATCGTCTAAACGGTTGATTCCCACATCAATGACAATCGCGCCCTCTTTAATCCAGTCGCCTTTGACCATATTCGGAATGCCGACGCCAACCACGACTAAATCGGCTTCTGAGACTTTTTGAGCGAGATCCTTCGTGGCACTGTGACAAACGGTAATGGTCGCACGGGCATTGAGTAGTTCAAGCGCCATCGGCACGCCAACAATATTAGAGGCACCTACAACAACGGCGTTTAAACCGCGTAAAGGAATCCCTGTTTTTTCCAGCATCGTCATAACCCCGTGAGGGGTGCAGGGTGCAAGTTGTGGCGCGCCAGTTGCCAAGCGACCGACATTATAAGGGTGAAATCCATCGACATCTTTCGCAGGCGAAATACGTTCAATAATCGTTTTTGGGTCAATATGTTTCGGTACCGGAAGCTGTACAATAATGCCGTGTACTGTAGGGTCATTGTTTAGTTGATCGATTAACGCCAGCACATCTGCTTGTGAAGTGTTGGCAGGTAGCACTTCGGAGACATCATTAAACCCCGCCTTTTCACAGGCAATTTTTTTATTGCGCACATACACTTGTGATGCGGGATCTTCACCGACCATGATGACTGCCAAACCAGGACGGATATTACCAGCGGCAACTTGTGCATCGACTTCTTGTTTAATAGATTCACGGAGTTCGGCAGCGATAAGCTTGCCATCGAGAATACTGGCTGACATAGTGTAGGATCTCCTAAGCATAAAAGTAGACAAAAAATAGTGTGGGTATCATAACCGATTTTATAAAAAAACACCTTGACTAAAGTGACTTTGAGACCTTAGCACGAGAGGGACAGGAGAGAAAAAAGAGATAAAATATGAGACCTTTGCACGAGAGGGGCGCGAGAGAAAAAAGAGATGAAATTTGGCTGATTGAGGCGAAAATCGCAGGGAATACCTAGGTATTCGCAAGGTTTTCAACGAAAATCAGGCGTATTTCAGCCTTTTTTATCCGTGCATCCTTTCGTGCAAAGGTCTCTATGACTGATTGAGGCGGAAATAGCAGGGAATAGTAAGCTATTCGCAAGATTTTTAACAAAAATCAGGCATATTTTAGCCTTTTTTATCCGTGTATCCTCTCGTGCAAAGGTCTCCCTGTAAAACCCTTCGTTTTTTTAAATTTTATGGTTGACAGCTTAGGGGGGCATCTATACAATACGCCACATCTTCTCGGAGTGTAGCGCAGCTTGGTAGCGCACCTGTTTTGGGTACAGGTGGTCGGGGGTTCAAATCCCTCCACTCCGACCATATTCTTATTAACCAGAATGGAAAAATAACTTCTTCTGGTCAATAGTAACAAGGTTCAGATTTAACTACTCGGCGCAGTAGTTAAAATGAGGATAATAATTTAGCGTAAATCTAAAGTATTACTCTCTGTTAAGCGCCCATAGCACAACTGGATAGTGCATCGCCCTTCTAAGGCGAGGGTTTCAGGTTCGAATCCTGATGGGCGTACCATTTTTCAATGAATGGTTAGCCAAATTAGTATCATTTCTACTATGGCGGATATAGCTCAGTTGGTAGAGCCCCGGATTGTGATTCCGGTTGTCGCGGGTTCGATCCCCGTTATTCGCCCCATTTTCTTGTTTTTTATCTTCCCTATTTTTTTTAAACATCAATATAAATAAACCGCTCCGCCACCGTTTTCGCCTCGTGCGCCAATTGACAGTGTCTCTCCGTTAGGGGATAGATCGATGCTTACGCCAAAATAGGCGTTATTGCCAGTGACGCTGCTTTTCATATAGGCTTGTAGTGCCCAGTTGCCTGAAATGCGTTTAAACAGATAAACTGCGCCTGAATTGCTGATACTGTTATCCGTTTCGTTGCCATTCAGTCCTGTGGCGTTGCTGTCCTCCTCTATTGAGCCAATGGCAAGTATGCTGCCATCGTAAGAGAGAGTGACAGAACTGCCAAATAGATCGGAAGTTTCGGTGTTGCTGGCTTTTATAAAAGCCTCTTGTACCCAGTTGCTACCATCGAATGTAAAGAGATAGGCGGTGCCAGAACCATTGGCGCTAGTATTGGTTGGATCACCATTGATTCCCGTAGCGTTACTGTCATTGCCCGGTGAGCCTACGGCAAGAACGGTACCGTCTCCTGATAGACTGACGCTTTGACCAAAGTTTTCATAGGCCAAGGGAAGTGTATTTTTGATAAAGGCTTGTGGAAACCATGTATTACTACTGCGGGTAAATGTGTAAACGGCACCGGTATTTGTTCCATTGGTATCTTCTCTGTGGGCAGAAACCGCTAAAATATCGCCATTTGATGACAAACTTAAACTTTGAGACCTTTGCACGAGAGGGGCGCGCGAGAAAAAAGAGATGAAATTTGACTGATTAAGGCGGAAATCGCAGGGAATACCTAGGTATTCGCAAGATTTTCAACAAAAATCAGGCATATTTCAGCCTTTTTTATCTGTGCATCCTTTCGTGCAAAGGTCTCACTTTGACCAAAAAGATCTGATGAGCCTGTATTACTGGCTTTGAGGTAGGCTTGTTGTGTCCATACGCTTCCTGTTCGTGTAAAAATATAGCTTGCCCCCGCATTGCTTGCGCTGTTGTTATTTTCATCGCCATTTACGTCTGTTGCACTGCTGTCCTCATTGATGGCCGAAATGGCGAGGGTGTTGCCATCACTTGATAGCTCAATAGATGTTCCAAATTCATCACCTGTTTCAGTATTACTGGCTTTTAGATACGCTTGTTGACTCCAGGTTGTGCCTGTTCGAGTAAAGACATAGACGGCACCAGAGTCGGTTGCTGTATTATCTGTTTGATTACCATTGACGCCGACTGCGCTACTCGCCTCTAAATACGCACTGACAGCCAGTGTGTTGCCATCGTCCGATAGGCTGACCGAATGACCAAACTCATCACCTGCCTCTGCATTGCTGGCTTTAATAAACGCTTGTTGTGTCCATGTGGTGCCTGACCGAGTAAAAATAAATACGGCACCTGATTGAAGTGCACCATTATCATTTCCACCGGGATTAATACCGCTTGCGCTGTTGTCTTCACCCGGCGCACCAACCGCGAGCGTATGCGCATCAGCCGACAAGTGCACCGACCAGCCAAGGCGATCTCCCGCACCTCGATTAGTGTGTGTTAAGCGTCCAACGGCATCAACTAATGTACCTGCTATATTGACAATATTGGAATCGATACAACCAATTGAATTACAACTTTGCAAAATATATTGTGCATTCAGGCGAAGATAAAGGGATACAACTTCCGTGACTGTTTGGGTAGCTAAGGGGATATCCGTTCCAATTTGAGCAAACCCTGAAACGCCATCTGGGTTTTCTAACAGACGATAAAACGTGGCATTGGGGGTATCTATCCAGTCAAATTGAAAACCTTTGGCAGGTATGAGGGTTAAGGTGGGTTCTGCTGCGACCATAACGATAATGGTTTGAGTGGCTGTAGCGTTATTGCCCGCCGCATCGGTTGCAGTATAAGTGACGGTGGTGATGCCAACGGGAAAGGTTGCGGGTGCGTTGTTTGTGACGCTTACAACGCCATCGACTAAATCCATGGCGGTTGCTGTGCCTATATTTGCACTGACAGGGTTACCATCGCTTGAGCTTAAGTTAATGTCTGCTGGCGGCGTAATGGTGGGGGGGGGTGTATCCACAACGGTCACCGTTTGAGTTGCAGTCGCCGTATTGCCCGTAGCATCGGTTGCAGTATAAGTGACGGTGGTGATGCCAACGGGAAAGGTTGCGGGTGCGTTGTTTGTGACGCTTACAACGCCATCCACTAAATCAATAGCGGTTGCTGATCCGAGTTGTACAGCCGTTTCAAAGCCTGTTGCTTCTAGGGTTAAGTCGATGGGGATTTCGAGTACAGGGGGGTCGGAGTCAGGTACACTTTCTATGGGGTTGGCATAATTATTACCATCATTACAGGCGCTTAAAAATAAGGTGCATAATATAAAGAGACTTAGTTTTTTAAGCATGTAAATAGATTGAACCGCAAATAATTAGAGGTGGAATGGTTGTTTTTGACCCCTATTGTAGCAGTTTTTCCAGATAAACGTTACGTAGCGTATTAAGAGCAAATGGTAACTATTTGTATCTTCTACTTATTCTTGCGAGTTTGTATCGACTTTCCCGCTTTCTCTTCCAACGGCTTTTCAGGCCAACGATGTCTAGGGTATCTGCCTCGCATCTCTTTTGCAATCTCAATGTAAGACGTTTGCCAAAAATTGGCTAAGTCATTGGTGATCTGAATCGGTCGTCTGGCAGGGGAGAGCAGTTCAAAGGTGATTGGAACCGCGCCTTTGGCTAAACGTGGTGAGCGTGTTTCGCCAAACAGCTCTTGCAGTTGAACCGATACATAGGGCGGTTTGTGTTGTGCGTAGTGAATCGCCACGTTTTTTTGCGACGGGGTGCGATAGTGCGTTGGTGCTTCCTGTTCAAGGGTTTGGAGCTGTTGAAAACTGAGACGCGCTTTTAAGAGACTGAGAACGTCCAGTTTCGCAATATCCGACCATTTTTGAACATGGCTTAAATAGGGCGCACACCACTGGTCAAAATCGTGGAGGAGTTGTGGTTCTGAAAACCCATCAAACTCGGGCAGCGTTTGCGCTAACCAGCGCACGCGATTGAGCCAGTTTTTGGTTTTATCGTGCCATGGAAGTTGGGCAAGTTGCCCTTTTTTAAGGGTTTCGATCACGCAAGGCAGTAGCTGTTCGGAGGTCAGTTTTGCAATGCGTTTTGTGTGCAACGTAAGTGCGCCCAGTGTTTGCTGAACCGTGCCTTGAATACTCTGTTTTTGAGCATCAAAGCGTACCGTTGTCTGCTCTACCATTTGATTGGCAAAGAGCGTCTCTATTTCAGGCAACGTAATCGCGCTGGCCAAGTAGGTTTGTCCTTCTCGGCGCTGTCCGTCCAATTGCGCAACCACCAGCCACTCTTCTTGGGTGAGAAGGTCGTGCGCCTTTAAAACCGTTCCTTTGCCATTGCTGAGTTGATAGCGATGGTCGTTGGGCGCACGGCGTTTGGCAATTCGATCGGGATAAGCAAGGGCGATCAACTGCCCAATCGAGAGCGTTTCTTGCTGGGAGAGGGGGGGGGATAAATTTTTAAGCCGTTGTTGCCAATTACGGCTATTGGTCAGTGCTTCGTTAATGGCAGAAGCGATGAGCGGGTAGTGACTTAAAGCGTGTCGTTTGTTTTGTCGATACGCTTGCAGTGCTTGCAGCCGTTCGGCAATGTCCACGCCAAAAGAGAGGTGATCCGCTTTTTTAAAGAGGTCGCGCTCACTTAATATCGCGGCTAAATCACACGCCATGTGTTGTTGGTTTGCCGTGGTGCTTAAGAGCATTTTAGCCAAACGGCATGACAGCCCCAGTTGTGCCGCCATACTGCCAAGTGGGGTAATATGCCCCTTGGGCGTTAACAACTCCAACTGAACCAGCAGTTGTTTGGCGGTTTCATAATGCGCCTTGGGCGGCGGGGTGAGCCAGCGTAAGTTGTAAGGCGAACTTTCGC
>Ga0256839_1002713_pt1 | contig 19366 bp, 19 predicted proteins | sample 354166metaG_FD_185968 | JGI IMG/M metagenome (GOLD analysis project Ga0256839, IMG submission 185968) | Hydrothermal vent microbial communities from Mid Atlantic Ridge, Atlantic Ocean - 354-166 | ecosystem: Environmental > Aquatic > Marine > Hydrothermal vents | place: Atlantic Ocean: Mid... | reverse complement strand
TCTCAGGAAAGGCCTGTCTCTTCCACACAGACCGTAAAGAAAGCCAAATCAGTAACAGAACCAAAGGTCAAAAGGGAACAACCTGAAACAGTTTCCAAGCCTTCACGCAAACCACAGGCACGGCCGCAAGAAAAATCCGAACCTGCATTACAGAGGACAGAGAAAACAAAACCGACAACAGAAACGAATGTCAGACAAAAACAGCCAGAGGCGCAAAAAAGTCAAGAGGATATTCTGCTTCCCAAAGGTGAGTATCCCGACTTCAACTACAAGCGTCTGATCGAGATGGGACTCTCCGAAGAGGAGGCACAGGAGTTCATACAGGAGCTGATCCCTCAGATCGGCGATCAGATCCCGCTGATAGACGAGGCGATGAAGATCCCCGACTTTCATAAAATGGAGCGGCTCACACACTCCATCAAAGGTTCATCCACCACCATCGGGACAGGTGGTGTCTCCGACCTGCTGGTAGAGTACAATACCTATCTCAAGACCGGTACCGAACTCCCTATCGCACAGGCATATCAGCAGCACCTCAAAACCTACTTCGAGAAGCTCAAGAAACAGTTCCCTCCCAAAGAGAATTAAGCACGTAATTTACGGGCAAACGCCACCGCCTGATCGGTCGGTTTCTCTCCTGCGATGATACGGGCGATCTCACCGATGCGCCCCTCTTCATCCAGTACACGCACCGTACTTTCACCCTCTTTTTTCTCCACGACGATATGCTGGGTGGCTTTGGCACTGAGGTGTGGCTGGTGTGAGATCGCGAAGATCTGATACCCTTTGGCAAGTTCGGCGATCATCTCCGCGATCGCGATCGACTCATCACCGCTGACATTGGCATCGATCTCATCGAGGATCAACACTCCCTCCCTTTGAGTGCCTGTAGGCATTGTCGCTGCCATCATTGCAAGTCTGACACGGTTGAACTCTCCGCCGCTGAGGGTCTCCATACGACTCTCACCCAGTGTCACATCCACACGATCCATCCCCTCTTCACCCAGATCCGTAACTGCAAAGAGAAAATGCAGTGGCGGCAGCTTCAACGCGGAGAGATAGTCGGCGATACGTTCCTCCAAGACCTTGGCTTGAGCCTTTCTGGCTTGGGAGATACGTGAAGCGAGGATACGCAGTTCGGCAAACTCCGTCTCAAGAAATTGCACAAGCATACTTTTATCCCGTTCGATATGGGTATAGCCTGCCAGCTCTGCTGATTTCTTTTCTCGGTAGATAAGTGCCTCTTCGATCGACCCGTAGCGGCGTTTGAGCTCGGTCAGTTTGCCCAGCCTCTCAAGCACCTCCTCCACATCGACCTCTTCAAGTGTATCCGCAAGTGTTTCACTCTCCTCGAAGTCACTGCGAAGCTGGTTCATCGCCTCGGAGAAGACCGACACATCCTTCTCCAACAGCCGATAGACCTCCTCCACACTGCTCTCAAAACGGAAGATCTCCGATGCCCGCTCTAGCGCATCGCGTATCTTGTCGATACGGGAGAGCTGATGCTTGATCTGCAGCAGCTCCTCCTCCTCTCCGATCTTGGGAGCGATCGCATCGATCTTCTCTATCTCGAAACGTGCAAACTCGATCTTCTCTTGCAGCGTCTTCTCATCCTCCTCTATCTTCTCAAGCACTAAGCGCTTTTGGTGGTAGGTCTCGTAGCGTTTGACATACTCTTTACGCAGTTTTTTGTAGCTTTTGTCTTTCTCTTCCAAAGAGCGGTCTATCAACTTCAGCAGCACACTGCTCTCCATACTCCCCCTGTCACGGACACTCAGATGCGTCACATAGGGCGAGAACATCTCACCCAGCACCTTTTTGGAGATCCCCTGCCCGTCAATGAAGTAGCGAAGCTTCTCCTTCTTAAGTGCCTTGATCGTTACTGTCTCCTCCAACTCGTACGCTTCGTGAGTAAGCTTAAACGGCTTATTGACCGAGAGTTCACACAAGGCTGCCGAGCCTTTGACGGAGTGCCCGAAACTTGAGAGGATCGCCGAGATCAGTACCGACTTTCCCGCACCGCTTGGTCCGCTAAATACCACCAGCCCCTGATCGAATGTCAGCTCAACCTCCTTGAATGTCACCAGATCCCGCAGATAGAGTCTTTCTACCAATTTCGATCCCCCCAGTGCAGCTTTTCTCGTAGTACGGAGAAGTAGTTGTGCTCCTTGCGGTGGATCAGTGTCGCGCCCTTCTTCGCACCGGCGATATAGAGCACATCCCCTTCCTCAAGCTCATAGACCTCCTGTCCGTCGATCGAGGCGATGGCACGGTACTTCTCGGCATCCAGCTCGATGCTAAAATCCGCAGGGACGACCAGCGGACGCTGGTTTGCCAAAGAGTGTGCCAGTACCGGTGTGATGATAAACGCCTGTGTCAGCGGATAGAGGATCGGACCACCCGCAGAGAGGTTGTAAGCAGTCGATCCGGTTGGCGTGGAGATAATGAGCCCGTCACCGGTATAGGAGTTAAACCGCTCACCGTCGATGGAGGCGTTGACCTTCACCATCTTGGAGGGCTCGGGAGAGGTGATGACCACATCGTTAAACGCGATAAAGCTGATCTTGCTGCCGCTGCTCTTTTGGATATATCCCTCGATCATCATACGATCATCCACTCGGTACTCCCCAATCAAAAGACGCTCCAAAAAAGCATCAACATCATCAATGGTGATGTCTGCAAGAAAACCCAGATTTCCCGCATTGATCCCCATGACCGGTTTGTGGTAGCCGTAACTGCGGCGCACCAGCGAGAGCAGTGTCCCGTCCCCACCCAGCGAGACGAGAAAATCCGCCTGTGTACACATCTTGTCAAAGGAGACCCCCTCCAGTCCGATCATTTTGGCAGAACGCTCCGAGAGCAGCACTTCGATCCCTTTGCTCTCAAACTGCGTCTTGATCTGCTCATAGACCGGTCGTATTTCCGGTGCATCGGGTTTGAGGATGAACCCCGCACATCTTACCTGTGATAGTTGTTTCACGATATCTCTCCGGGTGTTTTATGATGATAGATTAGCATATCTTTGCTTGTGGGGTACAATATCTTTCAAACTGACATCTCCATCGACTCCTAAACAACTTTTGGATATAATCGCGCACCCATTCTAAAAACATAAACAGGATTGCACGTGAGAACACACTATTGTGCCCAGATCAACGAAGAACATATCGGTGAGACAGTCACCGTTGCAGGCTGGGTCTCCAGCCGCAGAGACCACGGAGGGGTGATCTTCATCGACCTGCGTGACAAAGACGAGGTCGTACAGCTTGTCTGTGATCCCGCCGACAATGCCGATGCACACAAAGTCGCCGAAGAGGTCAGAGACCAGTTCGTGCTGATTGCCACAGGAAAAGTCCGAGCCAGAGGAGAAGGACTGGAGAACCCCAATCTCAAGACCGGAAAGATCGAGATCGTCGTAGACAAGCTTGAGATCGAGAACCGCTCCAAACCGATGCCGTTTGACCTCGGAGACGAAAAGGTCAACGAGGAGATCCGTCTGAAGTACCGCTACCTCGAACTGCGAAGCCAGAAGTCCTACGATATTTTCAAGCTCCGCTCCAAAGCCACTATCGCTGCACGCAACAGCCTCGATGCACTTGGGTTCCTCGAAGTAGAGACGCCCGTACTGACCAAATCGACTCCCGAAGGCGCACGCGACTACCTCGTCCCCAGCCGTGTACATCCCGGTGAGTTCTACGCTCTTCCACAGTCACCACAGCTCTTCAAACAGCTGCTGATGGTCTCTGGATTTGATCGCTACTTCCAGATCGCCAAGTGTTTCCGTGACGAAGACCTGCGAGCAGACAGACAGCCCGAATTTACCCAGATCGATGTCGAGATGAGCTTCTGCAGTGAAGATGATGTAATCGCCGTTGCCGAGAAGCTCATCAACGACATCTTCACACAGTGCGGCTTCGAGATCCCCGAAACCTTCAAACGCATGACCTACCGCGAAGCGATGGAAAAATACGGAACGGATAAGCCCGATATGCGTTACGATCTGGCGATGGTCGATGTCATCGATATCTTCGAGCGGTGCGACAACGAGATCTTCTCCAACATCGCCAAAGCGCCCAAACGCAACCGTATCAAAGCGCTTAAAGTACCCAGCGGCGACAACATCTTCTCCAAACGCCAGATGAAAGGCTTTGAGGACTATGTACGCAAGTTCGGTGCGCAGGGTCTTGGCTACTTCCAGATGAAAGAGGATGGGCTCAAAGGTCCTCTGACCAAGTTCTTCACCGAAGATGATCTCCAAGCGATCATTGATCGTTGTGCGCTTGCCGTGGGAGATGTGGTCTTCTTCGGTGCGGGTGAGAAAAAAGTGGTACTTGACTATATGGGTCGTTTCCGTATCTACCTTGCCGAGCTGATGGAGATCATCCCTGAGAACACCTTCGAGTTCCTCTGGGTCGTGGACTTCCCGATGTTTGAAGTGGAAGATGGTCGTGTCAAAGCGCTACACCACCCCTTCACCCAGCCAAAATCACTCGACTTCGAAGATATCGAAGAGATCGAGTCGATCGCCTACGACATCGTCCTCAACGGTACCGAGCTTGGCGGCGGATCGATCCGTATCCACAAAGAGGAGATGCAAGAGGAGATCTTCAAGCTTCTTGGTATCAGCGAAGAGGAGGCGCAGGAGAAGTTCGGCTTCCTGCTTGACGCGCTCAAGTTCGGCGCACCGCCGCACGGTGGATTTGCCCTGGGACTTGACCGTCTCATTATGCTGATGGCGGGAACGGACAGCATCCGTGATGTCATCGCCTTCCCGAAAACCCAACGGGCACAGTGTCTGCTCACGCAGGCACCCAGCCCGGTGGATGGCGAACAGCTCAAAGAGCTCAGCCTCCGTATCCGCCAGACACCGCAGACATGATCCCTGAACGATCTATCCGTAGAGGCGATCCCTTGTGGTCGCCCAAACCGTTGGAGCCAAAAACCATTTGATCAGACGGGTACCCACGAGGGGTACCCCTACGCAGCAGACGAACCGACAAACAAAACAAACCATATATAAAGGAAAACCCATGAAAAAACTTTTTTTGATAATTGGCGCACCCGGATCGGGAAAAACGACCGACGCCAGTATCATCGCCGAAAAACATAGTGACAGGATCGTCCACTACTCCACAGGAGATATGCTCCGAGAAGAGGTCGCCAGCAGCAGTGAACTGGGCAAAGAGATCGAGAGCTACATCTCCAAAGGTGCACTCGTACCGCTGAACATCATCGTAGACACCATCGTCTCCGCGATCAACAACGCACCGGTGGACAACATCCTCATCGACGGCTACCCAAGAAGTGAAGAGCAGATGACCGCCTTTGACGAGATCGTCTCCAAAGAGGAGAACATCGACCTTGCCTCCGTCATCGAAGTGCGTGTAAGCGAAGCGGTCGCCAGAGAACGCATTTTGGGTCGTCGCGCCGAAGCGGCACCAGGTGAAGAGCGCAGCGACGACAACGAAGAGGTCTTCGTCAGCCGCATGAAGATCTACACCGATCCGCTGCCATCCATTCAGAAGTTCTACGAGGAGAAAGGACTGCTCAAGGTCATCGACGGTGAACGCACCCTCGAAGAGGTCGTTGCCGATATGGAAGCGTTTATCCTCAGCAAAATATAAGACCTTCCACTTGTAGGGTGTGCATCACTGTGCACCGTGGTGGACAAGTATGTCCACCCTACATTCTCTCATCGTTCTATGCAAACTTGCGTCCCTTCCAATCTGTTGTGATTTACTTTTATTAATACCATCCATTATTTTTAGATATAAAACTACAAAATCCACAAATATACTTGACATTTACCTTCTATTAATCTATACTAACTGTGCAAAAATACTTAAAACAAGGACAAACATGAAAACAACGATGTTTACAAAACTGACTGCTGGTATTACGCTTTCACTCATCGCTTCTACGATGCTTCACGCAACCAACGGTGACACACTCATCGCGGTAGGTGCTAAATCAAGAGGTATGGGTGGTACCGGTATCGGTATCAGCCACGGTGCGGAGTCCACACTTGCCAACCCTGCAATGATCACTACGGTAGAAGGGACCGAGATCTCTTTTGGTGGTACGATCTTTATGCCGGGTGTATCTTCTCAACTTAATATTCCCGGACAAAATAAATATACCAGCGATGCTGATATGAATATGATTCCGGAAGTTTCTCTGGCTCATAAGATCAATGAGAACTGGTATATCGGTATCGGCATGTGGGGAACTGCAGGTATGGGTGTTGATTATAGAGGAAATCAAAACCTACCTGCTAATTTCGGAAATATGAATATGGTCACTAACCTTCAGCTCATGCAATTTGCCGTGCCTATTGCCTATAAAGCAGATGGCTTCAGTGTTTCTGTCGCTCCAATTCTTCAATATGGAAACCTTGATATTAGCTATAATAATGCCTTTAGTGGAGGTACATTGGTTGGCGCAGGTCTGGCTCAAGATTTCGGTTTCGGATGGTCAGCCGGTGCATCCTATGATTTCCACAACGGTCTAACAGTTGGTGCAGTCTATAAGTCTTCTATTAAGATGAAATATGACGGACAGCTTTCTGCAGCAACACAACCTTTTACACCATGGGCCTTCCCTGCTCCAATGGCAGATACATTAGAGCAACCTGCGGAGTACGGTCTAGGTCTCTCTTATGTAATGGGACAACATACCTTTGCTTTTGACTGGAAGCGTATTGACTGGAGTGGTGCAACAGGATATAAAGAGTTTGGATGGGATGATCAAAATGTCTATGCATTTGGTTATCAGTTTGCACAGGATAACTATGCGCTCCGCATCGGTTACAACTATGCCTCTTCTGCTGTCATCGCACAGGATGGGACAATACCTGCAGGTGCAGCGCTGAACTTTTTCAACCTGCTTGGCTTCCCTGCAAATTCAGAGAGTCACCTGACACTGGGGGGTACCTATGCGTTTACACAGCAATTCTCACTTGATCTTGCTTATGTACATGCCTTTAATCAAAAAGATACTTTTGACATTAGCGGAATGGCCGGTCCGGGAGCAACCATTACAACAGAGCACAGCGAAGACTCACTCTCTTTCCAACTCACATACGCTTTCTAAGCACTTTTCTTCCCATCTGGGGAGAATCCCTTCCCTCTTTTTTTCCATTTTTCAAACATTTAAGTTAATCATTATATAATATAAATCATACTTATTTAAATAAATTCTTTTTATCAATCTAAAGAATCCTTTCGGAGGTACGCATGAAAAAGACTCTACTGATTAGCACCCTGCTCTCTCTCGGACTTTTCGCCAATACACTGACCGTCACCGGCACCATCGTCTCTGACAACAAAAAGTACATCGGTGCGCGCTATATGGGGTATGTCAAAGAGGTCTATGTACAGATCGGAGACAAGGTCAAGCGGGAAGATGACCTCTTCAAGATGGATTCGGCGGAGTTCGATATCATCAAAGAGCAGGTCAATCTGGGACTGGAACAGGCTGAGATCCTCACCGATGTCTACCGCAGCAAGCTCGATGAGATACGCAGAGAAAAAGCCCTGCTAAGAAAACGAAAAGCCTCCGGTGCAGCTTTTGATTTTGATGATATGAACGAAAACCTCTCCATTACCGCCGAACATACCCAATCGATGCTCAAAGCGATGCAGGCCATCGTCAAGAACGCCGCCCAGAAAGCCAAAGAGATCAGTGTCATCTCCCACTACCTTGAAGTCAAAGCCCCCAGTGACGGGATCATCGTCCAAAAAAACCTCCATGTAGGCGATATGGTCATGCCCGGCTTTCCGGTGATGGTGCTGGTCGATCTCGATCACCTTGAGATCGAAGCACAGATCTCCGAAGCCGATCTGCTCAAGGTCAATGAGGGTGACTATGTCACTTTCGAGATCCCTGCCATCAAATACAAAGGCAAAGGGCGCATCAAGTCCATCGTCCCCAGCGCCAACCCCATGACCCATACCTTTACCATCCGCATCTCGTTCAAACGCGACCATGACAAGATCTATCCGGGGATGTACATCAAGATCAAGATCGCCTACACTCCCTCTGCTACAGAGTGATCACCTCCAAAGAGAAGTGAGGCTACAGCTCCCCTCCACTCTTGACAATATCTAGACCAAACCGCTCTCTAAGCTGATGGATCTCTTGGGAAAGTTTCCTTCTTTCTCGATCTGATGTGTACTCCATCAACGAAAGTGTCTTGTAATGGTGCTGAGTAAAGTTTGAAAGATTGATCGTCAGCTTGATCGCTCCTTTTGTAGGTAGCTTGATCTCCTCATACATACTGGAGAGTACCCGTTTGAGCAGCTGTTCACTAAAAAGCCTATGGAGTGTTGTGCGCTTTTTGACCTTGATACCATACTCATAGTGTATCTTTAAGTAGAAAGTTGTCGGATTGCTACGGGTCTTCATCGCGATAAAAGTGATGTGTCGAGCCATAATCATAATGCGGCGGCGCACCTCTAGACTCTCGTAGATAGGATCGAAGGTTCTGCTGATGCCGATGGATTTTCTCTCTCCTCTCTTCTCTATCTTCTCATTGTCACTGCCTGTAACACGACCATAGAGCTGAATGCCCGGTTTCTTCCAGCTGTAAAGCAGCTTCCTGTTTCGTTTGAGATCGCCAAGTGTCTTGATGTAGTGCTTTGCAAGTCTACTGTGAAACCCTTTGCCAATACCCGGAAATGCTTCGACAGGGATAGACTCAATATAGGCATCGATATCGTTAACCTCATAGACCCCAAAAGGTTTAGCAGACTCGGTAGCGAGCTTCGCGATCCATTTGGCTTTGGCAATGCCAATGGATACAGGCAGTCCAAAATGCGTGTAGATCTCCTCTTTGAGCGATACAGCAAACCGGTAAACCTTCTCATCTTTGATCCAGCCGCTCACATCTCCAAAAAACTCATCGATGCTATACTGCTCCACTTGAGGGATCTTACGACACATAAACCCATAGAGCTTTTGGGAGAGTGTATGGTAGAGTCTGTAACGAGAGGGGATCACGATCATCTCAGGACAGAGTCTCAGAGCCTGCGCTACCGGCATCGCCGTCTTCACCCCACACGCCCTTGCCTCATAGCTTGCAGAGGTGATGATCCCTCGGATCCTGCGCTCTCTGTTTACCTCATCGACAAAATACTCCTCAAAGGACTTCCTTGCGGAGGTATAGAACACCGGTGCGACGAACGCGCCGCTGTTCTCGTTCATCAGCCGCGTCTCTATCCGATCCTTTTCAAATATCTCCAGATTGCTCCTGCTTCCCACCGCCATCGGTACACCATTTAATGAGGGATCGACCGAACGTTCGGCAGATGCAAAGAAACTGTCCACATCCACATGTAAAAACATAACGGTGCCTTTTTGATATGGAGTATATCACGAGCGAGAAATGACAAGAGAAAATATGGCAAATTGACAGGATTTAAAGGTTTGATATGAGGATATAAAGCTGGCGGATACGGAGGGATCAATACTATTGTATTTGCGTCCCTATTTATAGCAATATATAGTTATGTTTGTATATTTTGACCACTATATTAACCACTTTTTAAAAAAACAGTATTAATATATAAATTATAGATATTTTTTGCAAAAAAATAGAAATATTTTCTTATTTTCTTAACATTATAAGAAAATAATGCTATAATTGTGGTGTAAATAAAGAAAAAAGGATCAAAAAATGGAAGCAACAATGAACTCAAACGGAACATACAACGCTTACGAGCTTAACTATGAGATTGTCGATACTATTGAGTCTGCTGATATTGTCGTGTTGGAAGAAGACATAAAGGCATGGGACTCCAAAACATTGCGATACTATACTGTTGAGCGCGGACAGAACTTTGTGGTTAGCGATGGTGTGGCGTACCCATTTGATACTCCGCTTTACGAGGCGGACGAAGATGAAGGTATCGAAGAGCAGGTTATGCCTGGGTCGTGGGAGGACGTGATAGGTATCATGGAAGGGTTTGGCGCATGACGGATAAAGAGATTGCAGCGTTCTATGGCGTATCCCCTAGAACGGTGACCAACTACAAGAACGGGGATCGTGGCAAGCGTCGATTATACGCAGCCATGCGCAGCTATGCAGAGATGCCTATCAAAGATAAGGATATCACGAGCATGAGTGTAGGTGAGCTATTCGAGGCTCACAAGGCAGCAGTGTCATTAATGTATAGTAGCATAGATGATGTGCAAAGTATAGCTGATATAATCGCGGACAAAATTGAGGATCATGCAATCAAACAACATTTACAAGATTGATAAAGTCAGCGATGGCACTCATGAGGTTTTCGCGCTCATCACCGCCATCTGTGTACAGGTGCTGGTGCGATGCAAAAAATGGCTCGATGAGGATGCAGGTGGATCTTCCTCGACACAGGAAGCCCCCGCCCCTGTCTTTCCTGCCTCTCTTTTTTATCCCTCGGCATCGGTTGTCGAGGTATTGGTCGAAGAGTGCATCCATGATCTCTGCCAGTTTTTTCCCGCCTTTGGAGCAGTAAAGTACTTCGTGACCGTCAACGCGTTTATTTCCAGCCGCGTTGAAGTGGAACGAGACGCTGATATCCGCTCCCCACGCATCGATGCGGCGGTGCAGGTCTCGCATCCGTTCTCCGTACCCGCTGGCGCGATCCTTACGGTAAAAAATCCTCACTTCGTTATCATCTGACAACCAACCATCCACGATAAGTTCGTGCAGCAGATCGTCCCAGAATCTGTATTCGCTGATCCCCTCTGACCCTACCGCACCCTGCGCGCCATTTCTGTGACCAACGACCAACGCTATCTTCATATATCCACCTTTATCGTTATGTTCCCGTCCTTATCCGTCACAACCCCAACGATCTGCACGATGTGTCCGTCCACGGATACCACTGTTTTATCATTGTTTACCGCATCGACGATGATGTCGGATTCTCTTCCGGTGATGTACCTACCGTACTGGTTTACCACTGTATTCACGATTGATCCTTTGATTGATTTTTGCGTACCTAGTGCATGTGCGGCGCAGTGATGCGTTGTTGCGCACGAGCTCAAGCAGTGTTTGGTTTGCGATGATGCTGTGATTTGCGTCAATAGGCTTGACCGTAAACGACCTTGACTTTGGTAGCCTGTAGGTAGGAAGGTGCGGGAGTTCGCACTTCTGCACGACTACGGTCGTCTTCGGTTGCCCGCATCCGCTAAGTGTGAAGATCGTCGAGGCTGACAGCAGGCACCACCGCATCATCACCAACTCCTTCTATGTAGCTCTCAATAGAGCTTTTGCTCTTCTGCGTTTCGCACTCACTGTAAGCCTTTGCAAGTTCATCAATGGTTTTTTCAAGCTGCCTAACCTGTGATTCGTATGCGTTCATGGGTTTGTAGTGCCACACATAGATAGCCGATGTTATCGCAGTGATGCCAATGATGGTAGTCATCGTTCGATAGTTAGTGAGTAGCCACATCATCACCAACATAACCACGCTTAAACAATCGATCATCCTCGTGATTGATCACAGCCCTAACAAGTGCTATGATCGCCCCTGCAACCAATACGGCACCCGCAGCGGTAACACTGATGTATTTTACACACTGGAACGAAATTACCAACGATACAACATAGACTGTTGTTGTGATTGATCTCTTGTACGCACCTGTTACTACAAGAACGAATATGAGTGCAATGGAGATCATAGGTAAAAGGATATCAATATGTATCACTTAACCCTCCTTTTTATCCCGCTTGATATCATGTCAAAGATCGGGACTGTGTACCAGCTCAACGCGAACGATGCAAGTAGTGCCAATGAATTACTTACCCCGCTCATGTCGATGCTTAGCATCTTTCCGACGATACCTTCCGTGATAGACAGATACCAAAAAGGGATAGCGATAAGTCCAAGTGAGAAGCCCTTAATCACCTCTGCTATCGCTTTGCGAACGCTGTACTCACTGGCGTGAACGCCAAACACTTCATGGATCACACCAAACATCGACACGATGGCTCCAACGATTGCAAGGTAGATGTAGCTGTGGTCTGTGAAGATAACAAGATCAGCCATCATCGCGCTACCTGCAATCATCGCACCTCCCTTTGCGGCTACGTATGATATCGTTTCAGCAGACATCTATTCGCCTCTCGCCCTAAGACAGTGTTTCGATTGCAACATTCTTAGTAATGCACATAGTTTATGTTCTACCCACAACGCCTTTCCGGCTTCAATCCTGCGACCTATGTGACTCGACACTGTTTCATCCTGCGACCCGTTCCATATCAGTACATTAAAGAACTGGTCAATCACAAGCAATAATCGTGCGATGTATGATCGCTTCTTCACATCGTACTCAAACTTCCAAACAAGGTCTCTTTTACGTGGCATATACTCACCCCCAAACGATCGCGTCAAGCTCTGCTTTAGTCACACACGCGTTGATTGCGTCCTCAAACGACTGCTGTGTCCCAACCATCTGTGCAATAGCAAGTGTTTTTACACCGATTCTGTTAAGCAGCCCTATCCTGTCTATTCCCCTTGCAGATGCCATTGCATCAACAAACGGAGTTTTTGTGGTGGCGTCCTTGTTCCACGATACCCACTCATCACTTTGGGTTTTCCATGTGTCGACCTCATAACTTGCATAGCCTTTCTTCATGTCGTCTATTTGAGATTGAAAAAACGCATGCAGCTCTGCGATTTTTGCACGCTTTAGCGCATCAAGCGTAGGCGCTTGTTCGGTGTAAATATAATACTCTGCTTGCATTGCTTGATAGAACGCATCGTCAGCCTCGACGATGTTTCCGGTTTGTTTGTGAATTAGTTTCATTTTTGCTCCTAATAGTAAATTACGCAGATACCTGCTGTACCGTCACCAAACGGGCTTATTCTCTTGGAGGCCCCACCAGCGCCGTAGCCAGTCGGTGCAGTATTGTATGACCCACCGACACCGGGATAGTCGTACCCGCCACCGCAGCCGCCTACCCCTGCTGCATACCTACTCAAGATTGGCTTGATTACCTTAATTGCAAGCTTGCCATCTATGTATCTAGTTACTGTATGTTCAGCGCTACCGATAGCTCCAAGCGCCGTAAATGCTGATCCGTTAGAGCCTCCATTCGCACCATCCCCGTATTTAACCGTTTCCTCCGCACCAAGCGCACCGTTTGCAGTAACATATGCGCCAAACGACGTGCTCCCTCCATTTCCACTAGGGTACAGCCCTCCAGCGCCAATGGTGATTGCAATATTTTCACCAGGTGTTACGGTAAGTTCACGGTAAATCATTCCGCTCCCGCCCCCGCCAACATCTACAAAATCATCGCCAGCACCGCCGCCTCCACATAGTGCTACAGCAAGCTTGGTGACGCCAGCTGGTACAGTCCACACAGTCGATGTTGTTATCTCAACCTTGTTCGCGTATTTCTCGTCGTACCATTTTACGGTACCGCCTACAAAATCACTTAGATTGCTCATTATTTAACCCTCCAGTCATTGTTTACAAAAATAAACTCTACAGTTATGTTATTTGTATCGATAATCATGTCTTCGCCAAGCCCCATAATTGTATTTCCATTTCGCGCGATACTCAAGGAGTTTGTACCGAAACTTGACGAGATATCCATAACCGCTACCACATCGTTCGGATTGGGCGATGGTGGTAGCGTGACGGTGAACGACCCCACGGATGTGTCACAGTAGATGAAGTCAAAGTTCGTTGCTGTGTAGTTTGCTGCAGCATTCACATACACCCATGTCTTTCTTCCCGCGAAATACCAGTCAGCAGTGTGTTGTTCAGATACTGGGGAAGCAGTATTGTTGTCGTGCTTTGAGTAGTAGATGTGTCCATCGGTAAAGCTCACAGATGCCCCAGACGGGTATATTGCGGTACTGTTCCAGTCGCCCATATAGTTCGACGCGTCAAGCACGATATCGCGCATACCTGCCACTTCATCACGGATCGCCTGTGTATCATTCTTATATCCAAGCGTTGTTGTCATGTATCCGTTAATTGTAGCTATGTCTGCATTGATAGAGTCAACCGATGCATTATAGCTTGGTACGAACTGATCGCTCACATAGACAAACATATCGTAGATGTTCTGTGCAAACGCCTCTTTTGTATCGGTCTGCCGGTTAGGTATAGCACCCGCATATCCTGTTACAAGTGTTGCCATCTTATATCACTCCTATAATTTTGATCGAATAATTACTTTTTGACACACTAAGCGGGATGGTCACATCCTGCACGAACCCAATTGTAGTAAGCGACTCTATCCCTTTGCCGCACTCGCCTGCGGTGAAAAGTATCTGCTTTGCTCTAGCACGCTTGAGCGCTTCAAGTGCCACATCCACATAGTTTGTATCTACAAGCATCTTTGCGTCAATGACAGATGCTGTTCCGCGCCTGACAAGTGTAGTGTTGCCCCATTCGTCAGTGTTGATGACCGAGTAGTCCTTGTAGCCAACCGATGTATCAACAAGCGTTATGCCTAAGTACTCTTCGATGCCTGTGACCACAGCACCCACCCCTATCTCATCGCCATTGGCGTTATGGAATGTGATCCGTACGGTTGATGACGGCACAAACTCAAGCGGCACAATAAGCTGCGACTTATCATAGAAAGGCTTGTACGCGTAGTCATACATACTAAGTACGCCATAGTCTCGCATGTCGTATGTTACATCTGATAGGACTGATGCTTGCAAAGTATCCGTATAGACTACCCGTATCGTGTTCGCGCCCCGCACAGACAAGATAGCAAGCGTAGTTGCACGGCTTGTATCAAGCTCCACTACAAGATCGCCGCCAGTGTGTGTCGTTTCAGTGTATATGCGTTCATCAAACATTCTATAGCTGTTAAGCGCACCCATATCAACCCAGTTTGGAGACCCATACGGGTAGTCTGTGTTGTTATCGATCTTGGACTGATAAACACGCTTGAGCGCACCAATCTTTACATAGTCGCCTATGATGTATGTTGCAGTTGCAGAGTACTCGCTATATGTCTCATCAACAGCATTGGTTGATACTATCGTATTGAGATAGCTTATCTGATTGCCGCTCACATCTGCAAGTGTTGAAGTGTACGGATCGACAATATTCATTACGCTACCCCCTGCGTAAATAGATTGTCAGTTGATGTGTCTGTGTTTTGTGCTACTTTTTCTGTCGTGCTATTAAGACTGTCGATTTTTGCATTGAGTTCTGAAATGAGGTTTTCAAGGTTCTGTTGGTGGGTTCTTGTATCTATGATATTCTGCTGCACCTCTTCCATGCTCAGGGTCTTATCGTCAAGCCTTCTTAGCGTCGTCTCTATGTTTGCAACAGGCTCATACAGCTCAGGGAACGAGTCTCTTAGCGTTGCGTCGATCGTCTCAAGTTGCAGCTTCTCTTCATCGAGTTGAGACTTGACAATCTCAAGATACCCGATAGACTCAGTAGTCAGCCTGTCTATCGCCGCACTCTGCTCTACATTAAGCTCATCGATTTTGGTCGCGTAGGTCGTCCTGATAGACTCAAGTGTGGCGTTCACATCTCCAAGCGTGATGGTCGTCTTGAGCCCAAGCCCGTTTAGATCATTGGCAACACCTGCAACGATCATCTCATAATCTGCTCTTGTGGATGCCCCTATTTTTGCTGCATCAATGTAGTTCCCTGAGTAATCTTTCGCCATCCCAGCATACATACTTGTATCATCAACATTGTTTGCAGAGATCGCACCCCTGAGATCGCCCATCACATCAGTGAACTGCGCCGCCCACATATTGATTGACTGCACTGGGTCAAGCGATGTATTGTTTAGGATCAAACTGTTTGCGTAGTCTTGCAGGGACTTGATCTGATCATTGATACTGTTTATCGCGTCAGCCTCCTGCTTGAGCGCATCGTAGCGCGCCTGAGCAGCGGCTTCCGCGGCTGCTTGTTCAGCACTTATAGCAGCTATCTTTGCATCGTACTCATCTTCGATCTGCTGCTTCACATCGTTGTAGTAGTCCCCGACAAGTGCGATCATATCGTCACTCATCGCATATTTTTCGCTACCTGACAATGCTGAGAAGCTATCGAGACCGCTCGTCACATCGCTTAGCGTTGTGGGTGCGTTGATATATCCTGCGATGGCATCATCCACACTTGAGATTGACCTGCCGACCGCATCAATAAGAGATGTTACATCGCTAATATTCTTGCTTACGCTACCTGTGAGGGCAGACAGCGCATCATTGAGGCTATTAATCTGCGAGGCATAGTCATCTATCGTCGCTTGCCTCTTCGCTTCGGCTTCTTCATCGAGCTGTTCAAGATATGCTTTATTTGCATTAAGCAACTCAAGATCGGCATCGGTCAACCCGTCAACATCACTCTTAAGCTGCTCAAACATCACATTGAGTGCATCGTATGAGTATGCAGTGGATACACCAAGTGCGTTTGCCATATCTGTGACAATCTGTTCTTGTGTTTTGAACATATCCTCATAGGCTTTGATGTTTCGCGCGTTTACCTCTGCTGTTTTCTCTGCAAAGTCAGCAAACGCATCACCAAGCTTTAGAAGTTGTGCAAAGGCTTCCGCCCCTGCTTCACTAGTAAACTGCGATGCAGAGTCGATTAGGGCACGGTACTCCTCTTTGGTGTGCGGCATAGCTACACCAAGGTTGCTAAACGCCTGTGACAACCCATCCGCCGTCATTTGTAATTTTTCACTGTCAGAGAAGAAATTAGTTACATAGCTGTTGTACGAGTCATTGAAATTGTCAAGACCATCGAACGCCTTGACTATATCGAGCACCTTCTCTTCTGCTGTGTAAATATCTCTCACCTGAGTCTCTACGATCTCAGTATAGGTCTTAACAACCCTTTCTGAGGCAGAATTTAGGCGATACATAGCCTCATACCACGTCTGCTCGTATGTGACTAGCGTTCTCTCTACTTCGGTGTAGATCGTCTCATACCCGTTATCCGTATCGCTAAATTGAATACCCGCCGTGCCAAGTGCATATGATGCCTGCTCATATTCAGTGGCAATACGAGTCAGCGTACCAAGGCTCTCTTCGTTTAGCTTTTGATACTTGTTAACAAGATCATTCAAGCCATCAACTGTGTCTATCGCGCCGGAGAATATCTCGGAGATCGCAGCCTGCACTCTCTCATTCGCTTCGGTTTGCGACAATCCTTTTAGATCAAGACGACCAATAGAGATATTGTATGCCTCGATGGCGCTCTTTACAGCGTTCTCATCGAACCCGAGCGCTGTACCTGCTACAAGTATCTGTGCCACACCATCGCTCATTATATCCATGAACGCCTGCTGTGTGGATGCAGGTAGCGCGATGTTCTTGATGCTTGTGTATGAGCTTTTCTTAAGCCCGAACCAAGATGATTTAGTGACAAGCTCGGAGATGTATGCACTTACGACAATATCTCCGATGCTTCCGCCCATGTTGAGCCCTGACCCGAGTAGTTCTATGCTTTTTGAGCTGAATCCTAAAAAGCCCGATTCTGAAGTAGGTACATAGCCAGCCCCTGTAAGATCGATACCGTTCGCACCAATAGAACCTACGATCGCTTTCGCAATGTACTCAAAATTGTTATTCATCGATCGCAGGTATTTGCTCATCGTGTAGGTTGCATCGAGCTGCGGGTTGAGCGCCTTTGAGAATTCATCTCCCATTTTCTTTATGCTCTCATCTGAAAAGTCCGATCGTCCCGTAGCGGCATCGATCTCCGCTTGAGAAACGACATCGCTAAAGAGCCCCCCGACCAGCGATACCAACCCTGATAGACCCGGCATGATGAAGTCAAGCGACTTGGTGAACAGAGATCCGATCGCATCACCGATACCACCACCGCTTCTAAGTGCATCACCGATGCTGCCCATCGCATCGGTAAACCCGCTAAAGATATTGGCAAACAGACTGTCATTGTCGAGCCCCATCCACTCTTGCAGTGTCTGTGTGAGCGATTTCGCTTCACCGTTGATCTTCTTTAGCCCATTTTCGTACGCCTCAAGCGCTTTTGAGTGGCCCATGTACTTTTCTATCTGTGCAACTTTATCTTTGAGATCATTGAGCGCTTTTTGTTTGTCTGTTAGGGTTAGGTCGTCGTAGTAGCCTTTTGCCTGCTCTGCCAACTTTGCGTACTCTTTCGCAGCATTCTTTACGGCGTTCGCGTTAGATTTGGAAGCATCGGTTGACTTTTTTGTCTCAAGCGTATTATTTGCATTGGCGGCGATGATCTCTTCGAGCTTTTTGCGGGCGGCTTCTTTTTCATCATTGCCAGCCTTTGTCTCCTTCGTAACATCCTTTAGTTTGTCGTGGATATCGGAGATGATCTTCAACGCGCCATTCTTGCCACTCTCATTTGCCAACGCATCTACAAGGCTATCCGCATCTTGTAGCGCTTCTTTGAGCCCTGTTTCTGCCCATGTCGTATCGATCAGCTTCTCTGTTGATTTGGTGGCTGTATCGATGCTGGATGTGTACTCTCCGATGGACAAGTTGATTGTCCCGAACGGGTTGTCTTGACCAAGGTATTCAAACACCCCTCCAAGCGCACCACTGATAGAGTTAACGAAGTTACTGATCTGCTCAAGTATATAGTTGACCGCACCGTACGCAGCCTTTCCTACGGCATCCATCGCAGCCTTGAAAGAGTTGCTGATAGACACTTTTAGCGACTCATACGCATCTGCTATCCAGTTGATTCCGTCACCAATGCCTGCAACCGTTGCGTAAAACACCGCCTTGATAGATGTAAATGTGAGCTTGATGCCGTTCCATGCATCGATCATGTTCCCCACACCGATGATGGTGCTCTCAATGCCTGATATGATGATGCCTGACCACTCTTTAGCGCCTTTCGCACCATCGCTAAACATGGACTTCACATAGTCACCTGCCACGCCTGCTGCTGATTTAAGGTAGTCAAATAGACCACCCTCCATCATCGCCAACTTAAACTGCGTCCAAGTGTTCTTCATCCCCTGCACCTGCCCAGCCCAAGAGTTCTTGAACGCTTCGGATTGTCCTGCGTACTTCTCGTTGAAGATCGCGCGCAGGGTCGAGTCGATGATCTTGTTGTTATTGTCGATCACGATATCGCGTACCTGCCCGATGCTGTCCGTCCAGTGATACTTGATCTTGTCGCCCTGCTGCGCGGCTTTGATGCCAAACTCAGTGAGCCTCTCGTTCTCCCCTTGCAGTGCATCCGCCATCGCTTCGGCAAACTGCTTTACATCCTTACCGGCGCCGATGGCGGTGTTGGTATAGACCTGTAGAGACTCGTTTGAAGCGTCAAGCCCGTAGTTCTTCATCATGATCATCGTTTCAGTCACGGATGCGATGTCCTGATTGAACCCCTGTGCAAACTCCCGTGCCCTTGCCATTTCGGCTTTCATATG
>Ga0256839_1002712_pt1 | contig 19387 bp, 31 predicted proteins | sample 354166metaG_FD_185968 | JGI IMG/M metagenome (GOLD analysis project Ga0256839, IMG submission 185968) | Hydrothermal vent microbial communities from Mid Atlantic Ridge, Atlantic Ocean - 354-166 | ecosystem: Environmental > Aquatic > Marine > Hydrothermal vents | place: Atlantic Ocean: Mid... | reverse complement strand
CTCTTTTTCTTTTTACTCATTATCAAACTCCTCTTTTCTCTTCTCTTATTGTATCGTATATGAAAGATCGAGCGAAGAATTGTTGTCTAGGGATTTGGGGGCATTATAGGTATCTTTCTTTGACAAGTTTGGCGATAAGCTGCATACTGTCTATAAATCCGGAGGTAATGATGACCTGCTCAGCCTTGCAGACAACACCGCGTGATGCGATCAGATATTTGGCTACTTGCTCCCTGAGTGCCCATGCGCCCTGTCCGTCAGGATAACTTCCGAAGTCTGTAGTATCGTTCAGTGCTTTAGTCGCCAAACGTTTCCATATCTTAAGTGGGAAATCCTCTGCACAAAGTTCGGCGGGAAAGAAATCGTATTTGTATGTTTGTGGCTCGGAAGCAGGGGCGGGAGGTGTATTATCTGACGTAAATAGATCAAAATAGAGCTCACTTACATAATACCCGGATTTGGGACGACTCTCGATATAGCCCTCCGCATAAAGCTGGGAGTAGGCAGACTCTACGGTGGTTTTGCTTAGGTTATAAAGTGTGGCTATGTTGCGTATTGAGGGGAGTTTATCTCCAGTTTGGTAGTTAGCGGTAATGTCTTTTTTTATCTCGTTGTAGAGTTGTGTATGTAGCGGTATATTGGACTTGGTATTTAAGATATACAAAACTGTCCTTTAAAAATATAAATATTTTGTATCTTGTAGTCAGTACAGACAAGACATATAATAGCATAAAAATTCGTAGGATGTAATATGAAAAAAGTATTCCAGATCACAGACAAAAGCATTATAAACACAGTGCTAGACAAAGTAGCATATGGCACACTAGCTGTATGTAATGCGAATAAACCTTATGCCGTACCCCTTAATTTTGTACGTATAGAAGAGAATATCTATTTTCACGGTGCATTGAAAAACAAAAAGATGAAGATACTGGAGAAAAATCCCAAGGTCTCTTTTTCTGTTGTAGAAAGCTACGCATTGATCCCGTCTTTTTTCAGCTCTACGGAGGGCTTGGCGTGTCCTGCAACGCACTTTTTCAAGTCCGTAAGCATAAATGGTGTAGCCGAAATGGTAGAAGATAGAGAAGAAAAAGCCATAATGCTTGAGGCGATGATGCACAAGCTCCAACCAGAAGGTGGGTACAAATCCTTTAGCGATGAAGCGTATGACAAAGCACTGAAAGCTACAGCGGTGGTGAAGATCGTACCCCATACCGTTACTGCTAAAGCAAAGTTTGGTCAGCATTTGGATGAGGAGCGTTTTGGTATGATACTGCGGCATTTGCAAGAGCGCGGAAGCCAAACAGATATGCAAACGATGGAAATGATGACGGCATTTAGGACGGTTAAGATAGATTAATCTTTCTCGTGTACACTTGTGCAAACAAATCTAAAGGACACGATATGAAAAAAATATTACTGATCGCAGGGATGCTCAGTGTGAGTCTCTTCGCCGAGTTCAAATCAGTTGACGTGAACACATTTGAAAAGCTGATGGCAAAGGGCTATCCGACGATCGATATCCGTACCCCCATGGAGTGGAAACAGACAGGCATTATCAAGGGGGCGCACAAGATGATGTTCTTCACCCCGAAAGGACAGCCCGATCTTGCCGGATGGTTCTTCGAGCTTGGACATCTGGTCAAAGACAAAGAGCAGCCTATCTTGATCTATTGTGCCCACGCCAACCGATCAAAAGCCCTTGGCGAAGGACTTGACCAAATGGGGTTCAAACATGTCTATGAGCTCAAAGGCGGCATCGAGAACGGCTGGATCAAAGCGGGAAAACCGACGGTGAAACACCCTTAATTTGACATTGCATACCAAATGGTATATAATAAATGAGAAATTGAGAAAGGATAGGGTATGTCAAAGGTTCAAACCAGTTTGCGTCTAGAAGAGGAGACCTTCAAGGAAGCAAAAAAGATACTCGCTTCATTGGGGATGAACTTTACCGAAGCGGTCAACATCTTTACTTCTATGGTTGTTCAAGAGCGGGGGCTCCCCTTTGATGTAAAGATCTCCGATTATCCTTCCCTTTCCTTTGAGGAAGCACGGGAGAAGGTACGAAAATCATTTGATGCGATGAGCGATACAAGCGGTAGAGATGCTGATGATTTTTTCAGGGAACTGCTTGATAGATGAAGTCTTACCGCGTTCTCATAGAACCTGAAGCTGCACACGATCTGGAAAATATCTATGATTTTATCGAAACAAACGATACGACGGTGCAGGCGATGCGTTTTTTGCAAAAACTGCAGAAGGCTATAGACTCTCTTACATTTATGCCCGAACGGTGTCGTAAGAGTACCTATATCGCCCATGACAATACCCATGACATGATAGTGCAAGGATACACGATATGTTATGCTATCAAGGAGGAGAGTGTGCATGTTTTGGCGGTTTTTAGACAGAGGGCATGATGAGTAAAAGACAACCTACCCGAGAGAAGCTTTTGGATATTACTTTTGAAGAAGTTTATATCCATGGCTACCATGCTACTTCTGTCGATACGATCCTGCAAAAAGCCGGTATTCCTAAAGGTTCGATGTATCACCACTTCAAAAGCAAACGAGCTATGGTAATGGCAATGATGCAAGAACGGCTCTTTCCAAAGATGGATGAATTTTTTCTTTTTGACAGACAACAAGGAAAAAGTGTACGAGAAAGTCTACGAAACACCTACGCAGCTATGGCAAAAAATAAACCACTTATTACCTACGGGTGTCCGCTGTACCGTTTGATGCTTGAGCTTTCTCCGGTCGATATCGAATTTGATGAACTTTTGAGTGGAAAAGTAACTGAGATGAGAAGTAGGCTTTCAGACTTGTTGGTAGAAGGGATCAAAGAAGGTGAGTTTGATACCACATTGGATACCGATGCTTATGCAGATTTGATACTCAATGCTACTTGGGGAGTACTTTCCTTATCTCCAAGTCTCTCTTCGTCACGCTATTTTCTCACACAAAGCAAACTGATACTTGATCTGTTATGATTTAGACTATTCAGTCTAATCAAAGTAAAATTCCTTTATACTTGAAATAGACCAAATAGTCTAATTTTGTCAAGGAGTATCAAATGTTTATGGTTACCGAAAATAAATCACAAAAGGATCGACTGGAGAAACTCTACAAAAAAGTTAAATTTCTTTATGGAAATATTCCTCCCCAAATGCAGTTTATCGGAAATATTGATGCGTCATATCTTGAAGATTTTCTCCAAAGTTTACTGCGTATTGTGAAACATCCGCATATCAATCCCGATTGGTTTGGATTTGTACGTTTGCACATTGCTTTCACAGAAGACTATGACTACTGTAAAGGATTTAATACAGCACTCTTATTAAGTTGTGGATACACACAAGAGCAATTGGATCAAGCAGTGGCAGATATCTCTATCATACCATTTGACGAAAAACATCGGACATTGGCTGAATATACACGTAAAGTTATTTACAAGAGCAAGTATTGCACGCAAGAGGATCTAAAAACACTTTATGAAATGGGATGGAGCCAAAAGGATGTTTTTGACGGTGTAGAACATGCGGGAACACTCTTTAGAAACGGTAGAATCTTGACAGCATACAGTATTAAGGATTGAAATGGACATCACAAGTATCCCTTTTGTAGCACTAATTGGTATCAAAAAGAAAGATCAGCATTCTCTAAGCCTTGAATATGCAGGTAAAATGAAAAATCATATAGGTACACTGCATGCAGGTGCTCTCTTTACGCTTGCCGAGACGCAAAGCGCATTAGCATTAATGCAACGGTTTGATACACTTGATGTTAGTAATGTTCTACCTTTGCTACGTAGTAGTAAGATCATCTACCGTCAACCAGCCGAATCGGATGTGTCGACGGTATGCATGATAGATGAAGATCAAGCGGTACGGTTTGAGGAGCGTTATCAAAAGAGAGGGAACGGTATGATCGAGGTTAATGTGGACGTTATAGACCGTATTGGATCTGTATGTGCCAAAGCCGAGTTTGTATGGTTTGTTTCGAAGTCTAGATAAAAGTACGATGGTATTTGCTACAATTACGCCATACCAATATGGAGAAGTATGATGAAACTTGAGCAGATCATTCCCTGGGGACGAAGCAAAAAAGAGTATATGCAGATGTTCGGTCTCGACCGGGAAACACTGCTTCAAAAACGTATCCTCGGATGTGGGGACGGGCCGAGCAGTTTCAATACCGAAGCGGACTATGACGGTGCGAAGGTAGTCTCTATCGATCCTCTCTATGCCTATAGCAAGCGGGAGATCATGCAGCGTATCGATGAGGTCGTAGGTGAAGTGATGGATCAGGTACGGGCGCATCAGGATAAGTTTGTATGGAAAAATATCCCCGATGTAGAGTCGCTGGAACACATCCGTATCGAAGCGATGATGGAGTTTTTGATGGATTATGAGGATGGCAAAGAGGAGGGCAGGTATGTCGATGCCTCTCTGCCCGATCTCCCTTTTGAGGATGACAGCTTCGATCTGGCACTCAGCTCACATCTTCTTTTTCTCTACAGTGATCATCTTGATGAACGCTTTCACATAGAGGCGGTGGAAGAGATGCTCAGGGTAGCGCCGGAAGTACGCATCTTCCCGCTTGTGACACTGGAGAGTGTTCGTTCTCCGCATTTAGATCCGACAATAGCATATCTGAGGGAAAAAGGGTATGAGGTTAGCATTGAGAAGCGTGCTTACGAGTTCCAAAAAGGCGGAGATAAGATGCTGCGTATTGTCAGGAAGTAGAGGGGAGTAATCCCCGCATAACCTACACCGCAAAGATGGTATAGGCGGTCGATACCACGGTAAGCAGTGATACACCCATAAAAATAAAGCTGAATATAATACCTTTTTTGAGTAGTTCTTTCATTGTTGTTCCTTTGTATTGAAGTGACAAGGGAATTATGCTCAAAGAGGGTTACCTAAGTATTACCATAAATAATGATACTAATAAAATAAAGTGATTGTTTAGATCTGTCAATCCAAAAATGTCACCACCTCGTCAAAGTCGAGTCGGATGTGCGGTGGTTGTTCTTGGGCACGGTAGCCGAAGGCACACAGGACGCTGACCTGCCATTTGCTTATATCGAGTGCTAACAGCGCTTCGACCTTCTCTTTCTCAAATCCCTCTATCGGACACGAATCGATCCCGATGCTTGCCGCACCTGTCATCATATTGGCAAGTGCGATGTAGGTTTGTCTAGCACCCCAGCAGAAGGTTTTTTCATCACTGCTAAATGTATCGCTCAAAAACTCGGCGTAGAGGTTGTTGTACGCTTCGATACGCTCAGGTGGCAGATCCCGTCTGTCGAATCGTTTGGCGGGTATGCCGGAGTCGGGGCGGAGGTTTTCGATGGCAGTGAGGATGATGACAAGATGTGAACAGGTAGTGATCTGCGGCTGATCCCAACAGAGCGGACGCAGGGCGGCTTTCATCTCCTCTTTGCTGACAACAAGGAACTTCCACCCCTCCATCCCGAACGAACTGGGAGACATCCGTCCCGCCTCCAAAATGAAACGAAGCTGTTCCTCATCGATCTTTTGTGTCTCGTCAAAAAGCTTGCAGGCGTGGCGAAACGCCATCGCTTTGGTAAATTCGTTTTGCATTGTCGCTCCTGTCGGTAAAGATATGCTATCATAACAAGAAAGCGATAAGGAATTCCTATGAAAAGTATATTGACAATCTTAGCGTGTTCAACAGTAGTGTTGACTGCGGGTAACTTCACCCTCAAAAGTAACGATATCCAAGGGCAGTTGACCAAGGTGCAGGAGTATAGCGGGTTTGGGTGCAACGGGCAAAACGTCTCACCGCAGCTTCGTTGGAGCGATGCACCGGAGGGCACCAAGAGTTTTGCGGTGACGATGTACGATCCCGATGCGCCTACGGGCAGCGGATGGTGGCACTGGGTGGTGGTGAACATTCCCGCCAAGGTACATCGACTCGATACAGGTGCCTCACCCAAGCAGATGCCCAAAGGTGCGGTTGAGATCGTCAATGACTATGGTGTCAGCGCTTTTGGTGGCCCATGCCCGCCCAAGGGAGACAAGCCCCATCGCTATATCTTTACCGTCTATGCGCTCGATGTCGAGAAGCTTGACCTTAAACCCGATACCAATACTCCGATAGCAGGTTTTATGATCAATGCACACACCATCGGTAAAGCATCATTGATCTCCTATTACGGTAGATAGCGTCAACCTGTTATGAATATCCCTGTTACACTTCACTCCATTGCCAAAACCATCGCCGATCATGGCGGGCAGGTGTTGCTTGTCGGTGGTGCGGTACGCGATATGTTGATGGGAGGGGAGGTCAAGGACTATGACATCGAGGTCTTTGGTCTGTCGTCGATGGAGAGGCTTTTGGAGATACTCTCTGCGTTTGGAACGGTCAATGAAGTGGGCAGAAGTTTTGGTATCTTGAAGCTGCGCACAGGTGAAGAGGAGTATGACTTCTCTCTTCCTCGTAAAGAGCGAAAGAGCGGCAGCGGACATCGGGGATTCAGTGTCGAGGTGGACGGTTCGATGGGCTTTGCCGAGGCGGCACGGCGCAGAGACTTCACCGTCAATGCGATCGGCTACGATCTGCTGACCCATGAGATCTACGATCCTTACGGTGGCTGTTATGATATACAGTACGGACGGCTTCGCCATATCGATGATGTCAGCTTCATGGAGGATCCGCTGCGGGTATATCGTGCGGTGCAGTTCGCGGCACGTTTGCAGTTCGAAGTGGCAGAGGAGACTGCAGGGCTGTGTCGAAGGATGGTAGAGGAGGGGATGCTTGCCGAGCTGCCCAAAGAGCGAATCTATGAGGAGTTCAAAAAGCTGCTTCTCAAAGCCTCCAAACCCTCTGTAGGATTCGAGCTGATGCGTGCTTGGGGGATCACCGAACGCTATTTCCCCGAACTGCACGCACTCATCGGTGTACCGCAAGACCCCAAGTGGCATCCCGAAGGAGATGTGTGGATACACACGATGATGAGTATCGATGCTATGGCTAATATAGTGAGGAGTGAGGAGGTAGGAAGTAGGAGTGAAAAAGAGAAGTTGAAACTTCTCTTTGCTGTACTTTGCCATGATTTTGGAAAGCCCTTGACAACTACTGTTGAAACAGATCAAAGCAGTATTAAAGAACTGCATACCGACACTCCTCACTACAGAGTCCGTGCCATCGGACACGAAAAAGCGGGTATCGATCCCACGCGGCATTTTCTCTACCGATTGACGAACGAACACGATTTTATCGAGAGTGTTGTTCCCCTGGTGGCACATCATCTCAAGCCTTCACAGTTCCATGCACAGGGAGCCAAGGCTCCGGCGATCAGACGGTTGGCACGTAAGGTCAATATTGAGGAGTTGGTACTTGTGGCAAAAGCGGATTTTTTGGGGAGAACGACCCCTGAAGCACAAAGCGGCAGGTACGAAGCGGGAGAGTGGCTTTTGTCTGAAGCACAGAGGCTTCACGTCAAGGAAAAACCGCTTGATCCTCTGATAGGAGGCAAAGCCTTGATCGCTCTGGGATTGCGCCCATCTGCGCGTTTCAAAGAGATCCTTGATGTGGTCTATGAGAAGCAGATGGAGGGAGAGATCCAAAGTGAAGATGAAGCAATCGCGTATGTAAAGGCACACTTTGTTGAAAATGCAGACGGTGCGTAGTGTTTTTAAGCTTTTTTGCAGGTGATGTGGGTTAACAATAATTACGAATTACGAATTACGAATTACGAATTACGAATTACGAATTACGAATTACGAATTACGAATTACGAATTACGAATTACGAATTACGAATTACGAATTACGAATTACGAATTACGAAAGGGGAATTGTATGCAGGAGATCATTGGGCATCTTGAGAAGGTGGTGCATTGTACTGTTCCGTTTGATGAAAAAGATTTTTCTGAGCGTATAGACCGGGACAGTCCGTTCTTATGGGAGAGTGATTTTCCTGTAGCCGTCGTGCATCATCGCTCTCGTATGGATGAGATGACACGGAAAGTCTTTGAAGATGAGGAGATGTTTGAGACAGGCGGTTATACACCGGAGTGTTATGTCCCTTCAACACTTAGAGAGGTATCGACCAAAGCGCCAAAAGGGGTCAAGAAGGTCTCTTTTTTGGCAATGGGTAAAGAAGATGAGACCTATTGTTACCGTCCCAAAAGAGAAGGGGACAAGTGGAAAAAGATCGTTGATAACGGTACATTCAGGGCAACTGTAGAGCTCTCATACTATTCGGATGAACATCCCATCTGTCAGATAGAAGCACAGCTGCGTGATCTGATGCGAAGCTCCAAAGAGATCCCCTCTCTCAAAGCGGTCGGTTTTGTCTGGATCGCTATTGTGCCCAAAGACTATGAGATCAACAGGCTACTTGAACACTATTTTCCCAATGAGTGGATGAAGATAGAGGAGGAGACGCATACAGCCTATATCGGATGGCATGAGAAACTCGGAGAGATCAATATGCGTTATTTTATCTGTCCGCCAAACAACAAGGAGAGCAAATGAGACGAATCGATCCTAGCGCCAAAAATGTACTGGGAGAGCCGCTGGAGCCGTGCAGCCTACAGCCTTTGACCGGATTTTACAGAGACGGTACCTGTACCTCCCTGCCTAACAACCCCGGTGTACATGCCGTATGTATCTATGCAACAGAGGAGTTCCTTGCCTACTCCAAAAAGGTGGGTAATGACCTCTCCACACCCAACCCCGCTTACAACTTTGCAGGAGTTAAACCGGGGCAGAGCTGGTGTCTGAGTGGACCGCGTTTTGTGCAGGCTCACCGAGACGGTATGGCGCCTCAGATCTTCATCCATGCGACCCACGAACGGATGCTGGAGCTTATCGATCTGGAGACATTGAAGCAGTATGCGATCGATCTGTAATATGCTATAATATTACCGTACCAACCAACAAGGGAATCAAAAGGAGTAAACAGAATGAGCAGAGTATCGTTTTTTGCCGTATTGCCGACTATTTGGGTATTGTACGGATGCGGAGGGCAGCCGGAGGCGGCGCTTGGGGATCAGATGGTAAAGGTGGATGGGCACTATTATGTCATTCCCAAAGAGATGCGTGCTTCCGATCATATGGCAACCGATCGTGAGATCGCGTTTTTTAAGCGTTCAGGTGTTCCCGGCTGTAAAAAAGATGACATCGTTTGGGAAGCTCCCAATACGCATGATGCGATCGCTCAGGCGATACGCAACGGGGACAATACCATTCACAAGAGACTTGCTGCAGCAGGTCGAATAGGGTGTGCATCACCCGTTAAGTAAGGAGGTGACCCATGAGTGAATCGGACAGACACAAAAGAGCGTCTGACTTCGATGAAAAGGATAGACGTATTATCCTGCAAAAGATCGATGATGAGCGAAAGATCGAGCAGAAGGCCAACGAAGAGATCCGGGACTACCTCTCGGACAAGAGAGTACATAGCTATCGCGGCAACAGGTTTTACAAGGCTACTGATTACAAGCATGGATTTTATGTCGATGCGGATATCCTTGAAAATCTCGGCAACCATGTCAAAGAGGTGGATCTGAAGAGAACAGGCTATGCGCAGAAGCATGTCATCAAAGGTTTGATCAAGTGGGACAGTGCAAGGAAAAAAGTGCTGATCTCTCCCAGCAAGGTGAGAGTCTACTACAAACCCTTTGAGATAGAGCGCTAAAACTCAAATCCTCCGCCCGTACCCTTGTTCATGCTGTCGTAGACCGCTTTGACATAGGTTTCGCGAAGTTCACAGCTTAGCAGCTTTTCACATTTTAAGCAGCTACTGACCTGCTGCTCTTTCTGACACGCTTCTAGTTCACTCTTTTTCTGCTGTAGGGCGATCGCCCACTCGTCAAGTACCTGCTCGCTCATCAGGCTTTGACCCCGTAGGCTTCTTTGAGCTTTTCGATCTCATAATTCGATCCGAAAAAACATGGACTGGTATCGTGCGGATGTGTAGGCACAAGCTCCATCAGGCGTCTACCTTTGTGATCGACCGCCTGTCCGCCCGCCTGTTCGTAGATGAAGGCAAAGGGGATCACCTCAAAAAGTTGGCGCAGTTTGCCGTGGGGCTTGTCGGAGGTACCCGGATAGGAGAAGATACCGCCGCCTTTGAGGAGTATCTGGTGTAGATCAGGCACCATACCGCCGGAGTAGCGCAGACGATATCCCTCGGAAAAGAGGTCGTCCACAAAGCTCTTGTGGTAGTCGCACCAGTTCTGCTGGGTGCCTCCGGGGGCATTGAGCTTGCCTTTTTCATTCAGTACCACCTCTTTGCAGATAAGGTTAAAGAACCCTCCTTGCACGCGGTAGTGTTTGGGGTGCTCTCCTTTGACCGCACGCATGATCTCAATACGCGGTCCATAAACCACATAGGCTGAGGCGACAAGATTTTCCGCTTTGAGCTCACCCTCGTAAATACCGAAGATCGATCCGACGGAGAGATTGACATCCGCCAGCGAGGAGCCGTCAAGCGGGTCGTAGCAGATGGTGTATTTGCCCTCTTTATGCAGCAGCAGTTCACCCTCTTTCTCTTCACTGACAAGTGATTTGACCAAGGAAACGCTCTTGAACGCCTCTTCGATGATATAGTCGCTTTTGACATCGAGTTTGAGCTGATCCTCTCCCGATGAGTTCTCCGTATCACAGTAGCCGAGATCTTCAGTCTTGATGGCGTGGTCGATCTTGAGGGCGCACTGTTCAATGGTCTCAAAAATGGTAAGCATAGGTATCCTTTATATCGCTTTGGCGTGTGTTTCGATCCACTCAAGGATCATCTCGAGGTTGTTCAGGTCAAGGATATCGATATGGTCCGGGATCGTATAGTCGTCCGGCTCGATCGTATCGTCGATGGCGATCGCCTCGGAGCAGGAGAAGTAGCTCACGTCTATCTCGTTGCGAAAGACGGCGATACGCGGCAGCGGCAGGGTCTTGAGCCCTTCGACCAGTAGAATGTCAAAGTCATTGACCATCGAGACGATCTCGTCAAAACGCTTTTCACGGTGGGAGAAGTAGGTGGTGCGTGTAGGGGAGGTGACCACCACCTCTGCACCCGTGGCAAAGAACTTCTGGCTATCCTTACCTTCGACATCAAAAACTGCTTTGTCTTTGGGGTCGTTCTTGATGATGGCGACTTTGCGATGTGTGATCAGAAAAGAGGAGACTTTCTGTATCAGCGTAGTCTTTCCACTATTGGAAGGCCCGGTAAAGGCAATGGCAACTCTGGTTCTCACGTACGATTTCCTTGATGTTTTATGGTGGGATTATACATCAATCTTTATTGAAACCATGTTAAAATCACTTCAACACTGCAAAGGAGAGTATATGTATAGAACATCGTGGAGCATCTTGGCGGCAGCTTTGCTCCTTGTCGGGTGTACACCGCCCAAGGAGGCGGCACATCTCCAGCAGACTTTTGAAAAGCGCAAGAGCTACCATAAGCGTCTGATGAAGACCGAAAAGGTACAGCTCTATGAGGGTAACTTCACCAAGGTGACACTGACAGCGACCTACCTGAACAGGCAGGGGCGGGCAAAAGAGGGAGAAGAGGACTCTTTTCTGAACTACATTAATCCGCTAGAGCTCTTTGAAAAGAGGGATAAGAAAGTCAACCGTGAGGATGAGAAATTTATCATCGGACTCTATGTGGATGATGACGGGATCGAAGAGGGAGAGACTTTTAATTTTGATCTGACACTCAACGGAAAGCCTCCCAAAAGTATCACTCCTCTGGCTCATAGTGATCCAAGGTTGAAAGATATCTCATTTGTAGCGGATTGGAGTCAATTCTATCTGATAAAGTTCCCGCACGTCAATGCTGAGCGTTTCAATATCGTCTTTGAGAGTGCCAAGTATGGCAAAGGTACGCTTAATTTTGCCAAGAAAGCGAAATTTTTCTATACCAAGAAGGCATTTTAGGTTATTTTCTAAAACGGTCGGTCATACTGGGATCGGTAAGTGTTTTGACAAAGGGTAGCATCCGTGTCGGTTTGCCAAGAAGGTTCATATAGACGATGTAGTTTGTCAATACGCGTTTCCCGTATTCGCGTGCTTGTATATTTTTCATCTTCTCCATACTCAAATAGGGCTCGAAAGGTCCGGGTCTGAACATCCCTCTTTTGCGTATCAGACGTTTGGTAAACCCGATACCTCCGTTGTAGGCGTAGGCAACAAAGAGCGGATGGTAGAGATAATCGGTCAAATAATCCAGATGATAATCAGCATACTCGATCGCTTTGTAGGGATTGAATATCTCGTCATAATCGATATGCTCTCCTTTTTGTTTGGCGACATGGTCGATCAAAAAGGGCATAAACTGCATCAGTCCGAGTGCGAACGAGCGTGATACCGATGCGGGGACAAAACGTGTCTCCTGACGTGCGATGGCGTAGATGAGTGCCTGTCGTTCGACGGAGTAGCGTTTCATCAAGTCGCGATAGGGCATAGGGAAGTAGCTTTTGGTGTAGTTGCACGCACGCGCTTTGATGTAGGTGTGCATTCCGATGGTCGCCTGAGACCTGCAATCGTCGGCAAGATCATCAAGGTCTTCTCTGCCGGAAAAGAGTTTGCGTTTGATCTTTGCCCAGTCTATAGGATCGGTCTCATCAATTCCCCAGACACGGCTTTTGGAGATAGAGGGAGAGACGATGGTCTTGGGGTATTTGTCTTTGGTGAAATCGGATGCAAGGAGACGGTACATGTTGATGTGGCCGCTCTCTTTTTTGAGTTGATCGAGATAGTGCTTGTTTTTGGTGACCAGATAGAGCCAGAAGAGAGATTTGTCCTTCTCCCATCGCTCCTCATAGATGCTGTAGGCAGAGTGAAAATACTGTGCGGCAAGCGTAAGTTGACGTTTTTGTACCATGGAGATGCCTTTTTTGAAGGCATAGTTGCCCTGTACCCGGTTTTTCCAGATCTCGGTATCGTTGACCTTGTATTTGACGGGGGTGGGACGGAAGTCGGGGTAGGAGCCTGTTTTTTTGCGGTAGGCATCTTTGAGCTTTTTGTTGAGACTGTTGGTTTCACGTATGATCGCACGTGCCTGAGCCGGTGTGGTACTGCGCTGTCTGAGAAAACGCCATATGTAGTAGTCCTTCTCGACACTTTTTGGCATGGCGTGTACCTGTGCATAGGTGAAGTGCTTTGCTTCTAGTGTTGCAGAGAGTACCAGCAGTGCTAGTAGCGCAAGAAGAGATCGCATCTGTTTATCCGAAAACCAGTCTCATGATGAACATATCGACAAACTGCAATCCAAAGACGATCACCAGTGGTGAGAGGTCGATCCCTCCCATCAACAAAAATGGAAATCTTCGTCTCAGCCAGTAGTAGACCGGCTCTGTCAGACGATAGAGTGCCTGGACGATCGGATTGCTCGGATCGGGGCGTACGAAACTCAGCAGTGCGGAAATGATCACGATCCAGATATAGAGCGTGATGACCATATGGATAATGTTGACAAGTGAATAGATCAGTGCGTCGATCATGAGATTACCTCCAGTAGATAAGATCGTATATAGGGATAGATCTCTTCAAGATCAGGTCCTTCCTCCTGCCCGGTGAGGAGCAGATAGAGTGGTGTTTCGAGGGCTTCTCCGCTCAAGCCTGTGTGTTCTCGGACATACTCAATAAGTGAGGCAAGATCCTCAAACATCGGAGCATCGAGCAGTGTCTGCTGTATCTGGCGCATCTGCTTACCCCAAGCACCTTCGAAGGCTTTGGGTGCGAGGATCGGTCTGATGCATGCGGCAAGTTCGTTAATGGTAGCTGCCTTCTTTAGATAAAGTTTTGCCAGCTTTCCAATGTCCGCATCCGCAAAACCAAACAGAGTGGAGAGCAGTTTGTTATCCATACTGTGCAAATGTACACGGTTGATCTCTCTGAGTCTCTTGCGTTCAAATGGTACGGTCTCTTCGGTTATCTTCTCAAGAGAGAACCACGAGAGTGCTTCAGGCAGATAGAAGATCTCTTCAGGCGTTTCGATCAGTGTGAGTTGTATGATGTAGTTGATGATCGCATCGGGGATAAATCCTTCCGCAAGGAGAGAGAGCAGAGTGACCTGTGCACCCTTCTCGTCAAGCAAAGAGGGAAGATGCAGATATACTGTCTCTTCACTATACCCCAGCATCTTCTTGATATATTCTTGTCGCGGCGTATGCGCAAGATAACGTGCATTACGGATGACCGGAGAGATGTTGCTGAGCATATCGTCACACGCTGAAGCGAAGTCGGGTGTAGGCGTGGCATCGGTATGCAAGATAAGAAAGGATCCTATCTGCTGCGGGGGTATCTCTGTCTCACCTTGGAGAAGATCTTTGAAACCTATCGTTGTCTCGGGAGCTTTGATCCGCACGACAAAGGATTCACCACTCTCTTTGAGCCTGTGGTACGCTTCGGTCTCCATCGTTTCGCATCTGCCTGTGCACTCTTTTTGCTGAGGATCGCAGGTACAGACGAACGCTTTCTCCTCCTGTATCAGACGGATCGCAAGGGTCTGATGGATATGAAGGTGCTCACTCCGGTGATAGACCTGATCATGGGTGATCGCGAATTTTTCAAGGACCTGCATGATCTCGGTATCCTTGCCTTCGACCACCTCTGTGTTGGGAGTATCGTCCATACGTACCAACAGCGGTTCTCCACGCTCTTTGGCGGCAAGATAGTTGACGATAGCGATACGCAGGTCGTCTATGGTCATATCACCCGTAGGTGAGGGGGCGAATCTCAACATCTGTACACTACTCCACACATTTTGAATAGTGTATTATAAAAGGTTTTACTGAAGATTAACATCTACCGTACAACTGAAGGTGTTGAGGGCTTGGATGTGGGTGTGGGATCGGCATACTTGGTGTAGGTGCTCTTGATCCCTTTTTCGTTGACCACTGTCAGGTTCTTGTGGTCAAGGAATGTGATGGTGTAGATGCGTATGGGTGTCTCCTTGAGTCGTGCCTGATAGGTGCCTGCCAACGCTTCGAGAGAGCGCTGCGTAATAGTGCGTGAGACCTCTTTGGCAAAGGGTACTTCTATCTTTTCGATAACGACGACCAGTGTGGTGTTGTAGCGTTTCCATATCCCTGTAGCTTTGACCTGAAGGTCTTTGATAAAGTGCTCTCCCTTTTTAAGGTTGACAAGGATAAGTATCTCGAAGGTATGATCGGTGCGTAGCCGGAGGGACTCCTTTTCGGTGACATGCGTGTGGTTCTCGCTGATGGACATGGTAAGTGTCTGCCAATTTCCCACTGTCATATCACGCACCGGTTGAGCGTGCAGTGTGATGACAAGGAGGAGAAGAACAAGCACTGTTTTCATTATTTTATCCCAGATACTGTTTGAGCGTGTACTGCATATCTTCATCCAGATCAAGGTTCTTGTACATCCACTGCAGATAGCCCATATCTTCACGTGAGACCTCTTCGATGTCTCTGTCTTTGTATTCCCCGAACTTGAAGGTCTTGATGAGTACCGGTGTTTTGGTCAACTCCGCCATCTTCTGCATCGGGTTGATCCCCGGGAACTGCTCTTGGATAAGCTGTACCAGTTTGGAGAGCAACAGTTTCATCACGAGCACATCAGCGATGGCATCGTGTGCTTTGATGGTGATGCCGAGCTTTTGCGCTTCGACCGCTTCTGTTTTGTAGAGATCCAGCGCATAGCGCAGGTACTGGAGTCTGTGGTAGGGCTGATCGGGCAGCAGATGTCGTGCGACACGTACGGTATCGATCAGCGTATAGTGATTGGTAAATCCCTCTTTTTCAAGCATCCCCAGATCAAAGCCGATATTGTGGGCGATCAGGTAGTTCTCTTGGCTGTTGTATTTCTCTACCTCTTTGGCGAACTTCGTTTGGCTAAAAGGTATTTTGCCTTCGATGATCTCGGGGGTGATGTTGTGTACCTCCATCGCTTCGATGCTGATGGGTACAGTGGTGGAACAGAGCTCGTCAAAGACCTCGATATGCTCTCTATCGTGTACGATCATCGCACCGACCTGGATGATACGGTCGCTGTCTTGATTACCTGTGGTCTCGGTATCGAAAAGTACGTAAACTGCCATATGATATTGCCCTCAATTCATGTGATAAGAGAAAGATTATAGCGTGTTTTGGATTGTGGGAAGATTTGATTTGAAGCGTAGAGCCGCTCAAGAAGAGCGCTCTTTTTAGAATTTGTAGGAGAATCCGATATTCCAGGAGGAGAGATCGGTATTGATAAGGATACCGCTGTTCTCCCCAAAGTTGGTATAGTCTACGAAGATTCCCAAAGAGCCTGTGACATTTGTTTTGACACCCGCACCCCATGAGAAGAGCGTCTCTCTGCCGCTGCTTCCAAAAAGAGACTCAAGAGAGTCGAAGGTATAATCATTTGACGCTACACCAAGAAGCGCATAGATATTGAGCATCGCGAATCTGTATTGCGGTTTGGCATACAGTGCGAAACTCTCTGCTTTGTATTTACCGCTAAGAGGAGTATTGCCTATGTAGTACTCATAGGCTGCTTCGGATGCATTGAGGTAGTAGCGCCCTTCGATACCAAAATATTCGTTGATATCATAACCCGCAAGCAGTACGATACTGTCGGTAGAGAGATCGAGAAGATCCTCGAGTGACGAGTCGATATTGTCCAGAGAAATATCGATATTGGTATCGGCATAACCCAGACCGATATAGAGTCCGCTCTCCTGTGCGTCTGCACTGCTTCCAAGGATCAATCCCATTGCAGCGATCGATAGAAGTGTCCGTTTCATAATCATATAATCCTGTATTGATATATTTTATAAAGTATACCAAAAAGAAGCTCAAGAAGAGATGTCTTGTCTCACAAACGGTCCACGTTTCACCGGTATACTTTCAAGAACCTAAAGCGCTTGCAAGTGCGATTAGGGTATATTTTTGACAAAGGAACACAGATGAGAGTTGTATGGTTGCTATGGGGATTTGCGATAACGGTTTGGGCGGATGTGATCACATTGCCGGAGCACTTCAACGCTTTTTTTGAACAGACTGTGACCAATCCCAAAGGCAAGGTGATACGGTATCGCGGCAAAGTCGCCTATACACAAGGAAACCTTCTGAAATGGTCCTATACCGAACCGACGCAAAAAGAGGTCTGTACGGATGGTCACGAAATACTGGTGGTCGATCATGATCTTGAACAGATATCCGTCTATCGTATAGACAAAGGGTTCGATCTGGCACATATACTTAAAAATGCCAAACCTTATAAAGCATCGGTCTATGTCACGGAGTATGAAGGAAAACGCTATACTGTCAAACTGGATAAAAACGGCAGACTACACAGTGTGGCATACTATGATGATCTTGACAACAAAGTACAGATCGGATTCGGAAAAATGCGGTACGGGAAAGGTGCATTGCCCGTCTCGGTTATGCGCTGTAACTATCCGGCAACATACGATATCATAAGAGGATAAGAGAGTGGAAGAGATTGTAGAGGCGGTGAGCAAAGATCCCGTATTGATGATCGCAGCGGCGATCGGAGTGGTATTGATCCTTTTTGTCGTGCTGGTAGTGGTGGTAGCGAACTTGCGTATTAGGACTTACAAGAACCGCTATCGCAATACACATATAGACAATGAGGAGAAGGAGGCGCAGATCGCAGCACTCCAAAGAGAGGTGCAGACACTCAGGATACGCAAGGCGCAGAACGAACAGGAGTTATCACAGTTCGCCGATACCAAAAAGAGGCTTCTGGATACCGAAGAGAAACTTGTACAGACCCAAAAAGAGATGAGTGAAATACAAAGGACCCTGGCGCAGACAGAGGCAAAACTGGAAAATCTCAAGGAGTCTCAGCAAAACTTGCAGCAAGCGTATGATGTGCTTAAAGAGCGTACCGAGATAGTCAACGAAGAGAATAGCAAACTAAGAGTCAGCAATGCACGGCTTCTGATGAAGCTGGAGACGGAAGAGCGCTTCAATACACAGCATAAACAGCAACAAAAAAGTACCCAGGGAGAGGGTGCATGACTGTTCGTTATACGACCGATCTGCCCGAATATCGCCTGAGTTCTTCAAAAGTTTTCAAAAAAAAAACGGTGATATCAAGAGAGGCTTCTATGAAAACGAGAGCCTAAGGCTGCAGTATGAACTGGTCAAACTCCAAAAGTGGATCATCGACAACCAAAAGCGCCTGCTGGTGATCTTCGAGGGGATGGATACGGCAGGTAAGAGCTCGACGATCAAGGAGTTCATGAACTATCTTAATCCCCGTGAAGCACGTTCTGTCGCACTGCCTAAACCTAACTCCAAAGAGCTGGGACAGTGGTACTTTCAGCGCCATCTCAAGCAGATACCCAACGCGGGGGAGATCGTCTTTTTTGATCGAAGCTGGTACAATCGTGCGGGGATCGAGCAGGTATTTGGTTTTTGCACCCCGCAGCAGCATGAGCATTTCTACCGACAGGTCAACGGTGTCGAGGAGATGCTGACGGATGACGGGATACTCTTCTTCAAGTTCTATCTCAATATCTCTTTCAAGACACAGGCAAACCGTCTGAGACAAAGAGAAGAAAATCCGCTCAAAAGCTGGAAACTCTCCGAACTTGACTACAAGTCCCATGAAGCCTATCCGCTCTATAAAAAGCTCAGAGACAAGATGTTTCGGCTTTCGGGTACATCATATGCCCCTTGGTGCGAGCTTGACGCCAACGACAAAAAACGTGCACGTCTCAATGCCATCCGCTACCTACTGGACAATATCCCCTACGAGGGCAAAGATCCCAAAGTGGTGACAGGGGTGGATGAGAAGATCGTCAAGTTACATGGTTAGTCTATAGTGCTTCCATCTTCTTTTTGAGAGTACGCTTGAGCATCTTTTTAAAGCCTTGCGGTGCGATGATGCTGATGTGAGGCAGCCACTTGATGACGAGCTCTTCCAGCTCATGCAGGCTTGTGACCGTGTAGTGTACCTCTATGTCTCCGTTGTCAAAGGTATGCACTACCTTTTGGCTCGGCAAGTACTTTTTAAACAAAAAGAAGCGTCTGACTTTTTTGATACTCTCAACCGTACCAACATCTCTTCATTGCCAAAGACAGCCCAAGGGGTTTGAATGTTGGCGATAAAACTGCGGATGTCGCTGTGGGGTATGAAGGTTTTGTTTTTATACTCCACTTCCTCTATCATGGCTATGCGTCTAAACTCGAAGTTGTTTTTGGAGCTGTTTTCACCTACCATATAAAAGTTTTCGTTAAGAAAAAGGATTTTGTAGGGCTTGAAGTTGGCGCGAGAGACGGCTCTTTCGCTTTTGTAGCGTATCTTGATCTCTTTGTGAAATTTGATGGCATGCTCTAACTTTTTGATGACATCATGGTTTTGCATACTCTCAAAGGGGCGTGACTTAAAGTCGTAAACCAACATCGATTTATCTACCAG